>WNFY01001076.1_pt1 | contig 44294 bp, 35 predicted proteins | sample 5400091 | NCBI WGS metagenome assembly WNFY01 (sample SAMN13153364, study PRJNA577476) | soil metagenome | isolation source: 60 cm soil or saprolite under grassland replicate 1 | place: USA:California | collected 2016-06-15 | reverse complement strand
TTGCCGGCGTCGCTCTGAGTGCGCAGGTAAGCCTCGAAGGCAGCCCAGGGTCCCTGATTGTTGTCGGGCGATTGCGGGACCATGTTGGACATCAGGTAGGTTTCCTGATTGATTGGCACCCGATTCTGATTGTCCCGATCGGCGTTAGGTGTCATGTGACCACGGTCGAAGCCTGAGCCGGAATAGTCGAACGCCTGGACGCGATACCAGGATGGATCAACGGCCGGATCTGGCCGGAAGGTATCAACGCGCGCCAGCGTGCCATACCATTCAGAAGTAAGGTGCCAACTCACCCAATTGGGTGTTCCCTTATCGCGATTGTAAGAAAGAGAGTACGTGGGCTTCTCCATCAGGAAGTTGTTGAAGTCGCTCACAAATGGAGTGGCATTTGATGGATTGCCCATCGTTAAGTGTACGCTGGGCGGATAGGGCGCAGCCTGGCCTGGAGCGACCACCGTAAATGACCACGTTGAGTCAGCAAACAGCGTGTCTGTGTCCGCACCACTGTCGTCTGTATCCTGATCATGAACCGCCGTCTTGAAGATCGTGACCGTGCATTGCTCGCTAAACTGGAAGTTCACGTTAGGAGTAATTGCATAGGTCTTGAAATCGTTGGTGTGTGCTTCGGTAGTGTTAGGACTATTATGCGCACCGGTGCTGGCGCAGGTGATGTTGTACCAACCGGGATCGACATCAACCGGCTCACTAAAGTTAACCGTGACGGTAGCGTCGTGCGGAACATCTACGTCATTGGTGCTGGGATCTGTGCCGGAAATCCACGGGCCTAATTCGACAATTGGGGCCGTGCGGCGCGGATTTGGCGCCCCGGTTTGAAAGTCGGTCCCATTTTGATCGGAATCCAGTGAGCCGTTGTTTTTCCTGAAGATCGCCGTGCTGTTGCTCGGCGCAGGAGTGTTAGCATTGCCCTCGTGACAAGTTGCGCCTGTCCCGTACCCGACAAAGTCCACGATGTCCGGATCGGTCCCCAAAGGACAACCGCCAGATAGATTATTAGAGTTGTTGACCAGCGCGATCTTTCCGGTCGTGGCCGACATATTGATGTCGCCCGAGATGTTGGGCGTGACGGGAAGCGGCGCGCCGTTCGCGCCACCTGACGCGAGGCTAACCAGATAATACTCGCCCGGTCCGATGACTCCGCCTAGCGGTTGCTTGTTGGTCCATGAGGTCCCTGCCGCTGAAGCATACTGCAAGGACCAACCGGTAATGGTGATGCTATCGGCCGTCGGATTGTACAGTTCAACGTAATCATTGGTGTACGTCGCGCCTGAGTTCCCACCACCGCCATAGAGCTGACTAATGGTTATATGGTCAGCGATGATCGGCAGCACGCTCAGCAAGATATTGGTATTAACGCTCCGGCTCTGAGCGTCCGCGACCATTACCGGCAACGACTTCATGCCGGTCGAATTATTTGCTGGCACCGTCGCATTGAAAGTGAAGACATTGCCCGAGCCACTGAACGACTGAGTCGGCGAACCGCCTATTGAAGACAAATCGGCAGTGACTGTTACGCCGGTGCTGGTCGGATTTTGAGCCGCGGCAACATAAACTGTAAGAGTGGTCGAACCTCCCTGTAGCACACTGCTGGGATTGGCCTTCCCGTAGGCTGAGAGCGGAGTGCAATCGTGGGTCGGCGAAGAACTGTTTCGTGGGTTAGGCCCGCCGGTAACGAAATCGTTAGCGTTGTCGTCGGTGTCAAAACAGCCTTCGTTGCGCCTGAGATCTGCGGTCGTGTTGTCCAGGGTCGGCGCTGTTCCTGAACCTTCGAAACAGTCCGTCGCGCCATAGCCTACTAAGTCAACTATTCCTGCCGCGCCCGCGTTGGGACAGGCCGCCGTTATGGTGTTGGTGTTGTTTACCAGAGCAACTTTAGTCGAGGTCGAGCTTACCGGAATAGTTCCAATCGCGTCTGGCATCGGCAAGTTATCCGTGCCGCCCGCTCCCTGTGATTCCTGAATCAGAAAATACTGACCAGGTTGGAGCGTGAAGTTCGGCAGCAGAGTGACCTGCCAGGTGCTGGTTGTACTGACAAACGCTTGTACTGACCAACCATTCAAGTTAACTGGCGAAGCGCTGTGGTTAATAAGTTCGATGTAATCATTCTTCAGGGTTGCACCAGTGTTGCCACCTCCGCCATACACCTGACTGATGACGACGTCATTTGGAGGCGGAGGAGCCTGAACCGTAAGACTGATTGAGCCGCTGCCTGAACGTGACTGTGCATCGGTAACGGTGAAAGGGAGGCTCTTTAATCCTGGCGTCGTTCCGCTCGCGACCGTAGCGGTGTAGGTAAACGTATTGCCGCTGCCCGAGAAAGACTGAGTCGATGATCCACCGATTGATGAAAGATCAGCAACTACTGCCAGCCCGGTGCTGGTTGGGTTGTTTCCCGGAGTGACGTTAACAGTCAGAAGTGTGGAATCACCGGGAAACACCGAGTTAGGATTGGCCGTACCAGTTCCGGAAGGATTGGTTGGGGTGATGCCATTTGCGGTTATGGAAAAATCATCTATACCCAACCCGTCATCCGAGCTGGTGGCGTCTACGTCAGTCCATCGAATCCAAAATGTCGCTCCCGCCGTAATGTTCAGGCCGGTTATGTTCGAGTTGAGCAGGACGTGGTTGACGTTGCCATCAAGAGCCCCAACCGTCCCCGTGGTAACAGGTGGAATGAAGTCAAGCGCGTCAACATCTGTCCAAGTGCCGGTGGTTAGGCTGGTCGCGTTGGTGCTGTATTGAAAATCCATCCGCTCAGCGATGGTGCGACCGGTGGCCCCGAGTCGCCACTGCTCGCCTGTGTAAGCGATGTTGAGCGAAGTAATCGTTCCGCCAGTATTGTTCTGGAAGGTGCCCCCAAGGATCGAGATCAACGAACCGCTCCGCAGTTGTCCCAGCGCGCGATCGCTCGAAGCCGTCGAGCCAAAGCTGTATGTGTCGCCGGTATTACTGGAGCCCGTTCCGGCGGTATAAGTCGTGTTGGCGTTGGTACCTGATTCGGAGAAACCCCAACCCGCCGGAGTATTGGCGGCCAAAGTGCCAGCCCCCGACGAGACCAGGGTGTCGAAGTTCTGCGTCACCGGTGTGCCGAAAGCCGCGATGCTGATCGGGGTAGTAGTATCTGCAGACACCTTCCGAACGAATTTGACCACCACAAATGACCCCAGAAGAGCGCCAATGGCTATCAGGGCAAACACTTGATGACCTGAGATTAACGAGTGGATACGCTGGCTAAGACTCTTATCCGTTACTCGCTTGCTTGATGTACGGGGGGTTACATTCTGAGACATGAACATTCCTCTCATTTCTTCTGGTTAAGCTTTTCGAATCCTGCGAAGCATTGTTTCAGTTGGAAACGTGCGACTCAGACCGCGTGGCCAGGGCTCAAGCTCCAGCTGTCAGCGCACAGTTGGGCGACCATTCGGATAACTGCGACCTCTTCTGTAATGAAAACTGCAACGATTGGTAAAACGCGTGCTGCTAATGAGATAGGTAACCCGAAAGCGAATGAATGCTTTTAACAGCATTCGGCAGGTAGGTCAAGCGGCTTGATAAGAATTTTGCATCGCGTAGCCCCATGGGCGATGGCCACTTACAATGACCAGCAAGATGCTTGCATGGAAGACGCGTTACCGGGCTGACAAACAGTAGTGGGCAAGGGCATAATCGCTGCTCGGAGAAAGTTCTCTCATCAATGTTGATTCACTCGATTGAATTGCGCGAGATACGCCTGCCACTGATCCATTTTTTCGAAACCAGTTTTGGCCGCACTACCGAGCGCCGGATTGTGCTCGTGCGGGTGCTTGATCTCGAAGGGGCGGAAGGCTGGGGCGAATGCACGGCCGGTGAAGGACCTTTCTATTCCGACGAGTGGACTGAAACTGCCTGGTTCACCTTGCGCGAGTTTCTGGCGCCGATGGTTGTCGGCCGGGAAATAAAGAATACGCCTGGCGTAAGCGATGTACTAAAGCCTGTTCGCGGCCATCGTATGGCGAAAGCGGCGATTGAAACTGCTTGTTGGGATTTGGAAGCAAAACGTGCAGGTGTCCCCCTGTGGAAACATCTTGGCGGAGTTCAAACTGAAATTCCCTGTGGCGTATCGATTGGCATCCAGGAATCGCTGGAGGTCCTGCTCGACAAAATTGAAAAGGAATTGGCCGACGGCTACCAGCGAATCAAGATCAAGATCAAGCCTGGCTGGGATGCGGACATTGTCAGACGCGTACGTGAACGTTTTCCATCGATTCAATTAATGGGTGACGCCAATTCCGCGTATTCGCTGGCTGACATTTCGCTCTTCAAAGCGCTTGACGACTTTAACCTGATGATGATCGAGCAACCTTTGGCTTACGACGATATGTTCGATCACGCAGAGTTGCAGAAACAGATCAAGACGCCGGTCTGTCTCGATGAATCAATCAAGACTACTGCGGATGCGGAGAATGCGATCAGAGTCGGCGCCTGCCAAATCATTAATGTGAAATTGGGTCGCCTTGGTGGTCACGCAAAGGCGATAGAAGTCGAACGAATCGCACGCGAGCAAAAAATTCCCGTATGGTGTGGAGGCATGCTGGAGTCCGGAATCGGCCGGGCGCACAACATTGCCATGTCCACCCTCGCCGGATTTACTTTGCCTGGCGATGTTTCGGCCAGTGCCCGGTATTGGGAAGAAGACATAATCGAACCTCCGGTGACGGTGAGCTCGCAGGGTACTATCGCGGCACCCGCTAAACCGGGAATCGGATTTGAAGTGAACTTGAAGCGGATAAATGATTTGACAGTCCGCGCCGACACCGTCGGAAGCCAATCCGCAGGCAAGGCCTGATAATGTCCGGCGCTCAAAGTGTCAGGTCCGAAACCATCAGGAAGGGCGAGAAAGCTTCGCATTTATTTTACGGACTTTACTTACGTGCGTGCTGCTGTCACTAAATCTGCCGACTAACAAAATGGCTGCCGAATTAACCAGGGAAAGGATGCAGGCGCTTCGCGACCATTTCGCTGCGCGCCAGAATCAAGTGTTGTCACTGGTTCGCTCGCTGGTGGAAACTGAATCGCCATCCGGCGACGAGGCCGGCAGCAGGGCAATTGCTTTCTTATTTGCCGATGTCACCCGTTCCATTCACGCTGTTAGCTCGTTTAAGCAAATCAGAGGACCAGGCTTTGGTGATCATATTTTGATCCGCGCGTTCGATGGCGCCAGGGGCGCACCAATCGTGATCCTCGGCCATACAGACACGGTTCATCCCCGTGGTTCGATCAAAAAGCGCCCGTGGCGTGTCGAAGGAAATCGAATCTTTGGACCGGGCATCTTTGATATGAAGGCCAATTGCGCGCTGGCACTCGAAGTCTTACACGCCTGCGAAGCGACCGGCGAAAAGCCTAAATCTCCAATCACCATTCTCCTGACCTGCGATGAAGAAAGCGGCAGTCCCAGCGGCCGCCGTCTGGTCGAAGCGGAAACGAAAGAGGCGCGCGCGGTACTGGTTCTGGAACCACCGGCGAGCGGCGGGCGAGTGAAGACAGCGCGGAAGGGAACCGGCATGTTTACGATCGAAGTCGAGGGCCGCGCCGCGCATGCCGGACTCGATCCCGAAAAAGGGGTCAGCGCGGTGCTCGAGCTGGCACGGCAAACAGTGCGACTGCATGAGTTAAATGAACCGGCAAAAGGAACAACTGTTAACGTCACAGTCGTCAACGGCGGCACACATTCCAACGTTGTTCCGGCCGCAGCGCGCGCGGAGCTGGATTTGCGATTCACGTCGATGGACGAAGCAAACCGGATTGAGCGTGAGGTGCGAAATCTGAAACCTTTTGATGAGCGCGCGCGGCTGAAGATTATCGGCGGCATAAATCGCCCTCCCCTGGAACGGACAGCAAAGGTCAAATCGCTATACGAACACGCTCGTGAAATCGCAGCGAGGCTGGACTTTGATTTAGGCGAAGCCAGCGTTGGCGGAGCTTCTGACGGAAACTTTGCCGGCGCGCTGGGTGTGCCCGTGCTTGACGGACTTGGGATTGACGGCGACGGAGCCCACGCCGCGCATGAACATATTATCGTGGACGGAATGCCAACCCGAGGCGCGTTACTGGCCGGGCTGATGGCGAGTTTGTGATTTGGAGTGCACCGGCAGAGCGCAGCGGCTAGGTTTGGAGTCCCGCCTTTAGACGGCCCTATCCATTCGTAATCGATTCCGCCTGAAGGCGGTACTCCATACGATCCAAGGCGCCGTCGCCGCTTCAACCGGGGTCCCGAGCGTGGCTGGCACACGGGAGTGGTCAATCTGCCGGCGCACTGCAAATGAAATGAAGATCGCTACCTGGAACGTCAACTCGATTCTCGCGCGCCTGCCTCACGTCACCCGTTGGCTCGAATCCGCGCAGCCTGACGTGCTTTGTATTCAGGAAACAAAATGCTCTGACGATAAGTTTCCACTGCTTGAGTTGAAGTCCGTCGGGTACGATTGCGTCGTCTTTGGCCAGCAGAGCTATAACGGCGTCGCTATTATTTCTCGCGCCGGCTGCGCCAACATTCAGCGCGGCTATCCTGAAGACGATGCCGGCAGTCATTCGCGTCTGCTGGCGGCGGACGTTGCCGGAATTCGAGTCGTGAATGTGTACGTTCCCAATGGGCAGATCGTTGGTTCGGAAAAGTATCAGTACAAGCTCAATTGGATGAAACGCCTGCGCGAATTCTTTGATCAGAATTACGATCATGGGCCGCCGGTGCTGCTATGCGGCGATTTCAACGTGGCGCCCGAAGAGCGCGACGTGCACGATCCGCGACTTTGGCAGAATCGAATACTTTTTAGTGAGCCCGAGCGAGCAGCCCTACAGCACATTAAGGACTGGGGCTTCACCGACACGTTTCGGCTGCACACTGAGGAAGGCGGCCATTATTCCTGGTGGGATTATCGGGCGGGTGGTTTTCGGCGCAACCTGGGTTTGCGTATCGATCACATCTGGGTCTCGCCACCCCTGGCGGCGAAGAGCATTAACACCTGGATCGACAAAGAACCACGCGGCTGGGAGCGGCCTTCGGATCACGCGCCGGTGGTCGGCGAATTTGATTAGTCCGAAAGGAAAAGCAAATGTGTAAGACTCTGGGAAGGTCCATCGCAGTGCTGATCTTCTGGTCGGCCGTGGGTGTCTGCCAAATTGCCGCCTGGAAGGAATACAAATACGCGGATTACGGTTTTGCCTTTACTTCGCCTTCGCAGCCACTTTCCGAGAAGCAATCGACCGTTACGTCAATTGCCGAGGTGGAATTGCAAATCTACTCGATTGATTTGGGAGGCGATTCCGGAGTCATGATCAGCGTCGCCGATTTTGGAAAGAAGGGAGAAAATGTTCCGGCGCATGACCTGCTCCAGGCGATGAAGAACGGAGCTGTGCACGCTGATAACATCAGATTAATCTCTGAACGAGAGATTTCATTGGATAATAACCCCGGACTTGAGTTCGAGATCGCGGATCTGCAATATCACGCGCGCGCGCATTACTATTCTATTAAGGGAAAGGTAATTGGATTGACGTCGGTCGCACCCGCGAGCAAACCGTTTTCTGCGGATGCCAACCGAATCCTCGATTCTTTTCGATTGCTGAAAAGTTCCGAGACTGGGCCTTAAGGCAGAAGACGCCTGTTCAATGAATCAGTTTGAAGTCAATTCCGCTGTCTTCTCAGTAATGTCCTTCTGCGCCCACTCGTTGTCCCGAGCGCCCTCGCCGGCCTTGTGCCGCTTAGCTTCCTTCATCATCTTCACCAGATCCATGTGCGTGGAAAAGTACGGCAGGCTCTTGCCGACGATCTCGCGCACCGAGCTGAACCCTTTGTCGGTGAGAAACCTGGCCAGTCCCTCGCGAAGTTCTTCCACCATCTTTACACCCTGCAACATCACACCGGTGCAGATTTGCACGGTCGAGGCGCCGAGAAGCATAAACTCGATCGCATCGTGAGATGTTTCCACCCCGCCAATCCCACTGATCGAAACCTCCTTCGGCAGCGCCAGTCCGAGCTGGCTCACCATCCGCAGGGCAATCGGCTTTACGGCCTGTGCGGAATAACCGCCCGGCACTGTGTAGCCCTCTACCGTAGGCATGGGACGGAGCGTATCCAGGTTCACACCGATGACTGAAAGAATCGTGTTGATGGCCGAGATGCCGTTGGCGCCGCCACGCACTGCGGCCAGCGAAGGCTCGCGAATGTTGGTTATGTTGGGCGTCATCTTGGCCCAGACCGGAATCTTTGCAACTTCCGTAACCCAGCTCGTCACCTCTTCGGTTAAGTCGGGATGCTCTCCCATTTCTGATCCCATCTTGCGCTCAGTCATACCGTGCGGGCAGGAAAAGTTGAGCTCGAATCCGTCGACCCCGGTTTCCTGCACCCGGCGAGTCAGCTCCTGCCAACGCTCTTTGCTGTACTCTTCCATGATCGATGCGATCAGGACGTGATTCGGATACTGTTTCTTGACCTGCCGGAATTCGTCCAGCCACACTTCGATCGGCCGATCCGAGATCAGCTCAATATTTTCAAAACCGATTACCTCTCCATTGTTGCGTGAGCGCAGTTTTCCGTAACGCGGCACTACGTTCACCACTTTGCTTGATTCCAAACTGATGGTCTTGGCGACGGCGCCGCCCCAGCCGGCCTCGTAGGCCTTGGCGAGCACACGCGCGTTCGTTCCCGGCGGTCCGGAACCGAGCAGGAATGGATTAGGAAACTTAATGCCGTTAACTGTAATTGAAAGGTCCATCTTTGACTCCTCGTTTAGGGTCGGGCTACTGCCGACAAAGCGGGCGGTGGCCCGCTTCTAAACATTGTCAAGACTATAATTCCGCATCCGCTTCGATCTCAATCAGCATTTGTGGATCGATTAGGCGGCTGACTTCAATCATCGTGGTGGCCGGCATTACTTCGCGCAGGAGTTCACCGTGCGCTCGACCATATTCTTCCCAACGAGAGATGTCTGTCACGTACATGCGAGTGCGCACGATGTGTTCAAGGCCGCCGCCAAGACGCTTCAGAGCACTTTCGATATTTCGCAAACACTGTTTCGCCTGTTGGTATGCGTCGCCGATGCCAACAATCTCACCATCATCGCCAAGCGCTGTCGTGCCAGTAACATAGATGCGATTGCCGGCGCGGACCGCGCGCGAATAGCCGACAATCGATTCCCACTTGGCGCCGGATGATATTCGTTGACGCTCAGCCATCGGCGCGAGCTCGTTCATCCGCGAGAACTTGTCGAAATAAAGGGTCTAGCTGACTCGCCTTATTGGCAGCCACATCCCACACAATCATAATCAACACCAAAGTATCCATGGATTAGTCTGTCTCTCATACCAGCAATACTGCGCCATTCAATTTGCGGATACTGTTGTCGAACGGCGTCGGGAATCTGCTTTATTGCTTCGCCAATAATTTCAATGCTGCGGACAAATGATCGCTTTAGCGTTTCGTCGTTCAGAAACGCTTGCTTATCAGTGTTCTGACTCGTCTTGCTAAGGTACATGAGCTCATCAAGGATGTGCTCAACGTATTCAGCTAATGATCGAGGCATATTCAACTTCTCGCAAAATATGTGGCCCGAGATGCGGGCTCAAGGACTCCGGAGTCACGAGTTCTACTCTTCTGCCCAGTTGCTGCTCAAGGAAAAACGCCAACTGCATGAAGTTATCAAACGACTTCTTGCCATGCTCAAACTCAACAAGAATGTCCACGTCGCTGGAGATACTTTGAGCACCGCGTACAAAAGAGCCGAAAACCCCCCAACGTTTCACGCCAAATTCCTTTAGTTCACGCTGGTGCCTGGCGAGCAGCGCAAATAAGTCTTTCTTTTGTTCAATCATGGTTAATAGCTCGCAACTTGTTTGCGATTTACTCAGCCACCAGTGGTTCGTAGCTTTCCGGTCGCCGATCGCGGAAGAACTGCCAGGTGTTTCGGACTTCGCGGATCATATCCAGATTCAAATCTGCGACGACCAATGCATCCTCATCGCGCGGCGCCTGGGCGATGATTTGCCCGCGCGGATCGCAGAAGTAACTCTGGCCGTAAAACTCGCCGATGTCCCACGGCTGTTCACGACCGACACGATTGATCGCCCCGACGAAATATCCGTTAGCGACTGCGTGGGCCGGTTGTTCCAATTTCCACAAATACTCGGACAGACCCGCGACCGTCGCGGACGGATTGAAAACGATCTCAGCCCCATTCAAACCCAACACTCTGGCGCCTTCCGGAAAGTGGCGGTCATAACAAATGTAGACGCCAATGCGGGCGTAGGCAGTATCAAACGCCGGATAACCCAGATTGCCAGGCTTAAAATAGAATTTTTCCCAGAAGCCGGGATTGACGTGCGGAATGTGATGCTTGCGATACTTGCCCAGGTAAGTTCCATCTGCATCGATGACCGCCGCGGTGTTGTAGTAGATCCCGGTCATCTCCTCTTCGTAAATCGGCACGACGATCACCATATTGTGTTTCTTCGCCGCCTCCTGCATCAGCTTTGTTGTTGGACCTTCGGGGATTTTTTCAACAGCGTCATACCACCGCGTTTGCTGTTCAGCGCAAAAGTACGGCGTTGTGAAGACTTCCTGCATGCAAAGGATCTGGACGCCCTGTTTCGCGGCGTCGTCGATCATCTTCAGATGTTTTTCAATATTCAGGCGCTTGATTTCTTCGATGGGCGCGTCGGTGGGCGCCGCGTTCCTTGCCTGGATCAATCCGCATTTAATTGTTCGTGACATTTCAAGGTGCTCCGAGTTTCAGGTTTCAAGTTTAAGGTTTCAAGTTTGTCTTGCTTCGAGGGCAACGGGCGTTTGCTGCGGCGCCAGCTTCATCAGAATCAGATAGACAATAGCCGAAACGCCAAATCCGACGAACCACGCGTAGCTATAGAGTTTGTCGAATAACCAGATCGACATACCCAGCTGATGCGAGATGGGGCCGCTCCAGGCGAGCGCACAGCCCATGAGAGTAGCAGCGACCGCGCGCAGGTTCCAACCTCCGGCATACGTATAGTTTCCCTCGCGCCGATAAAGATCACCCAACGTCAGATCTTTTCGCCGGATTAACCAATAGTCGGCAATCAGCACTCCGGCGATCGAGCCCAGGCCGCCAGAGTAGCCAACGAGCCAGTCAAAGATATAACCCGAAGGATCGGCCAGCAAACGCCACGGCTGCATCAGGATGCCGATGATGCCGGTGATCAGCCCTCCAGTGCGAAAGGAAATCCATTTGGGAAACGCATTGGCGAAATCATTTGCCGGTGAAACAACATTGGCCGCGATGTTCACGGCGAGGGTCGCGACTACGACCGTGAACATTGAAATCGCTACGACTACGACTTGATGAAATTGTCCGACGAGTTTCATGGGATCCCACAGCTCGTCAACTTTCATATTTGGATAAATGATTACCGCGGCGGAGGTAATCATAACGCCCATGGCCGCGAACACTGTCATGGTGGTTGGCAACGCGACGACCTGGCCGAGAGCCTGTTCCCGTTGGCTGTGACCAAAGCGGGTGAAATCCGGCATATTCAAACTCAGCGTTGCCCAGAATCCAATCATTCCGGTGAGAGAAATAATGAAGGTTGGCCAAAACTGACCGAGGGTGTGAAATGTGCTCTGCTGAGCGAGCAGATAACCGAGTCCGTGCGCTCGCCAAATTGCCCACGCGAGCAACAGCGAAGTCATAATCAGTACAAACGGCGCCGCCCAGTTCTCGACTTTTCTGAGCAAGTCCATGCCGCGATAAATAATGTAGATGTTCAGGCCCCAGAAAAGCAGAAAAGAAATCCATTCAGTGGGCGGATGACTGCCGACTGGGCCACCAAGTAAGACCGGCCATTTAGGGATGATGGCGGTGAACAGCGTGTTCAGCGCTTCGCCCCCAATCCACGCCTGTATTCCAAACCAGCCGCAGGCGACAATAGCGCGCATCAGTGCCGGAAGATTTGATCCATAAGTGCCATAACTTGCGCGCGCGAAAACCGGGAAGGGAATTCCATATTTGGTGCCCGGATGAGAATTCAAGAGGATTGGGATCAGGACAATTGTGTTGCCTAGCAAAATTGTTATCAGCGCCTGCCACCAGTTCATGCCCAGCTTAATTAATCCCGAAGAGAGAATGTAAGTCGGAATGCAATGCGCCATGCTGATCCAGAGCGCCGCGTAGTTGTACGTGGTCCAGTTGCGCTCAGAAACTTTCACCGGCGCGAGATCGCGATTGAAGAGCGGGCTGCCGCTAATCTCGGCAAACGCCGCAGGCTTTAGCTCGACGCGGCCGTCATCGTATTGAATTGTTTCGGTGTTGGAGGCCACTCTCAGTTCATCTTTCCGTGTCAAACTGATTTACCTATGTTGCGATTGTTCGATGAACTGCCCGACGTCAGCGCGCAATTTACCCAAAGACTTTTCGTCGATGTACATCATGTGGCCGGCTTCGTAATAGCCGGTCGAAAAGTTCCGCAGCAGAACCGGATCCAGACTGATGTGATGCAGCGTGTATTGCACGGCATAGTAAGGAGTCGCCATGTCGTAATAACCCATTGCCACAAAAATCTTCAGGTAAGGATTGCGCGCCAGCGCGTTGCGCAACGCAACGCTCGTGTCGACATACCCGTTGTTCGTGTTCCAATTCCAGGGCGAGGTAATACCGCCGCCCAGAATGTAATATTCAGCATCAGTCTTGTAACCAAGTTCAGATCGAACATAGTTATTGAAAGTCGAAGTATACGGTGGCCGGATCGCAGCTTCGCTCGCATCAAAATCCGGACTGTCGGTGGCGAAACTGGAGTCGAATCCTTTAAAGCGCGCGTCGAGCCTGCCGATGGATCGTCTCTCGCCGCGCAATAATTCTTTCCGGAAAAGATTCAATGAGACGCGCAAATTTGCGTTGTCGACAAACTGCGGCGCGAGGCCCGTGTAACGAGATAGTCGGTTGATCACGTCCTGACGCTCCTGCGCCGGCATTCGATCGCCTTTGTCGAGTGCGAGCATGTAGTCAGTCGACGCCCATTGTTCGACTTCAGAAACGACTTCCTGCACGGACTTAGACTGCAGATCAGGTGGTAGCTTCTTGTGATACCACGCCGTAGCGGCATAAGACGGCAGATACATCACAAACGGCAAATCATTTCCGGCCGCGAAGTCAGCCGTCTCAAAATTCATGATCGTGGAAATCAGAACGATGCCGTTGAAAGCAATACCGCGACCGATTAAGTACCCGGACAGCGCCGAAGCGCGCGTCGTGCCGTAACTTTCGCCGGCCAGAAACAGCGGTGAGGTCCAGCGCTCGTATCGAGTCAGATACATGCGAATGAATTCGCCGACCGATTCGATATCCCCGTTCAGGCCGAAGAATCTTGCCGCGAGCTCAGGTCTTACGGCGCGGCTGTATCCGGTGCCGACCGGATCAACAAAAACCAGATCCGTTTGATTGAGCCACGTGTATTCATTGTCGACCAGCTCATAAGGCGGCGCCGGCATCGTCCCATCCGGATTCATCCTGACTCGTTTGGGCCCGATCGCGCCCAGATGCAGCCAGACTGATGCCGAGCCCGGTCCGCCGTTGAAAGAAAAGGTCAGCGGGCGGCGGCTGCGATTTCCTTCACCGTCCAGCGTATAAGCCATAAAGAAAATGCGGGCCTCAGTTTCGCCGTCGCGATTCTTGATTGGCATCATTCCTGCAGTCGCGGTGTAGCGCAGGGTCCTTCCGCCGGCGCGGATTTCGTGATGCGTCACCACCGGCACCTCTTCCGGCGTGGGCGAAGGTTGTTCCTGAGGGCGACGTTGCGGACCTTGCTGGGCCGAGGGTTGGGCGCCCGGAGAGGCCGAAGGCGATGCGGTAACCTGGGGCGACGGCGTTGGCTGTTGAGCTGATAACTGCCTGCGTCCCTGACTGTCTGGTTCTTGTCCGAAAGACAGTAAGGCAAATGAAAGAAAGATGGCTGCGATCATTGGGGGACTTTACCTTTCCAGAATGAAGATGGTTATGGCGTCAGGCACGGCGCATAGTAAGACAAGTGCGCGTGAGGGTACAAGTTCATTCAGAAATAGAAAGCGGAACAGAACCGCGAGCCGTAGCGAGCGGGAAATGGACTGAAGATATGAGACGCGTTATTTCGGTGGGCGGTTCGGTACTTAAGCAATGACTATATGGCTACGCACTCGCCGCGCTTGAGGAACTTGCCGTTCCCCGCTTTGCCTTTGAAGTCACCTTTGTCGATCACAACCGAGCCACGTGAAAGCACGGTGTCTACGACGCCCTTGATCTTCTTGCCTTCGTAAGCGCTGTAGTCAACGTTCATGTGGTGCGAGTTGACGCCAAGTGTCTGTTCTGTATTGGCATCGAAGATGACGATGTCCGCGTCCGAGCCGACGGCAATCGTTCCTTTCCTTGGAAACAGGCCGAACATCTTCGCCGCGGCAGTTGAAGTCAGTTCGACAAATCGATTAAGCGAGATACGATTCTCGACCACGCCGCCGTTATAGATGAGCGGTACGCGGTGCTCGACGCCGGGGGCGCCGTTGGGGATCCTGGTGAAGTCATTCTTGCCAAGTTCCTTCTGCTCTTTCATGCAGAACGGGCAGTGATCAGTTGAGATGACTTGCAGATCATCCATCTTCAAACCTTTCCAAAGCTCGGACTGGTTCGACTTCTCGCGCAACGGCGGCGTCATCACATATTTCGCGCCGTTGAAATCCTCGCCGTAATCCTCGATGGATAGGAAGAGATACTGCGGACAGGTTTCGGCAAACGCGGGGATGCCGCGATCGCGAGCCTGTCTCACTTGATTCAAAGCGTCGGCGCAGGAGAGATGCACGATGTAAACGGGCGACTCAGCCATTTCGGCGATCGCGATGGCCCGGTGCACGCCTTCGGCTTCAGCAACAGTTGGCCGCGTCAGCGCGTGATACTTCGGCGCGGTGTGCCCTTTTGCCAGCGCATGCTTGATAATTTCGTTGATCACGATTCCGTTTTCCGCGTGCATGCAGATCAGGCCGCCGCGTTCGCCCGCGGCTGACATGGCGCGGAAGATCGTTGCGTCATCAACCAGAAATACGCCGGGGTAGGCCATGAACAACTTAAAGCTGGTCACGCCTTCGTCCATCACGGTGTACATCTCTTCGATCTGATTGTCTTCGAGTTCCGTTGTGATGAGATGAAAGCCATAATCGATCGCGCACTTGCCTTCCGCCTTCTGATGCCAGCGATCGAGACCGGCGATTAACGACTGGCCTTTGTTCTGCACCGCGAAGTCGATGATTGTCGTCGTGCCGCCGTGCGCGGCGGCGATCGTGCCGGTGCGAAAATCATCGGAAGATTCAGTGCCGCCGAAGGGCAGTTCCATGTGGGTGTGAGGATCGATGCCGCCGGGAATTACGAGTTTACCTTTGGCGTCGATCGTCACCTCAGCTTGCATGTCGAGCCTGGCGCCAATGACCGAAACAGTTTCGCCTTCAATCAGGATGTCGGCATGGTAATTGTCACTGGCGGTGATGATTTGGCCGTTGCGGATTAGAGTTTTCATGGTTATGTCGATTATTCCTGGCGGCTCCGCCGCCTGATGTGCAGAAAAGCCTCTGGCTTTCAGATCACAATTCAGCTAAGTTGACGGCTTTGCCGCTTGATGTGCGGAAAGCCTCCGGCTTTCCGGGCAGGCTACCACTTTGTGTTGCGCCTCGGCGAGGCTGAGCCTCGCCGAGGCGCCGCTCAAAATAATTAGCGCGATCGGAAAGGCAGAACCTATCCGCACATCAGGCGGCACAGCCGCGATTAAGGCGCAACCTCTACGAACCTATCTTCTTCGCCAATTGATGCGATCAATATCAACCATCAAAGGTTCATATTCAAGCGGGCAACGTTTCCAAATTCGAACACTCGAGAAGCGATAGTCTTCGGCCCGCTCAACCAGATGAGCACGAACCGGATTCATATGAATGTAATTCAATTTCTGCATGAACATATCCTCGCTAAAAATGGGCAACGCGTTTGCGTGATGTTCCCAAAGCGAGTATTTATGTCCGCGCGAGCCCGATTCCCGCTCAAGCTTCTGGAGTGAGGAATTATGGCCATGCTCTTTGAGATGGTCAATCACTCGGCGGCTAATTATTCCATTGATGTATTGAAGAATCTTTGAAGGCTTAAGAACTGAGTCGGTGATCGGGTGGAAATGATCAGGCATGATGACGTGGGCATAGATCGAAAATCCGCCAGATTGTCGGGCTTCATTAAGAGCTCCACAGGTATTGATTTGATTATTTCTGTGCGAAAGACAGGGAGGCGGTTCTTGGCGACCGCCGTTAAATAGAGAGCAGGAGTGTCTCTAGATATCGTATGCATGAGGGCAGAGCCTCAGGACTTAATTGGAGCTAGCGGAAAGGCGAAGCCTTTCCGCACATCAGGCGGCAGAGCCGCAAAGCACGTCGAGCCCCCTAACCTTCCGTCGCAAGAAAATATATCTTTTAGACCTGCCAGCGAAATAAATCAACCGAGATCCTAACGGATCCCGGTTGAAACATATTTGCAAACGCAGTGAAAGTGTTTGCTCTCCCTAATTCACCAGCTCCGACGTCAACACTGCCCCGCCCAGGCTCGGCAAAGTCGCGCTAATCTTCAAGACGCGGTGCGTGTCTTTCGCGATCCAGACGGTTTGCTTGTCGGCTTCATCATCAGCGGCGACCAGTTCTACCTTGTAAGCGTCAAACGTTCCCGCCGGAACCGTCACGCTTTCTGTTCCCACAACTTTCAACTGCCGGGTCTGGGGTTTCTGCTTCTGCACGTCGAAGTTAAGGTACCTTGTGCTGTAGTTTGCCGCTAATGGAAGCATTGCCAGCACGTTGTAGGTTCCCGCGCCATCGGCAAAGACGATTCCGCCCACATCGACCAGGATCGGCTTTGGCTGGCCATTCATACTCATCGTGCCGCTCGCTTTGTTGTCTTTAAAATCGAGCTCGATGGCAATCGGCCCTTGCGTCACTGAGCGATGCCTGAGCACCAACGTGCCTTTCGCGATGGTGGACACATCGATGATTTGACCTTGCGGAGTATCAGCCGTCTCCGTCACCTGCCAATTCTCGCCGCCTTCCTTGATTTCAGTCTTGATGGTCAGGGGAATCGACTGACCGCCGAGCGCGATCGACGCTTTGTAATTGGAAATGCCCGGTTTGAGATCGCCGGCAGGCTTCGGTGTTCCCGTGGCAGCCTCGACCTTTTTCGCGACCGTCACGCTCTTAACGTCAACCGAAATCTCTTTGAGTCGTTGCGCTACTTCCGGAGTCGAGCCTTCCTGGTAACGGCCGTTGAGATATTTCGCGAAGAATTTTTCCGCCTGCGAAAACATCGCCATATTATTCACCGGTCGGGCGAAACCGTGACCTTCATCCGGCGCGACGATGTACTCAACCGGAAAGCCGCGATCGCGCAGGGCAATCACGATCTGATCGGCTTCGCGTTTGTTCACCCGCGGATCATTGGCGCCCTGCACGACGAGCAGTGGAGTCTTGATCTTTGTCGCTGAGTTCAGCGGAGACTGCCGGTTCAACTGGGCTTTGCCCTCGGGCGTTGTGGGATCACCCATGCGCTGATAGAACAGCTGGCGGCCGGCTTCCCAGTACGGCGGGATAGTCTCGAGGAGCGTGATCAGGTTCGACGGTCCGACATAATCGACGGCCGCGGCGTACAGGTCTGGTGTGAAAGTGACACCCGCCAGCGTCGCATAACCGCCGTACGATCCGCCCATGATGCCGACATGCTTTTCATCCGCGATCCCCTGAGTAACCAGATACTTCACGCCCCAGGTGATGTCGTCCTGCATCTTGTCGCCCCACTGTTTGTTTCCGGCGTCGATAAACTTTTTGCCATAGCCGGTCGACCCGCGGAAGTTTGGTTGCAGCACCGCGTAGCCGCGATTCGCCCAGAACTGCGCGAACGGGTTGTAGCCCCAGGAGTCACGCGCCCAGGGACCGCCGTGCGGGAACACTATCAGCGGCAGATTCTTTGCCGCCGCGCCTTTCGGCAGCGTGAGATATGCCGGAATTTCGAGTCCATCCGATGATTTGTAGCGCACTGCTTTCATCGGCGCGAGGTAATCGCGATTGAGCTTCTCCCGCACCCGGTATTGAAGTGTCAGTTTCTTTGTCTGGCGGTCAAACAGGTAGCGCTCGCCGGGCTCGGTGTCGCTGTACGCCGTGATCAGCCAAAGACGTTCATCTTTTGTCGACGACGCAAAGGCGATTTCTTTGCCTGGCAACTGTTTCTGCAGCAATTTGTAATCAGCCTCGAACGACTTGTCTTTCCAGTAGATGCGCGCGCGTTCGTCTTCATAAGTCGTCGCTATCAGATCATCGGTAACCTCCGAAAATGACGTTCTGCCCAGGTCGACCCGTTTCATGGGATCGGATTCCACCACTTCTTCCCGGCCCGTGGCCGGATCAAAAAGCTCCAGCTTGGTAAGGTCACTGTCCGCGCCCTTATTGGTTTCAAAGTAAACGTGTTGGCCATCCTTATGAAAACGGATTGGGCCGCACGATTCGAAAACGTTGCAGAAATAAATCTTCGTGAAGCCCTTATCGTCGACGCGTAGTACTTCCGTGTCGCCGTTATCGTTGACGCGCGAAGCGAGCCGGAGCTGGTCCTTCAGATCAAACGTCCAGCCGACGATCCGTTCAGTATTTTGACGAACCAGACTTCGTTCGCCGGTTGAGATTCTTACTTTGTAGAGGTCGTGCCAGGCTTTGTCGCGATCGTTGATTGCCACGTAAAGGAGATCCGGATCAGTTCGCGGCACATTGACAATTTGAGCGCGCACGCCTTTTAGATCCGTAAGATTTCGTGCGGCCGGAACATCCTGACCGGAGGCCGGATTTTCCGCGGGGTTAACGGCATAGACCAGGTAGTTCTCATCGCCGGCTTTATCCTGCACAAACAGGATGTATTTGCCGTCGCGACTCCAGAAATACGACGGGATAGGTCGCGCGGTGTCTGCGGTAATTGGCCGCGCTTTTTCGAACGGCTCTTCGGTGGTTTTGACCCAGATGTTACGGGTCCCTTTGAACGGTTTGACGAAGGCAATGAATTTGCCGTCGGGAGAAATTTGGGCGCCCGAAATTTCAGGATCGCCGAAGAATGATTCCCGATCAATGACCGGGGGTAACCCCTTTGCTTGCGCATGCGTCCGCTGCGCGGCTGCCAGCGAGAGTGCGAGGCAGGAAATTGCAAGGAAAAAGGTGAAGGTTGTTGAACGAACCTGGGAAAAACCGTTGAAGCTCATAATAAACCTTTCTAGTTGTTTGATGAACTCTCAGGAAAGCTGGATAGAGGAGTTAGTACGCGCCGGGCAGACGACAAGTTTCGTTGAAACGCCCTCATATGCAACAAAGACGCTCCCGTTAGGAGCGAGGAGGTGGACAGTACAGAATTTCGGCTATGCCGCTTGATGTGCGGAAAGGCTCCACTTTTCCGATCTCGCCTTCGGTTGTACCACGCCTCGGAACGCATTCCGCACATCAGGCGGCGGAGCCGCAAAACCAGAAGCCAGCGCCTTAGTCAGAAACTGGCTTAATTAAGCGCAGCAAATCCAGCATCCAGAGCGGCAATCAATTCGTCAACATGATCATTCGTTGAGTTAAGCATCATGCCGGTGCGAATTACGTTTCCGTACAAGCCGCCTTTGCCGATTAGCACGCCGCGTTTCTTAGTTTCCTCGAAAACTTTTAGCACCGATTGCGGATCAGGTTCTTTCGTCTCACGATCTTTGACGAGTTCAAGTGCCTGCATCAGGCCCATGCCGCGCACATCGCCGATCACCGGATACTTGTCCTTCAGCTCTTCGAGGCGCTGGCGGAAATAACCGCCGACCACTGCAGAATTCTTTTTCAGATCACCATCTTCGATCACCTTGAGCACCGCCAGCGCAGCCGCGCAGGAAACGGGATTGCCTCCAAAGGTCGAGAACGTCAGTCCCGGAAACTTATCTGCGACTTCCGGTGTCGCGACGGTAATTCCGATCGGCACTCCGTTGCCCAGTCCTTTTGCGGAAGTGATTATGTCCGGCTCAACGTTCCAGTTTTCGATGCCGAACCATTTTTCTCCCGTGCGCCCCCATGCTGTCTGAACTTCGTCAGCGATGAACAGGCCGCCGTGTTTGCGCGTGATTTCGACTGCCCGTTCAAAATAACCCGCCGGCGGCACGATGAATCCGCCGACGCCGAGAATAGGCTCGGCCATGAATGCGGCGATCTCACCGGTGGTCGTAGTCATGATCAATTCTTCGATATCGTTTGCGCACGCGAGACCACATTCGGGGTAAGTAAGCTTGAACGGGCAGCGATAACAATAGGGCGCGCGGGCGTGCACGAACCCGCTAACCTGCGGCGGCAGAGGCCGCCAGGTTGCGTGTCCCATGGCCGAAAGGGATGTCGCCGAACGCCCGCTGTACGCATGACGAAGGACGACGATCTCATGACGGCCGGTCGCGAGTTTTGCCGCATGCACCGCCGTGTCATCGGCTTCAGTACCACTGTTGGTAAAGAAAGACTTCTTCAAACGGCCGGGCGTAATTTGGGCAAGCTTCTCCGCCAGATCGGATTGAGGTTTGTTGCAGTAAAGCGTGGAAGTATGCGAAATCGTTTTGACTTGATTGATGATCGCTTCGTTGACCTTTGGATTCGCATGCCCGACGCTGACTGTCAGAACGCCGCCGAAACAATCGAGATACTTGTCGCCCTTGTCATCCCAGACGTGAAAGCCTTCGCCTTTTACGAGGGCGAGCGGTTCCTGGTAATAGGTCGCGACCGCCGGAAAAAGAAACTCTTTGTGCTTGCGAACTGTTTCGGATTGATTAGTTTGTAATTCTGGTGAACTCATAAAGATTCCCTTTTAAGGATTGATGACTGTAGCGGACCTGCGTTGAGAGAATGCTGCAATTACCAGCAGGATCAGTACGAGGGAGAAAATGAGAGCATCCACCACGTTCAAGACAGGTCCAAGCACGTCGAAAGTCCGGTCCGTGAGGTGTAGTCTAATAGCGATGTCCGGCAAAAAGTGATAGACGATTGCGAAGACGAACGATTCGATTATGTAGACGATTAGTGCCAGCACCGTCATTAAAGACACGCTCGGATGTCGCTTCCAACGAACGAATGCGAAAATAATAAATCCGAAGAAGATCACCACTAGTAGCGATCGCCGGAGCACCAGATAGAGCAGAAAGGTAGTGAAATCCATACGGAGTGTGTTGGCCTGGTCTCGCCTGCTAATCGATCCAACGGTCACATACTTACTCCACCTTGCTGGTAAGACGAAAGCTCGCGTCGCTGAATAAATATACCTATCAAAAGAATAACTACAACCATCGCCAGCGAAGAGTTGTAAACAAACGACAGAGCGATGATGCTGTTTTCAGGGCGAAAGGCGAACGTTTTCTGCAGCCAATCGGTTGCAAATGCAAAAACAAACGCGAACAAAAGCGTATGCAGGAACAAGAAAACCATAGAAATCGCCACCCACATTGAAACCTTGGGGTAGCGCTTCCAACGAATCAGCGCCACGATTGCGCAGACGATTATGGTCAATAACAGTGGCAACTGCACGAGCACGTTCTGAACCATGTAATAGAGATTCGAATGTTCCATTTTGGAAGACGCTCAGTACAGATTACCTTCGCGTTTGCGACCTGTGTAATCCACGTAAACTATTTTCAATTCAGTGTAAAAGTCGAGCGAGGTTGATCCCTGCTCGCGGTCGCCAATGCCGGTCCCTTTTATGCCCCCAAACGGAATGTGAGCTTCGCCGCCGGTGGTTGGCGAATTGATATGCGTCATGCCGGTTTCAATCTCATCGACAAAACGAAAGACGCGCGCAGCATCATTGGTGAAGATCGAAGACGACAACCCATATTCAGTGTCGTTGGCAACCTGCATAGCTTCGTCAAAATCCCTGACGCGCATTACCGAAAGCACGGGACCAAAAATCTCCTCGCGCGCGATGCGCATGTCTGACGTGACGTCATCGAAAACGGTCGGTTTCACGAAATAACCCTTGTCCAGGCCGTTGCCGGTCGCGCGTTCGCCGCCGCACAGGAGGGTGGCGCCGTCTTCGCGGCCAATGTTCAGATATTTCAGGACCGTATTGAATTGGTTTTCGTCGACGCTTGGACCCATTTCAGTTTGCGGATCCATGCCGTCGCCGATGCGCATTGTTTGCGCTCGCTTCACAATACGGTCGACGAATTCATCGGCGATTTGATTAACCACGACTGCGCGACTAGTAGCCGTGCAGCGCTGGCCTGACGACCCGAATGCGCCTTGGGCGGTGTTCTCAACCGCGAGATCCAGATCGCAATCTTCGAGAATCACAACCGGATTCTTTCCACCCATTTCGCACTGACACTTCGCGCCCCGGCGCGAGACCTGCTCGTAAAGCCGAATGCCGACACCATTCGATCCGGTAAACGAGACAGCTTTCACGGCCGGGTGACCAATGATTTCATCGCCTGCGTCCGAGCCCGAACCAAGGACCAGGTTCAAAACACCTGGAGGCACGCCCGCTGCTTCAAAGATCTCGACAATGCGGACGGCAGTTCCCGGTGTCAGCGTCGCCGGCTTGAAAACTACCGTATTGCCGGCTACCAGCGCCGGCGCAATTTTCCAGACGGGAATAGCCACCGGAAAATTCCATGGGGTGATGCATGCAACCACGCCGAGCGGCTGTTTGATGGTATAGACAAAGTTCGAGGGAAGTTCAGAGAAAATGGTTTCACCGTTCATTCGGCGCGACTCGCCGGCGCAGAATTCGGCTACATTAATCGAGCGTTGCAGTTCGCCGCGAGACTCCGAAATTGTTTTGCCTTCCTCGCGGGTAAGAATTTGGGCGAGCTCTTCTTTTGATTCTTCCAGCAAGCGCGCCGCCTTTGCAACGATCTTCCCGCGCGCCGGCGCGGGCGTCCTGCGCCAGTCATGAAAGGCTTCGCTGGCCGCTTCTACCGCTGCACGCGCTTCTTCGCGCGTAGCCTGGTGAATCGTGCCGATTACATCGTCGGTGTTTGACGGGTTGATATTGTTAACGGTTCTGGAAGAGCTCGATTCAATCCATTTACCGCCGATGAAATTGCGATAGTTATTCATGTTCTGCTTAGTTAATTCTGATTTCTCTCAGACGCAGGAGTCGTGACGCCTGATTACGCGAGGCGGACAAGTTCTGCCATCCGAAACGTCGTGTTTTTCGCTTCGTGGGGCTGAATATATCACGAACCGGCGACAGGATCAGGTGTCAGTCAGGTGACGAGTCGGTTGGCGGCGGTTTCCTACCTCCAAACGTAAACCGCCGGCCAATGATCATTTTCAGAATCAGATGATCGGTATTGCCGGTCAAGCCGATGCCGACGCCAAAATTAAACTCCCAATTCGGCGAAACATTAAGGTCGATGGCCGGAAAAATCTGATGCTGCTGTTCGCGCTTCGGATCAAAACCGCTCAACGGGCCCAACGCCCCATACTATTCGATTCCGGCGTCAACCTTCTTTGTGACTGCGTAAGCGATCTTAAGATTCGGGGAGAACTCGAAGCCTCTTTTCGTACCCGGCCCCTTCAGAGCGCGCTCGAGCGTGGGATTGAAAGACACATACCAACGCTTAATCTCCTTGTCGATGATCGGCCGAATTTCCCAACTCCAGGGATCTTCGGAAAATCTACGCCGCTGATAGCCGATCTCGTTTGAGACGCTGGCTCCAACCGGCCAGTGCCATTTCGGCGGAACGCGAAAGCGCGGCCGAATGTGTGTGCCGACAAAATCCCAGCCGCTGCCGCGTCGGGCACTGGTGAAAATATAGAAGCCGGTTTCAAACCAATGGTTAAAGCCGTGGATGATCTCGATGGTTTCGTGCCAGGCATGGTGGGTCGGTAACGTCCCGTCACTGGTAGTCTTCGATCCTTTTACCGTGAAGTTGTTATGGAGTTCGACCATGGTGACGCCGCGAGGAATGGTCTCAGAACCATAAACCTGGATTTCGTAATTGTCCTGAGCGCGAGCCAGAGGGGCGCCAAAACAAAGTGACACTAAACTTAGAACCAGTCGGAACGGAGTTTTCGTTCTCAAGCGTCCGGATCCCTGGGAAACGCTTTTTCGAGCCGGCGCACTCTACAACAGATTTGAATTCCGCCGGCACTGGCGCGGTTGTCGCGCCGGAGCCGCGGCTTGCCACCGCACTGCAAATTCATATACTGCGAACAATGCCGGATGAAGTTCGAAATATCAGTGACTTGCTGGCCCGCTGTGCCGTCGCAGCGCCGGACAAGCCGTTTTTGTTTTCTGAATCGGATGGCCGGCAGTTTACCTATGCTGAATTTGCGGCGTCAGTCAATCTTGCCGCGCGAATGCTGGCCGCGCAGGGCGTTGCAAAAGGTGATGTCGTCAGCCTGTTGATGCCGAACAGCGCCGAATACATCATCAGTTACTTTGCCTGCTGGAGTCTGGGCGCTCTGGCGGGCCCGGTGAATTCACTTTTGAAGGAACATGAAATTGAATTTGTCATGAATAACTCTGAAGCGAAAGCAATTCTGGTTCATTCAGAGTTTCTGGAGAGAGTTGAAAACATCAGGATCCGCCTTCCGCACCTGCGCTCAATCATTATCTTTGATAACGAAGCGGAAGCGACGAGCGAGTTTAGACAAGATTGCGAACCGGACGTTCGCCCTCCCGGCATTATCCAGAGCGATGACGCGATTATCATCTACACGTCAGGAACGACCGGAAAACCAAAAGGTTGTTTGCTCACCCACGGCAATGTGATCGCCAATGCGCGACAAATCAGCGAATGGCTGCATTTCACCGAAGAAGATCGCCTATTGACTATCATGCCGCTCTTTCATATGAACGCGGTTTCAGTTACGACAATGTCTGCACTTTATGCCGGCGGATCGACTGTGATTAGTCCCAGGTTCTCAGCTTCACAATTCTGGAACATCATCTCGGATTATCAAGTCACTTCGTTTGGTTCCGTGGCCACAATGCTTTCGATGCTGCTGAGTACTTATCCCGACGGGGTTCCGGCCGGCTTGAAGACGACTCGACTTCGTTTTGCCATGTGCGGATCCGCACCTGTGCCGGCCGAGGTCATGAAGAAGTTCGAAGAGACTTTCAAATGTCCGGTGATCGAAGGCTACGGACTTTCGGAATCGACTTGTCGCTCGAAGGATGGATTCTTTTACATCGTGGACCGCAAAACCGACATGATCATTCGCGGTGGCGAAAATATTTATCCTCGCGAGATTGATGAAGTGCTCTATCAACATCCGGCGGTCGCCGCGGCGGCAACCATCGGCGTTCCCGACCCTCTCTACGGGGAAGAAGTTGCCGCGTTCATCGTGTTGAAGGATGGAGCAAAGATCGCCGAGCAGGATCTGATCGATCATTGCCGGAAAGATCTCGCAGATTACAAATGCCCCAAGACGATTCATATCGTCACGGACATTCCAAAAGGTCCGACCGGTAAATTGCTGAAACGCGAATTGGCTGAAACTTTTAGGGATAGACTGCGGAATTAAGGTTTCCTTACGATAGACTTGTAAGCCCAGCATTTCGTGAGGGCTGTAACGAAAAAGGCTCGCCGTTTTGGCGAGCCTTTCTTTATTGAATGAGGGAAATTTATCGCGCTCCTTCGGGCCGTCCGAACGTGCCAATAGCCGATTGCCGAAATCGATCGACCAGCCAGGCAATGATCAGCCAGGACGCACAGACGCCAACCATTACCAGTGAAAACCACTTGCCGTACAGACCATCGGCGGAAAATTTCTCGGTGGCGGCATGTATCGCTTCGCTATTTGGCAACAACCCGGCTTCGGAAAATTCGTGAAGAGAATAGAAAGCAACCTGGGCCATGAACAGCAGGAGAAAAATTCCAGTTACCTGGAAAAATCGACGGATGTTAATCAGATGTCCGAAACGCGCCCACGCCCAGGCCATCGCGCCTGCCGCAAGTACGCCAATGAGCGCACCCCAAATCAATTGGGCAGTGTGAACCTGCAACAGCATGAGGGCGGTTTCCATCCCTTCACGCGTGATCGTCAGGACCGTGAAGAGAAACACGCCGGCGAACGCCGCCCAACCAGACCGGTTTACTGAAACTTCGTTCAGCCTCTCTTCCATCTTTTGTTTCAGCCTGGGACCGGTGCGCCACATATAGATGACCAGTGATCCAACCATGACGATTGCGATAATCCCCAGAACACCTTCGCGCAATGATTCATTTCCCAGAAAGCGAGCGATTGAAGGACCGACGCGCGGACCAAGATAGTTTTCAATCACGTTGTCATTGCCGGTTTGCATCCTGAAGAGCAGGTAACCAAGGCCGCCGCTGATTGCCAGGGCAAATGTAATAGCCCAATAAACGGCGCCCGCCAGTTGCGGTCTTCCTGATCGTCGCAGGTAGGAGAGAATCACGGCCACGAGAAGAAAAGACTCGAAGCCCTCGCGAAGTACGATTATGAAAGATTGCAGCACGAAAAACCTCTTTTAGATTCGCTACGGGTGGTGGAACACCCTGAATGCGTGGACAGTATAGCTAAATTGAAAATCGTTTTCAATTTCAATTTGGGCGGCCAGCCGCCGAGTCCGGTTTTTCATCTCAAATCGGCGATTATTGAGGTGTAACAGGGGTGATGGCGAGGTCGGCACGAACTAATCCAAGCTCCGTCATAGCAGTGAAGCGCAATGGCAGCCGGCGAAAATCATCACTTACCCAGGCGCGAAACTGATACTTGTCGCTAACCGGATCGTCGGTTGTCAGGGTGAGCAGGATCGCCGGCAGCTTCTGGCCGCCAATGTCGATCGTTTCCCGGCGTTGAGAACTTATGAATAACGTAACCGGGCGCTTATCGACCAGAATCGAGATTGCATTCCGCTTGGCCGGTGACAACTCAAAGGTGCGAACTGCATAAACCAGTGAAAGCAGATCGTGCGTTCCGACAGGAATCTCAATTCGGATTCCATTCTCCACGGCGCTCCCCCGGTCCTGATCGACGGAGTAAATGCGATTCGCTCGGCGGTTTCCCTCAACCAAAACCATTTCGGTGCGAAAGGGAAGCAGGCTGACCGGATCGACATACGAAGTAACCTGATCATTGGCGGTGAACAAACGGCCGATTGCCGGCGTGGTTTGCAGTCTCGCCGAAAGCAGGAAAGCATCGCGATCGAAATATCTTCCTTGCGCTTTGACTTCGTATAAAGCTGTTCCCACCGGCTGACTAACACTGGGCAGATAGATTAGATAGTTGAGTTTCTCGCCGACCTTGAATGGTAAATCGCTGCGAGTCGGACCGGCGTCGGGATTGGTGCTTCTGATCGTTACCGTGCGTGGTGGTGAAACCGGGGTCGGTGAAGGACGGGGCGCCGGCGCTGTACGAACATCCGACCCGGCAAGCTCTGCCCGGATCTCGCCGGCGGAATGTTTGATTCTTACCAGCACCGGAATGTGCAGGTCATCATCGCTGAAATAGATTCGAGTACGATTATCGTCGAGCCCTGAATTCTTTGCGTTAAGCCGGACGACGATGGCATTAAATGATCCCATCTTGGTTTTGACTAGCTCGTGGCCAAGCACTTTTATTTCCGCCTGATACTCCTGGTTCTCATGTCGGACATTGAGCAGATAGGAAGCGCCGGCTGTCAGTGGCATCGCCCGCACGCGATAGATTGCTGAGAGTATGTCGTACGTGCCGGCAAACTCGCCGCTGCCCGATGGCGTTGGGCCCGGCACTGCACCCTGGTTGTAGTCGCTCGTGACATCTGACGCGCGACCGCTTTGGCGGACCAATTCCTGGGCCCGAAAAGGCAAACCGGAACCCGGATCGACATAACTGGTGTAATCGTTGTTCAGAGCGAGCAAGGCTACGTTAACGACCCCGGTGGTTTCCGCGTGCGCGCGCAATTGAATTGCGTCGCGACCAAAAAACGTTCCGCGCGCCGCCACCTGTAATTCAATATGCGCGGCGCTGATGAACTGCGAAAACGATACGTCGTAAGTTAATCGTTCGCCGATGCGGTAGGCTTTAGGATTGAATGAATCGACCGGGCCGGCAGAGGCTTGCTGGGCGCTGGTCGTGGAAAAGGCCGAAAGCGCAAGCACGATAATCGACAAGGTTAGTCGTGAGGACTTCAAGCCTTTACTCACCTTTGCATCATAATGGTTAAGCACTTTCCCGCGCAACAAGTCATTGAAATCAAACGCTTTGACTGGCTGGCGGTTCCGCTGAGTTGCGGCTGCAGCCTGTAGATCACCGGCTCGAGATCGCACTTTCGATTTCTGCGATGACCTCTCGTGCCGAGTTAACAGGATCAGGCGCATTCAAAACAGGCCGGCCAATCACGATATAATCGGCGCCGGCGCGGATTGCTTCTGCCGGTGCTGTCGTGCGTCGCTGATCATCCGAACTTGCACCGCGAGGACGAATCCCCGGCGTCACCACGATGAACCGTGGGTCCCCGACTTCGTAACGAATAATTTCAATCTCCTGAGGCGAAGCGACCACGCCATCAAGTCCTGATTCAAATGCGGCGCGCGCCAAACGTTTCACCAGAGAACGGGGTTCCGTTTCAATGCCAACCTGGTTGAGTGCTTCAGAGTCCAGGCTTGTCAGTGCCGTAACGGCGGTGACGGCCGGCCTGGCCAGGCTCTCGCGACTGGCGGTTTCGGCGACGGCCGCGGCGGTTCGTTTCATCATCTCAACTCCGCCGATCGCGTGTAGGTTGAAAATTGAAACTCCCAGTCGCGTGGCTTCGATCCCGGCCGCCGCCACCGTGTTCGGAATATCGTGATACTTGAGATCGAGAAACACTCGCCCACCGAGCTTAATGATTTGTCTGACAATTTCAGGGCCGGCGGCAGTGAACAGTTGCATCCCGATCTTGAACATGCCGGCCGAGTCTTTCAGCAAATCAAAAAGAACAAGTGCGCGTTCGGCAGTCTCGACGTCGAGAGCAAGAATCAGTTTGTCCTTCGCTGTTTGAATCATTTCGCAGTAATGGCGCGGAGTATATGACAGCCAATCGCTTCATCAAATGAAGCAAATCCTTCCCGCTTCAAAATGGCAGCCAGGCCTTCGTTGATTCGACGCGCGACCTGCGGCCCTTCATAAATGAAACCGGTATAAAGTTGAATCAGGCTCGCGCCCGCGCAAATTTTTTCCCAGGCATCCTCGGCAGTAAAGACACCACCCACGCCGACTACCGGCAAAGTGCCTCGCGTCAGGCGATAGATTAAGGCGATCGCTTCATTCGAGCGATGCCGCAACGGCGCGCCGCTCAACCCGCCTTCGCCGCATTCCGCAATCGCTTCCGGAGGCGTTCGCAGGTTGTCACGTCGAATAGTGGTGTTGGTCGCGATCAGCCCGTCGATGTTTTCCTGCAGGGCTGTCTGAACAATCGATTCGATCTCTTCATTGGTCAAGTCTGGCGCGATTTTCAGGAGCAGAGGTTTAGGTTGTGGAAGCGAGTCGCGCGTCGCAAGTTCGCGGTTGCGCCGCTGCAGGCTCGCGAGCAAAGCGGCAAGCATTTCCGGTCGTTGTAGTTCCCGGAGGTTTGGAGTATTCGGCGAACTCACATTGATGGCTATGTAATCAGCGACTGAGTAAACTGCGTCAAAGCTCGCCAGGTAATCGGGAACTGCATCCTCAATTGCGACGTCTCGCGACTTTCCAATGTTTATCCCCAGCACGCAATCAGGGCGGCGTCGGCTGATGTTTTCCGCGAGTTGAGCAGCACCACAATTATTGAATCCGAGCCGGTTAATCAACGCGCCGTCGCGCATTAAACGAAAGACGCGGGGCTTTGGATTGCCCGGCTGCGGCTGGCTTGTGACTGTGCCGGCTTCGATAAAGCCAAAGCCGAGGGCGGCAAGCGCTTGCGTCGCTGTGCCGTTCTTGTCGAATCCGGCAGCGAGTCCGACGGGATTATCAAAGAGAAGGCCAAAACGTCTTAATTGACCGAAAGGCGCGCGGCGAAATTTGCCGGAAAAGAACCGGCGGGCAAATCCCGGCCGCAGTAGCGAGGTGAGCGAATTGATGGCCAACTCATGAGCCGTCTCTGCCGGCAGGCGGAACAGTATCGGGCGCAGCAGGGATCGATAGATCATGACCGTCAAAAGGTAGTTATCTTCAAATGTGCGAGACTAACAGAGCCGCTGACACGTTTACAACCGTATTGCCATTCGATGCCAGAGACGTCGACAGTTACTTGTCACCGGCCTCGCTTCTTGTTAGTATCACCCATCGGTGGAATTCACTGAGAAAGCTCGTATCATGGACAGCGCGCGAATCAATCGCGCGTTGGCGCGCTTGGCGTCCGAGATCGTGGAAGAAAACCACGGCTCGGACGATTTAGTTTTGGTAGGAATTCGCCGGCGGGGAGTACCACTGGCTAATCGCCTCGCCGACAAGATTGCCGACCTCGAAGGCAAGCGGCCGGAAGTCGGTATTCTCGATATCACTTTGTACCGAGACGATCTTTCTACAGTTGGTGCGAAGCCGGTAGTTAGCGGCACTGAGCTGCCGGGCGACATCGAAGGTCACAGCATCGTTTTGATCGATGATGTGCTTTTCACCGGACGCACCGTGCGCGCGGCAATCGATCAATTGATCGATTTTGGCAGGCCGAGACGAGTGCAACTGGCGGTGTTAATCGATCGCGGCAATGAACATCGCGAGCTGCCGATTCAGGCCGACTATATCGGCAAGCTGGTGCCGACGAAAAAGAGTGAGATCATAAAAGTGATGCTGACCGATTTTGACGAAGAAGAGGGGGTCGTGATCGTCGAGCGACCCGCAGCAGAAGCGGCAAGATGAAGCGGCCCCAGAGGCCGCTTTTTTATTAGGAAGGGATGAACTTTGTACTATGTGCTTTGTACTTTGCACGCTAAGCGACCTTGAACGGTAAACTCAAGGTTGAGTTGCGAACAAAGTACGAAGTACAAAGTCCTAAGTACGAAGTACAAGAAATCAGACACCAATGAGTTCGCAATTCAAATTGAGGCACCTTCTCGGTATTCGCGAGTTATCTGCCGATCAGATTGTGCATTTGCTCGATACGTCCGAAACTTTTCGCGATGTCTCGAAACGCGAAATCAAGAAAGTGCCGGCCCTGCGCGGGCGGACGGTCATCAACCTTTTCTTCGAACCTTCGACCCGAACGCAAACTTCTTTTGAGATCGCGGCCAAGCGCCTGTCCGCTGACGCCGTCAACATCAGCGTGTCAACTTCCAGCGTTTCCAAAGGCGAGACCCTGCTGGACACGGCGCGGAATCTGGAAGCAATGGCGCCGGACTGTATCGTCATTCGTCACTCGTCAGCGGGCGCGCCTTATCATCTGGCGCGCGTTTGCAGCGCGTCGATTGTCAACGCCGGCGATGGCGCCCACGAGCATCCAACTCAGGCTCTCCTGGACGCACTTACAATCCGCGAACAGAAAGGACGGATCGCCGGTTTGAAGGTCGCAATCGTAGGCGACATTTTGCACTCGCGCGTAGCGCGATCGAACATTTATCTGCTGTCGAAGCTGGGCGCCGGCGTCAGCGTGGCCGGCCCGGGGACCCTGGTTCCGCCCGATTTTGCCCAGTTAATCGAACAGGGCGTGAAACTCGAACGGACCATCGAAGACGCCGTAGTCGATGCCGATGTCGTCATGATTCTGCGCATGCAGAGAGAACGCCAGACGGATGCGTTCTTTCCATCAATGCGCGAGTATGCCGTCCATTATGGCCTCCATCTGAATCATCTCGACCTGGCGGCGAAAGACGCAATCGTGATGCATCCCGGTCCGATTAATCGGGGAATCGAAGTGTCGTCGGAAATTGCCGACGGCGGGCGATCATTGATTCTCGACCAGGTTACCAACGGCGTCGCCGTACGCATGGCAGTGTTGTACCTCCTTGCGGGCGCCGGAAAAAATCAAAACGGCGGAAAGAGCAAACAGAACGGCAAGACCGCACGGTCGGGCGGTGCGACAGGCAATGGCGGCTCCTCAGAAACGCACGCGGAAGGCCGATCACGCCGCACTCGAAACTCGAAACCCGAAACTCGAAACTGAGCTACATGCGCTTATTGATTCAAAACGGCTACGTTATCGACCCTTCGCAAGCGATCAACTCCGGAAAAAGTGTTTTCATTGAAGACGGACGCGTGATTGACCTGATTGACCAGAGCGACGACCCGCCGGAAGGCTGCGAGGTATTCGACGCCACCGGATTAATTGTTGCGCCCGGCTTCATCGACATGCATGTGCATTTGCGCGAGCCGGGTCACGAATACAAGGAAACGATTGCCAGCGGCGCCGCGGCCGCCGTGGCCGGTGGCTTCAGCACGGTGTGCGCGATGCCGAATACTGCTCCGGTCAATGATAATGCGGCGGTAACTCGTTTTGTGATCGAACAGGCTGAGCGCGCGAATCTTGCTAACGTATTCCCTGTCGGCGCCCTCACCAAGAACTCGGAAGGAAATGAACTGGCGGAGATCGGAGAGATGAAAGACGCCGGAATTGTAGCTGTCTCGGACGACGGCCGACCGGTACCAACGGCCTCAATGATGCGGCGCGCAATGGAATATGCGCGCGGATTCGATCTCCCCGTGATCGATCATTGCGAAGATAAATCACTGGCTCGCGGGGGTGCGATGCACGAAGGTCATTGGTCTCTGGTGCTTGGCTTGCGCGGCGTGCCGGCCGCTGCCGAGGAAGTCGATGCCGCGCGCGATTGTTTACTGGCGGAACTGACGCGATCACGCATTCATATCGCTCACGTGTCAACCCGCGGCGCGATTGAAGCCGTGCGTCGCGCCAAGGAAAATAACTTGCCGGTGACCTGCGAGGTGGCGCCGCATCATTGGGCGCTGACCGACGAATCAGTGCAGAACTACGACACCAATACCAAGATGAACCCGCCGCTCCGAAATAAGGAGCACATAGATGCCATTCTGGAAGGATTGCGCGACGGCACGATCGACACGATTGCGACTGATCACGCCCCGCATCATCAGGATGAAAAGGACCTGGAATACGATCAAGCTCCCTTTGGAATTGTCGGTCTCGAAACCGCGATTGGACTGGCCATAGACCGACTTGTGCATCAGGGAGTGATTTCGCTGCAACGCCTGGTCGAATTGTGCGCGACGAATCCGGCGCGCATTCTGAAACTCGAAGATCGAGGGACCCTGCAAACGGGCGCGCACGCAGATCTCACGATCCTGGATCCCGAGCATACATGGACGTTCGATGCCTCTCGGGCGAGATCCAAAAGTCGCAACACGCCTTTCCATGGCTGGTCATTTCGCGGCGCCGCGGTCGCGACCATCGTCGCCGGACGCGTGGTTTACCTTCACCCGGATTATTCGCGGATTGATCAAACCAAAACCCGAACAGCCGCGGCCCGATAAAGGGAAGTCGAAAGAGACATCCGCTCTTTCGGCCTTCGCATAAAAGAAAAACCCGCCGCGATTTACGCAACGGGCTTTTCTCTTGGCCGCTCGCTTACGTTATGACTGGGGCGACCTTAATCCCTTCACCTGACCAGATGCTGGGTCTCTCTAACAGCTCAGTGTTTCCAAATAGCTGCGGGTTAAACTTCCCGGCGATGAAAACAGCAACGAACATGCCGCCATAGTGCGTCGCCGGAAATAGCAACACAATCGCAAGAAGATTCATCGACCGATATTGGTGACTTCGCAATTCAGGGGATTGGAAAGTGCGGTCGCGGACTCATGATTTACCCGACCGTCAAAACGTTTGTATTGGTTTTATACGAAATAGCCTTAACTCGTACCATATGGAGCACCCGCGAACTGTGTCACTAGCTTTAGCACCCCGCGTTCGATGTGATAGACATTACGGTCATGAAAAGATTCAATTGGGCCATGTGGGCTGGTTTCACTCTGAGCGTATTTGCATTTCTCAGTTATCCGCTAATTTTCGTGAACTGGGCGGTGACGCGGGACTTTCCCTGGGCGAATCTCTTCCTTTTCGCGGTGGCCGCCGGACTTTTATTCGTCGGAGTGCGCCGCGCGTTTACGCCTGACCGGCGTCGCGTGTCAAAGATAGTCGCGGCAATCGTGTCAACGCTGAGCACCTTGTTAGTCGGGATGTTTATCTTTACGGCGTTTGTGGCGGCGCGATGGTTGCCGGCTTCTGCCGGAGCTCCGCAGGTTGGGCAGGCCGCCCCGGAATTCAATCTGGTTGATATCAACGGCAGGGCGGCGTCACTCTCTGGGTTGCGCTCGCAACCGATCAACGGCAAGCCGGCGAAAGGCGTTCTTCTGATTTTCTATCGAGGTTACTGGTGACCTTCATGCAACTCCGAGTTGCGGAGCATTCAAAAGAACCTGGACCAATTCAGTGCAGTCGGAATTCGTCCAGTCGCAATCAGCGTGGATAGCCCCGAAGAATCTCGCGACCTTTGTCAGAAAGCCGGCTACACCTTTACTTTTCTTTCCGATCCCAAACTGAATGCGATCAGCCAGTATGATTTAGTTCACAAGGGACAGGGTGAAAACGGCCGCGATATCGCCCGGCCGGCCGAGTTTCTGATCGATTCATCCGGTACCGTTCGCTGGCGAATGCTGACAGAGAATTATTGGGTGCGCGCCCGACCAGAGCAGATTCTCGATGCGGCGAAGGCGCTGCGTTGAGGGTTTCCCGCGTTGCCCACGCCTGATCGAGAGTTCACAACTCTTAACATCTTTTCACCTGCGCTTGACACTACTCTAGCCGGGCATGGTTATGATTTGATTTGTCAGCTCCACTGACGCTCCGAGGATTTTGACATGACATTGAAGAAACGAAACTTGCTGGGAGGATTCAATCGCTTCCGGCTGCTTCTGACTTTGGGTTTGGCTGTCCTGCTCCCGGCAGCCGCGCTCATCTACGTAAACTTCAGTCAACTACGTTCGTTCGAGCGGGACAAGGTCTTAGAAGCAATGATTCATCGGGATTTTCAGGAAGTGCTGGCCCTCTCTGAAAAGAAGATGAATAAGGCGATGTACACAAAAGTCGATGAAGCTCGGCAATTGTTTCCGTCTGCGGACGCGGACGAAGGCGAGAAAGAGCACAAACTCGATGAGATTCTTTCGCACTGTTCATGCTTTACGCACGCGTTCATCTTTGATGAAGACAGTGTTGTTTTTCAGACGCAACCCGCGCAGCGCGACGACAAGTACGTCCGCGATGAACGCGACCACATGGTCGATTCTTATCGAGCCTGGTTCAGCACCAAAACGGAGATGAAATCTCTCGTCGAAAGCTTGAATCAAAAACCTCTCAATATAGGTTTCAATTCTCTCCAGACCAAGCGCGCTGACGGCCCCGGCTTCTTACTGACTGGGTTGTTTCTCTTGCCCGCTGATGATCGAACCGTAGTCGCCGGAGTGACCTTCGATCCTTGTTACATGAAGAGCGACTTTTTCCCGAATATGCTCGATGACTTCGTCAAAGAGAAGAACTCGGAACAAAGCGGAAACAGCCGCGCCATGATGATTTACCGTGCCGACCAGATGGACGCACGCGAGATAAAACCACTGGTCGCATCAGCGGGATGGGGAGAAGGGAAACCGGAAGTCACTCGTAAACTCGACGACGTTTTTCGCGGGCTCGCATTGGGAGTCAAGTTTCAGGGCACAAGCGTAGAGGCCCTGGGGCAGACATGGATCCACCGGAGCTTTCTAATTCTTGGATTTCTTTCGCTGATGATTATCGGCGGGCTTTTGCTGACCAAGCACATGGTCAGCAAAGAGGTCGCGCTCGCTAAGCTGAAGTCTGATTTTGTTTCCAACGTGTCGCACGAGCTTCGTACACCGCTGGCGCTGATTCGTTTATATGCTGAGACTCTGGAGCTGGGGCGCATTACGACGAAGGAAAAGAAGCAGCAGTATTACCGCATCATTCGCAAAGAGAGCGAGCGCCTGACGGCCCTCATTAACAACATTCTCGATTTCTCTCGGATTGAAGCCGGCCGCAAGGAATACGAGTTTCGCGAAACCGACATCGCCGATCTGGTTCGCAGTACGCTTGACTCGTATCGATATCAAATCGAACAACAGGGCTTCGCACTGGAAGAGAGTATCGATCCCGACTTGCCGGCGGTGCGCGTGGATCGCGAGGCAATCGCGCGCGCTCTCGTAAACCTCGTCAACAACGCCCTGAAGTACTCGAACCATGACAAGTATCTCGGCGTGAAACTGTACCGCGACAGTAGCGCGGTTAAGCTCGAGGTCGCGGACCACGGTATCGGTATCGCGCGCCGCGATCAATCAAAGATATTCGAAAAGTTCTACCGTGCGGGTGATCCCCTGGTGCACAACACGAAGGGGAGCGGTCTCGGCCTTTCATTGGTTCGACATATCACCGAAGCGCATGGCGGTGAAATTGCGGTTGAAAGCATACCCGGAACGGGAAGTAAATTTACCCTGTCGTTGCCCCTGGCGCCGGTGACTGAAATCAGCCCGGCAACCCTGGCCACAGTTCATTAAGAAGAAATCGTATGAAAGCAAACGAGCAAACAAACAGCACGAATGGCAACGGTCGCTCAGGCGCCGCGGCGCCGGCAAACGGTGAAGCGGCGGAACGAGCCGGCAAGAAAACTCGCATCCTGATTGTCGAAGACGAGCCGGCGATGGTCGCCGGATTGCGCGACAACTTTGAGTATGAAGGGTACGAGGTAATCAGCGCGGCCGACGGCGCTGAAGGTTTGGAGCGGGCGCTCGAGGATAATCCCGATCTCGTGGTGTTGGATGTAATGATGCCGCGCATGAGCGGCCTGGACGTGTGCAAGCAGCTGAAGATTCAGCGGCCTTCGATGCCGATCATTATGCTCACTGCGCGCGGTCAGGAGATCGATAAGGTCGTGGGTTTAGAGTTGGGGGCCGACGATTACGTTACCAAGCCTTTTTCAATTCGTGAACTAATGGCCCGAGTGAAAGCTGTGCTGCGGCGCGTTTCGTCGCAGGCGCCGGCGGATGTTTACCGGTTTAGCGATGTGGAGGTGAACGTTCGCCGCAATGAAGTTCTTCGTTCCGGTTCCCGGGTCGAGCTATCCGCAAAGGAATTCGCATTACTCGCTTATTTCGTTTCGCATCCGGCGGAAACATTAAGCCGTGATCGATTGCTCGATGACGTGTGGGGTTACGACAATTATCCGAACACGCGCACGGTCGACACACACATCGTGCACCTCAGGCAAAAGCTGGAACCCAACCCTGAGGAGCCGCGTTTCATACTTACCGTTCACGGCAGTGGCTATAAATTTGTAGGCTGAGAAAGGCTCTCCCATGAGTCAATCAGGACTGAATGCAGCAGTAGCGCGAAAGCGTGTAAGTGGCGGTCTTCCCGGACCTGCACGACGCGGAGTGATTAAAGAGCAGCGCCTGGATTTGGAGCTGAAGGTTGCCGCGTTGCAGAAAAATTATGCCGAACTGCATACGGCGATCTTTGAAGCCGCGCAAGTGCATCGACACCTTTGTGCTCCGCGACTGCTGCGTTTTCAGGATTTTGAGATCGCCAGCGAGATCTTTGCCGTGCGTCACTTGCCCGGAGATTTTTTCACCGTGGAAGAGACGAGTGGCGGCGTGGTAATGGCGCTCGGCGATATTTCGGGCAAGGGGCTGGGGGCCGGCATGTGGACCACCCACTTCGTCGGGCTGGTGCGCGCGCACGCAGCCCGCGCCGATGGCGCGGCAGCAATTGTCAGCGCCGTGAACCGTGATGTATGCCGGATGTCAATGGTCGGACCGCTGGCCAGTTTGTTTCTTGCGAGGCTTGATCCGGCCAAAGGTACGCTCGAGTATTGTAGCGCCGGCCACCCACCTGCATTTGTTTTGCGCGCTAACGGGAATTTGGAATCACTCTCCGAAGGTGGCCTTTTGCTCGGGGTGCTCCCGGATGCGGTTTATGTCAAGGGACGTGTTGAGCTTCAGTTTGGCGATGTATTGGTGGCTTATTCCGATGGCATCATCGAGTCACTCAACAACATGGGAGAGGAATTTGGATATGCGCGCGCGAAGAATGAATTGCGACGAGCGCAAAACGAATCAGCCGAGACAATTCTGTTCTCGATGTTGGGCGCGGTCCAGGATTTCGCGGGCACGCGGCCATTGGTAGATGACATGTCGCTGGCCGTACTCCGGCGCGCGACAATGTAGCCGGGTCTGGATTTTGACGCCCTGGGTTGAAGTGCCATAGGCACGAGATATTTATAGAACCAGGCATCCTTAGAAAATGCCGCGCAGAGCGAAATCGATTTCGCTCTGCGCGGCAAATTGATTTGGGGCTTTTGGGTCTATAAATATTTCGCGGTTAACGCCGCTCTCCACCGCTATTCTACGTTTCGTCTCCACCTGCAGCCGCCTTTGCAGCAACAGCAATTTCCGGAGTCGCCTCCACCGGGAGTTGCACGATTGGTTCCGGTTGCGCGACGATCTCAGGCGTGGCTGCCGTCTCGTGCTTTGCATACTTATCCAATCCAAATCCCAGAAAGATCGTCGCCGCGATAATCGCACTGGAGAAGTAATACGGTGACGACACACCGAGGGTATCGAATGCCCTCCCGTAAAGAACTGGCGCTATGGCCCTCGTCACGCCTCCGTACGTTTGCTGCATTCCCATATAAAGCCCGCGCTCTTTCTGACTGACAACGCGAGAGAGCAGCGCAGTTACGCAGGGAAAAGTGAACGCAGTGCCCAAAGGAATCAGGGCGACTGCGATGGCGAGCATTCCCAGATTTTGCGACAGGGGCATACCGACGACGCCCGCGGCCAGCAATACCAGGCCGAGGCGTGAAAGCTTTGCTTCGCCCAGCCAATCAACCATGCGACCCAGCAAAAGGACGCGGGTGAAAACTGATATCGCGCCGACGTACATGAAGAAGTAGCCGATCGTTTGTTCGGTGACCTGAAAGCGGGCATTCAAAAACAGCGCGAGCACGGAAAAGCTCCCCTGAAAAGCGCCGATCGCGATCGCGTAAATCCAGATGAGGCGCGAAGACGGCTCGCTCGAACGCGAGATCACCTGCCAAACGGCTTCGCGAGATTTGCGTGGCGCGGGGCCCGCTTGCGCGCGCTCACTCGCGTCGCGCGATTCAGTCAAATACCGGGCTGCGAAAATGATGTTTACGAGACACAAGCCGGCAGCCATGATTCCCGGGGCCGCATGGCCCATTTGCAGTGATGCATGTCCCGGAATTATGTCGCGCTTCCCGATCGTGATTGCAAACGAACCGAGCACCGGCCCGAGCGCAACGCCAAGATTCGTCGTCGCTGACAACCATCCGAGGGCCCGCGCGCGATCCTTTGGGTCGGTTGAGTCGGCGACATAGGCTTGAATCACGCCAACTGTTCCTCCTCCGGCGCCCTGTACCAGGCGCGACACAAAAAGCAACAGAAGCGAGTGCGCGAAACCGAAAATCAGGTAAGCAATTCCCGACGCAGCTAACGCGATGAGAAGTGTTGGCCGCCTTCCCACGCGATCAGAAAACCGTCCCCACAGAGGGGCGCTAAGAAGCTGTGCCACTGTGAAAGCCGTGACAATAAATCCCGAAATCGTTCCAACGCCAAGATTCAAACCCAGGACATTGACCCCGGATCCGCCCAACTCCTTCACATAAAACGGCAGTAGCGGAATGATCATCAGCAGGCCGACCATGTCCACAAACGCTGTGATCATGAGCGTGAAAAGCTTGGCCGGAATCTTCCGCACTTCCTTATAAAAGACGTAGAGCAGAGCGATCGCAATCGCGCCGAGCAACACGCGCACGATTGGCGACTGGAACGACTGGGCGATGTTTGACTGGATCAAAAGCATTTCCGCTTTGCTTGAATCTCAGATTATTCAGATTACACAGATTAAGGAAAACTGGGAAATCCCGAAGCAGCCCTTAAGCCGGGATTCGGATTAAGAAAAGAGTCAGTTCGGGAGATCAAGATTATCGATCCTGAGTTGGCGCGCTATGCCTTTACCGGCTTTCACCTTTTCCGACGAATGACTCGCTTGATTCCTTCGCTCGCTGGAATTACGATGAACTACGTTGAGAATGATGAAATTGCTGATCGCACTTCTCTTGTGTCTCGCTCTCCCTACGCTGGCTCTGGCCCAGCGCGATGCCTTCAATGTTCGCTATCTGGGAGGCAGCGTTGAGACAAAAACTGATAAGGAAGATTGGAAGAACAAGCTCACGGTCCGTTCTGATGAGATCCGGTTGGAGCTCAAGGACGGGCAGAAGGTTAGTATCGATCCACACTCCGTTACCTCGATCAGCTATGGCCGCGAGGCTACCAGGCATGTCGCCAGATGGATAACGCTGGGAATACTCTTCGCTCCAATTGCCGCGATCGGATTATTTAACGAGAACGTACAGCACTATGTCAGCATTGAATATGAATCCGCTGATCACAAAAAAGGCGGCGTGTTGATCCAGGCGCACAAAGACAATTATAGAAATGTGCTCGCGATGTTGCGTGGAGCCACCGGCAAAGAAATTGAAACGGAAAAGAAAAACCCGGGCACGAAGAAACCCTGACCGCTCAATACCGATATGAATCAGAGAAGTCGCACGCATCATTTAGTCTTCACCTTCGTTGGGATATTTCTGTCGAGCATTTCCATTGCTCCGATCGTCGCCCAAAAACCTGGTCGCGGTGTTCCGGCGAAGGCCATCCATCAATCAAAGAAGGCAACTGATTTGCTGGAGTTGGCGATGGCCAAACCCGATGCGCGAATTCCGAAAGCGCTTCTCGAAAAGGCCGTGGCGGTCGCCGTGATTACTGACTTCAAGAAGGCCGGGTTGTTAATCGAAGGCGTCGGGAGCGGGCGCGGCGTCGTGACTCGCCGCTTTCCCAGCGGAAAGTGGTGCTCGCCTGCTTACATTCACATGGCTGCCGTCAGCATCGGACTGCAACTGAATGCGGACTCATTCAACGTGATCCTGCTCTTCATGAATGACAAAGCTGCCGATTGGTTACTGGATAAGAAAGGGGTTTTCTTTGATCGCGACAAGGCGCCCGTAGCCGGTCCGATTGGCGAAATAAGAACTGATCAAAAGGAAGTCATGCCGGTCGCTGACGTCTTCTCGTATGTTTTTGATGACGGCCGGCTGGAAGGTAAGGATCTTAAAAACCTGCTTAAGAATTTCGGCCTCTCTTTCGATAACGATCTGAATAAAGGAACCTATGGTATTACCGCAACAGAGATGCTCGCCGACACTGATGGCACTAAAATTCCTCACGTGCCCGGCGAAGTGACTATCTTTTCTGAGACCGTTGCGCGATTTTGCGCTCGGGAATCAAGCGAGCCGGAAAAAGCGTCGAAGCCCTGATGATTTAGCCCGGGAAACTGAAAGCCCCTGGTCACGATCGGGCTACTAATCCAACTCAGCCCGCTAGAGTCAGTACACGCGTTGCCAGGCGCGCATCTCCGATCTTCCGGGCCATTGAAGGAAAAGATTCAGTCGATCCTTTCCAGCAGAGTTCATCGACTCGTTTGAATAGCGGGATGTCGGTGCGCAGCGTTGCGAGCGTTTTAAAAAGTAGCGCGAGTTCGAGATTATTTGAGTTCGCAGTCTCTCGGAACGCACCGACCGGGAACTGCTCGATGTGGCCGTACCGATTGATGAGCGTTGCCGCAGTCTTTGCTCCCAGTCCGCGAATTCCCGGATAACCATCGGCCGAATCACCCACCAGCGCGAGATAGTCCGGAATGAACTCCGGCGCCACACCAAACTTTGCTCGGATGGCCTCCGCTCCTCGAATTTCATTTTTTCTGCGATCAATTTGCACTACCCGATCACCGACGACGCATTGCGCCAGATCCTTGTCAGGTGTCCAGATGCAAATCTTTTCCACGCGTTTGTCGTTCGCGGCGAGGTGCGCCGCCGCGGCGAGCGCGTCGTCGGCTTCGAACTCGATCATCGGCCAAACAACCACGCCCATCGCCACCAGCGCGTCTTCGAGCGGGTGAAATTGCGCGCGGAGTGCGCGTTCGATGCCGGCGCCGGTCTTGTATCCCGGCCACAGTTCGTTGCGAAACGATTCGATGATATGGTCAGTCGCGACCCCGATGTGGGTCGCGCCGTCTTCAATCATCTTCGCGATCATGTTGAGCACGCCGGCCACCGCGCCAAACGGCGGATCGGTTTTATGAAAGCGACGAAGACCGTAGAAGTGCCGGAAGAGTTCGTAAGTGCCGTCGATGAGGTGGATGATCATGGCGGTGGCGAAAGGCGAAGCGCAGAGAGCGAAGGGTAAAGGGAAACGGGTAAATGTAAAGGGTGAACGGCCGCTTAGCTCTTAGCCCTTGCCCCGGCCATTGCTCGGTTTAACTCCCAGGATGGTACTCGCGCTCAGTATGACCTTTCAGTTGAGGGCGATAGAAATAGACTTCTCTCAGATCGCCGGTGCTGTATCGTCTCGCCTGATCATTAAAGTGCGGCGAAGCAGGATTGCCGCTTTCGCCGCCGGCCGTCACAGCTCGAGCCCGAAGCGTCTTCCCGAATTCCACCACGGCAACGAAACTGTTGCCGCTCGTGCCGTAGATCTTTTTCGAGCCGCGGTAAGTGCGCGCGGCAAATGAGGCCAGCGAACCCCATGTGGCTGAGGTGAAACCGACGGGAATGCTCGGACCGGCGTCGGTAAATGGATGAACGAGGTCATCAGAAAGTCTTTGAAAGCGATTGATATCGCCCCAGGGTGTCTTCCATGTTCCAAAGTCGGCCGCGAGTTTGTCAGATGCCGCCGCCAGCGATTTCAACAATTGTTCAGGCGCAGCCTTCGCGCTGATGTAATCGGGCACCGTCATGGCTGCCCGCCTTGCGTCCGCAGCGATTCGTTGACGATCAAGGTCTTCGGCCCAGTACACCGCCAGCGACGTAGGCACTGAGTTCACCGACCAGCGCAGATCCCATTTGCGCAAAAGCTCGATCTGCTCAGACGTTTTCGCTTTCAGCGGATCGGTCGCGGGTGTTTGCTCCCACGCCTTAATCAACGCCGGCATCGGTTTCTCGAACCAGGTCAGATAGCTGTCGTAAGCCGCCGCGATCAGCGAATCGACCGTAAAATCCTTTTTGTCCTGCAGAACTTTGATTGCGTGGAGGCCGCGCGCTGATTCAACGCCGTTATCGACGTACGCTGGATAATCGGATTTCTTTGGGCTGCTTGGGCCGGCCGCCGACCACGGAGAGTTATTACTGTTATAGAGCCAGCCGCTGGCGGGATTTAAAAGCTTCGGTGACTCATCAATCGACAACAAGCCGTGCCAATCGGTCGCCGGATCGCTGCCGTCAACCGGCCTGGTCCAATCGAATTTGGGATCGCGGCGCGGGATGAAGTTCCCGTGAAAGTACGCAATGTCGCCATCAGCATCGGCGAAGATCGTGTTGTTTGATGAGTTCGTATGTAATTCCATCGTTTGCCTGAACGACTTGTAGCCGGCGGCTTTAATGCGCGAGTACGACTGCGTGAGGGCCTTCAAAGGTTCCTGCACGCCCTTTTTCAAAACTGTTTCGAGATACTCATCTATGGCGTCGACGGCACTGGACGTATGCATCCAGCCGCAATGTTCGTTGAAGCCCTGATAGATAAAGAATTGGCCCCAGGTGACTGCTCCGTAGGCGTTCAATCCTTCTTCACTTGTCATTTGCAATTCTGATCGGAAGTAAAAAGATGTGTGCGGATTGATGAGCAGTAAGGCATGACGCCCGGAGGTGTTCGCCGGCGAGATCGCTATGCCGTTCGAGCCGCCCGGCTCCTCTTCGCGCTCCTCAGTCGCCAGGGTTACCTGTGCCCGATCGACGGTCGAGACGCCCGTGCCGCTATTCTGCCCAGCTACCGGAGGGTTGCTATAGAATGCCTGCAACTGATTCAAATTAATCGTCTCGATGTCTCCGCCAATGCTGCCTTCGCTGAAGGTCAACGCCATCCACGGTTCGAAATGCTTAATGACTCTCGGTTTCACTTCCGGGTGTTTGGCGAGATAGAAGTTCAAACCATCAGCCCAGGCATTCATCAACGACTTCAACCATGCGGGGCTGGCTTCGTATTGCGTCTTCATCGCGGCGGGATCAATAAAAATCTTCATGCGCAGGTCGCGCCAGATCGCGGCCTCGCCTTCAGCTTCCGCCAGGCGGCCCATCGAATTGATGTAGTTTGTCTCGACGCGATTGAAGTCGTCTTCAGCCTGGGCATAGATCATTCCAAACACTGCATCGGCATCAGTCTTGCCATAGACATGAGCGATTCCCCAGTCGTCACGAACGATGGT
>WNFY01001495.1_pt1 | contig 44334 bp, 35 predicted proteins | sample 5400091 | NCBI WGS metagenome assembly WNFY01 (sample SAMN13153364, study PRJNA577476) | soil metagenome | isolation source: 60 cm soil or saprolite under grassland replicate 1 | place: USA:California | collected 2016-06-15 | reverse complement strand
GCATCGCTCGCGTACAGATTCATCGGTCAACGCCTTATAGAAAGCGCTGGCCATTTCACCTTTATCATGCGGGTCAACTGTCAATGCCAATGTAGCTCCTGCCTCAGGTAAGCTAGAAACATTTGAGGTGACTACGGGAACCCCACATGCAAGCGCCTCTGCCACCGGTATGCCAAAACCCTCATACAGTGAAGGGTACACAAAAACTGATGCAGCGTGATACCAAAGCAATTGTTCAGTATCGGACACGAAGCCTGGAAATATGACCTCTGACTCTAACCCAAGTTTTTGTACTTTCTCGAAAATGGAATCATACAACCAACCTTTTCCCCCTGCCAGAACGAGTTTCTCATCTCGCCCGTAGGTAGTGCGGAACTGAGCATATGCTTCAATGAGCATTGTAATGTTTTTACGTGGCTCAAGTGTACCCAGATAAAGAAGATACCCCTTCGTTAATCCGTGTACTTTGCGGAATATTTGTATATCTTCATCTAGTATAACGCTCGAAAAGCGCTCATCGATGCATGGATAGACTGTTTGTACCCGGTTTGCGGGAATACTTGCAAGTTCAATAGCATCATGTTTGGTACTATTGGAGTTTGCAATGATCAGCGTTGCGTGTTGCAGACTCCGCATTGTGAATGTGCGATGGTATATACGCTTTAAGCGAGTTAAGACTTGTGGATAACGTAAAAATGCCAGGTCATGGAGCGTTACCACTCCTGCACAACTGTGAGGTAACATTTCCGGTAACACATTGGCTGGTGAATGGAATACGTCAATACGCTTTTCACGTAGTAGCGCGGGAAGCTTCAATTGTTCCCAGGCAACTCTTGATAGAGGTTTTGACTCAGGCCAGCATACCGGGACATACGTAATCTGAGCTTGCCCTATATATACTTTGCCTTCCCTCGACACACCTATCGCATTTCTCCCTATAACCTCTTTTAAATGCTCTATTACTTCCTCACCATTAACGAAAATCGTGTATTCATGTTGACCCGGTCGCTTAGCCAATTCGGTTAACAAGTAACGAATGTAACGGCTGATACCACCGTTACGGTAATTCTGGCTAAAAGATAACAGCTGAGCATTAATACCGATGTGCATATAAGCTACTTCTCTGAAAGAGAGTTCTTTCTGAAAAACAGTACACCAGTGATGCAATCTATCCATCCTGCGATGGAGGAGCGATGAGAAGGTAGTTCTCATGGCTGTATAACGTCTCTGGAATTATACAGGTAACAAGTCTGGACAATTATTGCACTCTTTGCCACAACAAGCAATTATCCTTGAAAATTGGTTGAATCTCGCCTTGCGTGTAGAGAGCGCTTAGCGCTGCTTGTATGGTTGTATTGTATAGTGCATGTTGTGGGAGAGTAGTTATTGTTGCTCCGAGTGCAGCAGCTACTGAACCTAACACATCTGAAGTACTGCGAGTCTTCCCATGTGCTAGTGAGATTCGAACTTGCTCCAGGATACTTTCTAATCGCTGCACGGTATAATCAATTACATGATGAGCTTGATCAGGTGAGGTATACAACTTACCATGTCCAGCGACTAATAGGTTAATTGGTGTAGTTTTTGTTTTCGGTATCTCTCCGCTCGTTTGCGTGAGCGCGGCAGTATCATTCACAAATGTTTTCAACAAACTTAGTGTTCTAAGACCAGCCTGTAAGTCCGTATAGAAAGGAATACGATGTTTATCGAGTATCTCAGGTGTCAAAAAAGCGTCACCAACAAATAGTATGTTAGTGTAAGCTACACCGACCTGTTCAGTACTATGCCCTGGTAAAGAGATCACTTCCAGTGGGATGTGATCCACCATACGTTCGTTGCCCTCTAGGATCACATCAGCTATACATGGTTTTGCCAGGAAAAATTTGTGCTGCAATTCCCGCGGTGGTTGTGCGCCGCCAAAGAGGTACAGGGGCTCCAGGATAGGTCCTGACATTACAGATGCCTCGATGCGAGTAGCGTAGACCTTCAAGCCAGTTTGTCGTACCAGGTAGTGTGCTCCACCGAAGTGGTCTGCATGAGCATGTGTAATGAGCAATGCTGTAGGAGTAAGTCCCAACTTCTTCACTTGTTTTAGTATACTTTGACCAATGTCTTTGTCCATACCACTATCAATGATCAGACAGTGCCCTTCATAGGCGATTACTCCAATATTTGCTCCTCCCTGAATCACCCAGGTGTTTTCTTGAAGTTCTATGAGTTGCATAATTTACCTCATTTTGAGAAGTACAGTTCCTGTTCTAAACTCAAGGTACCGCTTCTCCCATCTCTATTTTCCTAATAACGTTTAGGATAGTAGTCGCACAATCTTGCGTGCCCCGATACGAAAGAGTATACTCATGCAAAGTAGTGCGAAGAGGATATATGAGAAATCACAATAGACAAAAAACATAAGTGCGTTGCGTTTTTCTCTGCGTCGGTGTATTATAGCCTAAAGTTTTCAATGTGCGCAATTAAGTTACAGTAGTTTTACGTTTCATAGAGGTTTTCCACCGTGCGTATACAGCGCAAATCAAGTGGGCAATCACGATGGTTGCTCCAACATCACGGGAGAGAAGTGTGTTGACGAAACAACTCCGTCTTGATGTTGCACAGCTAACCGATGTTGGCCGAAAGCGCGAACATAATGAAGATAACATGGCTTTTGTCATCCCCAAAGATCCACAGGTGATGGCAAATAAAGGCGCGCTCTTCATTGTGGCCGATGGTATGGGAGGACATGCAGCCGGAGAGGTGGCGAGTGAAATTGCTGTGGACACAGTCAGCAATATGTATTATCAGGATGACAGCGATGATGTAGCTGTTTCTTTACAACGTGCCATTAGACGCGCCAATGCGTCGATCCATCAACGAGCAGCCGAGAACATGTTACGCACTGGCATGGGAACAACTTGTGTTGCAGCAGTGTTGCGTGGCAATATGGCCTATATTGCTAATGTTGGCGATAGCCGCGCTTATCTCTTACGCGGAAGCCAGGTCAAGCAGATATCTCAGGATCATTCGTGGGTTGCTGAACAGGTAAGAGCCGGTTTACTTACAGAAGATCAAGCTCGTACTCATGCACAGCGTAATGTCATCACGCGTTGTCTTGGTACTCAGGCTGAAGTCGATGTTGATGGCTTTCACGAAGAATTGAATGAGGGCGACTCCCTTGTACTTTGCACCGATGGACTTTCAGGATTAGTCAGCGATGAGGAGTTACTGCGTATAGTTGAGCAATTCGTGCCTCAGGAGAGTGTCTATCATCTGGTAGAACGTGCAAACGAGAACGGCGGCCCTGACAATATCACAGCTATTGTCGTGAGGGTACAAGAGGTTGGTGAAGAGCCACCAGGTATGCGCTACCCCGTTGGGGTTGGTGGACGCGAAAAAGGCGAAGATACTGTTATTCTGGGAATGTACGCCGATGCGCCTGTAGGGTCATCCAATAATGGCGAGGAACGTATACCCAGTGCTCCATTGCGTCTAAGCAGTGGACCATTAATTTCTTCTCCTGACAGTATTACCGCACCACAACCTGTGTTGGTCAAACCAAAGCCAAACCGAGGTCGTCTCTTCTATCCAACAATGGCTTTAATTGCCCTTCTTGTTATTACCCTTGCTGGTGGAGGTGTTTTTTACTTCTTACGAGCGAACGAAAGCCAGACCGTGAATCAAGCTCTGGCTACGTTACGGCAACAGATTACCAATGTGCAAGGGCAGAATCCCGCCTCTGCCCTGAGTGCCCTCTCGACCGCTCAGAAGACGCTAAGCGATCTCCAGAAGACTCATCAGTTCGATCCAGCACAACTGCAACAGGTCTCCGATCTCCAGGAGCAACTGGTCAGGAAAGTGAATGCAGCGATCCTGACCTACAATCACCTGGCGAACATCTGCGTGCTCAACTCCTCCTCCCATCCCATTGATACTGCCAGTACCCATACGTCTCCCCAGAGCCTTGCCTTTGGGCAGAATGCTCAAGGCGCTCCGTTTCTCTATAGCTTAGCCCTGGATCAGAGGCTCTACCAGATCAATCAGCAAAACAGTCAATATGGCATGATCAGCGCTCTGCCGCCAGGGACGCCTTCTCCCAGCTTCCTCAGTCTGGCAAGCAATGGCTCCCGGCTCTTTGTGGTGGAAAAGCAGGGGACGGGCTATGTCCTCAGGGTGGTCCAACCAGGTGCGCAAGGAGAATTGGGCGCTCCTGGCGCTTCAGCGCAGATTCCCACGGTGACCGAGGGAGGGTATTCACCGACCTTGACGAGCGCATGGGGGACGAATGTCTATGTGATGCTCTCGTCCCCGACCGGTCAAGGCAATGTTCGTCTGTTAAGTTATGTGCTCGATCCCAAAGGGCATCTGAGTACACCGATCGAGACCGATATTGCTGTCTCAGCGCCCATTGTGAGTCTTGCTGCGTTTCCCGAGCAACTCTTCCTCTTGTTGTCCACGGGGAATGTGCAGAGTCTGCCTTTCGTGCATGGCATCCCTCCCTCTTCCCTCTCAACGCCTGTCCTGGTCCAGCCTCCCATCGCCTTGCCGCTGACCACGAAGGGGAATGCGTATGCCAAAGATGATCCTGTGCCAACGGTGACCCCAAACAACCCGCAAGTGAGTGCTCCCTTAGCGGTTCCGAGCGCGTTGCCAACAAGTACGGCTCTGTTGGCAGTGGGTCAGGTCAATCATACGCTGCATCTCTATATTGGGGATCCAGTCAACCACCGCATCCTCGATCTAGAAAATGCTAGCGGGGCACAAGGTTCTCCCTCACCGGCTCCAACCGGGACCAATGGTGTAGCCAGTAGCGTCAAACTGCAGTTGGTTCAGCAATATGTGTCATCCATGGACTTCAGGCAGGTGAAGAGCCTTGCTGTTGATCCCCAAGGCACCAAGCTTGAGGTGTTAGCGCAGCAGACGCTCTCAATGGCAGGCCTGGGTTCAATCAATACAGCGACACCAACGGGATGCATCTCATAATTGCCTGGCAAAGCAGCAAGGTCTTTCATAAGGATAAGGCTATGGAGTACTGATCTATACTTTATAGTGATGAGCTTTTGCCTATTAAGGTCTTTCTCGCTTTCGTTGACTTAAAAGAAACAGTAAGGAGTTATAGGAGCAGTGGGTTTAGAGGTGTATTATCGTACACATACATGTGGTGAGTTAAATTCAAGCAATATTGGACAGCAGGTTACACTGGCTGGTTGGGTGAATCGACGCCGTGATCATGGTGGCCTTGTTTTCCTCGATATTCGAGATCTGTATGGCATTACGCAGGTAATCGCCGATCCGGATCACTCTTTCGATGCGCATCGTATTGCTTCTGAACTACGTTCAGAATATGTTGTGCAAATCAGTGGGAAAGTCGTACCCCGTCTGCCGGGCACTGAAAATCCACATTTGAGTACTGGAACTATTGAAATTGCTGCCGATGAGATCGTGATCCTGAATCCTTCACGTACATCTCCATTCCCGATTAGTGATAGCATACAGGTAGATGAGTCGCTCAGACTTAAATATCGCTATCTTGATCTTCGTCGGCCTACTATGAGAAACAATATAGTCCTGCGTCATCGCGTGGTCAAAGCGATACGTGATTACCTGGATGAGCGTGGTTTCCTGGAGATTGAAACACCTATCCTCATGAAGAGTACGCCAGAAGGCGCACGTGACTATCTTGTTCCAAGTCGACTCTACCCTGGCGAGTTTTATGCCTTGCCGCAATCACCACAGCAATTGAAACAGTTACTGATGGTGGCTGGCATGGATCGTTACTTCCAGATTGCTCGCTGTTTCCGTGACGAAGATCAACGTTCGGATCGCCAACCGGAATTTACCCAGTTGGACCTGGAAATGGCGTTTGTGGCTGAAGAAGACGTGATGTCGCTTATTGAAGGACTATTGATTTACCTGATCGAAAAGACCACCAACAAGCAAATTAAAGAGCAGCCTTTCCCTCGACTGAAGTATCCTTACGTTTTAGATCGCTATGGCACAGACCATCCCGATTTGCGCTTTGATCTTCCACTTGTTGAGATTTCAGATCTTGCGGCACAAGGGAGTTTTGGTGTCTTTCAGAATGCACTTGCTGTTAACGGCATGGTCAAAGGCATTCGAGTGCCGGGCGCGGGAGGGTATAGCCGTAAGGAAGTCGAGGAACTCATCGAGTTTGCGCGCGTGTTGGGAGCGAAGGGATTAGTATCCCTGGCAATTAGTTCCACCAATGAGGTTAAATCGCCATTAACCAAATTCATGTCGACAGACGAGGTTCAGGCTATCATCGATCGTCTGCAAGGCGAGCCAGGTGATCTTCTGCTGTTTGTCGCTGATAGCGCTAAAGTTTGCAACGATGTTCTGTTCCGTTTGCGTGTCAAGCTAGGTGAGCTGCTGAATCTGATTGATCCCAAAGAACTGGCGCTATGTTGGGTCGTTGATTTTCCACTATTGCACTTTGATGAAGAGGTACAGCGTTACGAGGCCGAACATAATCCTTTCTCTGGCATGGATGAGGCGCACGTTGATCGGCTCGACAGCGATCCTTTGAATATTCGTGCGAAACAATACGACATCATTTGCAACGGCTATGAGATTGGTGGTGGAAGTGTGCGTATCAATGTTGCCGAGATTCAATATAAGGTCTTCTCCCTGATGAAATTGAGTGACGAAGAAATCAAAGAGCAGTTTGGTCATATGCTCGAAGCCTTTGAGTATGGCGCTCCTCCTCACGGCGGTATCGCGCTTGGTATTGATCGCCTGGTAATGTTATTCGCCGATGAAGATAGTATCCGGGAGGTTATAGCGTTTCCTAAGACGCAGAGTGCCCAGGATTTGTTGATGAATGCACCTTCACCTGTAGATGAAAAGCAGTTGCGAGAACTGCATTTGCAACTGAGAACTGAAGAGAAGAAATAGAGTTGTCGTATCTTAGGCTTTTCGGTGTTTCCTGATTATACGAACAACTATCGCTGCACATTGTCCCAGGTTTACTGGCAATGATGCAGCGGTAAGAATCTGCTTGCGTTGCCGCCAATCCAATGGTGCAAGGGCAACAATAATAACCCCCATTTGGCTTGCGCCAGCTATACGATACCACCACCGGCCTCCACCTTCGGGAAGTTTGCCTTGCATCAAAGCCAGCAAGGGCTCCAGGTAATGTATGATAGGAGGGAGAAGGCACCAGCGTGGCAGATTCCCCCAGGCTACTGCGCCAGCTGCAGACCAGAGGGTAAGCCACGAATCCGCCTCGATATCAAGCACGCCGCCTAGCCGTGTCGGCCCAGCCTGGCGTGCTAATGTTCCGTCCAGCCAATCAGTAACTCCAAAAAGAGGCATCAACCAACCGATCCAACCTGCAACACCTTTGCGGTCTCGGATGCCTGAGGTCATAAGTCCAGCAAGAACAGCACCGTTTGCCCCCCGACTCAGGGTGAGCGCATCGGCCAACGAAGATTGTTCAGTTCCAATTTTATGTATCATCCCGGAAAGAAACGCGCGTTGCGCCGACAGTGCTAGGCTGAGACCAGCCAGGTAGCGTATCGTTTTTCCCAGACCATAGGCATGCCAGATGACAATCGTAGTTGGCACTGCTACCATTAGATCGACCAGCCGTACAGAATATGTGAGCTTTCTTTTGGACAAGACATTATAACGGAGAAGTAGTCGTTGAATAAAAGCTTCATTAGCCAAAAGAGGGTATCCTTTCTCAAGGTCTATGGATCCTGCAACACACCTCAGGTCAGATACTTCGAGGAAATGCTTAAAAGGATGTGTTAAAAATAGTATAGAATATGAGCTGTACATCGTTCAAGGGTAGAGCGAGCTTCAAACCTTTCTGCACTAAAGAGTTTTTATGATGGCACACGTCAATCAGGCTAGCAATGGTATTACTCAGCGTAAGTTCTTTGAAGAAATAGAAACAACACTCACTTCTCACGATGGGATCAACATCTTTGTTCGTGCCTGGATACCGGATAATCCTCAAAGAGTACTTGTCTGTGTTCAAGGTTTGGGAGGTCACGGCGGTTACTATCAGGAACTCGCACATCAACTTGCATTTGAGAATACAATAGTTGTTGCTCCTGACCTGCGAGGACATGGACTCTCTGAGGGGATGCGTGGAGATGTCAATGGCTTTAATCATTATCTCGCGGATGTTGATAGTGCGGTTACCTGGGCAAGCGCTACCTGGCCTGATACTCCCATCTTTGTGCTGGGAGAAAGCATGGGAGCATCGATTGCAATTCAGTATATTGTCAGTGAAAAGTATTGCGCCAATCAGATTCCAATCGCTGGACTCGTGTTTGTTTCACCTGTGCTAAGCTCCGCCATCCGCCCAACTTTTCATGAGTTGATGCTTTTTACCCGCTCGCTGCTGATTGCACCAAAAACTCCCTCCATTGCGGTTACAGGACGCGAGGAATTAGGGTGCCGTGATTCTGCTTTCAATGCGTTATTACGCGCTGACCCTCTCTTTGTGCGCCTCGTTAGCGTGCGCTTTCTCACCAGGCTGACAGTATGGCTCTGGCAAAGCAAACGCAAGGCTTGTCAGATCAACCTGCCGCTCTTAGTGCTGCTGGGTGGACACGATTATGTTGCACGACGTAGCGGTACATCGTCATTTCTTCGTCGTGTGCCTGCAAGGGAACAACGTATAGTAACCTTTCCACAGGCTTATCACTGCCTGCTCCATGACCCTGATACTCCAGCAGTTGTGAGGACACTGGCTTCATGGTTCGCTGCGCATGATGGATTGTAGTTCGAGCCTTATTTGAGAGGTGTTTTATGATCTGGCTACCACGTAAGCGTGAAGCTAATCTTTCTCCAGGAATGCTCCAGGCCAGGTGTACTGCATGGCTTGGGCTTATTGCCATTGGGGGCATTGTTTACTTCTTCGTGGCTGTCGTGTCCTTGCACGTTCTTCGACCCGAGTATAATCCAGTGAATCATGCGGTGAGCAATTATGCCGTTGGACCTTATGGATACCTGATGACTGCCGCATTCTACGCACTCGCCTTGAGTGTATTCGCTCTTGCCATTGGGTTGGCTCGTGGTATGGCTCTTACTGCTCAAGCTCAAGTTTCCGTGTTGCTGCTGATTATAGCAAGCATTTGCATAATTGTAATGGGTATCTTTCCTGGAGATGTTCATGCGCTACATCCACCTGCAACAATTACCGGTGTAATCCACTGGACTGCTGCTGGTGTGTCCTTTTCGAGTATCATGATTGCTGCGTTCCTCTTGTCGAATTGCTTCAAGACGGATGTACGATGGCGAGCGTGCCAGCACCCTTGCTTTGTACTAGCGCTGGCAATGGTTGGGGCATTATTGTTGTATGGGGTACTAGCGCTTGTTGGTTGGATAGGTGTTGGTCAGCGCATCTACATAGCTGTGAGCCTGATGTGGCTGTTACTTATAGCAGTCAGGCTTCGATCGATTGTCACCACTGTTGAAACTATATGTAAGATAAAGAAGTGTTAATTAGTGGAGTGGGATACTAGCAGACATTACCAACTTACCTTTACTCCCTGAGCCTCGGGCACGAGGGAGAAGTAGTAGAGAGAAGGCCAGATCCTCTCGCTCAAGATTCTTCGGTAGGAAGCAATGATGCCGGGATCTGATTTGACCTACAAGTGGTAGGTAAGGCATGAAAGGGGCAGACCGATGCACTGGCAGTTCACTCCTTATGTGTTCCCTGTGATGGCCTCAGCGGTCGTATCGGCTGCGCTCGCCAGCTACGCCTGGCACCGTCGCCCTGCACTTGGTGCGACATCGTTCAGTTTGCTCATGCTGGCGGTGGCTGGATGGTCGCTGGCGTACGCCTTGGAACTGGTTAGCTCTGATTTGCCGGCTGCACTCTTCTGGGATAACATTGGGTGGCTAGGTGCTGCCTGTGCGCCCACACTGTGGCTTGCCTTTGTGCTGCAATACACCGGTCGAGCTAGATGGCTGACGCGTCGCAACATGGCCATATTGCTTGTTGAGCCTCTCGTCACACTGCTACTCGTCTGGACCAATCAGTTTCATGGTCTGATCGAGGACAACATCAGATTGGACACCAGCGGATCGTTCTCGGCACTGATTTTGACGTATGGTATCTGGTACTGGATCAATATAGCCTATTCTTATCTGTTGCTCTTTGTTGGCGCCATCCTGATCTGTATGCTCATCCAGACGCTTATGCGTCCGGCACACCTGTATTTTGGACAAGCTGGTGCTTTGCTGATCGCCGTCTTAGCACCATGGGTGGGGAATGCATTAACGATCTTTGGCTTGAACCCATTTCCTAAGCTGGATCTCACCCCTTTCGCTTTTACTGTCACGGGCATAGCAATGGCTTCAAGCCTCTTTCGCTTCCGGCTGTTAGACATCATACCGGTGGCACGCGAAGCAGTGTTCGAAAGCATGAGAGATGCTGTGATTGTAGTGGACGAGCAGAACCGTATCGTGGACCTCAACATTGCTGCACATCATCTTGCTCACTGCCCAGCTTCAAGGGCAGTCGGGCAACCGTTCACCCACGTCTTCGCCGCCTGGCCTGAGTTAGTCGAACATTCCCGCGATGTAACCAATACATATACAGAGATCGTCCTGGGTGAAGGTGGAGTGCTGCGCTACTTCGACCTGCGCATCTCATCCCTGTATCGACGAAATGGTCACCGCGCTGTTGCTGGGCGCCTGATTGTTTTGAATGATATTACCGAGCATATGGAGGCAGAAAGGGCGCTCAGAGAAAGCGAAGAACGCTTCCGCAACATCTTCGAGGAAGCTCCCATTGGTATGGCTGTCGTTGGCCTGGATGGTAGGTTGCTGCAAGTGAATAAAGCCTTCTGCGAGATGTTAGGATATAGCGAGCAAGAACTAACTATACGTGGTCTCTCAGACATTACCCACCCCAACGATGTTGGGAAGGACGGGCTGCTTGCCGCGCAGATGCTCAAAGGAGCGATCACCATCTACAAAGTGGAGAAACGGTACCTGAGGAAGAACCGCGAACCGCTATGGGCTGATCTCACTGCCACAGTGATTCGTGATCACGACGGGCAGGCCGTCTGTAGCCTGGTGATGATTGAGAATATCATCGAGCGCAAGCAAGCCAAGTTGCTCGAAGAGGAGCGGCACCACGTCGCCTATGAGCTGCACGATGGGTTGGCTACAGCACTGCGCCTGCAGGTCGAAGCGCAACGCACCGAGGGATGGACGATTGGCTACGACGAGACACTCGGTTCAGAGCGCCTGCCGCCAACAATTGAAACGACACTCTTCGGGGTTGCGCAGGAGGCGCTCACCAACGCGCGCAAGCACGCAAGCACGACTCGGGCACGTCTTGCACTTGAGCGCCAGGAGTCGAAGATCCGCTTGGTGGTGCAGGATTGGGGCTGTGGTTTCGAGCCACTTGCTGTGCTCCACGAGGCTAGCCTAAGTGAGCATGTTGGGCTGCGCGAAATGCAGGAGCGAGTCGAGCTTGTTAGTGGGCACCTTATGATCTCCAGTCAACCAGGTGTGGGTACCTTGGTGGTGGCCGAGGTGCCATTGCTGTCATCTAATGAGGGGGACATATTCCATGAGCAATGATTCATCACTCTGGCGAAAGGCTAAACCGGTGCGGTTGGTGATCGCTGATGACCATGAGCTTGCCAGGGCTGGCCTGCGTGCTATGCTCACTAGACAGCGCGGACTAGAGCTGGTTGGTGAGGCGGCTAATGGCCGCGAGGCGCTGGCACTATGCCGCCGCTTGCAACCCGATCTCGCCCTGATCGACGTGCGCATGCCGGAGCAGGATGGCCTGGCCACGTGCCGTGCCATCAAGCAGGATTGCCCGGCAACGAGCGTGATTCTCGTGACCATACACGAAAATCCCGAGTACCTCCTCGAGGCATTCAAGGCGGGTGCAGCGGGTTATGTGCTCAAAGATATATCCCAACGCGAACTAATTACTGCTGTGCAGGGCGTTCTGCATGGAGAGTCGATGCTGAACAAGGAGCTTGTGATGCGCTTGCTTCAGCATCTGGCTAGCGAGACGCCACACCCAGAGGAATTGTCCCCAAAGCGACTCTCACCACGCGAGCGCGAAGTGCTGCAATTGCTCACCCTGGGTCAGACCAACCGTGAGATCGCCCAGAACTTGATTGTGAGTGTGAGCACGGTCAAAATCCATGTCGAGCACATCCTCGCCAAGCTCAGTGTCTCCGACCGTACCCAGGCTGCTGTCCGGGCCATTGAACTGGGTCTGATCCATACATTATCCAAGGAGTGAAGCCATCTCTTTCTTTCCTCAGTCCCTTAAAAAATAGGCTGCCTGGCCTATGGTATACTAGCCACCTGGCAGATGGCTAAGACCTTACACTTATCCTATACTGCATCTGTGGTTACCTGCAACGGGGGAGTTTCAAGAACAAGGAAGGGCTAGGCTTCTCCTTACTAGTCAGGACTCATCAATTGGACGGCACGTTCCTTTTCCCGTCTGCGTCATTTTTCCGGTTCGGTTTCGTTATTGGATCTATGGTACGTTGGACTAGCAGCAGATCTCAGTATATTGAGGAGTTTATTATGGAGGTAGATAGTAAAAAGAGCTATCAGCCACCGGTGGATAAGTTGCTTACATGTGGTGTGGATGCAGTAAATGATTGGATAACGCTGAATCAGTGGCCTGATTACCGGGAGTTTGGAATTGGACCAGAACATATTCCTGAACTGATAAAGATGGCGACGGATGAGGAATTACACGATGCTGATGCGCAGAGTGCAGAGGTCTGGGCTCCGATGCATGCCTGGCGTGCGCTTGGGCAACTGCGCGCTGTGGAAGCGGTTGAGCCATTGCTCGGGCTATTCGATAAGCTGGAAGATGATGATTGGGTACATGAAGAACTCCCAGACGTTTTTGGCATAATTGGACCAGCAGCACTTCCTGCACTAGTAGAGTATATAGCTGACCTCTCTCATACTGATTCTTCACGGGTTAGCGCGATTACAAGCATTGAAAAGATAGGGAAGCGATGGTCCGATGCCAAGGGTGAGTGTCTTGCTCTCCTTGAAAAGCGACTGGAACGGTTTGAGGAGAACGAGCCATTAGTGAATGGATTTCTCGTTCTGGAGCTGGTGAAATTGGGAGCGAAGGAGGCAGCACCACTTATCGAGCGGGCTTTTGATGAGGGGTATGTTGATCCGTTGGTAATGGGGGATTGGGATGATGTACAGGTAAAGTTGGGGAGGAAGGTCGGCTAAGGAGGTTGCTCGGAAGCGAGCAAAGAAGGGGGGAAGAGAGACATTTGCAGTCTACTTCTGCTGAGGGAATTTTCTCTCCTGAACGATTTCAAGATAGGGCGCTCGACCTCATCACCAAGCAAGAGAAAACTGTTGAGTAAAAGAGCATTTGAAGGTTATTCAATTCAACCAGGATTTTCTTTTCCCCATACTAAACCTGCTGTCAAGTTCCATATCAAGCACTCGCTACAGCGGTCGAAAAATTCTATTGACAAGGTATCTCTGGGTGTAGTATACTTGTCATCGCAGTAAACGGTAACGTATGATGTTAAGCGGCTTTACTAGAAACTTATATGTATTTTTTTATGATCCCGTAGCTCAGTGGATAGAGCGACAGATTGCGGATCTGTAGGTCGGAGGTTCGACCCCTCTCGGGATCGCCCTGGCTCCCCAGGATAGTTGGGGAGCCTTCTTTGTGTGCTTTTGCTACAATGATCTGTAGTCGGAAAACATAGGTTTGGGTTTTCACCACTAAAGGACTGTATGTTATGGAGCAATTGTTATGAATAATAAAGCTGTAGTGCTCTTGTCGGGTGGTTTAGACTCTACGACGACACTCGCCATAGCTCATCGTGAGGGTTTTGAACTACATACGCTTTCTTTTGATTATGGACAGCGTCACCAACGAGAAGTTGAGGCTGCGTTAGCTGTGGCACGGCATTATCGGGTACAGACGCAAAAAGTGATTGAAATTGATCTGCAAGCATTTGGTGGGAGCGCCTTGACTGCTGACTTTGACATACCACATGCCAGAAGCCTCGAGAAGATGTCAAATGAGATACCAATCACTTATGTTCCCGCCAGGAATACAATTTTTCTCTCGTTTGCCCTCGCTTATGCAGAAGTCACAGGCGCTAACGACATCTTCCTGGGCATTAACGCCATAGATTACAGTGGCTATCCCGATTGCAGGCCTGAGTACCTGGAAGCGTATGAACGTATGGCGAACCTGGCGACGAAAGCTACAACGCAAGATGGACGAATATTTCGTATTCAAGCTCCGCTCTTACGCATGAATAAAGCCGAAATTATTCGCAAAGGAATTGAACTTGATGTTCCTTATGAACTCACCTGGAGCTGCTACGAGGGATGGGGACTGGCCTGTGGAACATGTGATAGTTGTTTGCTACGCCTCAATGGATTTGCCGAAGCAGGATTAAAAGACCCGATTGGCTATATGCCTTGATCGCGCTAATAGGATGTTAGAGGAGCAGATTTATTTAAGGAGTTACTCTTGAAAGTTTCATTCTGGTTTGTGGCCATTGCCTCTGTCTTTGTCACCTGCCTCGTCACAGCTAATATCATCGCTGTAAAGCTCATTTTGTTATTCGGATTCCTGGTGCCCGCTGGCATCATTATCTTCCCGCTCAGCTACCTGTTTGGGGATGTACTGACTGAGGTGTACGGGTACGGAGCAGCCCGTAGAGTTATCTGGTTAGGCTTTGCATGTAACTTGCTCGCCGTAATCGCGATTTATCTTGGAGGCATTGCGCCAGCCGCCCCTTTCTGGACACAACAGGCGGCCTATAACGCTATTCTTGGCTTTACTCCACGCCTGCTGCTCGCCTCCTTTATCGCCTACCTGGTTGGAGAGTTTACCAATTCTTTTGTGCTTGCAAAGTTGAAGATTGCTACGAAAGGACGCTGGTTGTGGACACGTACCATTGGCTCTACACTCGTAGGTGAGGGACTCGACACCATAATTTTCATTAGCATCGCTTTCTGGGGAATTATCCCAGGGTCGTTGATGCTTCAAGCTATTCTGACGCAGTGGATTTTTAAGGTTGTTTATGAGGTGGTTGCTACTCCCTTTACGTATTGGATAGTGGGTTTTCTTAAGCGTCGTGAGAAGCTCGATACGTATGATTATGAGACGAATTTCAGTCCAGTTTTTTTCAGGCGTGAATTATCTGAGAGCAAGAGTAGTTAGTTCTACACAGCTACCGCGGGTCTCATGTTCAGCGCAGGATACGGTACGTCGCTTTCCTTCAGTATCCGTTCTGTCGTGAGACGAGCCGAAAGAAGCACCATCGGCAAGCCGGTGCCCGGATGGGTGCTACTGCCCACAAAGTAGAGGTTGCCATACCGCTGGTGCCGGTTGTGTGGCCGCAGGTATCCCACCTGCATGAAATTATGGCTGAGGCCGAACGTGGCCCCTTTTGCCAGATTGTACATGCTGAACCAGTCGCGCGGGGTATAACTCACCTCAAATTTCAGGTGTTGTTCCAGGTCGACTATGCCCATACTTGCTGCAAGGCGATGGATAACCACTGAACGGGCTCGAGCTTGCAGCGCATCCCAGTACTGAGCAATGCCAGTGTCCAGGTGTCCTGCTGGAACCAATACCATCAACGTGTCCTGGCCGGCTGGTGTCGCAGAGGGATCTATGCGTGCTGGCGCATGCACATAGAAGCTTGGTTCATCTGGGAGCAGGTGATCGTTGAAAATGCGGTCGAAACTGGTGCGATAGTTATCTGCCAGGAATACATTATGGGTTCCAAGCTGCGGATAAACCCTATCAACTCCCCAATAAAACATGATAGCCGAGCACGTGTATTTCAAGCGCTCCAATCGGTGAGCCTCAGCACTGTCAGGCAGAAGGTGGAAGTAGACATACGGTAGATCCGCATTGGCAACAATCACATCAGCACTAAGAGCCTCACAAAGACATCAACATCTACCCTCTCAATTTCACAGATGAATCACAGCGTAGAGTGGATGAATTGGTGCGTCATTCTTGAGAGAAGGCATGCTGTGTAATGCTTCTGAGCAGGAAGGCATCTTTTCTCAGTCGCATTAAAGAATTGCTCTGACCAACCTGATATCACATACTTGCAGAGAGGTGACGTCGGAATTCCGGGCGTGGACCCTGGTATGAGGAGGTATTGTGCTCGGTAAAGATGATAGTCTTGATGTTGCCACGCACGGTGAAGTCGGCGACTACGCGCATCCAGCGTGGGGAGAGCAGAGTGACGAGGTCATCAAGGATAGTGTTGGTTGCTGATTCATGGCTGATCTGCCGGTTGCGATATTTATTGATATAGAGCTTTAAGCTTTTCAGTTCTACGACGTACTGGTCAGGTATATAGTCGATGATGATCGTAGCAAAATCGGGGAAGCCTGATCTTGGGCAGAGGCAAGTGAACTCTGGAATTTCAAAGTGCACTACGTAATCCCTCTCAGGGTTAGGATTAGGCCATGCTTCCAGTTGGCGGGACTCGATCTCCTCTATTCCGTATCTGCCGGGCGTTCGGTTTTGTGTTGAGTTATCCATGATGTATTTGAAAGCTCCTCTATTGCGACTTGCAGAATTGCTGAGCTGCTTCTGTATGGTTATTTATGCGTCTATTCTAACGATTCCAAGAAAAGTTGGGTCTCAATCCTTTGTAGCTTTTCATTTCAAAGAATTAAGACCCAAAAATACAAGATACTAACGTTATTATGTCGAGGAGATAGTACCACATGGAAATGTGTTGTACAAGTTTTACAACCTGTTTATGTATCAATTGCCCTTGACAAGAGGCGTAATGATTCCGTATACTCGCTACAGGTGAGATTACAAGGGTAATCTCACAATCTTGCAACAGACTATCAGGCATAGTAATATTGCCTGGCAAGTAGTAACACAAAATCTCATGGAAGGAGATGGCAAGCATGGCTACACAAACCAAGTGGCTTAGCATTACCCGTTTGCGCAACGATTCTGCCCTTTACGGCCATGCTATGCCTTTCGACCTGGTGAAGCTGTGCATCACAGGTGGGACTCGCAACAATTTCTCTGGGCCCATCTTTGTCTTCGCCCAAGGTCGCAGTATGCCCATCTCCAGGGGGTCTCCGCCTATTCCATGATAAATAGGCACAATTGAAGAGATACCCTCAACCGTGGGCACTGACCAAAGCGAAAATTCAGTCCCACGGTTTTTTATTGCTCTTTACATATGTTGTCAAAAGAATAGTTCAACGAGGCACCTCGCAGATAGTTTCAAAAAGGAGATATATTCATGGCTATCCAAAATGTAGAGGATATGCAATTAACAGAAAATATCGTCATTGACGCAACAAAAGATGCTGTGGTGATCGATGGCGTCTCTAAGATATTCAAAAAATCCCGTTCGTTGTTGCGCTTGCCATGGAGGGAACACAAGGAAGTGAAGCACGAGGTGCATGCCGTTGATAATGTGACTATGACAGTCAAGCGGCGCGAGATTATGGGTATCCTCGGCGCAAATGGTTCTGGTAAATCGACGCTCATACGCATGCTTTCAACATTGCTGATCCCTGATACAGGCCGTGTGACCATCTTTGGCTACGATGTAGTGAAAGATGATGATATGGTGCAGCGACTCATCAATCGCGTGAGTGTTGAGGCCTCGTTCTTTAAGAAGCTATCGCCAATGGAGAATCTGATCTACGCGGCGCGGCTCTATAACATGCCAGGAGGGGAAGCGCGGGCAAAGATCAGAAGTATTCTGGAACGGCTGGGCATTCCTAAAGATCGCATTGGGCAACCATTGGAAAATATGTCGCGTGGGATGCAGCAGAAAGTTGCCATCGCGCGTGCGTTTCTCACCGCACCGATCGTGCTACTGCTCGATGAGCCTACGACAGGTCTTGATCCTCGCTCGAAGATCGATGTTCAGACTTTTGTCAGAGAACTGCGTGAAGTGCATGATGCGACCATACTGATCACCACCCATGATATGGACGAGGCGGAAGCGCTGTGTGACCGTGTTGCCATTATCGACAAGGGACGCATCATGGCCATGGGCGAAGTTGATGAACTCAAGCATGCAGTCACCGAACGTATGGAGCGAACAACCCTTGTCACAATGAACGAAGTGTTCATGCACTATACCGTCGCTCATCTGATCACTGATGCCGACATTGAACGTTATGGAAGCTGGGAAAAAGCCTTCGAAGCGTTCGAGGCTCAAAAAGAGGATGAGCAAGAATAAATAGGAGAATTAAGACCATGTCTTCACTATTACATAGAGGAAGAGCGTCATACGCTTTTTTCGAACGCAACTGGAACCTGTCCAAGCGTTACTGGGCCTGGGAGATTGTGTGGCTGGTCTATAACATCGTTAATGCGATGGCTGTGACCTATATTGGCGCTGCCGCTCAGTTGATTACTAAATCGAAGGTCGATACAGATTACCTGATTATGTACCTGTTGATCGGAACAGCGGTCTGGTCATACCTCAGCGTCACTTTTGAGGGTGTGACCGATATGATTACCATCGAACGCTGGGAAGGAACTATAGAGCACACATTTATGGCTCCTATCTCGCGTTTCACGCACTTGATAGGAAGCTGTTGGTACGCTGTAGCGCATGGGTTGCTCTTCACCTTTATACAATTGATTGTGGTGGGATTATTCTTCCACCTCGATCTGAGCCATGCCAATTACCTGACGGCAACCTTCATGCTGCTGGCCGGTAGCATCTCGTTCATCGGATTTGGCATTGCAGCAGCAGTGTTACCGCTGCTCTTTACCGAGAGGGGTTCGCAGATGTCCTACATCGTGCGAGCGGTATTGTTGCTGGTTTCAGGAGTCTACTATCCGGTTGAGGTTCTACCAGCATGGATGCAATCTCTGGCAAAAATTTCACCTGCGACCTATGTACTGGATGGCTTACGCGCAGCTCTGCTGCACAATCAGGTGATCTGGTCGGCAGAGATCTGGAGTTATACCTGGCCGCTGATTGTTACCGGTATCGTGAGCATTCCGCTCAGTGTCTACATCTTCAGAATTGCTGAACGCTATGCAAAGCGAACTGGCAGATTGAAGAGAAATGGTTAATGTTCGACTAAGTTCGGAATAGATGTAAGGAAGGATAGGATAGAAATGGTACGAAGCGTTGAGTGAAATGGATATGAAACGCTTCGTACTTTTACTCAAAAATAGAGATGTTCTCCATCCTGCATCTGTTCCGCTTAGATACCAACGAAGGAGAATAGAGTAATGATAAATAATTATTCAACAGAATTTCTCGTGCGTCCTCCAACGATGAACGATCTGGAAACCGTCCATACTTTGCTTGAAGTATGTGATATTGCTGAATATAGTGTGCCCGATATAACACTTGAGGATCTGCGCACGCTCTGGCAAGGACCTAACTTTAACATGGCAACAGATGCCTGGATGGTGATTGCGCCAGGAGATCGGCTTATTGGTTATGCCGATGTGGAACACAGACAGCATATTCGCATCTACACCCTCGTGCGTGTGCTTCCTGAATATGCTGGTCAAGGTGTCGAGGAATACTTGCTCCAACTGGCTGAAGACTGGGCACAGAGACAGATGCCTCTGGCGAAACCGGGTGTGCGAGTGACCCTGAATAGCTGGACTAGTAATCAGAATGATGCCGGGCAGCGAAGCTTTGAGCGAGCTGGTTTCAAAGAAGTACGTCGTCACTGGCGTATGGAGATCGAAATGTCAGAGTCTCCATTTGCTCCAAAGTGGCCTGAGCAAGTTGCCGTGCGTACATTCATGCCAGGACGGGATGATCGTATTGTCTTCCATGCGGTCGACGAGGCTTTTCAGGATCACTGGGGACATATGGAGGGTAACTTTGACGAGTGGAAGCACTGGACGATTGAACGAGAGAACTTTGATCCCTCGCTCTGGTTTCTGGCATTTGAAGGTGACGAGATTGCCGGAGCATCATTGTGTACATACCAGATGGATGATGGGTGGGTGGATACATTGGCGGTAAGGCGTCCATGGAGACGTAAGGGATTGGGAATGGCACTCTTACTACATTCTTTTGGTGAGTTCTACCGGCGAGGCAAATATAACGTTGGATTGGGTGTCGATTCACAGAATTTAACTGGCGCAACACGGCTCTATGAGCGAGCAGGTATGCATGTTGCGAGAATATACATCTCCTATGAGAAGGAGTTGCGTGCGGGTATAGAACTGAGCACGCAAGCTATCCCGATCTAAATCGGAAATCATCCCGCTCCTTCTCAGGATAGACCGAAGAACGGAGAAACTGACTATGGCTGTCCTATTAAAGAACCTGATGGTGCGTGCTCCCAAGGTGGAGGACCTGGTAGCCGTCACAGAACTAGTCACAGCATGTGATATCGCTGAGTATGGTATAGCGGATAACACGATGGAGGATCTGGCCTCTAACTGGCATCAGTCTGGTTTCAACCTGGCGCAAGATGCCTGGGTCATAGTCACAAATAAGGGACAACTTGTTGGATTTGCGTGTGTGTGGCATAGAGACTATGAGCAGATTTCCACATTCGTGTGTGTGCATCCAGAGTATCGCAGTCGCGGTATCGGGACGCTCCTGCTCAGGTTGGTGGAGGAGCGAGCGCGTCAGCATGTGCGTAATGCGCGTCCAGGTACTCGTGTCACCCTGTGTGGCACAGTTAGTAGCGTCAACGAACAGGCGAAACGCCTCTTTGAACGCGAGGGGTATATACCGGTACGCAAGTTCTGGCGCATCGCTGTTGGGCCAAACGACTCAATCGAAAAGACCTCGCGATATAGTGACAAGGCCGATCTGGATGTTGATTCGCAGCATCTGGTTGCTGCAACCCAGTTCTATGATCTGGATGCGATATATATTATCCGCGAGTATGATGTCTATGAGAAGGAACTGCGTGCAGGTGAGCTACTGTGCCTGGGTGCAAATGACGAACTGGATGATGAACGGCAGGTACTTATTGCTTTAAGCTAAAGCAGGAAGTTACCTTCTCAAGTTCAATCTGGAAAGCATGAAATGGGCCAGGGTTTGCGAAAAATCCTGGCCCATCTGCAACAGTACTTTCTTATTCTGGTTACCTTTCACTTTCCCATACCGTCATGATAACATGGGTGTGATATGTAAAGGCATCACAAATAATATTGCGCAAAGCAGTGCAGAGAGGATAAAGTATGTTATTTGTCCTGGGGCTATCGGCATTGAGTACAACTGACAATGGGGGAATGCGACCAATGTTGCTGTTATTACTTATAGTAGCTGTTATCCTGCTACTTTTGGGGTGTAGTATCGCATTGCTAACTCTGCGTAGTCAACGGAAGGACTATCTTGCTTTTATCACCGTGGAAAAGTCAGATTCAGATAGAGAAAAATACTAATAGACCTCGGCGCTCAGTTGCGCCACTTCTCATTGGCACCTTTATATTGCGAGTAAATGGTGGCGCGGGGCCTATCATACTTGGTCGCCTTCTCGCACAACTATCATCACAATCACAGCAAGGCCTTCCTATATCAAATATTCATGTTGGGATGATCGCTGTGACGTTTTTTATTGTAGAACTCGCCCTGGCTCCCGTCATGGGGGCGATCAGCGATCGTACGGGTCGGCGCATTTTCTTGACGCTTGGTCCTCTCATTGGCTTTGCTCACGTCGTTCTTCTCATCTTTACTCCGGCCCTAAACCCTTTGCCATACGTACTAAGTTTGCAGGTTCTGGCTGGCATATCTACGGCTATGCAGGTGCCAACCGTGCTTGGATACCTTGCCGATTACACAGCAGAGAGTAGGGCACCCTGTTTATCTTCATACCAGCATGGATCAGCATTAGCGCACTTGTAGGTATCTGGCTTAGCTCACAACTCACGTTCATACTCTCTTCGACCAGGCATGATCCAAACCAGTCATTGATGGGCATCTTTAGCACTCATGGAGGTGGGGGGCGTTTAAGCCTTGTTCTGGGGGCTTACGTGCTGTTCTTTGGACTTTGTTTGCTCTTCTGGGCGTTTTTTCTCAATCGAGCGCCTCGTTTACTACTGATGCTGTCCTCCATAACGGGTGTCTACCTGTGTTGTATCGCCCTGGCAGGTATCAATCATTTCGGTACAGGTAGTCCGCTATTATTAGTTCTATGGATTATATTACTGCTGGTAGGTGTCTTTGCGGAAAGCAGTTTTGCTCCCGCTGCCCTGGCCTACCTTGCCGATATCTCGGAGGACGCCGCTAAAGATCGCGGCTTATTGATGGGCCTCTACTCCGTTTTTCTTGGATTGGGTCAATTGTTAGGCGGTGGAATGGGTGCAGTATTTGCGCAGGTCTGGGGCTTTGATGGTCTGATCTACCTGACAGCATTGCTGGGGTTTGTTGCGCTCACTTCGTTGCTGGTGCTGTTTCGGTTAGAGAGACGAAATGGATATATGGAATAAAAGCACCTTCACAGTGTGTTTATACTTCTATATTCCATAACTCCTTAGTTTTAGCGAAAGCAGATATGACCAGAAAGGCTAAGATCACTGTTACAATCGCGCTTATGCTTGGCATGTCACTGGCTTCCCTCGATACTACAATCGTGGGCACAGCGATGCCAAGCATCGTTGGCAAGCTAGGTGGCATCACGCTTTACTCATGGGTCTTTTCAGCTTATCTGCTAACCTCCACAACTACTGTTCCTATCTATGGTAAGCTTGCCGACCTCTTCGGGCGTAAGCCAGTCTTTCTTTTTGGTACTGCATTATTTCTCACCGGCTCTATTGCTTCGGGCGCTTCTCAATCAATGGAGCAGTTGATTGTCTTTCGCGCTATCCAGGGGCTAGGAGCAGGTGCGGTTCTACCGATCGTGCTCACAATTATCGGTGACATTTTTGCTCTGGAAGAACGAGCCAGGGTGCAAGGGCTTTTTAGCGGTGTCTGGGCCGCATCTAGTATTGTAGGCCCCGCGCTTGGTGGGTTGATTGTTGACCATTTCTCCTGGCGGTGGGTCTTTTATATCAATATCCCCTTTGGCCTGCTCTCAGCTTTCCTGCTCATCATTGCTTTCAAAGAGAAGATTGAACACAAGAAACTATCTTTAGATTACATTGGCACGTTAACACTTACAGGTGGAATTGTAGCGCTCCTGTTTGCACTCCTTCAGGGAGGAACTTCTTGGGCCTGGAGTTCGCTACAAAGTATTGCTTTGTTTGCGCTTGCTGCTGCGTTTCTCGTCCTCTTTTTCTACCAGGAATTATTGATAGCCTGGCCGATTTCATCCACCCTGAGCGGTAAAGTAATCCTGCGCTTTGGGTATCGTTTTACTGCTGTTCTGGGTGCTTCTCTTGCAACTCTTGGAATGGCAATGGTGATGTTTTTTCAAATGGACACAGGTTTCCCATTCATTATAGCTGCGATGGCTGTACTTGGTACAGGATTGGGCTTCATGAGTACTTCGTTCATCTTAGCCGTGCAAAACGTTGTTCCCTGGAATCTGCGTGGCGTAGCGACCGCTTCAACACAATTCTTTCGTACTATAAGTGGCACGATTGGTGTTGCTATAATGGGAACGATTCTCAATACGCAAATGGCGCTCCACTTTGTACCAATTTTTGCTCGATATACCGATGTTCTGGCGCGATTGCCTAAGGACATTGCTCCATCAAATGTACTGCTTACACCAGATGTTCATAGCATATTGCCTTTCGATTTGTTGAGGCAGTTACAGGTTGCCCTGGCACAGAGTCTCTTCTGGGTCTTTGCTCTGATGTTTGTCTGTGCTCTCACTGGTTTAGCGTTTATGTTTCTGTTGCCTGGAGGAAAAGCTGAGCAGTATTCTTATAAGGCTGAGGTCCATGATGGCGCTCAGTCAGAATCGGTACAACTTGAATCGGAAATTACAGCGATGGGTTAACATGAGTCGTCAACATACTACCCCTTACGAATAACACGTTCCATCTCGCGCTTCACATCTCTCTCGGCAATGGCCTCGCGCTTATCATACAGCTTTTTGCCTCGACACAGGCCTAATTCAATCTTAGCTCTTCCCCCTTTAAGATAGAGCTTGAGCGGGATGAGCGTTAGACCTTTCGTAGCGACTTTAGCTTGAAGCTGCTCAATCTCACGCCGGTGAAGTAGCAACTTGCGATTGCGCATCGGGTCGTGATTATAGCGATTGCCATGTTCATAAACGGCAATATGCGCATTCTCCAGCCACAGTTCCCCGTTACGAGCTATTGCGTAAGCTCCACGCAGGTTTACCTTGCCCTCACGAATAGATTTTATTTCGGTACCTACTAATGAAATGCCAGCCTCGATTGTGCGCTCGACAAAGTAGTCATGATATGCCTGGCGATTGACGGTGATGACTTTGATGGGCGTATTGCCTGTCTGGGCTTTGGCCTCGTGTCTGGCTGATGTTTGTTTTGCCATCGAAAGACTCCTTTTCAAGGACGTTTATCTACTGCTTCTAAGGGGCAGCAGGAGCACTGCGTGAGAGTGGCTACAATGGTTCCATTCCAGGCAGGTATAAGCAAAGCACCTTTCAAGTTTATGAATATCTCAGTTTATGTGCTACACCTTGACACAATATGAGAAACGACCTACTAGTATTAGTAGGGTTTGCCTGAACTAAAGAAAGGGTGCCTTCATCATACAACACTGATTGGCCCTCGTCGAGAGGTATTTGGAGAGGTTCTTCTATGTTCTACCATCTAGGCAAGTTAGCCACCCGCTATCGCTGGTTGATTGTGGGCTTTTGGATGGTTGCCATCGCCGTATCGCTGCCATTTGCTCCGCGAGCAAGCGAGGTATTACATTCCGGGGGTTTTGTGAGTCCTGATATAGAGTCAGAACGAGCTGTAAACCTCCTGGTTCAAAAGCTGCATCTTAACCTGACAATTGTACAGGTCATCTTTACCAGTCAAAACTACACCGCCGATAGCCCGCAATTTATACAGGAGACACAAACTGCCCTTGCAGGCGTGCGCGAGATGTCGGAAGTCTCTGGAATAGTGAGTTTTACCGATAATCCACGCCAGATCTCATTGGACCGTCGTGCAGCATATGTGAACATCCTGCTCAAACCTGATCCCGATAGTGCACCGAAACTATTGCCCGAATTAGAGAGCCGCTTGCAGCCGGTACCCGACTTAAAAACCAGTGTAGGAGGAGGCCCGGTCTTTTACGAAGATATTCAAACGGTTAGTGAGCGCGACCTGCGGCGTGCAGAAATGCTGGCTTTTCCCTTTGCTGTCATAGCTCTTCTGCTTGTGTTTCGCTCAGTAGTTGCTGCTATTCTACCTGCACTTGTAGGAGGAGGAGCTGTTATTGCTTCACTCGCGCTCATCTTTGGCCTTGGACAAATCACACCCCTTTCTATCTTTGTGCTGAATATTACCACCTTGTTTGGTTTGGGCCTTGGAGTAGATTACTCGCTATTTATAGTGAGTCGCTTTAGAGAGGAACTGGCTCATGGACGCAATATTGAGGAGGCGGTTGCTATCACAGTTGCCACTGCCGGACGGGCTGTTACATTCTCTGGCCTCACCGTATCGATTGGCTTGTTGGGTCTCGTATTTTTCCGCATCAATATGTTACGTTCAGTTGGTATGGGTGGGGTGCTGGTCGTTTTGATGGCGGTTTTTGCTGCGATTACCTTGTTACCCGCTGTCCTGGCCATTATCGGAATGAGGGTAAACACCTTTCCTGTGCGTCTTCCAAGTCTATGGAGAAGAAAACGAAGTTTGCCCAATCCTGGTGGGTTGTCCAATACCGAGCCTCAGTATGGGTTTTGGTACCGGCTCTCGCAACTTGTTATGCGATATCCTGTCCGTATATTCGTACCTGTGCTGCTCTTCCTGATTGCGTTGGGATTACCTTTCTTACAGGTGCGTTTCTCTGCGCCTGATGCCTCGATTCTCCCTGCCAATGTTCCATCACGCGCGACATATGATCTACTCGCCAGCCGTTTCAATGCTCGTGAGACGACTCCCATTCTCCTGGCAGTACAGACGAATGGAGATGTGCTAACTCAAGACAATATTCGCAATCTCTATGTTTATGTGCGCCGTATCGAGTCAGATTCTCGAACTGCAAGAGTTGATAGCATCGTTAGCGCGGATCCGCGATTTACTTTAGACCAGTATGAGTTATTGTATTCGCATCCCCAACTGATAGCTGATCCCTATCTGTCTGGGTTTCTCAAAACATCGGTGGCAGGAGATACCACGCTGATCTCAGTTATCAGCAAATATGGGATGCTTGATCAGCGTTCGCAAGAACTGGTACAGACCATTCGCAATACCGCTCCTGGCAATGGCATGAAGGTATTGGTTGATGGTGGCACCGCTGGTAATATTGACTACGTACAGTCACTTTACACTGACTTTCCTATAGCCATACTTCTGGTGTCCATTACCACGTATATTGTTTTACTCCTGTTTTTCCGTTCGCTGGTATTGCCGCTAAAGGCCATCTTGATGAACACACTCTCTATTCTAGCAAGTTATGGCGCGTTGGTTGTCATTTTCCAGAACGGATTCATGCATCAAGCGCTCGGCTTTACTCCACTTGGATTCGTCGAGGCATCCAGCCCTATCCTCTTATTCTGTTCGTTGTTTGGCCTCTCGATGGACTATGAAGTCTTTTTGCTCTCGCGCATCCAGGAGGCCTACTGGCAGACTGGTGATAATTCCAGGGCGGTCGCTCTTGGTTTACAGCGTAGTGGCAGAATTATCACCAGTGCAGCGCTGATTGTGATTGTGGTAAGCGCATGTTTTGCTACTGCTGATATAATCCTGGTCAAAGCGCTTGGCATTGGTATGGCATTGGCTGTTGCGATCGATGCTACATTAGTACGCGGCTTGCTTGTACCGGCTACCATGCGCATGCTAGGCGATTGGAACTGGTGGCTCCCATTTGTGGGTGTGCAGCACCGCGCGCCAATTTTAGCAGAAGGTACTGGTATTGAAGATTTGAAGCAGAGCAAAAACGATGAGCTATATATAGCATCAGAGGAAGATACAAAGATAGGAGGGAAACAATGAAAAAACGTTTTGGGCATATTACATTGAGACGAAATATCATCTACTTTTCACATAAAAAATATAATGCCAGACATAGTATAGTAGGGGCGGGGTTTGCCCCCGCCCTGCTTACTCATCTTGCCCCCGCCCTGAAAAGGTTTGCCCCCGCCCTGCTTACCCTGCTCGCTTTAGTTCTCCTGCTTTCCTCCTGTGGCTTTCCAGGGATTGTTTCAACCTCAGCTCAATTACCCACGGTGAATTTGTCACCTACCGTAACACCACTACCTCCCATACACTTTCCCCAGGATGAGGCTGCACATCGCGACCTGACCGAATGGTGGTACTATACTGGCCATATGAATGCTGTCATGCCAGGTGGACAGGTGCGCCATTATGGTTTCGAACTGGTCTTCTTTCAGATATTACGAGGTGATTTTCCTCCAGTGTACGCTGCACACTTTGCCATTAGTGATGTTACACGAGGCGAGTTCCATTTCGATCAACGTCGACTAATTGAACCAGATGCACTGATACCAGATGGCACATCGACAAGTGGTATAGATGTCCATATAAACGACTGGTTGATCAAAGGCGTCAACGGGTTAGATCACCTGGCTGCGCATATGGCTAATTACAATCTGCGTCTTGATCTACAAGGTCTTAAGCCTCCAACGTTGCACAATGGAAAAGGATTAATTACCTATGGGCTAGCTGGTTTTTCCTACTATTATTCACGTACACGCATGGCCCTATCAGGGTTGTTAGTTGATCATGATCAACCTCTAAAGGTGACTGGCGAGGCATGGATGGATCATCAGTGGGGCGACTTCCTTACACTTGGAGGTAGTGGATGGGATTGGTTCAGCATTCAGCTTAGCAATAACACTGAGATGATGCTGTATCTCATTCGGGATGCCTCTGGAAAGACTATCACAAGCTACGTTGCCTATGTTGGACCACAAGCTGAAAATTTTCTGCTTCCCGCAAGTACGCTCAAAGTAACTGTACTCAACCATTGGAGAAGTCCGGTAACAGGAGTGAATTATCCCTCAGGTTGGAGGCTTGAAATAAGCGACCCACAATTGCAAGTCTCACTTATGCTCTTACCTGAGTTGAAAGACCAGGAACTTGTAGTACTCCAATCTACAGGTAACAGTTATTGGGAAGGAGCGGTGAGTATTCAAGGGCAGAGTGCAGGACATAGTGTTAAGGGTGAAGGTTATGTTGAGTTGACTGGCTATGCTCGATGATGACATACTTTGGTACTACTGACTCAAAAAACAGGGCAAAAAGCACCTGTGATAGTATACTTAATAAGCAGAGAGAGCTACATTCATCTAACTTGCGGAGATATGGTATACTCTTCAAGTATCTTTAGACTTAGAAGACTCCATGTTCGTATTTGTAATCTCATTTGTATGACATTGTGGTGCAACATGTGCTACAATGTCAAATTGTGCATTGTTGTGTTAATGAGCATCTGCAAATAGTATTTGAGATTGCAGTCTGGTTGGCTATAGTCGAATAGTGGGTGGTATTTGTAAGAAGAGTGCAGGAAACATAGATGGAGATCAGAACACAGGCGCCAACACAAGAACAATCCTCTATTGTTGAGCGTGTTGCACGCATTGTTTCCCGTGTACGCGGAGCAAAACCCGATTATGCTCGTTTGGCTGCAGAACTAGAGCCAGCAATCCCTTTTGATGTTTTTGGCATCGTTTTATTACGTCATGACAAAGAGGCTGTCCGTGTGGCAGTCTGTACGCGTGTGGCAGATTCATGGGTTGCGCACTATCATCAGCATCCCTTCAAAGACTCGATGGTTGAGCATTGCTTGGGGCGAAATGAAACAGGGTTTAACGAGGAAGATGAAAGCAGAACAGCAACCAAACCACATTTTGCTGCTAGTTCACCTGGTATCCACGATGCGACTGCCATCGAAGTTAAAAAATATCCTAAAGGGTTAGATGGTCCTCCTGCACAAAGTGGAGATGCTCTGAGTGGCAAGCCTTACCTGCATGCAACGTTAATCGCCCCCCTATTTGTTGAAGATCAAGTCCTTGGTTCGCTCGAACTTGGTAGTACGTACATCAATGCATATGCCGATGAAACGCTCCAACGTCTTATCAGTGCTGTTGCGCGTGTGCTGGCAGCAGCCATCAAGAGTGCCCAGGTAGATGGTAGTGTAGAAATACAAGATCGACAACGCGAGGAATTGAAGAATGTTTCCAGCGCTCTCGCCTCAGAGATGGACCTCTCCGTGATTCTTAATCGGATCGTGGTTGGTATTGCGAAGGCCTTGAATGTTGCTTCTGCAATAATCACACTGGATCAAGGTTGGGGTAACCTAAAGTTGATGGCGCAATATGGACTGGATATGGAGATTCTGAAAAAGATTGTAAGGCGTGAAATAGCTCTCAGCGAACAAGCCATCATTGGTTATTCTTTGCGCTATCGGCAGCATTGCGTTTCAAATGACATTTCCCAGGACAGCCGTTTTCCAGAGAGTCAGTTATTTGCTTCACAACTAGGTATTCACTCTATCCTCAGCTATCCACTCATGACAGGTTCTACGGTCTATGGCACACTCTTGCTTTGCTCACCTGAATCCGGTGGCTTTACTCCTCTCAAATTTGATATACTTTCACTCTTTGCCAGTCAAGCAACAGTCGCTATTCATAATGATATGTTATTAGGAGCTACGCGGGAGCGCAGACGTTTTCAACTAGCAATTGAACGACTAGACGCAACTCATCAAAAAAACGGTTCTACTGGTACCAGTGAATCAGCTGATCTGGTATTACTCAAAACGATACAGAAAGAATCTGAGCGTACTTTTGGTGTCAGTTTTAGCAGCCTGCTACACTTTATCAGTGACTATATGTTGACATCTAGTGAGCGTGACCTGCAGGGTATACTACACACCATCCAGGATGAACAGAAAGTCGATGATGTCGACAACTTCACTGGGGCAATTGTGCCTGTGCTTCAGGAGGAGAGAACTGCGACGCTTGTACAAATGACCGAATCTGCTCTGGCTCGCGCAGGTCTATTAGGAAATGTGTTTGCACCACTTTCAAGCGATACACAGGCAATAACTCAACTCTATAAACGTATAATGCATGATGTAACCGTTCCCTGGTTTATTACCGACCCACAGGGAAGATGTATCTATGTAAATCCCGCCGCCGAAGTATTTTGTGGAATGAGTTTCGTCCCTCAAACCTCCTCATTGACTCTGCTGGATGCTTTTATAGGTTTGTTGGTACGGATACGCAATATGGACGAAGTACTTGTGTACTTACAAGAATTTTCTTACTCTGATCTCGATACGAACGAAGTTGGTTCAGTTGAGCGCAAACAAAACATTGCTCAGATAGATTTCTCACCGGCAAATACATTGCGTTGTATCATCGCTGCTGAACCTCTAATCAGACAGTCTCCCCAATACTTTCAAATTGTTACTAAAGTTACTGGAGATAAAGAGCCAATTTCCCTGAGTGTACGCACTGCAAAGACGCCAAGAAACCGTTTTTCTGATCCACAAAGCATGCATCCGGACAGCGTCCCTTCAGACCGACATTATCAATTTATGCGCTTTGCTCTCTATGATCCACAAGGGCAACTTTTAGCCAATGCTTTACAGATTCAGGATATTACCGAGCAAGTGCGTGATGAAAAAAATAAGTCAGTACTTCTCTCAACTGTTTCTCATGATTTACGTACACCACTCACGACCATTAAAGCTGCGGTAACTGGACTCCTACAACCCGGTGTTATCTGGGATGAACAGATACTCCACGAAATACTCACAGAAATTGATGTCGAGGCCGATCATCTAGATGCCCTTATCAATTCTTTCATAGACATGTCCCGTATTGATATGGGTGCACTCGTGCTCGAAAAAGAGTGGTGTGACCTTGTCGAAATAGTGCATAGCGCCATTGCTCGTGATGAGCGGCTGCTAGTGAGCCATCCAGTGAGGACAATTTTTCAGCCCCAATTACCAATGGTTCAGGTTGATTACGTACAGTTAAAAAAAGTTTTGCATAATCTGCTCGAAAACGCTGTACGCCATAGTCCAGAGAATACCGAGGTTGTTATCGCTATTGATACTGTCGGTGGGCAAAATGAGGAAGTCGTTTCGTCCGAAGATACATTCCACTTCTTACGTATGCGTGTTATTGACCGTGGAGGCGGGGTGCCAGAAGGAGAGCACGAGCGGATTTTCAAAGCCTTTTATAGTTTAGATTCACAGGGTTGCGGGCTTGGGTTGGCCATTTGTCGAGGAATTATTGAAGCTCACCAGGGCCGAATCTGGGTAGAGCCTGTCCCCAGTGGAGGAGCATGTTTTGCCTTTGTGCTGCCTATTTCCTCATGAGGGAGGATTTGTTTCTTGAAAACAAAAGCAAAATGCATTCTTGTTGTTGATGACGAACCGCCGATACAGCGAATTTTGCGCAGGAATCTCATCATGAATGGCTATGATGTCCTGATTGCTGAGAATGGAGAGCAGGCTGTAGAACTTGTGCATGAACATCAACCGGATCTGATTCTGCTTGACCTCTGGCTGCCAGGTGAGATCGATGGTATGAGTGTTTGTGAGCAGGTGCGTCAGTGGACAAAGGTTCCGATCATTGTCATATCAGCCCGTACTGATGAAAAGCAGAAAGTGCAGGCTTTAGACCAGGGAGCTGATGATTATTTGACCAAACCGTTTAATAATGAGGAGTTGCTAGCCCGCGTGCGCGCGTGTTTAAGACGGACTGCAAACGCTTCTGAGGGAGCAAATGTTCAACTACCTGAGGTCTTAACTTCTGAAGATGGTTATTTATATGTGAATATTTTACGACGACAAGTGCGTGCAGGTAATCAAGAGGTTAAACTGACTCCTACCGAGTTTGAATTGTTACAACAGTTGATGTTGCATGCTGGTAAGGTACTCACTCATCGTGCATTGCTACGGGCGGTTTGGGGGCCTGAGTACGGTGAAGAGGCCGATTACTTGCGGGTCTATGTGCGGCAACTTCGTCTTAAAATCGAAGAGAAACCGTCACAGCCAAAGTATATTCTGACTGAGCCTGGAGTGGGTTATGTTTTTCATCCGCAAGTAATCGCTGAAAGTTTAAGTGAAGCACAATCGATTATCGAAACGGGGGCAAACGATGTTTCGGGGTAAGTTATCCCAAAATTGTAGAAACTTTAATAAAATCTTAATGACTTTCGACTGTTTTTTATGCGAGTCTAACTTGCTTTGTCGTACACTGCGATAATGGGTATATCCAGGGTTCATTATAGTGTGTGAGTGAATCTGATCACGGGCTTCCTGAAATGGCAAGGGAAGCTTTTCCGCAAGGTAAAGGAAATAGAAGAACAATGGAGTCACAAGACCGTATTATGGATGGGGATCTACAAACACTAGGTCTCCAATCTATCTTGAAAATGCTCGCGCTGAGTGGGAAAACCGGTACATTATTTGTACACTCGGGGCCGGAAACACTTTCCATTAGCCTGCGTAAGGGCCAAATTGTGGCTTTGCATGAAGAGGGGTATATCAAATCAGATTTACTTGGTATGCTTTGCCTGATCAATAAACTCGATCCGCCTCGCGCTCAAGCTGTGCGTGAAGCTTCGCAAGGTAATCTCCAGGTTGCGTTAACGATGTTAGTTGAACGCACCTGGATGAGTGCTGAAGAAATGCAGCGCCGTCTTGAATTTGCCGTCACCCAATCGATTAGTCATGCTCTGCGTTGGATAGATGGACGTTTCTCTTTCCATCGACAATTGGTCACCATGGAAAGCCGAATGCAGCCCTTGGATATCGACAGCGTACTGCTGGAGGCGTTGCGCCAGGCCGACGAATGGGAGGAAATGGATGAAACATCATTAACTCGCATGAGTGTTGCTCGTTGGTTACCAGAAGTAAGTAACGATGTGCGCAGCTTGGGATTGAGCCAGGAGCATATCGAGGTTCTCTGTCTTGCTAATGGTGAAGTACCACTTCAAGCGATAGCAATGGTACTGATGATCCCTGAAGCGCGTATTGTTCGTATTATGAATCGTTTGTTGGAACTGCGTCTGATAGAGGTCGTTGATACAGCATTAGAGGGCGAATTACAGCAAGACCTCTCAAACATCATCATCATGTGTCAACACAAATTGGCTAAGCGGCGACAAAATCTTGCGCCAGAACAACACCTTCTTGGACTCATAGAAACATTGTCCCAGTGCATTAATGGATTGCTAATCCATCACGGTACGTATGCGAAAAGCTTGCGTGGACGAGGACAACTCCCCATCTCGGAGATTGTACGTTATTTAGAGCGACGTTTTGCTCAGCCGCTGCAAATATTAGCAAAGCAGCAGTATTCCATCCTTGAAACAGTGACTTTTACGAATGGGCAACTTGACTGCACTGAAATCATTTACCTGGATAAATTGGTGAAAGGAGAAAAACTAGAAGAATTTTATTGGGAGGCTGTACTGGGACTTGCAACGTTCTTACGTACTGTTTTCGCGACTCTGTTGAACGACGAGGTGGGCAATTCACATACCGGCCGTCAACTCAACTACGTTTGGAAAGCATTCCTCACAGAAATCGATCAAGAAATTCAACAGTACCAACTATATCGGGCACATCAAAACTCTCAGCAGATGCGCAACCGCTATAGTGATGCTGCGTTCCAAAATGGGCCAGGTAGAAGTAGTGTCCCTCAAAGTGAAGGCAAGCTGTACTGGTCGCCTGAGACACAAAGGAGGTCAATCTAGATGATCGAACCAGTACCAACGGTTCTTGTAGTAGACGATAGTCCCACGGTACGGAAAATTGTTCAAATGACCCTGCAACGTGAGCATATTAGAGTGATTACGGCTGGGGATGGTCTAAGCGCCCTCACCTCTGTGGCAGATGAAATGCCTGCTCTTATACTTCTGGATATTCAATTACCTCGCATGGATGGGTACCATATTTGCCAGATAATACGGAAAAACTTGCAGTTTCGAACAATACCTATTATTATGCTCAGTGGGAAGGATGGTTTGTTTGATAAGATGCGAGGGAGACTTGCCGGCTCAACAGAATATTTGACGAAACCGTTCGACTCTGTTGAGTTGGTTCAGACGGTCAAAAAGCATCTTGTGGGTTGGCAGCAGCGTATGCCGCCTCAGTACGAAGGTATGCGTACACGCTTGAGACGTCGTGGCTAGTTCTTGTCTCAATCCCCTGATCAGGCAATGTATGAATCAGGAATTGTGAATGCCCCCAATATGAACTTTCCAGAGAACACAATAATATGTTCTATAGCCATTCTTTCCCATTGACCGGGAGTTGTGTGTTGCGCCCCTACCAAGGAAAGGTATACTGTTATGCCAGGGCAGAAGGTACTCGTAGTTGATGATAGTTGGACAGAGTTGACCATGATTGCCACACCATTACGGAATCAGGGCTTTGATGTCGTAACTGCTGTAGATGGTGATGAGGCTCTTGAGAAAGTCTTCAGGGAACAGCCGCAATGTATTGTTCTTGATGTAGTCTTACCCAAGCAGAATGGATTTCAACTATGTCGTAGACTAAAAAGTCAGGATGTAAGTAAACATATACCAATAATCTTGTTGACAAGTAAAAATACTCCACTTGATAAATCCTGGGGACTCAGGCAAGGCGCTGATATGTATATGACAAAACCTTTTAGTGAGGATGAATTGGTAAACAACGTTCGGCGTCTCTTGTAGATTTAGGAGCCTTTAAATGTTGCAGCGCAATACAGGGCAACTCTCGCAGTCCACTTCTGGTGGGCTACAACAAAGAGAAACTGCTACTGTCAGACCCATGAGAAGTGATCTACAAAGCAACTCTCGCAGTTTACCTGGCAATTTAATCTCTCCAAGAGATTTGCCCGATGTACCTGCAGAAGGGGTTGTCGTTGGTGAGCAGTACCTGGTCTTCTCACTCGTTGAGTGTGAGATTGCTCTCAAAGCCGAGCATATCGAAGGTGTGGAACGCCTTGCAGATGTGACTCCAGTTCCGAACGTTGCGCCGTGGGTCAGTGGGGTCATCAACTTGCGTGGCTCTATTGGCTCAGTCGTTGACCTGCGCGCATTTCTTGGTATGGAGCGTTTGCCCTATAATCCACGAACCCGGCTATTATCCGTCAAATACAATGAAATGGTAATCTGCCTGGTCGTGGACAGTGTAAGTGAAATGGTACCTATCCCTCCATCCACTATTAATGCGAATACGCGTCAAACCAGTATTCCACAATGGTTAGCCTCCTATGCTTCTGGGAGTGCACTGGTTGGAAACCGATATATTATCTTGTTGGATGCGGCTCGTCTGCTGTTCTCAGACAAGATGCAACACTATTCTTAGACGTTGGGGTATCTTGTGATATCTCTCTAACGCTGTTTCACACGAGAGGAGGCCTGGAGGATGAATGATACTGATAGAGACGGAATGACAGTAAGTTCATTGTTAGTAATTGGACTCACTATTTCAGTTGCCATTCCCGTCATTGCCATTATTGTTCTTGGTATTTTAATAAGGGGAATTGTTGACCAAACTGTGGTTATGTATATAGTGGGGTTGTTCGCCCTGGTTGTGTTATTAGCAGTTCTGTCCGCTAATTATTTTGTGCGGCACAAAATTCAAGATCGGCTACAGGCCCTCGTGGATGTGTGTCGAAAGTTTACGGCGGGAGACCGCTCCGTTCGAGCAATAGTTACGGGCGATGATGAATTTTCCATGCTATCAATGGCTATCAATACGCTCCTTGATAGCCAGGGATTCACCTCAGTTGGAGCATCAGCGCTAGTCAGCGGCTCAAACGATGCAGCAGCTCTACAAGCGCAGATTGAAAAGCTCTTGCAAGAAGTAAGTGCTGTCGGTGATGGCGATCTTCGTGTCCAGGCTGAAGTAACTCCAGACACTCTTGGGGTTCTTGCCGATTCTTTCAACTATATGATTGAAGAGCTTGCTAAAGTTGTTGGTCGGGTCCAAGCGACTGCTATGCAGGTGACGAATGCAACACGTCGCATTCTGGATCGCTCCGATGAACTCGCCCAGGCTTCTGCAACTCAGGTTGAACAGATTGGACATACAACCGAGGCTGTAGAAGCGTTGGCAGTCTTCATTCAAAACGTTGCTCGTAATGCTCAACTGAGCGCTGAAGCAGCACAGGAAGCTTTACGTAACGCTAACACCGGTCAGCAGGCCGTACGCCAGTCTATTGACGGTATGCTGCTCATTCGTGAAAATGTTCAGGAAACGTCGAAAAAGATCAAGCGCCTGGGTGAACGATCCAATGAGATCGGCGAAATTGTGCGTATCATTGAAGACATCGCAGACCAAACTAACTTGCTGGCGCTCAATGCGGCTATCCAATCTGCGATGGCAGGGGAACATGGACGAGGATTTGCTGTGGTTGCCGATGAGATCCGTCTTCTTGCGGAACGTTCCACCGAGTCAACAAAACGCATAGCTACCCTGGTTAAGAGTATCCAGGGCGATACTTTTGAAGCGGTCGTTGCAATGGAAGATAGCACACAAGAAGTTGTCAAAGGGTCGCAGCTTGCTGACGAGGCTGGTCGTGCCCTTAACTCCATCTATACTGCTGTGGAGAGGCAAGCGCAAATGATTGAGACTATTGCGCAAGCCGCGAATGAGCAGGCGCAAGTTTCAGAAAATGCCGCTGTTGCAATGGGCCAGATCTCTGAGATTACGCGGCAGACAAATATAGGAACGCAAGAAGCGGCGATGAGTGTAAGCTACCTTGCCGAGCTTGCTGATCAATTGCGTGCGTCTGTCTCTACCTTCCGATTACCCGATCGTGCCAATGAAATGATAGATGTCTTCCCAAGTATGGCAAGTGTTCCAGCATTGGCTGGGGGGAATGTTGATCAGTATTACCAGCAAGATATGGGCATGAACAATTGGAACCAGGGTTTTTCGAGTGATTTTCTTTCACTTCCCCAACCTCAGGGTCAGGGACTAGAAAATTCTGGCGCTTACCAGGTTGCTTTCAGCAACCAGCAAGACTTAGGGTCCCAACCAGGCTTTACCGGTGCCCCTCGCTATGGTGGTCAGCAATCCTTTGGGGAGCAGCAATATAGCTACCAGCAGGCATTCGATGAGCAGCAGTTTGGAAGTCAGGTGAACTTCAATATTCAGCAGTATAGTAACCAGCAGGGGTTTGATGTACAGCCCTTTGGAAATCAACCCAATTATGGGAATATGGCCGGGTTCGAAAACCAACGTAGTTTTGAAGGACAACAGCAGTTTAGTTCGATGCCTGCATCTGCATTTGGGAATACTAATCAATCCGCTTTCCCTGGTGCAAATCAGGCGCCAGGTATGGCGCAACAAAATGTTGGGTCACAGCAGGAGCAATCGATATCTGCTAACCAGCGTTGGAGAAACCCTCAGCAAAATCAGTCTTCATTTGGTCAAGATCAAGTACCATTTCCGAACAATGGACGTACGGGACAATAACAAACGAGTTCCGGCTATGTGGAACGTTGCTTCTCAGGTCGTGGAACTAGAATGAGTGGGTGCGCCAAGCATGTCGAATACATTTGATAAACTATCAGTCCTTGATTCATTTATCGAAGAGGTGAATAGTTATTTGCCGGAAATCGAGGCAAATCTCGAACGTTTAGCGCGCACACCGGGTGACATGGAAGCCCTTGAGGAGACATATCGTCGCACTCATACCATTGGTGGCTCTGCTTCGATGATGGATTTTCCTGGTCTTGCGCATGTCGCTCATGGTATGGAAGATATCTTGGGTGACGTCTTAGATGATCTAGTTACTCTTGATGCACCTACAATTGGGCTTTTGCAACGTTCTCTTGGCCGTATGCACAGGCTTCTTGATGGTATTCATAATGGTATCGACGAGGATGCGACGATTGCAGAAGATGATGCTGACTATTCTCAATATCGCTTGATGATGCAAACTTCTGCTCGTAACGGGGACAAGATGTCCTCTCAAGAGGAGGACAAGACTCAAGTAATTGCATCTACGCTGCTTACCTCTGAGGCGTCTATAGAATCTCTCGATGACATGGTAGCATCATTCCGCGCGCCTTCTGCTTCTACTGGAGAAGAAGTATCCTGGCCAGAAGAGCCTGCTTCAGAAACCAATGCTGAGTTAATGCCTCAATCAATTCAAGATACTCAACCACGACAACCTGCCCAACAAGCGGCTCCTCTGGCTGATGAAGCAGCTCAACCGAGTGCATTGGAAATGCTTGCCGGTAATACACGTCATTCAGCTCCACAAGATACGCCACTGATTACATCTCAGGCTACTCCACAGCCCCTGGAGACCGAAGCTACTGCCCAGGCCGGAGGTGGAAATAAAGTGTCCCAACCTGAAGTGACCGAGTCAGGAATTGTGCCCCACGCCAATGAGCAGACCCTTGTAGAGATTTACAATGGACTGCAAGAAGAAGCTCAAGTGTTGGAAAGTCAAGCTTCTTCCTTGAAGAGAACGCTTGCTCAATTGCGCCTGGCTGTCTCCATCATTGAGGGACAGCGCACTGAATTCAAGGGCTTCCTGGATGGTTCGAGAGATGCGCTTGATCGCATGGAAGAATGGGCTGGTAAGGCCATGGGACTTAATCTGCGGAATAGTCCCGAACAGGTAAGGCGATACCTCCCGTTATCGGTTATGTGGGTGGCAAATAGCAAACTCAAAAAGGTACTTGATTTGCTCATGCAGATGACTAGCAGCGTGGAGATGACGGATGAGCAGATGCAGACTGCGTTGCAGCAATTACGCACATCGATAGAGGTGTGCGGTGATGCTTTCGAGCAGTTGCAATCGAATCCACCAGCGCGCCTGTTTACTCATGATCCTGGTTGGACTCCCTGGGAGATGCAGATTGCTCGACAAGCAGAAACTATGCGCGAGCGAGTGACATTTGAGCGCCGAGGTGACCTTGCTGCTCTGCATGCTGAGATAGAAGCTAGACTGCGCGAGGAATTACTGCATGAATTTGAGTCGCGTCCGTTTACACTCGCAGCACGAGCTGAATTAGAGCGACAAATACGAGAAGAAATTCGTGAGGAGTTTGAGGCAAAGAGGCTGTTGCAGGTCAGTGTTGCCGGTTCAGAACCGGATGAAACATTGCAAGAAATCGAAACGCGCTTGCGTAATGAGATTGAGATTGAAGTGCGTCGTGAGTTTCTCAGTCAACTAACCGGAGAGGAAGAAGGGCTTCCCGCTTCTCCTACTCAGGTACAGACTGCTGTTCCGGCGGGATCTCCATCGTCTGCCTTGCTAGCCAGTGTTATTTTGTCTCCCGAAAAAACGGTAGCTACAGCCTCCTCTGGAGGCGATTTCAGCGAAGAGGCTAACGAAATTTTCCGTTTGGAGGCCGAAGAACACCTGCAAACGATAAGCATGTATGTAGCTACTCTCGAAAACTTACCCACTGATCTCGAACCCATACAAGGTATACGGCGTGCGATTCATACCCTGAAAGGCGCTGCCGGGATGATGGGATTCCGTGCTATTGCTGAACTCTGTCACATTTCGGAAGACTTACTTGATAGTGTGATGGAGGGTTCCATCGTTGTTTCCCCGACCATCGTCAGCCTCATATTAGATACCGCTGAAGCGCTAGATTTGCTTATAAACGGGAAAGAAACTGACTCTGATAATCAGGCTGCTACCCAGACTCTTCTCACTCGTTATGCAGAATTGCTCGGCGCTCAGGCTTCTCTATCGACTGTAATAGAGGAGGTGATTGAAGCTGAGATCGAAGAGAGCGAACAACCTCTTTGGTGAACTCCTCGTTAACCGAAGTGTGCTCGAAGAGCGTCTGCAACGCCTCATGAGGCTTGTCGCTGATACCGGTGTAAGTAGCGCTCGCCTTCTCGACGTGGGTCAGAAGTTGGAGAGCCGTTTTGAAGCTGCCACATTACCCAGTGGTCGTTCGGTGCAGGTCATGCCTGGTCAAGGCAATCAGGGTAATAGATATAACTTTGGCGGTAATGGCAAAAGCCTCAATAATCGTGTTGAGCCTTCACATCTGGCAGAATTCGACGAATTGGAACTTGATCGTTACACCGAATTCCATCAACTGGCACGTGGCTTGAGCGAAGGTATCTCTGATATGACGACACTTAGCAACGAGATGGAAGCTATTATTCGTGACTGTGAGAGTGTCTTTGCACGTGAGAATCGCTTAAATACGACCTTCCAGGATCGCTTAATGAAAGCTCGCCTGGTGCCACTCTCAACTATGATCCCTCGTCTCTATCGTACTGCTCGTGCAGTAGCCCTGAAGCAACACAAGGAATTCGAATTTGTGCTGGAGGGCCAGGAGACAGAAGTCGATCGTACTGTGATTGAGGAAATAGCCGGGCCTTTATTACATCTCATACGTAACGCAGTAAATCATGCGATTGAAACTCCTGAAATTCGTATACAACAGGGTAAATCTCCAGCAGGGCAAATTAAGTTAGCTGCTGCTTATGAAGGAAACCAGGTCGTCATAACTGTGCGTGATGATGGTACTGGTATAGATTCTCAACGCGTACGTAATGCAGCCATTGCGCAAAACTTCATTCGCCCAGACCAAATGCTCAACGATAACGAAGTAATTGAACTCATCTTCCGGCCTGGTTTCTCGACAGCTGAAGTGTTGAGTGAGGAAAGCGGTCGTGGTGTAGGCCTGGATGTGGTGCGCGATAGCGTTTCACGACTCAGAGGTACACTAGAGGTTGAATCAACACCTGGTCAAGGAACAGCATTTACCATGAAGTTTCCTACCAGTCTGGCTATCCAAAGTACGATGATGGTTCGCGTTGGTGATAGCCAGTTTTCAATTCCCACCGTGATGGTCGAATCCATCGGTCGCCTGGATAACTTTAAGCAATCGACCTTTGCTGGTAGGCCCGCCATTATTGTTCAGAATGATCTTTACCCGCTGAATTTCCTGGCACATCTTTTGGGATTGCCAATGTCTGAACCGGACGAAAAAGCGCCAATATTGCTTGTACGCACTGATCGCCATCGTGTCGCCCTGGTGGTTGATGAAATTAAAGGCAAAATGGATGTAGTGATGAAAAACCTCGGTCCACATTTGAGGCATGTACATGGCATTGCAGGTGGGACGGTAATGGGAAATGGGCGTGTTGTGCTGGTCCTTGAATTGCTTGAGTTGCTATCGTCTCGCTCAAATACTATAAGCGGTTCCCCTGGAACTGTAGTCGCCCCTGCGCTGCTTGAGAGTCCTGCTCCGCAAACATTCCAGGCGGATGTACGTACAAATACTGGTTTCTCCTCAGAACGCTTTAGCTCAACTGCACCAAATATGCCAGCTATGAGACCGGCCGCTACTCAGCCCAGCGGAAAGCATATACTCATTGTAGATGACAGTCCTAGTGTACGTCGCGTGGTAGGAAACATGCTCAAGCAAAATGGCTGGGAGGTACAAGTCGCTCGAGATGGAGTTGAAGCCCTTGAGATGATTTCGCATGAAACTCCTGCAGGAGTATTGCTCGATATCGAAATGCCTCGTATGGATGGTTATGAATTGATGGCAACCGTGCGTGCTCAAGAGCAGTATCGCACGCTACCAATCGTAATCTTAACCTCAAGAGCGGCCTCAAAACACCAGCAGCGTGCCATGCAACTTGGAGCAAATGCCTATGTGGTTAAGCCATACCAGGATGAAGAGCTTATCTCTCTTCTCAACTCGCTTGTCTATGGAGCAACCGTACAATAAAAGTTTGTCCTGAGAGGGGTATCCTGTGGGCATCGAACGTGCTGTGACGCGCTGGTATCTTAAGCGCCAGACTTGCCAAAATGAAATTACTGCCTTAGAGGCAAAACTGGCTGAAATACGAACCGGAAGACAGAAGCCTGAAAGTAAAGAACAAACGGATACAGAGCAACAACTTGTAACTACACAAACAAGGTTGCGTACTTTAGGTCCCTGTCCCAAAGCAATGATGGGCTAAACAACGATTGCTTCTGCTATCAACCTGCCCATCTCTTTTGTTCCCACCATTTCTTTGCCTTGTTCGCGCAAATCTTCTGTACGATAACCGGCTTCGATGACCTGCTCTACTGCAGCTTCGATAGTCAGTGCTTCTTGGTTCAGATTGAATGAGTGGCGTAGCATCATAGCAATAGTCAGAATTGCCGCGATTGGGTTGGCTTTGTCTAGCCCAGCAATATCTGGAGCTGAGCCATGAATTGGCTCATAAAGACCGAATAAGCCATGTGCTGTCTTGCGTGTTCCCAGGCTGGCAGAGGGAAGCATACCCATAGAACCTGCTAGCATTGAGGCCTCGTCTGTAAGAATATCTCCGAACATGTTCTCTGTGACGATTACATCAAAGCTCGCAGGTTGTCGAATGAATTGCATTGCGCATGTATCCACTAAAAGATGTTCAAGAGATACATCGGGATAATCCGCTGCAATGTGGTCTGCCGTATGTCGCCAGAGACGTGATGTACTGAGTACATTTGCTTTATCAACAGAGGTCACCTTTTTTCGCCTGCCGCGCGCTAACTCGAATGCTGTGTGCACAATGCGCTCAATCTCGGCCTCACTGTATAATAGCGTATCGACTGCCTCCAATCCCTTGGGAGTCTCACGAATTTCACTGGGCTTTCCGAAGTAAAGACCACCAGTAAGCTCACGTACTACCAGTAAGTCAGTCCCTTGAAGGACTTCAGGTTTGATAGTAGAAGCATTGAGCAAGGCTTTGAGGGGTCGTACTGGGCGTAAATTGGCGAAGAGTGCCAACTCTTTACGCAAACGAAAGAGCGCGCGTTCTGGTTGAATCTTTGAATTTGGCCCCTCGAAGCGTGGAATGCCACCGACTGCTCCAAATAATACAGCATCGCTCTGCTGGCAGAGTTGCATGGTTGCTTCAGAAATAGCATCACCTTCAGTTTCAATAGCCACAACTCCTACCCGCGCATAGTGAAGGTTGAATGTATGCCCATAACGTTTGCCAATACCTTGCAGTACCCGAACAGCCTGCTCAATGACCTCCGGACCAATACCGTCACCTGGTAAGACTGCGATTAAATAATTTCCCATTTGTTCTTTTACCTATGCTGCTACATCAATTGTGATCATCTGGGGGCGCTCGGTTTCCTCTGGTACCGGTTCACCCTCAGCCTTTAGGCTCTCAATATAGCCGGTGATCGCCTCTTGAGCCCGCTCAATACATTGCTCTATAGTTTCGCCCTGTGTAATGCAGCCTGGCAAGGCAGGTACCGTTACCGCATACTCCCCCTCTTCAGGGTCAGGATCAAGTAGTATTGTCTACTTTCTCATGATGGGATTCTCCTCTATAACAACTCTTGAAACTCTGTGACACTCAGTCCTGCCTGCTTCAAGATCGATTGCAATGTCTTAGGTTTAATGGTGCTTTGCCTGGATTGTATATGATTGCGTAATTAACTGTCAAATACTAACATAATCCGGTTCTCGGACCGGTTTGGTGATGTGGATGGCACATGAGAGGAGGCCTCTGGCTCTTGCATCATCCTCTCAGGAGTTGGTAGTGACTCTGGTCATCGCTACCAGTTCTCAAGCTGATCCCGTCTACTTTTTGATCACCAAAGCGGTCCGAGAACCCATAATCCTCCTAAAAGTGCAGTCTATAAGTCATCATAGGAACCATTTGTGGCAGCATGACATGGGTGCTTTCTCTTCCAGCGAAGAAAGAATTGCGAAAGGAAGGGTAGACCCTCTTGATCCTCACGCTCCTGTTACCTGATTCGTTTTCTGTAGCACGAGTGCATTAAACGTGCTATAATTTAGGAAAAGCAGGGAGACGCATAAATCGTTCTCCTTGCAGCTTTTAGACACTGCTATTACACAAACCAAGCGATAGGTGCTGCTAAACCTTTGCAATGGAGTTTTTACCCTATGAGCAGTAATAATCAAGGAAATGGGAATGCGTCAGAGAAAATAATACGACGCAAGCCTGTGCCAATTGCTATGGCAAAAGGGCCCCATGAGTACATACCAGGAGATCAGGAGCTTCCAGTTCAACTTACCAGTTTTGTGGATATGTTGCAGTGGGCGCAGAACTGGGCCCGCTCCAAGTCAGTCTGGCCTCTGGGCTATGGCCTGGCCTGTTGTGCAATTGAGATGATGGCAAGCGCACAGGCGCATTATGACCTCTCTCGATTTGGTTCTGAGGTCTTTCGCTCCAGCCCGCGCCAGGCAGACTTGATGATCGTGGCAGGAACTGTCTCGGTCAAAATGGGTCCTCGCCTGCGTCTTCTCTGGGAGCAAATGCCAGAACCGAAGTGGGTCCTGAGTATGGGCCAATGTGCGAATTCAGGCGGAGAATTTTACGATAGTTACTACACCGTCCAGGGTGTCGATAC
>WNFY01001257.1_pt1 | contig 44370 bp, 42 predicted proteins | sample 5400091 | NCBI WGS metagenome assembly WNFY01 (sample SAMN13153364, study PRJNA577476) | soil metagenome | isolation source: 60 cm soil or saprolite under grassland replicate 1 | place: USA:California | collected 2016-06-15 | reverse complement strand
CAAGAGACCGGGTTCGGCCTGGCGGTGGCGGTGCTGATCGACGCCACCCTGGTCCGCTCGGTACTGGTCCCCGCGGCCATGACCCTGCTCGGCAAGTGGAACTGGTACCTGCCCAGCTGGCTCGGATGGCTACCACAGCTCCGCATCGAAGGAGCCGCACCGGTCCCGGCCCCGGCCGAGCCGCAGCGCGAGCCGCAGCCGGTGCGCTAGCCACCGGTCCGGGGACGGGTCAGACGTTGGAGTCGGGAAAGGAGGCCTTCCGCCGGTCGATCCACTCGCGCAGCTCCTCGTCGACGGCCTCGTCGATCGGCGGAGGCTGGTAGGAGGCGAGCATCCGCTTCCAGGTGGCGTTCGCGCGCGCCGCCGCGTCGAGTGAGCCCTCCAGCTCCCACTGCTCGAAGGAGTTGTTGTCCGCCACCGCCGACCGGTAGAAGGCCGTCTCGAAGTTCGCCAGCGTGTGGGGCGACCCGAGGAAATGCTTTCCCGGGCCGTTCTCGCGGATGGCGTCGAGCGCCTGCCCGTTGGGTGTCAGGTCGACGCCCCTGGCGAACGCGTGCCACGCCCCGGCCTGGTCGGCGTCCAGGACGAACTTCTCGTAGCCCATCGCCAGGCCGCCCTCCAGCCACCCGGCGACGTGCAGCACGAAGTGGACGCCGGCCAGCATGGTCGGCTGCATCGTGTTGGCGGACTCGTAGGCGGCCTGGGCGTCGGGGACCTTGGAGGCCGTCAGTCCGCCGCCGCTGCGGAACGGCACGCCGAGCCGCCGCGCGCAGGCCGCGAGGGTGTAGAGCACCAGCGCGGGCTCGGGCGTGCCGAAGGTCGGGGCCCCGGACTGCATCGACATCGAGGACGCGAACGAGCCGAACACCACCGGAGCGCCTGGACGCACGAGCTGGATGTAGGCGATGCCCGCCAGCGCCTCGGCCAGCGTCTGGGTCGCGGTGCCCGCCACCGTGGCCGGGCTCATGGCGCCGGCGAGGATGAACGGCGTCATCAGCACGGCCTGGTTGGCCCGGGCATAGACCTTGGCGGCGCCGAGCATGGTGGCGTCCCACACCAGCGGGGAGTTGGCGTTGACCAGGCTCAGCAGCACGCAGTCGCGCTCCAGCCTGTCGGCGCCGAACAGGATCCGCGCCATCTCGACGGTGTCCCGTGCGCGCTCCGGGTGCGTGACCGAACCCATGAACGGCTTGTCCGACCAGCGCATGTGGGCGTAGACCATGTCGTAATGCCGCTTGTTGACGGGCAGGTCCACCGGCTCGCACACCGTCCCCCCACTGTGGTGCAGGTACGGTGACACGTAGGCCAGTTTGACGAAGTTCCGGAAGTCTTCGATCGTCCCGTAGCGCCGGCCGCCGTCGAGGTCGCGGACGAACGGTGAGCCGTAGGCCGGCGCGAACACGGTCGCGTCGCCGCCGAGCCGCACGTCGTTGGCCGGGTTGCGCGCGTGCTGGACGAATTCGCGCGGCGCGGTCGCCTGCACGAGCGAGCGCGCCATCCCGCGGGGAAAGCGCACGCGCTCGCCCTCGACGTCCGCCCCGGCCGCCTTCAGGGTCTCCAGCGCCTCCGGGTCGCGGAACTCGATGCCGACCTGTTCGAGGATGGTGTCCGCGTTGTGCTCGATGAGCTCCAGGCCCTCGGAGGAGAGGACCTCGAACGGGCTCATCGTGCGCGTGATGAAGGGGACCTTGTCGGCGACCGCGTGCAGTCGCGCGGCCCGTCGCGCCTCGCGGCCGCCGCTCCGCCGGCCGCTGCCTCCGATGTCAGTGCTCATGTCGCGCTCCTGTGCTCGCCGCCCGCGGCCCGGCGCCGGCGCCGCGGCCGCTCGCCCTGTGCGGTCTGAAGACCCCGCTCCGGGAGCGCCACCACGCTGGCGAGCCGCCGGTAGGGGTCGCTTGCGTGCGGGATCGCCATCGCGCTGACGAAGTGCTCCTGGAACCTCGCCTCGACGGCGGTCTCGACCTTCTCGACGCGGCGCACGAGCGCCTCGATCTCGCTCCGCGCATGGCTGTTCAGCAGCGCGATCCGCGCGCCGGTCCCGGCCGCGTTCCCGGCGGCGGTGACCGTCGCCGGGTCGCAGTCGGGGACCATCCCCAGCACCAGCGCGTGGACGGGGTCGATGTGGGCGCCGAACGCCCCGGCGAGCCGGAGGCGGTCGATCGTGTCCACGCCGAGCCGGTCCATCAGCAGACGGCAGCCAGCATGCAGCGCGGCCTTGGCGAGCTGGATCTGGCGGACGTCGTTCTGTGTGATCACCAGCCTGGGGCCGCCCTGCTCAACCGCGTCGTACAGCACGTACGCGAACGTCCGTCCGTCCGCGACGATGCGCGGCGACCGGGCCGCCAGCGAGCCGTCGAGCACTCCGTCACGGGTGAGGATGCCGGCGAGGTACAGCTCGGCGACCGCTTCGACGATCCCGGACCCGCAGATGCCGGTGACCGTGGTACCCGCAAACGCGGGCTCGTGCGACCACGCCTCGGTGCCGATCACGCGGACGCGGGGCTCGAGGGTCGCGTGGTCGATCCGCACGCGCTCGATGGCGCCCGGCGCGGCCCGCTGCCCGCCCGTGATCTGCGCCCCCTCGAACGCCGGGCCGGTGGGGCTGGACGCCGCCAGCAGCCGGTCGCGGTTGCCGAGCACGATCTCGGCGTTGGTGCCCACGTCGACGATCAGCGAGACCTCGTCCCGCTGGTGCGGCGCCTCCGCCAGCAGGACCCCCGCGGTGTCGGCCCCGACGTGGCCGGCGATGCACGGCAGCACGTAGGCGCGCGCGCCGGGGTGGACGCCCAGTTCCAGGTCATCGGCCGCCCGGAGCCGCAGCGGCAGGCTGGTGGCGAGCGCGAACGGGGCGCCGCCGAGCTCGGTCGGATCGATGCCGAGCGCAAGGTGGTGCATGACCGGGTTGCCGACCAGCGTCACCTCCAGCACGTCGGTGGGCTCGAACCCCGCCTCCTCGGCCAGCTCGGCGACGAGGCCGTTCAGGCAGCCCCGGACGACGCGGGTCAGCTCCTCGACCGAGCCGGGGTGCAGCATCACGTAGCTGACGCGGCTCATCAGGTCCTCGCCGAAGCGGATCTGGGGGTTCATCGTGCCCGCACTGGCCAGCACCTCCCCCGTCGCCAGATCGCAGAGGTGCCCGGCGACCGTGGTCGAGCCGACGTCGAAGGCGATCCCCAGCGCAAGGTCCCGGAAGCCGGGCCACACCGCAGTGATCGTCGAACCGTCGTGCACGGCCACGGTCACCGCCCACTTCCCGGTCCTGAGCGCGGCCTGCAGCGCCCGCACGACATGGGGGTCGGTGTCGAGACCGGTCAGTCCCCATTCCCGCTCCAGCGCCTCGAGCAGCCGCGCGAGGTCGCTGGTCTGGGCGCCGAGCGAAGGCTCCTCGACCTCGACGTGGTGCAGCCGGACGACCGGGTCGAGCTCGATGGCGCGCGCCTCGGCGTCCTTGCGCACGACCTGCCGGTGGAGCTGGCTCTCCGGCGGCACGTCGATGACCACGTCGCCGAGCAGCCTGGAGTGGCAGCCGAGCCGCCTGCAGGGTGCCAGCCCGCGCCTGGCCCGGTACAGCTCCTCGGGCTCGCTGAACGGCGTCAGGTGCTCGGCGCGCGACTCGATGGCCAGCTTGGCGTGCGTGCCCTCGCTCACGACCACCTGGCAGCGCCCGCAGATCCCACGCCCGCCACAGACCGAGTCGAGGTCGACGCCCAGTGCCCGCGCGGCTTCGAGGACGCTCGTGCCGGCCGCGAACGAGCCCCGCCTCCCCGAAGGGGTGAAGACGGCTCGCACCTCGGACGGGTGGCTCACGGCTCCTGCGCCGTCGCGCGGCGCCGGCCCTCCCGGCCGCCCCGCCGGCGGCCGGCGGCCCCGTCGCCCCGTTCCCCACCAGGCGCGCCGTCCTCGCGGTAGCGACCGATCCAGGTCATGCAGTCGCGGTCGTGGCCGAGCAGCACGTCCGCCGCGGCGACCGCCCGCCGGACGTCCTGGCTGAGCACGTTGGTGATCGCCGAGGTCAGCCCCGAGGTCGCGGCCATCGTCAGGAACGCCGCCGAGAGCGCGTGCCGGCTCGGCAGGCCGAAGGCGATGTTGGAGGCGCCGCAGGTGGTGTTGACGCCGAGCTCCTCCCTGAGCCGTCGCACCAGGCGGAACACCTGCTGTCCGGCGGTGGCCATGGCGCCGATCGGCATCACCAGCGGGTCGACCACGACGTCGGCGCGCGCGATGCCGTGGTCGGCGGCACGCTCGACGATCCTGCGGGCCACCTCGAACCGCACGTCGGGATCCTCGGAGATGCCGGTCTCGTCGTTGCTGATCGCCACCACCGCCGCGCCGTGCCGGGCGACCAGCGGCAGCACCCGCTCCAGCTGGGCCTCCTCACCGGTCACGGAGTTGACGAGCGCCTTGCCCCGGTAGACGCCCAGGCCTGCCTCCAGCGCCTCCACGATCGAGGAATCGATGCACAGCGGCACGCCGGTGACCGACTGGACCAGTTCGACCACCTGCGCGAGGATCGCGGGCTCGTCGGCCAGCGGGATCCCGGCGTTCACGTCGAGCACGTGGGCGCCGGCCTCGACCTGTGCGAGCGCGTCGGAGATGACTGTCGAAAAGTCGCCAGCCGCCATCTCCTCGGCCAGCTTCCTGCGCCCGGTCGGGTTGATCCGCTCCCCGATCATCACGAACGGACGGTCGAAGCCGATCACCACCTCGCCGGTGGCCGAGGACAGGATCGTGTCGCTCACGGCTGCCGGCCCCCTGCCGCGCGCTCGAGCGCCGGGCGCAGGTCGCCGAGGCCGGTGCGCCGGATCTCCAGCTCCAGCCCCAGGTAGGCCGCGGCCTCGCGCGCCCTGCCGACCAGCGCCGGGTCGTCGGTCTGGGCGAGGAACACGAGCCGGCGATAGTTTCCGAAGTAGTCCGGCAGCAACTCGGGATGCTCGTCGAGCCGCAATCCCTTGATGACGAACCGCTCGAAGTGTCGGCACAGGAAATCGGTGAGGTAGAAGCTCCGCGGCTCCGCTTCGTGCATCGCCAGCCAGCTGTCCACGCCGGCGAGGAACGCGTAGCAGTGGTCGCCCGGGAGTCGCTGGACGCCGTGGGCCGCCACGACGCGGTCCAGCTCTCCGCCCGTGCCGCAGTCGCCGTAGGCGACGAACACGCGGTCCCAGCCACCCTCCGCCTCAGCTTGGCGGAGCTGGGCGTCCACCCGCTCGGCGATGTGCCCCGGGGTGTTGTGGAGCTTGCCGGGCAGGCACCGCAGCGTCACGTTCGACCAGCCGTTGAGCCGGATCACGGCGAGCACCTCCCGCGCGATCGCGCCGCAGGCGATCACCAGCAGCCGCGGGCCGCCACGCCGGGACACCGGCTCGCCGACGGCCTCCCCGGCGGGCCGCGCAGCCCCCGTCACGACTGACGTCGCCGTCACGCCTGCCCCCCTTCGGCGGCCGCGCCGGAGGCGGCTCGGCGCGAGCGCACCAGCGCCTGCGCCGTCTCGGCCGCGACGGCGGCGTCCCGGCAGTACGCGTCGGCGCCGATCGCCTTGCCGAACTCCTCGTTCAGCGGCGCGCCCCCGACGAGCACGATGTAGTCGTCGCGGATGCCCTTGGCGACGAGCTCGTCGATGACCACCTTCATGTAGGGCATCGTGGTCGTGAGCAGCGCCGACATCCCGAGGATGTCGGGCCGGTGCTCGTCGAGCGCGGCCAGGTAGTTCTCGACCGGGTTGTTGATGCCGAGGTCGACCACCTCGAAGCCGGCGCCCTCCAGCATCATCGCGACGAGGTTCTTGCCGATGTCGTGGATGTCGCCCTTCACGGTGCCGATCACGATCTTGCCGGTCCGCTCCGCGCCGGTCTCGGCGAGCAGCGGGCGGAGCACGGCCATCCCGGCCTTCATCGCGTTGGCCGCCAGCAGCACCTCTGGCACGAACAGGATGCCGTCGCGGAAGTCGATGCCGACGATCCGCATGCCCTCCACCAGCGACTTGTTCAGGACCTCGCCAGCGGACCACCCGCGCTCGAGCAGGATGCCGGTGCCCTCGACGATCTCGTCGGCCAGGCCGTCGTACAGGTCGTCGTGCATCTGCTTCACGAGCTCCTCGTCGGTGAGCTCTGACAGGACGATCTCTTCCTCATCCGGCATCAGCGCTATCCCTTCAGCCGTTCCCCCTTGGGGTCGACCAGCGGCTCGGTGGCGACCGTGGCCGGGTACCGCTCGTCGAAGTACTCGATCTCCACCTTGGCGCCGGCTACCGCAAGCTCGGCGGGCAGGTAGCCATAGGCGATCCCGCGGCCGATCCAGTAGCCGTAGCCGGCTGAGGTCACGTAGCCGACGACCTCGCCGCCCGCCCGGACGGGCTCCTTGCCGAGCACCACGGCCAGGGGATCGTCCAGCAGCATCGGCACCAGCCGGCGCGTCACCCCGCGGTCGCGGATCGCCTCGAGCGCAGCCTTGCCCTGGAAGTCCTTGGCCCAGCGCACCGCGAAGCCGAGCCCGGCCTCCAGCGGGTTGTACTCGCTGTGGACGTCCTGGCCCCAGAGCCGGTAGCCCTTCTCGAGCCGCAGGGTGTCGAACGCGCCGAGCCCCGCCGCGATCAGGCCGTCGTCGCGCCCGGCCTCCCAGAGCAGCTCCCAGGCTCGGTCGCCCATCGCGAAGTCCCCGTAGAGTTCCCAGCCGAGCTCGCCGACGTAGCTGATGCGCTGCGCCCAGACGGGCCCGACCTCGCCGATGTCGAGGTATCTCGCGGTCATGTAGGGGAAGGCCTGGTTGGACACGTCGGCGTCGGTGACGGCCTCCAGGATCGCGCGCGCCCGTGGGCCCCACAGGCCGAGCACGAAGGTCGAGCCGGTGCGGTCGGTGATCGTGGCCCGCTCGCCGTCGCGGAGCTGCGCGCGCAGCCACGAGAGGTCGTGCTGGCCGCTGACGCCTCCGGTGACGACCCGGAAGCGGTGCTCGCCCTCCCTGGTGACGGTGAGGTCGCAGCGGATCCCGCCCCGGGCGGTGAGCATCGCGGTGTAGACGATCGTGCCGAGCGGGCGGCCGATCCGGTTGGCGCAGACCCGTTCGAGGAACGCCTCGGCGTCGGGGCCGTCCACGTCGAACTTCGCGAAGGGCGTGAGGTCGAACAGGGCGGCGCGGCTCCGGGTGGCCAGGTGCTCGGCACCCTCGATCGGCGACCAGAGCCGCGCGGCCCACTCGTCGCGGGTCTCCCATGGCGCGCCGGTCAGGTGCGACCGGTTCGCCTCGAACCACTGCGGCCGCTCCCAGCCGGCGCCGACCACGAAGCTCGCGCCGAGCGCCACCTGGCGTGCGTGGAACGGGCCCAGGCGCAGGTTGCGCGGGCGCGCCATCTGCTGGCGCGGATGGATGACGTCGTAGACCTCGCGGTACTGCTGCCTGCCACGCTCCAGCACGTAGGGCGGGGTGGTCTGGTAGGGGTAGAACCGGTTCGCGTCGGCCTCGGCGAGGTCGTAGCTGGGTTCGCCGACCGCCATCCACTCGGCAACCTGACGGCCCATGCCCGCGGCGTGGGTGATCCAGACGGCCTCACACACCCACACACCCCGAACGGTCGCGCTCTCGCCGACGATCGAGCCTGCATCGGGCGTGAACGAGAACATCCCGTTGATCGACCGCGCCGGGTCGGCCGGCCGCATCGTGCCCTTCAGGGGCGGCAGGAGGCGGGCGGCCTCCACCTCGGCGACGTCGAAGTCGTCAGGGGTGAACGGCATGATCGACGGGGGCCTCGGGCCGCCGGGCGGGCGCAACTGGCGTTGCGCCGTGGCGATCGGCTCGTGCCGGTAGTTGCCGACGCCGTAGTGGTCGCCGCGGTGCCGGAAGTACATCGCCATGCCCTGGTGACGCAGGATCGGGTGGACGACCTCGCGCCGCTCACCGGCAAGCTCGTCGACCGGGTCCGTCCAGACGAGCTGATGCTGCACGGCCACCAGCGGCACCGGCACGCCGGCCATCGCCCCGACCGTGGGCCCCCAGATCCCGGCGCAGATCAGCACGCGCTCGCATTCGATGCGGCCGTGGTCGGTCTGGACCCCTCGGACGCGCCCTGCCTCGACGTCGAAGCCGGTGACGGTGACGCCCCCCTCGAAGGTCACCCCGTGCCGCGCCGCGATGCTGGCCAGTGCCGCCACGACGTGGACCGCCCTGGCGACGCCGTCGCTGGGCACGTGGTAGGCGCCGAGGATCGCGTCGGGGTCGAGCAGCGGCACGTGCTCGGCCGCCTGCGCGGGCGTGAGCAGCTCGCCGCCCTCGATCCCGTACGAACGCGACCACCCGAGCCGTCGCTTCAGGTCGAGCATCCGCTCGGGAGTCGTGGCGATCTCCAGCGAGCCCACGCCGTACCAGCACTGCTCGTCCGCGAACCGGAGTCCCTGGTACAACGCGACGGTGTCACGGGCGATCCGGCAGGTCGTGCGCGAGCCGTTGGTCTGGAACACCAGCCCCGGAGCGTGCGAGGTGGAGCCGCCCGTGGAGAACAGCGGCCCCTGGTCGAGCACGAGCACGTCCGGCTGGCCGAGCTCGGCGAGGTGGTAGGCCGCGCTCGCGCCGACGATGCCGGCGCCAACGATCACCGTGTGGGCGCGATCCCGCATCTGCCTCCTTCCACGGACCACGCCATCCTGGCAGCCCCGGTTGCGCAATCAAGAGATGGTTGCGAGCACCGCAACAGCCCTGCCCCGCCCGGCCATGCCGCACCCAGGTCACCCGGGACGGTGCCGGGGCGGCCACGGGACCGCCCCGGCTCCACCGGACCGCCCGGCTACTCGACCGGGATCTCCTTGTGGATCGCGTTCAGGTCGATCCCCTGGCGCCTGCGGTAGACCTTGGCCACCAGGTAGATCACCAGCGCCAGCGCGTACATCGCGCCCATGAACACCAGCGACGTCTTGTTGTTCACCGCGTAGAGGCTGTCGGCGAACCACTTCCACAGGTTCCAGCCGAGGAAGAGCGCGGTGATGGTGCCCGCGACCGAGATCAGCGGGATGCCGGCGACCTTGTAGCGGGCCAGGGGGGAGCTCTCGTAGAGGCGCTTGCGCCGCCACGGCAGCAGGATCGCCGCGATCGACGTGCCGAAGAAGGTCACCGCGATCACCAGCACCGCGTCGAGGATGTAGGTCCTGAAGTTGGTCGTGTAGGCGTAGAGCGCGCTCACCACGACCGCGGGCACGAGCATCAGCAGCAGCGCCCAGACCGGCACGTGGCGCCGCTCGGAGACGTCGGCCACCCGCTCGGGCAGGATCCGGTCGAACGCCGCCGCGAAGATCACCCGCGTCGACGACAGGAACAGCGTGCCGGCCCAGCCCAGGAACCAGGCGCCGAACACCAGCACGATGATCGCCGAGAGCAGGGTGTTGTGGAAGACGAAGCTGGCCAGCAGGGGCGGGTAGGGCCAGATCGGGATCGCCGCCTGACCGGTGCCGTACACGACGTTCCAGTAGGCGAGGTTGGCCGCGTTGAAGAACTGCCATCCGAAGAACTTGGCCGCCAGCAGGACGAACACGACCGCGATCACCACCGTGACCCACAGCCCCCACATCATCCCGCTCATCACGCGCCTGAAATCGCTCGCCCCGCGGACCTCGCCGTAGAGCGTCGCGCCCCAGTTCGGGTACAGGATCCAGAACGCGAGGAACGGGATCAGCAGCAGCGAGCCGCCGAAGAACGGCGAGAACCCGAGGTCCGGCACCACCTTGTTGCCGCCGGCGAGCTCCAGCGTCTTGGCGTACGTGTCGCCGGTCGTGCCGAACAGCTTCGCGGACTCCTGGTTGAAGGCCGACTGGAAACCGCTCCGTGACCCGAACAGCATCACGAGGAACACCAGGCCCAGGGCCGCGATCCCCAGGTAGAAGCAGTATTTCTGGATCTTCGCGTAGGTCTCCATCCCCAGCGACACGACCACTCCGGCGAGCGCCACGGTGATCAGGCAGACCACGAACAGGCCGTTGTCCGACGCGAGGAAATCGGTGACGCCGTTCAGCTTGAACAGGGCGGCGAGCGGCTGGAACACCTCGACGTTGAGGATGTTCGCGTAGACCGGCGCCCAGTACCAGAGGATGAACCACCATCCGGTGATGGCGAGGACGAACGCGATGCCGCCGCCGAGCACGCGACTCTGCCACACGTAGTCTCCGCCAGCCCGCGGCATGACGGAGATGAGCCCCGCGTAGGTGATCACCAGGAACGTCATGAAGACGCCGGTGATCAACAGGGCGGAGAGGATCTGGCCGGTCGGGACGAATCCGAGCACGGACAGGCTGAAGAACAGCCCGAGCGTCACGAAATTGACCGACATGAAGGAGTACAGGAAGGCGTCGAATTTCGACCATCCCTTGACCAGACCGGTCGCCTTGCGGAGGAACAGCGTGGGCGCTTCCCCTGCCACTGCCATCCGTGTCCCCTTTCGAGCCCGAACGGCGCCTAGCCGTTGACAAGCTGATAGGTCTTGACCTTCCGCTTTTTGGGATCGATGCTCACGATCGCCGCCTGCAGAACCCCTTCCTCGTAGGAGCTGCCCGGGTTGAGCGCGAGGGTGGCGCCGATCCTCGCCGAGCCCTTGCTCTCGTGGATGTGGCCGTGCAGCGAGAGCAGCGGCTGGAAGCGCTCGATCGCCTCGCGCACCGACGTGGAGCCGACCGGACGCAACGCCTGCCCGCCGGAGACGTAGGAGAGGTCAGGGTTGAGCGCCGGCGCGTTGTCCAGCTTCGAGCCGTGCGGCGGGGCGTGGAAATTGAGGATCGTGGTCGAGGGGTCGCGCGCGTGGGCGAGCGCCCGCTCGATCCGCTCCGCCAGCTCCGGCTCGGAGGCCTCGCGGAACGTGTGCCAGGGCGTTGGGTTCGTCCACCCCATCGAGACCATCGTGAACCCGTCGAGCTCGATCGGATGGTCCTCGTCCCCGGTCTCGACGACCCGAGCGCCGGCGAGCAGATCGTCGATCTCGAACACGTCGTCGTTCGCCGGGCAGGCGACGACACGGATCCCGGTGCCGGCGAGCTTGTCCTCGGCCATCGCGATCCAGCGCTCGGTGCCCTCGAGCATGACCTCCTTGAAGCGCTTGTCGACGAGGTCCTCGTCCGCCTGCATCGCCCGGTACTCCTCCTCCGACACCCGGATCGGGTAGTAGCCGCGATTCATGACGCGCTTGCCGAACCGCTCGATCTCGGCCTCGGTCTCCAGGGTCTCGTGGTGGTCCTGCAGGGCGGCGTCCCAGGTGCCTCCCGCCCGCTGGACGATCGGCACCATGGCCTTGCCGGTGATGTCGCCGCCGAGGATCACCACGTCGGCCTTGAAGAACGCTCCGGCGTTGAGGAACTTTCGCCAGCAGATCTCCGACCCGTGCAGGTCGGTCACGAAAAAGAGCCGCATGTCCGCCTCATGGTCGATAGCCGGCAGTGACGCTAAATCGTTGATTTCTCCGATCAGCGAGGCAAGACACGCGTTGCGGAGTGAGCAACATCGAGCAACACCGGCTGGATCCGGCTAGTGTCCGACCTCCTCGGGGAGCTCGTACCACCGCGCGCGCTCGCCAAGGCGGGCGCGGAGCTTCCACTTGAGGCTCTTCGGCATCGTGTCCGCATGGCGACGCAAGGCGATGGCGTGCTCGACCGGATCGTACGGTGCGCCCGCGGGCAGGAGCCGCGAGAGCTCACCCCGCACCAGGTCGACGACACGGTCGAGGTTGCCGGTGGCGGTGCGCCACCAGCCCCAGTCGCCGAGAACCTCGGCGAACCGTGCCAGCCCGATGGTGCCCGGCTCGTCGCCCTCGCGGACCTCGTGGGCGGCCAGCAGGTAGACGATGTCGTGCACGTCCTTCTCGTTCTGCTCGACCACCTGGAGCTTGGAGAGGAGCAGGTCGCTGACGTCCAGGGTGACCGGCATCCGGTCGACGCGGCCGGAGAACTCGAGGACGTGGCACATGTGGAGCCGGTCCATGATGACGTCGACCGAGGTCCCCTCGACCGGGGACCTGAAGTACATCTGCCGGTGCCCGTGCAGGTTGTTGAAGCGCCGGTCGCCCTCGAAGCCGAGTTCCGTCAGCAGTTCGGTCACCGGCCGCCTCGCGGTCGAGACCGAGGCGAAATCCATGTCCTGGTCCCCGCGCCGGCGCGGTGGGAAGTCGGGCGTGAGGTAGCGGATCGCCTGCCCGCCCAGCAGCTTGAGGGGCACGCCGTTGCGGTTGGCGGCCTCCACGGTCTGGACCGCCGCGGTGAATGCGTCCGCCGCCGGGCTCAACTGCTCACCTCTTCCCCACGTCAGGTCGACGATCTCACGCGGTCGACGGCTACGCTACGCGGTTGCGGTCCGCGCAACCATCCGCTGGCCGCGATGCCGGCGCGCGGCAGACTACAACCCATGGCGACGTCGGCGCGGTATGACTTCGTGATCGTCGGCGGGGGCTCGGCGGGGTGCGCCGTGGCCAACCGGCTGAGCGCCGACCCGTCGAACCGGGTGCTGGTGCTCGAAGCGGGACGGCCCGACTACGCCTGGGACCTCTTCGTGCACATGCCGGCGGCGCTCTCGTTCCCGATCGGCAACCGCTTCTACGACTGGCGGTACCGCTCCGAGCCGGAGCCGTACCTGCACGGGCGGCGGGTCTACCACGCGCGCGGCAAGCTGCTCGGAGGCTCCAGCAGCATCAACGGCATGATCTTCCAGCGCGGCAACCCGATGGACTACCAGCGCTGGGCCGCCGATCCCGGCATGGCGACGTGGGACTACGCCCATTGCCTGCCCTACTTCAAGCGGATGGAGGCGTGCCTGGCCGCGGATCCCGCGGACGTCTACCGCGGCCGCGCCGGACCGCTGGTGCTCGAGCGCGGCCCGGCGTCCAGCCCGCTGTTCGGCGCGTTCTTCGAGGCGGTGCAGCAGGCGGGGTACCAGCTCACCGCCGACGTGAACGGCTACATGCAGGAGGGCTTCGCGCCCTTCGACCGCAACATCCACAACGGCCGGCGCCTGTCGGCGGCCCGCGCCTACCTGCACCCGGTCATCGGCCGCCCGAACCTCGACGTCGCCACTCGGACGCTGGTCACCAGGGTCCTCTTCGACGGCACCCGGGCGGCCGGCGTGGAGTACGTGCGCGGAAATGGGGCGCCCCTGCAGGTGCGCGCCGGCGAGGTGGTCCTCTGCGGCGGCGCGATCAACTCCCCCCAGACGCTCCAGCTCTCGGGGGTGGGCCGAGCGGACGAGCTGACGGCCCTGGGAATCGAGGTGGTCCAGGATCTGCGGGGAGTCGGCGAGAACCTCCAGGACCACCTGGAGGTGTACGTGCAGCACGCGTGCGCGCAGCCGGTCTCGGTCGCCCCCTACCTCAAGTACCGCTACCGTCCCTGGGTGGCGCTGCGGTGGCTGCTCGGCGGGAATGGGCCGGGGGCCAGCAACCACTTCGAGGCCGGCGGCTTCGTCCGCGGCGACCAGTCCCTGCCCTACCCCAACCTGATGCTGCATTTCCTGCCGATCGCGATCCGCTACGACGGCTCGAAACCGGCTGGCGACCATGGCTACCAGGTGCACATCGGGCCGATGCTCTCCGACGCCCGCGGGTCGGTGAAGATCACCAGCGCCGACCCGCGCTCCCACCCGGCGCTCCGGTTCAACTACCTGTCGACCGACCAGGACCGGCGGGAGTGGGTGCAGGCGATCCGGGTCGCCCGCCACATCCTGGGGCAGCCCGCCTTCGAGCCGTTCGATCTGGGTGAGGTCTCGCCGGGGCCCGAGGTGCGGACCGACCAGGAGATCCTCGAGTGGGTCGCCAGCGAGGGCGAGACGGCGCTCCACCCGTCCTGCACCTGCAAGATGGGCACCGATGCCAGGTCGGTGGTCGACCCGACGAGCATGCGGGTGCACGGACTGGAGGGGCTCCGGGTCGTGGACGCCTCGGTGATGCCCTACCTCACCAACGGCAACATCTACGCCCCGGTGATGATGGTGGCCGAGAAGGCGGCGGACCTGATCCTCGGGAACGCTCCCCTGCCGCCCGAGCCCGTCGACGTCTACCGCCATGCCGCGGCGCCGCCGCCCGCCGACCCGGGCTCAGTCCCCGCGCCGCCCCGTGTGTCCGAGCCGCCACGACACCGCGCCGGCCGCATCGATGGTGAGCCGGCCGAGGCGGGGGAGGTCGATAGACCGGACGCGAAACGACGGCCCTGAGACCGACAGGGCGGCGACGACGTCGCCGTTGGACTGCCGGACGGGCGCCGCGACAGCGTTCAGCCCCTCCTCGAGCTCGTCCTGGATGGTGGCGTAGCCGCGGACCCGGATCTCCTTGAGCTGCCGCCGCAGGCCCTCGGGGTCGGTCACCGTGCGCGGGGTCAGCGCCTCCAGCGGCCCCGCCAGGATCTGCTGGCGCTCGGGCTCGGGCATGTGGGCCAGGAACACCTTGCCGCTGGAGCTGCTGTGCAGCGGCGTTCGCCGCCCCACCCAGTTGGTGCTCGCGACCAGGTGCGCGCTCGAGACCTGGTCGACGTAGACGACGCCGTCGCCCGACAGCACGCCGATGTTGACGGTCTCGTGGGTCCGGTCGGCCAGCTCCTCGAGCACCGGATGCGCCGTGCGGACCAGGTCGATGCTTGCCATCGCCGCGCCGACGAGCCGGATCAGGCCGAAGCCGAGGCGGTACCGGTCGGTGACGGGGTCGCGCTCGATCAGGCCGCCGGCGGCCAGCGTCGCCGCGAGCCGGGACGCGGTGGCCTTGTGGACACCGAGCCCGCGTCCCAGGTCGGTCACCCCGAGCTCGCCCTCCTGGGCGATCAGCTCGAGCGCCCGCACCGCGCGGGAGACCGACTGCACGCCGCCCCCCTGGTCGTCGCTCATGGCGCAACAGTATCTTGCCTTGCGCAATTGCGCGCGGATACGCTCCGGCGTCATGCGGTATTGGCGGGCGGCCGAGCCGAAGCGGTCCTACGACGTGGTCGTCGTCGGCGGGGGCGGGCACGGCCTGGCGACCGCGTACTACCTCGCGCGCAACCACGACGTCACCGACGTGTGCGTGCTCGAGAAGGGCTGGCTCGGCGGCGGCAACACCGCGCGGAACACGACGATCATCCGCTCCAACTACCTCTGGGACGCGTCGGCCGGGATCTACGACCACTCGCTGACGCTCTGGGAAGGGCTCGAGGAGGACCTCGGCTTCGATCTCCAGTTCAGCCAGCGCGGCGTGCTCAATCTCGCGCACGACCAGGGCGACGTGCGCTCGTCGCTGCGCCGCGTCAACGCCAACGCGCTGAACGGCGTCGACGCGGAATGGCTCACGCCGGCGGAGGTGGCCGAGTTCTGCCCGATCGTCAACGTTTCGCCCGACGTCAGGTACCCGGTCCTCGGCGCGACCCTCCAGCGGCGTGGCGGCACCGCGCGCCACGACCGGGTCGCGTGGGGATTCGCGACCGCCGCGGACCGCCTCGGGGTCGACGTCGTCGAGCATTGCGAGGTGACCGGGTTCGTCCGCGGCGAGGGTGGCCGGGTGGAAGGGGTCCACACCACGCGTGGGACCATCGCCGCCGCCAGCGTGGCGCTGGTTGCCGCCGGGCACACCTCGGTGCTGGCCGCCATGGTCGGGCTCCGGCTGCCGTTGCAGTCCCACCCGCTGCAGGCGCTGGTCTCGGTCCTGCTCGACCCGGTGCTCGGCTGCGTCGTGATGTCGAACGCGGTCCACGTCTACGTCTCGCAGGCCGACAAGGGCGAGCTGGTCATGGGCGCCGGCATCGACGCGCACAACTCCTACACGCAGCGGGGCTCGTTCCACGTGATCGAGCACCAGCTGGCGGCGGCGCTCGAGCTCTTCCCGGTCTTCGCCCACGCCAAGCTGCTGCGAACCTGGGGTGGGATCGTCGACGTCTGCCCCGACGCCTCGCCGATCATCGGCCGGGCCCCGATCGACGGGCTGTTCCTGAACTGCGGCTGGGGGACGGGAGGTTTCAAGGCGACGCCGGGCGCCGGATGGGTGCTCGCCGAGACCATCGCCAAGGGCGAGCCGGCGGCGCTGGCGGCGCCGTTCGCGCTCGAGCGGTTCACCAGCGGCGCGCTGGTCGACGAGCACGGCGCCGCGGCGGTCGCCCACTGATGCTGCTGGTCCCCTGCCCGTGGTGCGGGCCACGCGACGAGGTCGAGTTCAGCTACGGCGGGCAGGCCGGCATCGCCTACCCCGCCGACCCCGAGGCCCTCGACGACGCGGCCTGGGCGGATTTCCTGTTCATGCGCGACAACCCCAAGGGCCCGTTCGCCGAGCGCTGGAACCACGTGTACGGGTGCCGGCGGTGGTTCGACGTGGTCCGGGACACGGCGACCAACGACCTCATGGAGGCGTAGGTGCGGCGGCTGCCGACCGGAGGCTGGGTCGACCGCAGCGCGCCGCTGCGGTTCACCTTCGGCGGCCGCCAGTACCAGGGGCTGCGGGGCGACACGCTCGCGTCGGCGCTGCTCTGCAACGGCCTCGGCGACGCCTTCCGCTCGCCGGTGCTGGGGCGGCCCCGGGGGGTGATGACGGCCGGGCCCGAAGAGCCTTGCGCGCTGGTGGAGGTGTCGGCGCCGCGGTTCGACCTGATCGCGCCGGCGACGATGGTCCCGCTGGTCGACGGGCTCGCCGCCGCGGCGGTGGCCGGCGTCGGCCGCCTGCCCGGGCCAGGGGTCGAGGCGCCCGGGGCCCAGCACCGGCACGCGCACGTCGAGACGCTCGTGGTCGGCGGCGGGGTGGCGGGCCTGGGAGCCGCCCGCCGGGCCGCCATGCGGGGCGACCGCGTGCTGCTGGTCGACGAGCGATCCTGGCTCGGCGGGACGGCGCGGTCGTTCGAGGTCGTCGAGGGGCTCCCGGCCTGGGCATGGGTGGACGCGACCGCCGCCGAGCTGCGCGCCGCGGCGGACGTCACGCTGCTGCCGGATTCCACGGCGCTGGGCGTCTACGATGCCGGCTACGTCGTGGTGCACGAGCGGTCCCGCCCGGTGGAGCGGGTGTGGCACGTCCGCGCGCGGCGCGTCGTGCTCGCTACCGGGGCACACGAGCGGCCCATCGCGTTCGCCGGCAACGACCGCCCAGGGGTGATGCTCTCCGCCGCGGTCCTCACCTACCTGGACCGGTTCGGCGTGCTTCCCGGCGAGCGGGCGGTGGTGTTCACGACCGGCGATGCCGGCTACCTCGCCGCCAGGGCGCTGCGCCAGGCGGGCTCGCCGGTGGTCGCGGTCGTCGACGTCAGGCCCCAGGCCGACGCGCAACGCCGGGCGCGGGCGGACGGGCTCCAGGTGATCGCGGGGGCGGTGGTCGCCGGAACGGAGGGCGCCGGGCGCGTCAGCGCTGCCATCGTCGCTGGCGCTGACGGCGCGCGCACCCGCCTGGAGGCCGACCTGATCGCTGTCTCGGGCGGCTGGAACCCGGTGACGCAGCTCCACCGGGCGATCGGCGGCGGCCTGCGCTACGCGACCGATCGCAGCTGTTTCGTCCCCGACGGCGGGCCGGACTGGATTTCGGTGGTCGGCGCGGCGGCCGGGGAGGTCCCTGCCACCGAGCCCTGTTGGTACGTGCCCGCCGACGACCTCTCCGAGCACTTCGTCGACCTGCAACGCGACCAGACCGTCGCCGACGTCGCCGCGGCGCTCGGCACCGGCCTGCGCAGTGTCGAGCACGTCAAGCGCCTCACCTACATCGGCACCGCCGTCGACCAGGGCCGTGCGTCGAGCGCGCTCGCCGCCGAGGTGGTCAACCAGCTCCTTGGCGCCGGCCCGGGAGCGCAGGGCCCGACCAACGCCCGGCCGCCGTGGTCGCCGGTCGCCTACCACGTGCTCGCCGGCCCTTTCCGGGGGGCTCTGTTCGACGCCGTCCGCCGCACGCCGATCCACCCGGCCCACGTCGAGCGCGGCGCCGTCTTCGAGCACGTCGGGCAGTGGATGCGCCCGTGGTACTTCCCGCGCGACGGCGAGTCGATGTGGGACGCGGTCCTGCGCGAGTGCGCGGCCGTCAGGACCGGCGTCGGGATGATCGACGCTTCGACGCTCGGCAAGATCGAGGTCGTCGGCGCCGACGCGCCGGTGTTCCTCGACCGCATGTACTCGGGCGCGATGTCGCGCCTGGAGGTCGGCCAGATCCGCTACGGGCTGATGCTCGGCCTCGACGGGATGGTGTTCGACGACGGCGTCGCCATGCGCCTTGGCAGCGACCGCTACCTGGTGACGACCACGACCGGCGGCGCGGCGCGCGTGCTGGCCCGGTTCGAGGAGTGGCACCAGACGGAATGGCCCGGCCTGCGGACCCACTGCACGAGCGTGACCGAGCAGTGGGCGACGATCGCGGTGGCCGGGCCCAGCGCTCGTGAGGTGTTGCGCTCGGCCGGCACGGACCTCGACGTCTCCCGTGCCGCGTTCCCGTTCATGACCTGGCGCGACGGCCGGATCGCGGGCGTCCCGGCGCGACTGGCGCGGGTGTCCTTCTCCGGCGAGCTCGCGTTCGAGGTGCACGTCGCCGGCTGGCACGGGCGGCACGTGTGGGAGGCGCTGCTGGGGGCGGGCCAGCCGTTCGGCATCACGCCGTACGGGACCGGGGCCATGGAGGTCCTGCGCGCGGAGAAGGGGTTCATCATCGTCGGGCAGGACACGGACGGGACCGTCACCCCGGACGACCTCGGGATGTCGTGGATCGTGAACATGCGCAAGGGAGATTTCGTCGGACGGCGCTCCCTGCGCCGCGCCGACCTCCTCCGGCGCGACCGCCGGCACCTGGTCGGGCTCCTGCCGGTCGAACGCGACGAGCTGCTCCCGGAGGGCGCGCAGCTGGTCGCCGCGGAGCACGCGCGCGCATCACCGCCGGTCCCGATGCTCGGCCACGTGACGTCGTCATACCGCAGCGCCGTGCTCGGCGGCCCCTTCGCGCTCGCGCTGCTCTCCAGCGGGCGGGAGCGGTTCGGCTCGGTCGTATACGCCCGGACGGGCGCTGGGACCGCCGAGGAGGCCATCGCCGCGACCGTGACCGCGCCGGTCTTCTACGACCCCGAGGGGGCTCGCCGCGATGGCTGAGACGATCGCCGGCGTGGACGCCTTCGCCCGGTCACCGCTGGCGGACCGGGCCGAAGACCTCGCGGCGGTCGGCGCGGTGGAGGTGGGGTTCCTCGCGCTGGTGAACCTGCGCGCCGATCCGGCGCTGGCGGCCCGCCTCGGGTTCGCGGTCCCGACCGCGCCGAATACGTGGAGGCGGACCGGCGGTCGGGAGGCGTTGTGGCTCGGCCCCGACGAGTGGCTGGTGGTCGCCGAGCCGGGGTCGGCGCCGGCGATCCTGCGGGAGCTGGAACGGGCCCTCGACGGCCTGCACCACTCCGTCGTCGACGTCAGCGCGGACCGGGCGGTCGTCGAGCTGGCCGGCGAGGACCGGATGGGCCTCCTCACCCGGGGCTGTGGCCTCGACCTCCACCCGCGCTCGTGGCGAGCGGGCATGTGCGCGCAGACGCTCCTCGCCCGCGTCCCGGTGCTGCTCCAGGAGCGCGAGCGCGCCACCAGGGTCTTCGTCCGCCCTTCCTTCGCCGGCCACCTGGTCGACTGGTTCCGGAACGCCTGAGGGCCTTGCTGGTTGCTGCTGTCGCAACGACCGGCTTGAAAGCGCAACCAGGGCTGGCACCATGACGGCGTCGCTGAACGGCGTCGCTGAACGGCGTCGCGGGAGCATCACCATGCGGGCAGCGGAGGCGGAGGCCGTCATTGCGGCCCTGCGGCGACCCAGGTACGAGGTCCTTCCCCTCGACGGCATCGCGGACACGGTCGCCGAGCACGTCCCCAGCGACGTCACGATGACCGTGACGGCGTCGCCGACCAGGGGGATCGCCAGCACGCTCGCGGTCGCCGAGTGGCTGGCCTCCCAGGGCCGTCGCGTGGTCCCCCACCTCGCGGCCCGGCTGATCGCCGACGAGGTCCACCTCGAGGACGTCGTGCAACGGCTGAGCGACCGCCGCATCCGCGAGGTCTTCGTCATCGCGGGCGACGTCAAGGAGCCGGCCGGCCGGTTCGAGAGCGCGCTCGACCTGCTGGCGGCGATGGCCGAGGCGGGTTACCAGCTCGAGCAGGTCGGCATCGCCGGCTACCCCCAGAGCCATCCCTTCATCGACGACGACATCACCATCCAGTCGATGTGGGACAAGCGCCGCTTCGCGACCTACATCGTCAGCCAGATCTGCTTCCGCCCCAAGGCGGTCGCCGGTTGGGTCCGCCGGCTCCGCAGGCGCGGCGTGGACCTGCCCGTCCACGTCGGCGTGCCGGGGCCTCTGGACGCGGCGAGGCTCGTGCGGATCTCCTCGCGGATCGGCGTCGAGGAGTCGGCGCGGTTTGCCAGGCAGCACGCGGCCTGGCTGCCGCACCTGCTCCGTGTGGGCGGCTACCACCCGGGCCTGCTGGTCGAGGGACTTGCGGGGAGCCTGGCCGACCCGAAGGACCGGGTCGCCGGCTTCCATTTCTACACGTTCAACGGCGGGGAGGACGAGTCCGGTGGCGACGAACATCAGGCTGGCCGCGCGCATGCGGCGGCTCGGCACCGAGTCGGCGTTCGAGGTGCTGGCGCGCGCGAGGGCGCTGGAGGCCGAAGGGCGGAGCATCATCCATCTGGAGATCGGCGAGCCGGACTTCGACACGCCCGAGCACATCCGCGAGGCGGCCAAGGCCGCGCTGGACGCCGGCCACACCCACTACGTACCGGCTCCCGGGATCATGCCGCTGCGGGAGGCGGTCGCGGCCTTCCTGGAGCGGACGGGGCGGCTGCGCACCAGCCCTGACAGGGTGATCGTCACGCCAGGGGCCAAGCCGATCATGTTCTTCACCATCCTGGCGCTGTGCGAGGAGGGCGACGAGGTGGTCCTGCCTGACCCGGGGTTCCCCATGTACGAGTCGATCACCGCGTTCGCCGGTGCGCGCCCGGTGCCGGTCCCGCTGCGGCAGCGCAACGGCTTCCGCCTCGACCCGGGCGAGCTGGCTTCGCTGGTCACCGACCGGACCAGGCTGCTGATCCTGTGCTCGCCCCACAATCCCTGCGGCAGCGCCCTGACCAGGGCGGATCTGGAGGCCATCGCGGCGCTGGCCATCGAGCGAGATCTGGTGGTGCTGGCCGACGAGGTCTACTGGGCGATCAACTATGACCGCCCGCACGCCAGCATCCTCGAGATCGACGGCATGCCGGAGCGGACAGTGCTGCTGGACGGCTGGTCCAAGACGTTCGCGATGACCGGCTGGCGGCTCGGCTTCGGCGTGTTCCCGCGCGCGCTGGTCGAGCCGGTCACCCGGTTGGTCGTCAACTCGGTCTCCTGCACTTCCGCGCACAGCCAGCACGCCGCCATCGCCGCGCTGACCGGGCCATGGGACTCGGTCGACCGGATGGTCGCCGAGTTCCGCGGGCGGCGCGACGTGATCGTGGACGGCCTCAACGCGATCCCAGGAGTCTCGTGCCTGCGCCCCGAGGGCGCGTTCTACGTGTTCCCCAGCATCGCGGGCCTCGGCCGCCCAGCGGCCGAGGTCGAGGCGCTGCTGCTGGACCGGGCCGGTGTCGCCTGCCTGGCCGGCACCTCCTTCGGCCCCAACGGCGAAGGCCACCTGCGCTTCTCCTACGCCAACTCGGTCGAGAACATCCGCGGCGCGCTCGGCTCGGTGCGGGCCGCACTGGCGGAGCTCTAGCCAGGACCGGCCGAGACCGGGGTCAACTGCCGGTGCTCTGGTACCGGCGCAGGCCTCCACGCCAGATCCCCAGGGCGACGGCGGCGACCACCAGCGCGATCAGCGGGGAGCCGTAGGTGGTGAGCAGCACCGTGGCACCGGTCAGGTCGCGCATCTGCTTCACGAACTGGCGCAGGCTCGCCTTGACCGCCACGTCGAGGCCGATGGTCGGCTCGTCCAGCAGCAGCAGCCGTGGGCGGTGCAGGAAGGCGGCGCCGAGGTCGGCGCGGACCCCGGACCCAGAGAAAGGGGCCCAGGAGGCGATCGCCGCGGCGGAGGAACCTCATGCTCCGCGCAACTTGGTGATTTTCACCAATTTCTCATCAAGCTGCTGGTTATCGTTCATCGGTGCAATCGACTGCATAGGAGGCGGCCATGGAGGCCACGGGCAGGCCACTTGCACGGCTCAGCTTCGCCGCAACGCTTGTCGCCGCGCTCCTGCTCGCCGCCTGCTCCTCGGGCACGGCGTCGAACAGTGGCGCCCAGACCGCCAAGCCGATCAAGATCGGCATCTCGTTGTCACGCTCTGGCGATTTCTCGGACCCCGCCACCCAGGTCGAGCGCGGGTACCAGCTGTGGGCCGACCACGTCAACGCCAAGGGCGGCCTGCTCGGCCGCAAGGTCCAGCTCGTGGTCGTCGATGACGCTTCCAGCCCGACGCAAGTGGTGACCAATTACCAGAACCTGATCAGCCGCGACAAGGTCGACCTCGTGTTCGGGCCGTTCTCGAGCCTGCTCACGATTCCGTCCGCCCAGGTCGCCGCGCGCTATGGCTACGCCTTCCTCGAGCCGGAGGGCGGCGGTCCCAAGGTGTTCGCGGCCAAGCTGCGGAACCTGTTCTTCGTGCAGCCGGCCCCGGCGGTGTCCAACGGCGAGGTCTTCGCCAAGTGGGTCCTGTCGCTGCCCGCCGCCCAGCGGCCGAAGACGGCCGCGTATCCGTCGCTGGACGACCCGTTCGCGTCGCCCGTCGCCGACAAGGTCCGCCAGGAATTCGAGGCTGCCGGTATCCGGACGGTCTACAGGACCATCTACCCGGCCGAGACGACCGACCTCACGCCGATCGTCCAGAAGGTCGCCGCGGCCCATCCCGACGTGGTCGTCGCGGGAACGCAGTCCGAGGACGCCTACGCTCAGGTGAAGGCGATGATCCAGCTCGGCTTCAGCCCGAAGATGCTGTTCCTGTCCAATGGCGCCAACGCGCCGACGGAGTTCCCCGACAAGGTCGGCAAGGCCAACACCGAGGGCATCCTTTCCACCGGCACCTGGTCCGCCGACGCGAAGACCAATGGCAATCAGCAGTTCCAGGCCGAGTACGTGAAGAAGTACGGCGGGAGCCCGCGCGACATCGATGGCAACACCGTGGACGCCTACGCCGTCGGCCAGCTGCTCGAGGAGGTCGCGGCCAAGACCGGCTCGGTCGACAACAACAGGATCATCCAGACCCTGCACAGCGGCACCTGGTCGACCATCCAGGGCGAGCTGCGGTGGGACGCCTACGGCGCACCACAGGGCAGCGACGTGCTCCTGCAGTGGATCGGCGGCACGCTCGATCCCGTCTACCCGCCAGCGGTGGCGTCCCGGCAGCCGGTCGTCGCCAAGGCGCCCTGGAGCCGCTGATCGGCGGCGGGGAAGGGGCGAGATGCGCACGGTGCTGCAGGCGGCGATCATCGGGCTCTCCGCCGGCTCGGTCTATGCGCTCATGGCAAGCGGCCTGACGCTGGTCTTCGGGATCATGCGGGTGGTGAACGTCGCCCAGGGTGCGCTGGTGATCCTCGGCGCCTACCTGAGCTACAGCCTGTTCAGCCGCTTCCACCTGGACCCGTTCCTGGCCATCCTGCTGGTCGCGCCGATGCTGTTCGCGCTCGGGGTCGGGCTGCAGCTCGCCTTCGTGCGCAGGCTGCGGCGCGACGAGCAGGAGCTGTCGCTGCTGGTGATGTTCGCGGTCGCGGTTGGGATCGAGGGTGTGCTCACCCTCGTCTACAAGACCACCTACCGGTCCATCAATCCCGGCTATGCCAACCGTGTGCTGGAGCTCGCCGGCTTCAAGGTCCCGCTGGTGCGGGTGCTCGCCTTCGCCCTGTCGGTGGTCGTGCTGAGCGTGCTGTGGATCGTGCTCCAGCGCACGCGCTTCGGCCGCGCGCTGCGGGCGACGGTGCAGAACCCGACCGCCGCGCGCCTGCTCGGCGTGGAAGCCGAGCGGGTCGCCGCGCTCGGTTTCGGGCTCGGCGCGAGCACCGGCGCGGCGGCCGGCGCCGTGTACGGCATCGTCTTCCCGTTCAACCCTGGCAGCCATTACGACCTGATCTCGCGGCTGTTGTCGATCGTGGTGCTCGGCGGGCTCGGGAGTCTGGGCGGCTCGGTCGTCGCCGCGTTGCTGATGGGCGTCGCCGAGGCGGTCGTGGCCGCCACGCTGTCGCCGGTGTGGTCGTCGTTCGCCTTCTTCGCCGTGCTGCTCGGCGTCCTGCTGGTCAGGCCCCAGGGGATGTTCGGCTCGGTGCAGCGAGGTGGCCTGTGAGGCGGCTGCGCTGGCCGGGGGTGACGCGTGCGGCGGTGGCGTTCGGCGGCCTGGCGGCGCTGCCGCTGGTCGTCGGCGAGCACTGGATCCTGAGCCTGGCCATCTTCACGCTCATGTACGCCGCGCTCGGCAGCGCGTGGAACCTGCTCGGCGGTTACGCCGGCTACATCTCACTCGGCCACGTGGCCTTCTTCGGGATCGGCGCCTACGCGCTGGGGATCGCGCTCAGCCATGTCGCCTCACCAGGAGTCTGGCTGCCGTTCCTGCTCCTGCCCGTGATCGGCCTGGGCACCGCGGCTGTGACCCTGCCCATCGCCTGGGTGGCTCTGCGAACCCGTGCCACCACCTTCGCCATCGTGACGCTGACCCTGCTGTTCGTGGTGCAGACGCTCGCCTTCAACCTGCCCAGGCTGACGGGCGGCTCGCAGGGCCTGGCCATGCCGGTGCCGCCGTTCCCGCTGGGCAGCTTCGAGCGTCCCTTCTACCTCGCAATGCTTGCTCTGCTCGCCGTTGCGATGCTGGTCAGCTGGTACGTGCTCGGCTCGAGGGTCGGCCTGGAACTGCTCGCCGTCCGCGAGGACGAGGAGCGAGCGCGTGGCCTGGGGGTGCGGACCACCACGGTGAAGCTCGCCGCATTCGCCGCCAGCGTCGCCATCACCGCCATGTGCGGAGGCGTCTGGGCGTACTACATCGCCTTCATCTACCCGCAGTTCGCCATCGACCCGCTGATCTCGATCGGCACCGTGCTGATGGTCTTCCTCGGCGGCCGCGGGACCCTGTGGGGCCCCCCGCTCGGCGCCGCGGTGCTGATCCCGGCCCAGCAGTACCTCGCCTACCGCTTCGGGCAGAACGACCTGTACCTGGTCGGCTATGCGGCGGTGTTCCTGCTGGTCGTGCTGTTCCTCCCAAGGGGAATCCTGCCGTCGGTGGCTGAGCGGGCGCGGCGGTGGCGGGCCCCGCCCGGCGAGGTCAGCCAGGAGTCCACGACCACGCGGCCTCGGCCCCGGGAGGTGGTCTGAGCTGGCCGCGCTGCTGGAAGTGGACGGGGTGACCAAGCGCTTCGGCGGGGTGGTCGCGCTGGACCACTGCTCCTTCACGGTCGCGGAGGGGACGATCACCGCCCTGATCGGGCCCAACGGGTCCGGCAAGACGACGGTCTTCAACCTGGTCACCGGCTACCAGGGCGCCGACGCGGGCGCGTTCGCGTTCCGCGGCGAGCCGGTGCCGCACCCGGACCCGGCACGCCTGTGCCGTCAGGGCCTGGCACGCACCTTCCAGCAGGCCCGCGTGTTCCCCCGCCTCAGCGTGGTCGACAACCTGGTGCTCGGTCTCCAGCGGTCCCGGAAAGGGCTCCTGCGCCGTCGCCTGGGCGACGCGGAGCAGGCTCGCGCCGGCGAGCTGCTCGCCGAGTTCGGCTTGACCGGCGCCGCCGACCAGAGCGCCGGGGAGCTCTCCTACGGGCAGCGCAAGCTCCTGGAGCTGGCGACTGTCCTGATGGGCCGACCCCGCCTGGTCCTGCTCGACGAGCCGACCGCCGGGATCAACCCGGCCATGATCCCGGTGATCGAGCGGCATGTGCGGGCCCACCACGCGCGCGGCGTCACCTTCCTCATCGTCGAGCACGACATGGGGGTCGTGATGCGCCTGTGCGATCCCGTCATCGTGCTCGAGCGCGGCAGCGTGATCACCACCGGACCCCCCGCCGCGGTCCAGGCCGACCCTCGGGTCCTCGACGCATACCTGGGGGCGTGATGACCGCGGACGCACACCTGGAGGCGTGATGACCGCGCTGCTGCGCCTCGAGGGCGTCGTCGCCGGGTACGGGCAGGCGATGGTCCTGCGGGGGGTGGACCTCGATGTCCGCGCCGCCGCCGTCACCTGCCTCATCGGTCCCAACGGAGCGGGCAAATCCACCGTCCTGAACACCATCAGCGGCCTGCTCAGCCCACGCGAAGGGTCCATCACACTCAATGGCCGGCCCATCCACGGCCTCTCTCCCCGGACTGTCCTGGAAAGCGGCGTCGTGCACCTGCCCCAGGAGCGCAGCCTGTTCCCGCTGATGACCGTGTGGGAAAACATGCTGATGGGCGCCTACCTCGTCAAGGACCGGCGGACCGCCCAGCGGCGCGTCGAGCAGGTCGCCGAGCTGTACCCGCTCATCGGCCGCCGCCGGCACGATCGCGCCGGCTCGCTCTCGGGCGGGGAGCAGCGAATCGTCGAGCTCGCCCGAGCGCTCCTGCTCGACCCGCTGCTGGTCCTCATGGACGAACCATCGATCGGGCTCGCCCCACAAGCCAGCCGGCAGGTGTTCGACGGCATCGTCGCGATGCGACAGGCTGGCCAGACCGTCCTGCTCGTCGAGCAGAACGCCCGTTCCGGCCTGGCCGTGGCCGACCACGGCGTCGTGCTCGAAACCGGCGTGGTGCGCCACCAGGGAACCGGCGAGCAGCTGCTCGCCGACCCCGAGGTCGCCCGCCTCTACCTCGGCGCCGCCGCCACCAGCGGTCTGTCGCGCGGACCCCGCGGCCGGACAGACGCCGGTCCCGGCGCCGCTTCATAGAGCCGCTTGCGGGCGTGCCCGGCTCCACACGGCATCGAGCGCGGTGCCGCGCGCGGCCAGATGACGGTCGAGGGCCTCGGCCTGGCCGATCCTGCGCGGGAGGCCCTCCAGCACAAAGCCGTCCGCGCAGTCGGGCTGATCGATCCGCTCCAGCACCATGCCGGTCACCAGCCGGTCGGGCACCAGGTCGCCGCGGTCCAGGAATCCCTTGGTCGTCCTGCCCACCGGGGTTGTGTCGGCTGCCTGGTCCCGCAGCAGCGCCGGTCCGCTACGCCTACGCGCCGCCCAGTGCCGAGAAGCTGCTGGGCGCGTTGCCGGTGGTGGCCGAGTTCTGCCGGCGGCTGGATGTTGCCGGGATCGTGGACGGTGCCTGTCCGGTGCGGGAGTCGCGCGGGTGATCCATGGGCCGGGCTGCGCCGCAACCCCGCCCGAGGCCACGACCCGCCCACCATCCCCACGCCACCACCGTTGCAGGCCAGACTGTTGGAACTGCTCAACGTCGACCCACCCGCCCGCGCTGGGCGAGCTGACTGACAGGAGGCCATCATGCCGGGAGCAAGCCAGCAGACACGACGGGTCAAGGTCCTCAACGCCAACTGGACCGCTGGGCCAGACGGCGAGGACGGCCGGTTCGAGGTCATGCTGGTGACCGAGGACGACCAGCAGCACACCATCGCTCCCAGCCCCGCAGCGATGACCGCGCTCCTGGCGCTGGCACAGGCCGACACCATCCTGCTGTGGGATCCCGCCGACCGGACGCTGATCGCCGCCAACGTCGTCGGGACGTGGCTGGCTGCCACCGGGCTGACCAGAGCCACCGTTGCTGTCGTCGACCCCTGACGGCCCCCGGGTGCCCGGCCCGGGTGCCGGCCCTCGGCGCACCCAAACCCAAAGGCGCAGCGACCAGGCGAGCGAGCGGATTCGCCTTTGACCCAAGTTACGGCAAGACTTCCGGTCAGCCGGTTTGGAGGTGAAAGGCTCGCATGCGGCAACGTCCTGATCGTGCGCTGCTCGCCGGCGCGATCGCGGTGGGACTCATCGTGATCGCCGTGCTGGTCCTGCTGGTTCCCACGTGGCTTGTTCCCGGGAGCGTCACGCCCGCGCAGTCCCAGGCGCTGCAGGCGCGGAACGACCTGCGGACGACCTTGCTCCAGGGTATCGGCGGCCTGTTCCTGATCTCCGGGGTCGTGGCGACCTGGCGCCAGGTGCAGCTCACCCGGCACCAGCTCGACCTCCTCCGGGAGGGGCAGATCACCGAGCGCTTCACCCGCGCCATCGAGCAACTCGGCAGCGACAACCTCGACGTTCGCCTGGGCGGCATCTACGCGCTGGAGCGGATCGCCTCCAGCTCTCAGGCCGACCGCGGCCCGATCCTGGAGGTGCTGACCGCCTACGTCCGCAGGCATTCGCCCTGGCCTGCCGCTGGATGGGAGTACGGCGCCGCGACGCCGCCCGAGCCCGACGATCGTCAGCTCGCCTCCCTCCAGTTCCGCAAGCCGGACGTGCAGGCAGTGGTGAGCATCCTGGGACGGCGCAAGCCCGTCGACGGCGAGGAGCTCCTGCTCGCCAGGGTCGACCTCCGCAGGGCCTACCTGCGGCGCGCCAACCTGGAGCACGCCAACCTCCGCAACGCGAGCCTCCGCGGTGTCCAGGGCCGCAACGCTCGGCTTCGGGGCGCCGTGCTGAAGCAGGCAGACCTGACCAATGCGCTCCTGGATGGGGCAGACCTGCAAGCGGCCGACCTCCAGCGCGCCAACCTCACCGGCGCCAATCTCAGCGGGGCGGACCTGCACGGTGCCGCCCTGGACGGAGCGGTCCTGCGCGGCATCGTGACCGACGAGTCCACCAGGTGGCCCGAGGGCTTCATGCCACCCGGAGCGTAAGGTGCCGTCTGGCGCAGCCCTTCGCGCCCAGCGAGGTCGGCTTCGTCTCAGGGGCGTCGGCGGAGCGGGTGGTCCTCAGGAACCTCGACCAGGCAGATGCGGACACCGTCCGGATCGGCGATCCACATCTCCTCCAGCCCCCACGGCATGCGCTGGGGGCCACGCAGAATCCGGACCCCACGCGCACCCAGCACACGGTGGGTGGCCGCCAGGTCCCGCACCTGGAGCCAGAGCTCGACGCCGGGAGCGGGCGGCGTGTGGGAGTGGCCCGACAACTCCAGGAACCCGCCGCCGAGGAAGAAGACGGTCCCACGGTCCACGCCGCTGCCGAACTCCCGGTAGATCGCCAGGCCGAGAGCCTGGCGGTAGAACGCGCGGCTACGCTCGAGGTCGGTCGGGTGCAGCAAGACCCGACTGCTCAGCACCTCCATCGCACTCACGCCGCCACTATAGGCAGGGACAGGGCCGGTTGGGGCGCTTGATCGGAGTCGCTTGGGCGCAACGACGTCACCGTTCGGCGATGCGTCGCAGACCCTCCAGGAGCTCATCCGACCCGGTGGCCAGGGAGACCCGGGCCCAGCCCTGTCCCGCGGGACCGAACGCCGTCCCTGGCGCGACCGCGACGTGTTGCTCACGGAGCAGTTGCAGCGCCCATTCCTCCACGTCGCCGTGGCACCGGTCCCGCACGTCGATCCAGAGGTAGAAGGCTCCGTCGGGCTTCAGGAACCCCGTACCGGAGTCGCGCAGGACCTGTGTCGCCGCGTCCCGGCGCCGCTGGTACGTGTGCCTCATCGCGTCGACGATGTCCTGCGGCCCTTCGAGCGCGGCCAGGGCGGCGTACTGGGCTGGGGCGCTCACGCACGAAATCAGTGGCTCCTGCATCTTCGCCGCTGTGGCCGCGACCTCGACCGGCGCCACCAGATAGCCGACGCGCAGGCCGGTCATGGCGTACGTCTTGGAGAAGCTGAAGCAGCTGATGACCCGGTGCTGCCGGTCGTAGACCGCGGGACTGATATGCGGTACGTCGAAGGTGATGGCGTCGTAGCACTCGTCGGAGATGAGCCAGAGGTCATGGGCGTCGGCCAGGCGGCACAGCCGGTCGGCGAGGTCGGCGTCCAGGACGGCGCCGAGGGGGTTGGACGGTGAGTTGACGATGATCGCCCTGGTCCGCCCGGTGACCAGCCGGTCCAGCTCCGCGACGTCCGGGAGGAACGAGTTCTCGGGATGTAACGGGTAGCGGGCAGGCGTGGCCTGAAGCAACTGCACGGCCATGGCGAAGTTCGGCCAGCCGGGGTCGGGAATCAACACTTCGTCGCCGGATTGCACGGTGGCTGACAAGGCGACGTAGAGGGCCTGCATGCCTCCGGCCGAGACGATGACCTGCTCCGGGGAGGCGCTGATGCTGTTGTGCCGGGCCACCTTGTTACTGATCGCGTTTCTGAGCGGCGTGATGCCGGCGTTGGGCACGTAGCGGGTCTCGCCGCGCTGAAGAGCGTCCTCGGCTGCCTTCCGCACGTGGTCGGGAGTCGCGAAGCTGGGTTCCCCGACGTGAAGCCCGATGACCGGCTGGCCGAGGCTCCAGGCCAGGTCCATGATTCGGCGGATTCCCGAGCGCGGCATCTGCTCGGCGTTGGCCGCAAGGTGTGGCATCAGGGGTCCTTGACGGGTCGGAGGTGCGGGAAAAGGCGCAGGGCCGTGCCGCCCAGGATGTCGGCGAGCTCAGAGCGCGAGGCCCGCGGGAACGTTGCGCGGGGCAGCTCGAGCAGAGCCGGGTAGCCGGGAACCTCCCGCGTCCAGGGGTAGTCGGAGGCCCAGAGGACCCGGGACGCGCCGAAGGCGCCGACGATCTCGTGGACCACCTCGCTGAGGTCGGGGTAGGGCGGTTCCTGGCGTGACAGCGCGTACTGGCCGGAGAACACGACCCGCACGTTGGGGCGGCGGCTGAGCCGCTGCAGCTGGGCCCGTGTGCTGGCCGGGAAGGGGTCGTCGAAGGCGGGTCGGCCGTGGGAGTCGACGCGCATGTCGTGCGGGCAGAAGCCGAGGTGGTTGAGGACCATCGTCAGCGCCGGCAGCTCGCGGGCGAGCTCGTCGGCCAGCGGCAGCTGGTCGGGCACCAGATACGTCCACAGGCAGAGTCCCTCGTCGGCCAGGAACCGCAGCACCGCGAAGAAGGGCGACTCGCGGATGGGGCGTCCCGGGGTTCCGAGCCACTGGGTCCGTAGCGCGTGGAATCCGAAGACGTCTCGTCGCTGCTTCAGGCGGTCAAGAGGGTCGGCATCGCCGCGGCCCTGGACGGCGGGGTCGGCGACGGCGACGGCGGCGAACTGTCGAGGATGGGCTCGCAGCACGTCGCGGACGTAGTCGTCGTGCTCGTCGAGCGGAACCAGGACCGCGGCCCCGACACGGTGCTCGGCCATGACCGCCAGGAGGTCTTCCACCGGGGCGTCGCGCCGGGCGGGTACGAGCTCGTCGACGCCGCGGGGACTGACGTCGGCCGGACGGAAGACATGCACGTGGGCGTCGACGATCACGATGACCTCATCCGGGGCGGGTGTCGGCGATCTGCTTGGAGACCTTGCGGGCGCGCTGAGCGATGGCGTCGAGCTCGGACTCGCCCGGAACGGCTGGCACCAGGTCCGAGCCGAGACCGACCGCGACCGCGCCTGCCTGCAGCCACGTGCCCACCTCGTCGTGGCGGATCCCTCCGGTGGGCACGAACAGCACGTCGCTGAACGGGCCGAGCATTGCGCGCAGGTAGCGCAGCCCCAGCGGCCCGGCAGGGAACAGCTTGATCAGCCGCGCCCCGGCATCGGTCGCGGCCGCCACGTCGGTGGCGGTCTGCGCGCCGGGAATCGGCTCGAGACCCGCGTCAATGCAGGCGCGAATGAGGTCCGGATCCGTGTGGGGGCTGACGCAGAACCGTCCACCGGCATCCTTGCACCGCGAGATCTGCTGAGTGGTCCGGACCGTGCCGGCACCGAGCAGCGCATCAGCGGGGAGCTGGTCGACCATGCACCGCAACGCGGCGGGTGCGCCTGGGTGATCGAAGGTGACTTCCATGACCGGCAGGCCGGCGTCCAGCAGGAGCTGGCCAAGCGCCACTGCGTGGGTGTGCTCGCGCAGCCGCAGGATGGCGATGGCTCCTGCTCGCCGGACACCCGCGACGACCTCGGTCTCGGACACGAGGCTGTCACTCATCGGAGGATCCTCCATGTCTGGCTGCGGCCTTCCAGGTCTGCTGCGCGGACCTGCCACGCGTCACCGACCACCGTGTGCTGGAAGGCGCAGGCCCAGGCACTGGCTTCGAGCGCGGCGGCGAGTCCACTGTCGCTCAGCCAGGCCGCGATGAAGGCGGCCAGGGCGGCGTCTCCGGCGCCGAACGCGTCGACGACCTGGGCCTGGTGGCCGCTGCTCGTGAGGATCTCCTCGCTGGTCAATGCGGTCGCGCTCACGGTGACGTGACCGGGGGCCGACTGGGCGGTGTCCCGAAGGACGACCACGCGATGCCCCCATTGCTTGATCGCCTGCCGCGCCAGCTCCACGGTGTCCTCGGCGGCGCTGGCGCCTTCCACCAGGCGCAGCAGGTCGTGCCGGCTGGTGAACAGGACGTCGACCCGAGGGAGCACTCGGCGGAGAACGGGTACCGACTGCTCCCACGTCCACAGGCGGGCCCGGTGGTTGACGTCGAAGACGGTGCAGGCGCCAGCCTCGTGGGCGGCGGCCAGGAAGCCGCTCACCGCCTGCGCCGGCTGCGGCCCCAGTGCGCAGGTGATACCGGTCGACAAGGCCACCTTGGCGCCCTGGACCTCTTCAGCCCACAAGAAGGTGGACTCGGTCAGCCGGGTCATCGCGGTGGAGGACCGGTCGTAGAGCACCTCGGACGGTCGCGGAAGGGCGCCGTGCTCAACGAAGTACAGCGGAGCGCGGGCGTCGCCATCCCAGTCGACGATCGGCTCGACGCCGTGCTCCGCGGCGTGCCCGGCGATGCGGCGGCCGAGAGGACTGTCGGACAGGCGGGTCAGCCAGCGGCAGCGGAAGCCGAGGGCCGCCAGACCGATGAGGCCGTTCATCTCTGCCCCGCCGACATGCACGTCGAGGTGGTGGACCTGGTTGAGCCGCTCGTGGCCCGGCGCCGACAGGCGCAGCAGCGACTCGCCGAGACCCACGGCTAATGGTGCGGCGTCGCTGTCGCGGCTGGTCATCGGCGAGCCCTGGTCACGAAGATGGCCGCGGCGGCGAGGATGACGACGCCTCTGATCAGGTCGGTGAGCGTGGCCGGGAGCTGCAGCAACGTGAAGGAGCTCTCGACGAGGGCCAGCAGCGTGACGCCACCCAGTGTCCCGACCAGGCTGCCGCGACCGCCGAGTAGCGAGGTGCCGCCGACGACGACCACGGTGATCGCGGACAGCTCCAGTCCTTGCCCCGCGGTGGGCGACCCGACTGTCGCCCGGGCCGCGAGCACGACGCCCGCAAGTGCCGCCAGCGCCGCACTGCCCGCGTAGGCGAGCACCAAGGTGCGCGAGACCGGTACCCCATTGGAGCGGGCCGCGGCCTGGTCTCCACCAACGGCGTAGATGTGCCGGCCGGCCGCCGTGGTGCGCAGGACCCCGCCGACCAGCGCCGCGGCGATGACCAGGATAGGCAGCGACCACGGGATCGGCCCGGTCCGGCGCAGCCCGATGCTCGTCAGCGCGGAGGTGACCTGGCCGGTGGGCGTCGTGCTGATCATGAAGGCGACGCCTTGCAGCAGGTAGAAGGTTGCCAGCGTGACGACGAAGGGCGCGAGGCCAACCCGGGAGACCAGGAGGCCGTGCCCGGCGCCCACCAGGAGCCCGAGAACCACCATGGCCAGGACGACCGGGAGGGTGCGGATTGGATACCCGTTGATCAGGATGGCGGTGAGGAGCGCCGACAGCGTGGCCATCGACCCGACGGACAGGTCAATGCCGCCGGTAAGGACGACCAGGTGCTGGCCCAACGCGACCAGCCCGAGCACGACCGTGGCGGTGAGGACGTTCGCGATGTTCGGCGGGGCCCAGAAGCTGGAGGGGTCCTTGACCGTCAGTCCGAGGACGAGCATCGCGACGATCGCCCAGGCCGCCAGGCCGCTGCGAGCGACGGTCACCAGCGACCAGCGCCGAGCCTGCAGTCCGCGGGGCGCTGCAACGCTGGTCACGACGGCACCTCGCTGAGTCCCAACGCCAGGTTCATGATCTTCTCCTCGGCGACGTCCGCGCCGGAAAGCTCCCCGACGACCTGCCCTTGGCGGCAGACGATGACGCGGTGCGCGAGCCCGGTCACCTCGGGCAGGTCGCTGGAGACCACGACAACCGCCATTCCGGCGGCAGCGAGCTCGCGGACGATGCGGTAGATCTCGGTCTTGGCTCCCACGTCGATGCCGCGGGTCGGCTCGTCGAGCAGCAGCACCTTGGGTTGGGTGCGGAGCCATTTCGCCAGGACGATTTTCTGCTGGTTGCCTCCTGAAAGCTGCCAGGTTCCCTGGTCTGGGCCCGCCGCGCGGATCTGCAGCCGTCGTTGCTCGATGTCGAACGCGTCGCGCTCGCGACGTGGCGACAGCCACCCGCCAGAGGCCACGCTGTCCAGAGAGGCCAGCGTCGTGTTCGCGCGCACCGGCAGGGGCATGACGAGCCCGTCGGTCTTGCGCTCCTCGGGAACCAGAGCGATGCCGGCAGCCACCGCGCCGCGCACGGACGCGCGGACGCGCCGCCCAGCCACCTCGACCGTGCCGGCGTCTCTGGGCTCGGCCCCGGCCAGCGTGCGGAGCAGGCGGCTACGCCCGGAGCCGACCAGTCCTGCCACCGAGACGATCTCACCAGCCCGCACATCGAGATCGATTGGTGCAACACTGCCATAGCCACCGCCGGGGACGAGGCCGCGGACCTTGAGGACGACGTCGTGGCCCGGCAGGGGCAGCGGCGGGAACACGGTGTCGACGTCCCGCCCGACCATTTCACGGATGATCCGGGCCACGTCGTAGTCGGCGGCGACGCCTGAGGACACATCCCGCCCGTCGCGCAGCACGGTGATGTCATCAGCGAGTGCGCCGATCTCCTCGAGGCGGTGGCTTATGTAGATGACCGCGACGTCCTGGCTTGCCACCGTGCGGACCACGTCGAACAGGGACTCGAGCTTGTCCCCGGAGAGCACCGCGGACGGTTCGTCCAGGATGAGCAGCCGGGTTCGGCGTGCAAGGGCTCGGGCGATCTCCACGAGCTGCTGGTTGGCCAGCGAGAGCGTCTCCGCCCGAGCGTTGAGGTCGATGTCCTCGAGTCCCACGCGGGCGAGCACCTCGCGGGCTACCCGGCGCTGGTCGGCGCGCTGGAGGAGCCCGCGCCGGGTGCGTTCCTGGCCCAGCAGCACATTGTCCAGCACGGACATGTCCGGGAGCACGGTGAGTTCCTGGTAGACCGCGGTGATCCCGAGCGCGAGGGCGTCTCTGGGGTCGTGGAACCTGACCGGCCGCCCCTCCAGGAGGATCTCGCCCGCGTCTGGGGCCATGTTGCCGGTGAGGCAGCGGACCAGGGTTGATTTGCCCGCCCCGTTCTCACCGAGGAGGGCGTGCACCCGACCGGGCCGACAGGTGAGGTCGACCCCGTCGAGGGCACGGACTCCAGGGAACGTCTTGACCAGTCGCCGGGCCTCGAGCAGCACGGGTGTGGACGTCGGACTCACCCTCAGCAGAGCTTGAGCTTCGTGAGCAGCTCGTCGGACAGCGACGATGGGATCCAGAGATTGTCGCTGCACTGGGGTCGGATGTACTTGTCGATGTCAGCGTTGGTGTAGGCCGCGGACTCGACGTTGACGATATTGGGCACCGGCTTGCCGGCCAGGGCGTCCAGAGCAACGTCGAGGCACTTCATGCTCTGCTCGGGCGGGAACGCTGACAGGGCGAACTTGACGTTCGTGCCGTGGACGGCCTTCAGGAAGGCATTGGAGGAGTCACCGGTCATCGGGGGGGCCTGCTTGCCAGCCTGCTTGTAGGCCTCGACAACGCCAAGGTCGCTGATGGCGGAGTCCGACCAGATGCCGTCGAGGTTCGGGTACTTTGCGACCAGGTTCGAGGCCACGGTCTTCGCCTTGGTCGGCGACCAGTCGGTGTACTGCTTGGCGACGATCTGGATGCCGGGGTGCTGCGCGAAGACCTGCTGCGCGGCGGTCTTCTGGTACTCGGCGGTGGGAACGCCGGCGATGCCGGAGAGCATGGCGACGTTGCCCTTGCCGCCGAGCTGCTTGACCAGCCACTCGGCCCAGAGGGTGGCCTGCAGCTCGTAGGAGCGCGCGACCGTGGACACCGCACCGGAGTCGCCCTCCAAGCGGCCGGCGCACAACACCATGGGGATTCCCTGCTGCGCCGCGGCGCGGACCTGACCGGTGATGCCCGGGCCCATCGGGACGACCACCATCGCGTCAGGGTTCTGCGACGCCAGCTGCTGAATGTTGTCGACCTGCTTGGTCGCGTCGCCGTTGGCCGACGCGTAGAGGACGTCGACGCCCTTCTGCTGGGCGTGGTACTTGAAGGCTTCCTCGTTCTCCAACGCCCAGGAGTTGGTCGGCCCCTGCGCCGCGAAGGCGATCTTGTACCTGCCGTTCTGCGGCGACTTCTTGTACTTGGAGGTGTCCACGTCACAGACGTTGAGCGTCGGCGGCTTGAGCCCGGACAGGCCCAGTTGCTGCTCCGCGGTCTGCCAGGTCTTCTCGTAGGCCTGCTGTGCCTGCGCGGCATTGGCGCAACCGGAACCCGTACCGCCCGAGCCGCTCGAGCCCGCGGCGGAGGTGCCCTCCTTCTGGCTGCTGCACGCCGCAAGGAGCAGCAGCGACATGGCGACGGCGACCGGTACGGCGCGCCGTAGACGTATGGCGATGAATGACAAGGTTATCGCTCCCCTTCCCGTTGTCGTGGCCGTATGAATGAACCGCTGTGCTGCAGCCATGCGGCAAGCAGGATCGCTGCTCCTTCGACTACCAGCTGGCCTCCGGGGCCGGCTCCGAGCTGGACCATCCACACCAGCAGGACGGCCAGGAGCATGACGCCGGAGATGGTTTGCCCGATGTTGCCGCGGCCGCCGGTGAGCGCGATGCCGCCGATCACCGCGGCGGCGACGGAATCCAGGTTGAGACTGCGTGAGAGTTGCGCGTCCACGTGTCCGACGTAGCCGGCGTCGATGAGCCCGGCGAGCACCGCCAGCAGCGCCGAGGCCACGTAGGCGATCGCGATGACTCGTCCCGTGCGGATCGCCGACATGTCCGCGGCCTGCCGGTTCGCGCCGGCGGCGTAGATCCGTCGCCCCAGCGTGGTCCGGCTCAGGACCACACCGGTGACCACGGCCAGCACGGCGAAGATCCACAGCGGCACAGGGAGTCCGGCGACGCGGCCGGACCCCAGCGGTCCGAGCGCCCGAGGAATATCGCCGGATGGCGCTCCACGGGTCCAGGCCGTGATCCCGCCCTGCACGAGCACGAACGTCGCGAACGTCGCCACGAACGGGGGGACCTGGCGCACGAGGACGAGTGCGGCGTTGACCAGGCCAACCGCAAGCCCGGCAGCCGCCGCCAGCGCGATGGCTGTCGGCAGTTGTGCGTCGGACCCGGCGGTGCGGCTGGCGACGATGACGGTGGTCAGGCCGATCACGGCACCGATCGACAGGTCGATTCCCCCGACGAGCAGGACCAGGGTCTGGCCGACCGCGGTCACGCCGATGATCCCGGCCTGGAACAGCACCAGCGTCAGGTTCGCGCGCGTGTAGAAGCCAGGCGTCGTCACGGCCGCCAGGACGAGGACTGCCACGACGCCGCCCAGCGGGGCGATGGTGATCAGGATCCGCTCCAGCCGGCGGCGAGATGCCGCCAGAGGCGGCGCGACGGTGGTCATGGCCGCCTGCCTTCCGCGGCCCTGCCGCCTTCGTCGCTCGGAGCCGCGCAGAACGAGCTCGCCAGCCTGCTGTAGAGATCGACGGCCCTGCACACCGCTGCCACCGAGACCCACTCGTCCGCTGCGTGCGCGCGCCGCAGGAGACCGGGCCCGAGCGCGGGCAGCGTGGGAATGTGCTGCAGCTCGCTGAACCAGGTGGCGTCGGTCGTGCCGGGAAACACCGAGTCGGGGACGGGGGCGCCGAAGACAGCCACACATGCTTCACGCGCCGCACGTGCCAGCTCGTCGTCTGGGTGGACCCACGCCGCGGGCAGCCAGTCGCTTGGCGGCGCGTCGAACTCCACCCGCAGATCGGCGCCGGTCGCCTCGGCGACCTCAGCCATCCGGCGTTCGAACGCCTTCCGCACCTCGTCCCGCTGCATCCCCGGCAGCAGACGCACCTCGGTGTCGGCAGCCATCGCTCCTGGAAGCACGCCGTATCCGACCCCGCCGCGGAACGCCAGAGCGGTGTTCACCGTGGCCTGCCACCCCAGCAGCTTCCCGGGGTTGTCCGGGACCTCGAGCTGGAGGTGATCGGCGACGGCGACGGCGGCACGTGCAGCGTCGACACCCGCATTGCGGTTGCCGAACTCTCCGGACAGGCTCGAGTGTCCTTGGGCGGCGCGGGCCACGAGCCGCAGCCGCGCAATGCCTCGGCTGACGAGGTGCAGCCGGTCGAAGTCGGCGGTGATGCCTCCGGGCTCGCCGATCACGACACCGTCGGCGTCCAGCGCGCTGTTCGAGGCGACGTGGTGTGCGCCGTAGGTGGCGCCGTCCTCCTCGTCGGCGGTGAGGACCAGGCTGAGGCGCCCGCGGTTGACCGGCTGCGCGGCGACGCGTGCGGCCGCCACGATCATGGCGGCCACCCCGGCCTTCATGTCACCGGACCCGAGCCCGTACAGGCGGTCTGCATCGATGTCCGCGCCGAAGGGGTCGACGCTCCACCGCGCATCCCCGACAGGCTTGGTGTCGATGTGCCCGGACAGGACCAGGTGGCGGCCGCCGGGCCCGAAGTCCAGCGTCGTCACGAGATTCGGTCGTCGTGCATCCTTGGCGACCACGCGTGCGGGTGGCAGTCCGTAGGCGACGACGGCCTCCTCGAGGAAGGCCGCGACGGCCCGCTCGTCCCCGGGCGGATTCGGGCTCGGCGTACGAATGAGCCCTTGGGCGAGTTCGATGACGTCCGGAGCGCCATCAAAGGCTCTCCCTCCGCCGTCCGCCGATACGGTCCCCGGGCTGGTCACTGGTAGCGTCCTGCCCAGTCCTGACCCTGCCAGGTCTGGATCTTCACGGGCTCGAGCCGGAACAGCCATCGAGGCTTGTCCATGGTCGGCTCCAGGTACTTCGGCCCATTCTCACCGAGATAGCGCAGGCTCATCCGCTCAGCGATCGGCACCCAGGCGCCGCCCACGTTGGGCTCCTCGACCAGGTGCGCCCGGCACTGGGCGATAACCTTGCGCTGCGGTCCGCCCTCGTCCACGGTGATCGCGCACCGGGGTTCCTGCTCGAGGTACCGGGCCCATGCGGACTTCTCGCGTGGCACCACCCAGAAGGAGTTGCCGTCCCACTCCTGCCAGCACGGGACAACGTAGGGCCAGCCGTCGTCGTCGATGCAGGCGAGCCGGGCGATCCCGGGCTGTGCCAGGAACTCCGCCATTTCTTCGAGGTCCAGGCGACCGACCTTGCCGCGCCAACTCTCGTCGCTCACGGGCCCTCCTTATCGTGTGCGTCACCGGAGCTGAACGGTCCGATGCCCCGATCCGGGGAACGAAACCCGATCCGGCGCGATAGCTCCTGCGCGGCGGCCATGACGTGCGGCGCCAGACGCGGCAGGTCCTCGAGATCGAAGCGGTAGGCCGGCGCAGAGACTGATATCGCGGCCACCGTGAATCCGGTGTGGTCGCGCACCGGTGCGCCCACGCATCGCACCCCGTCCTCGTTCTCGACGTCGTCGGTGGAGTATCCGCGGCGGCGAATCAGGTCGAGCTCCTCCAGGAGCCGCTGCGGATCGGTGACGGTGTTCGGCGTCTTCGCCACCAGCGGCTCTTGCAGATATGGCTCGATGAGCTGTTCCGGGCCGAACGCCAGCAACGCCTTGCCGATGGACGTGCTGTGCAGCGGATTGCGGCTCCCCACCCGGGCCGCGGGTCTCACCGCCTGAGGGCTGTCCGCCTTGGCGACGTACAGAACCTGGTTGCCGTCACGGACCCCCAGGAAGCACGTCTCACGGGTTTCCGAAGCGAGCGAGTCGATGATGTCCTCGGCCTGCGCTCGGAGATCGAGTCCCTCCAGGTACTGCTGCCCCCACACCGCCAACCGCGGCCCAAGGACGTACGTGCCGGAGCTGGTCAGCTGCACCACCTCGTGGTCGCGCAGAGCCTCCAGCAGGCGCAGCGCGGTGGGGCGGGGCAGGCCGCTCTGCTCAACCAGGTCGGCAAGCCGCATCGGGCCAGCGACGGCCACCAGCTCCACCAGGGCAAGGCCCTTGATCAAGGCCTTTGCCGCCCCGTGGGTTCCAACTTTGGACGCTTCGTCCAAACTCGGATTGGACATGGCGTCCATTCAAGCAGCGGACCGGCGCTTTGTGAAGTGCGAGCGAGCTCAGCGCCTCGCCCCAGCCTCGGCGTGGCCGCTCCTTGCCCAGGTCAGTGGCCCTCTGGGGCGCGAAGTTCACCCGCGGGTTCGACGAAGTCTTCGGTTCGCACGGTGCCCGGGTGCTCCTGACGCCCGTGCAGGCGCCGAATGCGATCGCCTACGCGGAGCGCTGGGCCCGCACCGTCTGGGACGAGTACTGGACTGGCTCCTGATCGTCGGACGAGGCCACTTGGAGCATTCGCGCACCCTACGCGCTCCATGATCCGGATGTGCTCATGCTGTCGAAGCCGCGTGTGCGGGCATCCTCGCGCAGCGCCTTATCGATGGTGGCCAGCTACTGGTCGGACAGGCGCGGAATGGGTCCGGTGGGGCCGGCGCTGCGCAGCCTCTCGGGGCCGCCCGCTTGCCATTGGGCGTGCCAGCGGCTGACGTTTTGCCGAGAGACGCCGAGCTGCTGGGCGACCTCGGCTTGGGAGTGACCGGCGGCAAACAGCGCGCCGGCCCGCATGCGGACGCCGTCGAACGCCTGGCGGTCACGCAGCCCGCGGGCGTTGCGTCGGTAGGCGGTTGGTCTCATGCCACCATCCTGCCAGGACAACCTCTAGGTTTAGATTCGGTGGAACCTCCGGGTGCCGTGCGGCGAGATAGTGGTGTGCCGCCGAAACGAGGAGCCAGCCGGTGGGCCAGTACAGCGAGCCGAGCTTCGAGGAGTTCTTCGCGGCCACCTACGGCCGGCTGGTCGGGTTGCTGTTCGCCTTCCTGCACGACCAGGCGCAGGCCGAGGACGCCGTCCAGGACGCCTTTGCCAGCGCGCTGCTGCGCTGGCGGAGCGTGCGCGACTACCACGACTCCGAGGCCTGGGTACGCAAGGTCGCCTTCCGCCGGGCGATCGACCACCACCGCCGCAACACGCGGCGGGTGCGGGCCCTGCTGCGGCTGGGCCCGCCGCCGTCCCTGCCACCGGTCGGCGCCGAGCACGTCGACCTGGTGCGCGCCCTGCGCAAGCTTCCCGTGGCACAGCGGGAGGTGCTGGTCCTGCACCACGTTGCCGAGCTGGCGGTGGAGCAGGTCGCCGCCGAGCTGGGGGTGCCCGTCGGCACCGTGAAGAGCCGGCTGGTGCGTGGCCGTGCGGCGCTGGCACGCCACCTGGGCGTCAGCGTCGGAGAGCAAGACGAGGAGAGCACCAATGCGTGACGAGGAGCTGCGCTTGCGCCTGCAGGCCCTCGCCGTGGCCGGTCAGGTAGCCCCCAATCCGGCGGCCATCGCGGCGGTCCGCCGCCGGCTCCGCCGCAAGGTCCAGGGAGGGGTGGTGGTGGTCCTGGTAGGGCTGCTGCTGGCGGGCGTTGGGGTGCGGCTGGGTTCCGAGGCGGCCCACCGGCGCAGCGTCGGCCCAGCTCCTGTGATCGCCTCGCCTGGCGGCCCGCCGGCCGCCGTCGCGCCGAAGACGTTTGTCGGCCAGGTCGGCAACGGCAGCACCAGGCAGACCGTGATCATCGACGCGACGACTGGCCGGATCGTTCGCCGGGTGCCCGCCTCGGCGCGCCAGTCGGAGCGGGCGGTGGACGCAGTGCTCAGCCCCGACCTGCGGAGCATGTACCTCCCAAACACCAGCCCCAGCCCGACCGCCGCATGCGACTCCACGTGGACCCAGGTCGACCTGGCCACCGGGGCCAGGCACCCTGCCTTCGGCGGACTCAAGGGCGTCGGGCAGTTCAGCCTCAGCGCCGATGGCAGGTCGATGGCGTTTGCCCACATGACACCGGCCAGGACCGGCGCCACCCTCGGGCCAAGCTGCCATGCGGAAAACTTGGTCGTGCGTGAGCTGGCAAGCGGGGAGCAGCGGGTGTGGACGATCCCGCCTGGGGTGTCCCTGGACGGGTTGCAGCTGAGCCCGGACGCGACCCAGCTCGCCTACCTCTTGCGGCGAGACTCCGCGGGGCTACAGCCATCGCTGCACCTGCTCCCGCTCAACGGCACCACCTCGGTCACGCAGGGCCGCGACCTGCCAACCACCGGCGACTGCCCGATATCGGACCCGCGCTTTGTGGGTGGCAGCGGCCGGCTGCTGGCCATCGGGGGCCGTGGCTGCAACACCGGACCCATTGCGTACCTCCTGGTCGAGTTTGACCTTGGGACCGGGCGGGTGGTGTCCAGCATGCCGCTCGGCCTGCCGGGCGAGATCTTCAGCATCGACGTGGACCGGTCGGGGCGCCACGTCATCATCGCCGGCGCTGGCAAGCCCAACGACCAGCGGCCGGCCACCGTCTGGGTGCTCCGCAACGGCCACCCGCAGCGCGTGCCGTTCTCAGGCGACTGCTGGCAGGCCGACTGGTAGCCACGCGGCCCGCCGCCGCAGCGATTGCGCCGTATTTGTCCCCGCCACGTGCTGGCCTGTCGGTGACATGGCCACGCGTCGCCTCAAGACCCGAACCCCCTAAGCACGTCATCGGAAAGTGCGACCGCTTTAGCTTCCGCCGCCCCCCACCGGTGGGAGGGACAGATCGCGGCAGGTCGGTCGCCGCTGGTCGGGGCTCAGCCCGGACCAGCGGCGATGGCCATGCCGACGCTCAGAGGGTGATCGCCGGCGCCTCTTCGCTGACCTCGCTCAGGTCGACGTCAGGCTTGCGGTACAGGCTGCTCGGCCACCAGATCCAGCGCCCGACGTCGAGGTTCAGCGCGGTGACCAGCACGGAGCGGACCACGAAGGTATCGAGCAGGACGCCGAAGGCGACCGCGAAGCCGATCTCGGTGATGAAGACCAGCGGGAGCGTGCCGAGTGCGGTGAAGGTCCCTGCCAGGACCAGACCCGCCGAGGTGATCACCCCACCGGTTGCCGCCAGGCCGATCAGGGCACCGCGCCGGGTCCCATGTCGTTTGGACTCCTCGTGCACCCTGGTCATGAGGAAAATGTTGTAGTCGACGCCCAAGGCGACCAGGAACACGAACGTCCACAGCGGGAACGACGGATCGGCCCCGGCGAAGCCGAAGACGTGGTTGAAGAACAGCGAGCTCACGCCGAGGGCTGCCGCGAACGAGAGGACAACCGTGGCCGCCAGGAGTAGCGGGGCCACCAGCGCACGCAGCACCAGCGCGAGGATGACGAGTACCACGAGCAGGACGAGGGGCACGACCAGGTTGCGGTCATGCCGGGTCGCCCGTTGGATGTCGAGGTTGACCGCGCTGCCGCCGCCGACCTTTGCGTCGGCCCCCGGGATCGCATGCACGCTGGAACGCAGCCGGTCAACCACCCTGAACGAGGCCTGACTGTCAGAGCTGGTGGTCAGCGTCCCTTCCACGTAGGCCAAGCCGTCCCGCACCACCGGACCGGTGACAGCGGCGACTCCTGGCGTGCTCGAGACGGTGGACCGCAACGCCGGCGCCGCGCTGGCGTTGCCGACGACCTGCACCGGGTCGCCCGCGCCGGCCGGGAAGTGACGGGCGAGCACCTCCTCCCCCGTGACCGCTTCGGGCTTGGTCCGGAAACCGTCCTTGCTCTGCAGACCGTTGGCCTTCAACCCGGTCACCCCGACCGCCAACGCGGCCAGCACGACCACGGTCGTTATCCAGACGACCCGCGGCCGGCGGGCCAAGCGGGCGCCGATCCGCGCCCACAGGCCCCGCTCGGTCGGCTCGGCCGACCCGAGCGTTGGCCGCAGGGGCCAGAACAGCCAGCGTCCGAAGATGACCAGCAGCGCCGGCAGCAGGGTCAGCATCGCGCACAGCCCCACCGCCACGCCGATCGCCATCACCGGTCCCAGGCTCTTGGTCGAGTTCAGCTCGGCGACCAGCAGGCACAGCAGGCTCAGGATCACCGTGGACCCGCTGGCGAGGATCGCCGGGCCGGCGCGGCGCAGCGCTACGGCCATCGCCTCATGCCGGTCGGCGTGGCGACGCAACTCCTCGCGGTAGCGGGCCACCAGCAGCAACGCGTAATCGGTACCGGCGCCGAACACCAGTACCGTCAGAATGAACGCGCTCTGGCCGTTGACGGTCAGCCCCGCGTGCCTGGCGAGCAGGTAGATCACCGCCTGCGCGGCGGTCAAGGCCACGAACACGCACGCCACCGGCAGGATCCACAGCAGCGGGCTGCGGTAGGTCAGCAGGAGGATGGCGATGACGATCACCGCCGTGATGTAGAGCAGGGTGGAGTCGAATCCGGTGAACACGTCGCTGAACGCGGCCCCGTACCCGGCGGGCCCCGTCACGTAGACCCCGA
>WNFY01000977.1_pt1 | contig 44371 bp, 40 predicted proteins | sample 5400091 | NCBI WGS metagenome assembly WNFY01 (sample SAMN13153364, study PRJNA577476) | soil metagenome | isolation source: 60 cm soil or saprolite under grassland replicate 1 | place: USA:California | collected 2016-06-15 | reverse complement strand
TACCCGCACCTGGGCGACGGCGAGACCCACGCCTACCACCTGCTCCCGGCCGGGGTGAGCAAGGCCGCCGCGGCCGCGGCCTACCTCGCCGCGCGCGAGCTGGGGGCCGGCAACGCGGCCGCGGTCGGCGACGGCCCGGCCGACCTCGAGATCGCCGACGCGGTTGGAGCCATGTTCCTGGTGGCCAACGGCGCCTGGGCCGCCCGGCGGGACGTGGGGCGGGAGGTGATCGTCACCGAGTCCAGCGCCGGCCGCGGCTTCGCCGAGGTCGTCCGGACCCTGATCGCCCACGGCGGGTCGGAGCGCGCCAGCGGCCAGGACAGGTAGCTTGGAGACCGCAGAGCCGCAAGAACGCACCACGCAACGAAGGGCGGGATTCCCATGGCTGAGCTGGTGGTGGCGTCCAACCGCGGTCCGGTGCAGTTCGAGATCGACGACGAGGGGAACCTCTCGGCCGGGCGGGGGGCCGGAGGAATGGTCGCCGCGCTGGGGCCGGCCCTCGCGGGCAAGGGCGGCACCTGGGTGGCGGCCGCGATCAGCGACGGCGACCGTGTGGCGGCCCGGCGGGTCGCGCGGGTCGGCCGCCGGCGGCGGATCGACCTGCCCCAGGGCCCGGTGCAGCTCCGCAGCCTGCTGATCGACCCGCGCGAGTACCAGAGCTTCTACAACCGGGTGTCCAACCGGACCCTGTGGTTCCTCCAGCACTACCTGTTCGACGTGCCGCGCCATCCGCGCTTCGACCGGGGCTTCCGCAATGCCTGGCGCAACTACCGCGAGGTGAACCGCGCCTTCGCCGCCGCCTGCGACGAGGAGGCCAGTCGCGGCGCGGACGTGTTCGTCCAGGATTACCACCTGGCGCTGGCGCCGGCGATCCTGCGGGAGCGGCGCCCCGACATCGGCATCGGGCACTTCACCCACTGCCCCTGGGTCGAGCCGGCGTACTTCGCGATGCTGCCCCGCTCCAACCGCGAGGAGCTGCTGGAGGGCATGCTCGGCGCCGACCTGCTCGGCTTCCTGGTGCCGCGCTGGTCGCGCAACTTCCTGCGCTGCTGTGCCGAGGCGGGCTACCAGGTCGACAGGGAGGCCGACACCGTGCGCGCCGCGGACGGCCGCGTGGTCCGCGTCCGCGCCTATCCCCTCGGGGTCGACGCCGACGACCTGCGCGCCCGGACTGCCGAGCGCGACGTGCAGACGCAGCTCCGCTCCGTGCGCGACCTGTCCCGCGGGCGCAGCCTGATCGTGCGTGTCGACCGCATGGAGCTGTCCAAGAACATCCTGCGCGGCCTGGACGGCTACGCCACGTTCCTGGAGTCGAATCCGCGCATGCGCGGCCGGGTCGTGCATTTCGCTCTGGCCTATGCTTCGCGGCGGGACCTGGCCGAATACCAGGCCTACACCGCCGAGGTCAAGCATGCGGCCGAGGCCATCAACGAGCGCTTCCGCACCAGGACCTGGGAGCCGGTGCGGCTCGAGGTGCGCGACAACTACCCTCGCGCGCTGGCCGCCATGGCCCATGCGGACGTGCTGATCGTGAACCCGGTGTGGGACGGCATGAACCTGGTCGCCAAGGAGGGCCCCTCGGTCAGCGAGCGGGACGCGGTGCTGATCCTGTCACGCAACGCCGGTGCCGCCGACGACCTCGGCGACGGGGCCCTGCTGGTCAACCCGTTCGACTCCGTCGAGCTGGCCGAGGCCATCGCCGCCGCCCTGGCCATGCCCGCCGAGGAGCGCGCCTACCGCGCCAAGCGCCTGCGCGAGCGGTCCGCCGCCCTGCCGCCGCAGGACTGGTTCTCGGCCCAGCGCCGCGACCTGGAGGCGATCCGGATCGGCTGAGCCCGCCGCGCGCTATGTTATCTCCCGGTAGTTCGCGCCGACGACGACGTGCAGGGCGATGTCGCGGGACAGCCCGGCCTGCGCCTGGCTCGCCGGGAATATCTGCTCGAAGGCCGGGAAGCGCTTCTGGAAGGCCTCGGCGTCGGCCTTGTGGCCGTCTGTGTAGTAGACCCGGGAGACGGCGTAGCTGCCGAGGGCGGTGTTGGCCGCCACCACCTCGTAGCCGGCCTTGCCGATCAGGTCGGCCACCTGGCGAGCCAGCCCGGGAACGAAGGCCCCGTTCAGGACCTGGACGGTGACCCCCTTGGGCGAGCGCAGGGCGGACCCACCGGCGGGCTCGCTGGTCGCGGCGGTCGTCGTCGGTGGGACCGTGGTCGTCGGTCGGCTGCCCGAGGGCGGGCGGGTGCTCGAAGGGGCGGGCTGTGTCGTCGCCGGCGGCGCAGTGCGGCCCGGGCCGCCCGTGGCCGCGGCGCCGCTCGACCGCTGGCCGCTCAGCCGGTCCACGACGACGAACAGGGCAAGGAACACCACCAGCACCGCCGCCGCGCGAGCGGTCGGACCCGGTCGCAAACTCGACCTCCTCTGGCAGTGGGAACGGACGCCGGCGACAGGACCGGGCCGCTCGGGCCGCGGCCGTGCGGTCAGCCCCCGCTCGGGTTGTGCAGGCCGAGACTACGGGATGCGCGGCGCCTGTGCCGCGTGGCGCGCAACCGCCGCAACTGGTCGATCAGGGCCGGCTCGGCGGCGAACGCGGCGGGGTCGTCGAGCAGCCCGCTCAGCACCTGGTAGTAGTCGGCCGGGCGGAGCCCCAGCTCACGCCGGATCGCCTCCTCCTTGGCGCCGGCGTGCTGCCACCAGCGTCGCTCGAACGCGAGGATCGCCAGGTCGCGTGCTGGCAGGCCCCCCGCGCCGCCCTCCGCGGTCGTCGTTGCCTCGGGTGCGTAGTTCTCGGGGCGCGTCTCCACGCAGTTCTCCGTAACCGCCACCCGTCAGAGCCGCCGGAGCGGTGGCCGCCGGCTGCCCTGACGGGCGCAAGATGTAGTGGTCGGCGGCACGATAACCCCTAGATATGGTAAAGGCAAGCTGCTCTGGCAACGGCGGCCCGCTGTGGACGGAGACTTGGCAGCAGCCGGGGCGAGCGAGTAGATTGCGGCCCGCTTGATAACGGAATGGTCTCTGACCGGTAACAAGCTGACTCCCGCGGACACTGCGGGCGCAGAAGCCCCAGCACCGGCAGGCGCCGGTGCCCGGACGGGCCCCTCCGGCCCCCAACGGAGGGGAGGACCCCTTCCCCACGATCCAGGTCCGTCCCGTCCGGCCCACGGGGGCTCTGAAGGAAAGGAGGCTGGGCTTGCCGTCCTGCGGTCGACGGTCCCCCCACCGCCGAGCGCATCGTCGTGCGATGCGGACGCTGCTCGTCGCGACGCTCGCGCTCCCCCTGGCGATGCTCTCATCTGCCCAGCAGGACGGCGCCCAGGCCAGCCCCGCCCGCACCGCCCAGCTCGAGTCGCAGCTCGGGCGGCTGAACCAGCAGGCCGACCAGCTCGTCGAGCACTACCTCCAGGCCAAGCTCGCGCTCGAGCGGACCGAGCGGACCCTCGGCTCGCTGCGGCACGACGCCGAGCAGGCCGCCCAGGGCCTGCGCGACGCCCAGGAGCGGCTTGGCGCGCGGGCGGCGGCGGCCTACGTCGCGGGCCCGGGCAGCAACCTTTCGGCCGTCCTCGACGCCTCCGATCCCAGCGACACCCTCGAGCGCGTCCAGGTGCTGGACCTGCTCGCCAGGCAGGACGGCGACCTGATGGACGGGCTGAAGCTCGCCGGTGACAACTACCAGGTGCGCAAGCGCGCGCTCGAGGCGGTCCAGCGCCAGCAGGCCGGGCAGGTGGCGGCCCTCGACGCCGACAAGGAGGAGGTCGAGCGCACGATCGCCCGCACCAGGCAGGTGCTGGCCCAGGTGAAGGCGGCCGACCGCGCCCGGCTCCTTGCGGCGGCCGACAACGCAGGCGGCGGCTCCGGCTCGTCCGGCGGCCGGCCGCCGGCGCCCTCCCCCGCTCCGGCCCCGGCCCCGGCCCCGGCCGGCGGCGCGGCCGCCACGGCGGTCGCCTATGCCAAGGCGCAGATCGGCAAGCCCTACGAGTGGGGCGCCGCCGGTCCTGGCTCCTTCGACTGCTCCGGCCTGACCATGGCGGCCTGGGCGCAGGCCGGGGTGTCGCTCCCCCACTCGGCCGCCGCCCAGTACGACGTGACCCGCCACGTCTCCCGGGGCGAGCTGGTGCCGGGCGACCTGATCTTCTCCTACACCCCGATCTCGCACGTGGCCATCTACGTCGGCGGCGGCATGCAGGTGGCCGCCACCCACACCGGCGACTACGTCCGCCTGCAACCGCTCGGCAGCAGCATCGTCGGCTACGGCCGCCCCGCAGGATAAGCGCCCCCACCAGGGCATGCCTCCCCCGCCTCCCGGAGGATCCCCCGCAAGGAAGGCCCGCGGCCCGCGGGCCTTCCTTGTGCCCGCCCTGACCTTGGGATCCACTTGGAGCCCATGACCACCTACGAAGGCCCCAGCCGCGTCGCGCCGGGCAGGCGCGTGGTCACCGGCACGCTCGCCGGCATGCTCACGATCGTCGCGCTCACCTGGCTGCTCTCGCTCGTGGTGGTCGGGCCGCTGGCGCTCGGCGCCGGCGCTGTGCTGGGGCACGACGGCCGTACCGCGCTGGTGCTCGGCGTGGTGTGCTGGACCGCGAGCGCCGGGCTGCTGCTGCTGCGCCCCGTCGAGGCGCGCTTCGCCCGGCTGCTGTTCATGGTGCGCCGGCCGTCCGAGCGGGAGCTGGAGCGGCTGCGGCCGGTGTGGCGGCAGGCGTGCCAGCGCGCCGGGGCCGAGCCGGACGGCTTCACCCTGCGGGTGGAGGACAGCGACCTCGTCAACGCCTTCGCGCTGGGCGCCCATTTCGTCGCGGTCACGCGGCGCGCCCTGGAGCTTCCCGACCAACTGCTCGAGGCGGTGCTCGCGCACGAGCTCGGGCACCACCGTGACCTCCACCCACTCGCCGCCACGCTCGGCTGGTGGTACCTCATGCCGTTCTCGCTGCTGTCGGCCGCGCTGCGGCGGGTCGGCGCCGCCACGGTGGCGACGTCCCGCGTCTTCTCCGGCCTCAAGCGGCGGACCGGCCAGGTCTCCGGCGGCCGCCCGCTGGAGGGCGCGCCCGGCATGGTTGGCGTCCTGGTGATCCTCGGTGCCCTGGTGGTGGTCGGCACCGTCCTGGTGGTGCTGCTGTGCGCCGTCTGGCTGCCGCTGTGGCTGGTGACGCGCCTGTCGCGGCTGCTGTCGGCGGCGCTGTCCCGGTCGGCGGAGTACGCCGCGGACCGCCGCGCCACCGAGTCCGGGTACGCCGCGGACCTGATCCGCGTGCTCGAGCTGTTCGAGCTCGACGAGCAGCGCGCGCCGCGCAGCGCCGTCGCCGCCCGGCTCGCCTCCCATCCCCCGTGCCGGGCCCGCATCCGTGCGGTGCAGCGGCTGCGGGCCCGGGGCTCGACCGGCCGCTGATCTTGCTTTCGCCAGCTTCCTGGGCTGTTCTGCGCGCATGCGCAAGCTTTTCTGCTACCTTCGTCGACATGACGAGCTATCGGATCGGCCAGGCGGCCGAGCTGCTGGGGGTCAGCGCGGACACGGTCCGCCGGCTGGCCGACTCGGGGCGGCTGCCCACACGGCGCACCAGCGGGGGACAGCGGGTGATCGACGGGGCCGAGCTGGCCCGCTTCCTCGCGCAGTCGCCGCCGGCGCCGGAGGCCGAGGCGATCGGTGCCCAGTCGGCCCGCAACCGCTTCACCGGCATTGTCACGCGGGTGGTCAAGGACACGGTCGCCGCCCAGGTCGAGCTGCGGGCCGGGCCCCACCGGCTGGTCTCGCTCATGACCCGGGAGGCGGCCGACGAGCTGCACCTCGCCCCGGGGGTGCTGGCGGTGGCGGCGGTCAAGGCCACGAGCGTGATCGTCGAGCTGCCGTCCCCGACCTGAGGAGCGGACCCATGCGTCGCACCCGCCCCGCCGCCCCGTACGCGACCGGTGCTCTGAGCCTCGTCGTGGCCCTGCTGCTCGCGGCCTGCGGCGGGGGCGACCGCTCGGCCGGCGGCGGCACCGAGGTCAGGGTGTTCGCCGCGGCGTCGCTCGAGGCGGCGTTCACCAGGCTCCAGGACGACTTCACCCGGTCCCACCCGGGCGTGCGGGTCAGCCTGAGCTTCGCGGGCAGCCAGGCGCTCGCGACCCAGATCCGGCAGGGCGCGCCCGCCGACGTGTTCGCCTCCGCCGACCAGAGCAACATGGGCAAGGTCAGGGACCTGGTCGACAGCCCCCAGGTCTTCGCCGGGAACCTCCTGCAGATCGTGGTCGGCAAGGGCAACCCCAAAGGCGTCGAGGGCCTGGCCGACCTCGGCCGCTCCGACCTCAAGGTGGTGCTCGCGGCTCCCGAGGTGCCGGCCGGCAGGTACGCGGAGCAGGCGCTGGGGGCACAGCACGTGAGGGTCCGGCCGGTCTCGCTCGAGGACGGCGTCAAGGCGGTGGTGACCAAAGTGTCGCTGGGCGAGGCCGACGCCGGGATCGCCTACGTCACCGACGTGACCGCCGGCGGGGACAGGGTCGACGGCGTGGAGATCCCGAGGCGGCAGAACGTTCCCGCGGCCTACCCGATCGCGACGGTGAGGTCGAGCAGGCACGCGCTCCAGGCACGGGCGTTCGTGGACCTGGTCCGCTCGCCCGAGGGGCAGCGGGTCCTGCGGAGCTTCGGGTTCGCGCCGCCGCCCACAGCGTGACCGCGCCCGCCGGCGGGCGCGGGCGGCCGCCCGCGCTGTTCGCGCTCCCCGCCGCGCTCGCCGTGGCCTTCCTGGTGCTGCCGCTGGCCGGTCTGCTGGAGCGGGCGCCCTGGGGGCGGCTGGGCGCCGAGCTGACCAGCTCGCAGGTGCTCACGGCCCTGCGGCTGTCGCTGGAGTGCTCGCTCGGCGCGCTGCTGCTGTCGCTGGTGGGCGGGCTGCCGCTGGCGCTGCTGCTCGCGCGGGTGCCCTTTCCCGGCCGCAACCTCGTCCGCGCGCTGGTGACCCTGCCGATGGTGCTGCCGCCCACGGTCGGCGGGGTGGCCCTGCTGCTCGCCTTCGGGCGGCGCGGGCTCGCCGGCCAGTGGCTCGACCGCACCTTCGGGGTCAGCCTGCCCTTCACCACCGCCGGGGCGGTGCTGGCCGAGGCGTTCGTCGCCATGCCCTTCCTGGTGATCGCCGCCGAGGCGGGCCTGCGGGCCATGGACCGCCGCTTCGAGGACGCCGCCGCCACCCTCGGCGCCAGGCGCTGGACCACCTTCCGCCGCGTCACCCTGCCGCTGATCGCGCCGTCGCTGGGGGCCGGCGCCGCGCTGTGCTGGGCAAGGGCCCTGGGAGAGTTCGGCGCCACCATCACCTTCGCCGGCAACCTGCCCGGCGCCACCCAGACGATGCCGCTGGCGGTGTACCTGGCCCTGGAGAGCAACGTGGACGGCGCCATCGCGCTCAGCCTGATCCTGCTGGTGGTCTCGCTGGCGCTGCTGGTCGCCCTGCGGGACCGCTGGCTGCGGGCGCTGTGAGCCTCCACGCGCACGTCGGGCTGGCGCTGGGGGCGCTGGAGCTGGACGCGGAGCTGGCGGCCGGTGGCGGCGAGGTGGTGGGGCTGCTGGGCCCGAACGGCGCCGGCAAGACCACCCTGCTGCGCGCCCTGGCCGGCCTGGTCCCGCTGCGCGGCGGCCGGGTCGAGCTGGACGGCGCCGTGCTGGAGGAGCCGGCGAGCGGGCGGCGGGTGCCGGCGGAGCGCCGCCCGGTCGGCTTCGTGTTCCAGGATTACCTGCTGTTCCCGCACCTGTCGGTGCTCGAGAACGTCGCCTTCGGCCTCCGCGCCCGGGGCGTGCGCCGTGCCGAGGCGCGCCGGCTGGCGCTCGGCTGGCTCGAGCGGGTCGGCCTGGCCGGACGTGCCGGCGCCCGACCGCGCGCGCTGTCCGGTGGCCAGGCTCAGCGGGTCGCCCTGGCGCGGGCCCTGGCCACCGAGCCGCGCCTGCTGCTGCTCGACGAGCCGCTGGCCGCGCTCGACGCGGGCGCCCGCGTCGAGGTGCGCCGCGAGCTGCGCCGCCATCTCGCCTCGTTCGAGGGCGTGCGGCTGCTGGTGACCCACGACCCGCTCGAGGCCATGACGCTCGCGGACCGCCTGGTGGTGCTGGAGGGCGGGCGGGTCACCCAGTCGGGCTCCCCGGCCGAGGTCAGCGCGCGGCCCCGCTCGGCCTACGTGGCCGAGCTGGTCGGCCTCAACCTGTTCCGCGGCCGCGCGGCGGGCGGCACGATCGAGCTGGCCGGCGGGGGCACCCTTGTCGCCGCGAGCGGCGGCCACGGCGAGGTGTTCGCCGCGGTGCACCCGCGCGCGGTGGCGCTGTACCGCCAACCGCCCGCCGGCACGCCGCGCAACGTCCTGCCCGGGAGCGTCGAGGACCTCGACACGGCCGGCGACCGCGTCCGCGTGCGCGTGGCCGGCCGTGTCCCGGTCGTGGCGGAGGTCACCCCGGCGGCAGTGGCCGAGCTGGGCCTGGCAACGGGCGGCCCGGTCTTCGCGGTCGTCAAGGCCACCGAGGTGGCCGTGTACGACGCATGATCCGGCGGCCTCCGGCTGCAATCGCCCGCGCCGAATCGGAGTTATCAGTTGGACAGGAGTCGCTTCCTCTGGCGCAAGGAGACGCAATGGCAGCCTTACCGCATGCGAGCCCGCCCGGCCCACCGCGCTGGACGCCCGTACGGCGGGTCGCCCGGCTCGCGCTCGCGCTCGGCTTGACCGCCGCCCTGCTGTCCCTGGCACCGGTCGCGGCCGCGCAGTCGCACACCGCCTACCACCAGACCAACCTGGTCTCCGACGTCCCCGGCCTGGCCGCCCTCACCGACCCGAACCTGGTCAACTCCTGGGGGCTGGCGGCGGGGCCGACCACGCCGCTCTGGTCCAACGACAACGGCACCGACGTCGCCACCGTCTACAGCGGCGGGGTCAACGGCTCCGCGCCCGCGATCGTGCCGCTCGTCGTGCGCATCCCCGGCGGCGCCGGGACCGGCATCGTCTTCAACGACCAGTCGGCCTTCACCGTGAGCGCCGGCGGCGTCACCGCTCCGGCGCGCTTCATCTTCGTCACCGAGGCGGGCACGCTCAGCGGCTGGGCGCCGAACGTCCCGCTGAACGGCGAGGCCCAGCTCAAGGCCACGGTGCCGGGCGCCGTCTACAAGGGCCTGGCGACCCTCACCAACAATCAGGGCAGCTTCCTGTACGCCGCGAACTTCTCGGCGGGCCGCATCGACGTCTTCGACTCGAACTGGAGCAACGTCCAGCTCAGCGGTGACTTCAGCGACAGCCAGATCCCGAGCGGGTTCGCGCCCTTCAACGTCCAGGCGCTCGGCGGCAAGCTCTACGTCGCCTACGCCAAGCAGGACCCGGAGCGCACCGACGAGGTCGCGGGCCCGGGACTCGGCTTCGTGGACGTGTTCGACTCGACCGGGCACCTGCTGCGCCGGCTGATCCGCCGCGGCCACCTCAACGCCCCCTGGGGCCTGGTGATCGCTCCGGCGGGCTTCGGCCAGTTCAGCGGCGACCTGGTCGTGGGGAACTTCGGCGACGGCCACATCCACGCCTACGACCCGGCCAGCGGCGCCTTCCGCGGCGACCTGCAGGACGAGAGCGGCAAGCCCATCGTCATCGACGGGCTGTGGGCGCTGCGGGCCGGCAACGGCGTCTTCGGCAACCCCACCGGCCTGGCGTTCAGCGCCGGTCCCGACGACGAGGCCCACGGCCTGCTCGGAACCCTCGACGCCGTCAGCGGGTAGCCGGACCCCGGCCCTCCCGCCACCCTGCGCGGCCGTGGACCTACCCGGCGATCTCGTGCAAAACTGCATACCCGTCCGGGTCGGCCACGGCCGCCCTCTCGTCTTTGTGAGAGGAGTCTGGGATGGCTGCACAAAGCGTCGTCGGCGACGAGGTCGTCTATCCGGATGGTCGGCACGCGCTCGCCGGCCACGTCGACCTCTCCGCCAGCCCGCTCTACAACGAGGACCTGGCCCCCGTCCCGATCGAGCGGCGCACCTGGAACACCTACAACTACGCCGCCCTGTGGATCGGGATGGCCCACAACATCCCCTCGTACCTGCTGGCATCCGGCCTGGTCCTGCTCGGCATGGACTGGGTGCAGGCAATCATGACCATCGCGCTCGGCAACCTGCTGGTGCTGGTGCCGATGCTGCTGAACAGCCACGCCGGCACCAAGTACGGCATCCCCTACCCCGTGTTCGCGCGGGCCTCGTTCGGGGTGTTCGGCGCGAACCTGCCCGCCATCCTGCGCGGGCTGGTGGCGTGCGGCTGGTTCGGCATCCAGACCTGGATCGGCGGCCAGGCCATCTTCACGCTCGCCGGGGCGGTGATCGGCAAGAGCTGGACCGACGCCGCGCAGCTCGGCGGCTACCCGTGGACGCAGTGGCTGTCGTTCGGGGTCTTCTGGCTGCTGAACATCTACATCATCCTGCGCGGCATGGACACGCTGCGGCGCTTCGAGAACTGGGCGGCGCCGTTCGTCCTGGTGGTGGCGCTCTTCCTGCTGGTGTGGATGGTCACCAAGGCGCACGGCTTCGGGCCGATCCTGCACGAGCCGTCCAAGCTCGGCTGGGGCTCGAAGTTCTGGCCGGTGTTCTTCCCCTCGCTGATGGGGATGATCGCGTTCTGGTCGACGCTGTCGCTGAACATGCCGGACTTCACTCGTTTCGGCGGCAGCCAGCGCAAGCAGGCCATTGGCCAGATCCTTGGCCTGCCCACCACCATGACCCTGTTCTCGCTGCTGGCGGTGCTGATCACCTCGGCGACCGTGGTCGTCTACGGCCAGGCGATCTGGGACCCGGTGGTGCTGACCGGCAAGTTCTCCTCCCCCGCCGTGATCGTGTTCGCGCTGTTCACCCTGGCGGTGGCGACGCTGTCGGTGAACGTGGCCGCCAACGTGGTGAGCCCGTCGTACGACTTCTCGAACGCCTTCCCGAAGCTGATCAGCTTCCGGACGGGCGGGATCGTCACCGGGGTGCTCGGCATCGTGATCCAGCCGTGGCGGCTGCTCACCAACCCGCACCTGTACATCTTCACGTGGCTCGACTTCTACGGCGGCTGCCTCGGCGCGGTCGCCGGCGTGCTGGTGGCCGACTACTGGATGCTGCGCCGCACGGAGCTGGCGCTCGGCGACCTGTACCGGGTGGACGGCTCCTACCGGTACGCGGGAGGGTGGAACTGGCGGGGTGTGGCGAGCGTGCTGCTCGGCATGCTGCTGGCCGTGGGCGGGGCCCATTCCGCCTCCGGCCAGGGGCCGTTCCCCGGCGACGGCCTGATCCCGTTCCTGCGGCCGCTGTACAGCTATAGCTGGGTGGTCGGGCTGCTGTCGGCGACCGTCGCCTACTACGTGCTCAACGTGCTGTTCCCGGCCCGTGGCCGGCTGGCCCGGCCCGCAGTCTCCAGCGGTGCCGCAACCTAGACCGATACAAGGCTGGAGACGTCCGGGGCGGCCATCCCCCTCGGGCGGTCCGCTCCGGACGCGAGCGGGGGATCACGAGGAGGGCGTGACATGCTGGAGTTCGGCATCTGCTTTTCCGCCGACCCGCCGCCGTCGCGGGTGGTCGAGCTGACCAGGGCGGCGGAGGAGGCCGGCTTCGACTATGCATGGGCGTGGGACTCCCACGTGCTGTGGCAGGACGTCTACCCGGTCTTCGCGCTGATGGCCACGGCCACCTCGCGGATCCGCATGGGGCCGTGCGTGACCAACCCGGCCACCCGCGACCCGACCGTGACCGCGAGCGCGCTGGCGACCCTGAACGACATCTCCGGCAACCGCATGGAGATGGGCATCGGCCGCGGCGACAGCGCGCGGCGCGTGATCGGCCAGCCGCCGGTGACGGTCGAGCGGATGGAGTGGGCCGCGCGGCTCATCAAGGACCTGGCGGAGGGACGGCCGGTCGTCTACGACGGCACCGAGATCCAGCTCAAGTGGGCCAGGGGCACGCTGCCGGTGTGGGTCGCGGCCTACGGGCCGAAAGCGTTGAAGCTGGCCGGGCGCATCGGCGACGGCGTGATCCTCCAGCTCGCCGACCCGCACGTCATCGAGTGGCTGCTGCGCTGGGTGCGCGAGGGCGCCGAGGAGGCCGGGCGCCGCTTCGAGGACGTCAAAGTGATGGCCGCCGCGCCCGCCTACGTGTCCGGCGACCTCGGGCGTGCCCGCGACCAGGTGCGCTGGTTCCCGGCGCTGGTCTCCAACCACGTCGTCGACCTGGTCAGCCGCTACCCGCGGGAGGAGCTGCCCGTGGAGCTGACCGCCTACATCGCCACCAGGGACCACTACGACTACGCCGAGCACGGGAGGGTGGGCGCGGAGCACGCTTCATTCGTGAGCGACGAAGTGGTAGACCGGTTCTGCGTGATCGGGACGCTGGAGGACTGCGAACGGCGCCTGCGGGAGCTGGAGGCCGTCGGCGTGCACCAGTTCAACATCTACTCGATGGTCGACGACCCGGACGCCGTGATCCGCACCTTCGGCAAGGAGCTGATCCCGCCGCTCGGGGCACCAGGGGCGGGACGGGACCAAGGAGGCCGGCAATGACCACGGTTCGGGCAGCGATCGTCCAGGCGCACAGCAACCTCCCCAAGGACGAGGCGATCGACAAGCACGTCGGGCTGATCGCCAAGGCGGCGGCCGAGGGCGCCCAGATCACCTGCCTGCAGGAGATCTTCAACGGCCCGTACTTCCCCGCGGAGCAGGACCCCAAGTGGTACGCGACCGCCGAGCCCGAGGACGGCCCGACCGTGACCCGCATGCGCGCGCTGGCGCGCGACCACGGCATGGCGCTGGTCGTGCCCTTCTACGAGGAGGAGCAGCCGGGGGTCTACTACAACTCGGCGGTGGTGATCGAGCGGGACGGCACGGTGGTCGGCAAGTACCGCAAGACCCATATCCCCCAGGTCGGCCCGTGCTTCTGGGAGAAGTTCTACTTCAAGCCCGGGAACCTCGGGTACCCGGTGCTCGAGACCTCGGTCGGCCGGGTGGGGCTGATCATCTGCTACGACCGCCACTTCCCGGAGGTCGCCCGCCAGCTCGGCCTCAAGGGCGCGGAGCTGGTGTTCAACCCCTCGGCCACGGTGGAATCGCTGTCACGCTACCTGTGGGAGCTGGAGCAGCCCGCCCACGCCGTGGCCAACGGCTTCTGGGTCGCGGCGATCAACCGGGTCGGCACGGAGGAGCCGATGAACCCGCACCGGTTCTACGGGTCGAGCTACTTCTGCGACCCGCGCGGCCAGATCGTCGCCAGGGCGTCGGAGGACGCCGATGAGGTGCTGGTCGCGGACCTCGACCTCGACAAGGCCCGCGAGGTGCGCAACACCTGGCAGTTCCTGCGCGACCGGCGCCCCGAGACCTACGGGGAGCTGACGGAGCTGCTGCCCTGACCGACTCGCGCGGGAGGAGCTGAGCATGCGGACCTTGATCAAGGGCGGCACGGTGGTGACCGCCACGGAGACCATGGCGGCGGACGTGCTGGTCGACGGCGAGCGGGTGGCGACGGTCGGCAGCGACCTCGGCGCCGAGGCCGACCGCATCATCGACGCGAGCGGCCGCCTGGTCACGCCCGGCGGCATCGACGTCCACACCCACATGGAGATGCCCTTCGGCGGGACCTTCTCCTCCGACGACTTCGCCACCGGCACCGCCGCGGCCGCCTGGGGCGGCACCACCACGATCGTCGACTTCGCCGTCTCGGACTTCGGCGAGTCGCTGCAGACCGCAGCGCAGCGCTGGCACCAGAAGGCGGGCCCCAAGGCGCACGTCGACTACGGCTTCCACATGATCGTGCGCGAGGTCAACGACCAGACGCTCGCCGACATGGACAGCCTCGTGGAGCAGGGGATCACCTCGTTCAAGCTGTTCATGGCCTATCCCGGCGTGTTCATGGTCGACGACGCCTCGCTGTTCCGCGCGATGAGCCGCTCCAGCGACAACGGCGCGCTGATCATGCTCCACGCCGAGAACGGCGGCCCGATCGACGTGCTGATCCAGCGCTACCTGGCCGAGGGCCGCACCGACCCGGTCAACCACGGCCTCACCCGGCCGGCCTCGATGGAGGGCGAGGCGACCCACCGCGCGATCAGGCTGGCGGAGCTGGCCGGCGTGGCCGTCTACATCGTCCACCTGTCCTCGAACGACGCCCTGAACGCGGTGCGCGAGGCGCGCGACAGCGGGGTGGCCGCGCTCGCCGAGACCTGCCCGCAGTACCTGTTCCTGTCCGCCGACGACCTTGGCCGCCCCGGCTTCGAGGGCGCCAAGTACGTCTGCTCGCCGCCGCTGCGGCCAAAGCCGCACCAGGTGGAGCTGTGGAACGGCCTGCGCTCCGACGACCTCCAGCTCGTCGCCACCGACCACTGCCCGTTCCACTTCAAGGACCAGAAGCAGATGGGGCTGGGCAACTTCGCGAAGATCCCCAACGGGCTGCCCGGGGTCGAGGACCGCTTCACGCTGCTCTACGACGGCGGCGTGCGCGCCGGGCAGATCGGCCTGAACCGGTTCGTGGAGCTGGTCGCCACCGCTCCGGCCAAGCTGTTCGGCCTGTACCCGCGGAAGGGCACCATCGCGCCGGGCTCCGACGCCGACATCGTGGTGTTCGACCCGGACACCGAGCGGGTGCTGTCCGCCGCGACCCACCACATGAACGTCGACTACTCCTGCTACGAGGGCCGCTCCGTGCGCGGCGTGCCCGAGGTGGTGATGCAGCGCGGCCAGGTCCTGGTCGACCACGGCAAGTTCCTCGGCCAGCCCGGCCAGGGCCAGTTCATCGCCAGGTCCCGCTCGGGCACGTGAGCACGGTCACGCCGACGCCATGACCTCGCCGCCACGGACCGTGCGCGTGCCGCCGCTGCTGGTCGCGGTCGAGGCGGTCGAGGCCGGGCTGGTCCCCGTCGCACCCGACCATCCGCGCATCGCGGAGCTGGTCGCCAAGGCACGCCGTGAGCAGTGGCCCGGGCCAGGGCAGATCGAGTGGTCCGGCGAGGCACGGGTCCGGTTCACCGCCGACGGGGGCGTCGAGGCGGCCTGGCTGCTCGACGTGCCCCGCTACGACGACGAGGTCGAACGGCTGGCGGCGCGACAGCTGCGGCTGCCCAGCCCGGACGAGTGGGAGCACGCTTGCGGTGGGGAGGCCTCGACGCTGTTCCGGTGGGGCGACGACTGCCCCACCGACCGGTACCCGGTCGACGGCGACGACGGTCCGCACCGGCTCCCGAACGCGTTCGGGCTCGCCATCGGCCAAGACCCGTACCATGACGAGCAGTCGCCTTTTGGCAATTTCGCGCCAAATTTTGAATGGCGCCATTCTTCCGGCTAGATTCCGCGGGCTGGAAAGGGCTGAGGAGGAGGGACCTGTTGAACCCCGTGCGCTTCAGGCGTGCCGTTCTCTGGCTCGGTGCGCTTGCACTCGTGGCAGCCGCTATCGCGGTCGCAGGGCCGGTCCAGGCGGAAAGCAGCTACGTTGCCGGCTCGTCCGGGGTCGGCGATCCCTTCTTCCCATTAGCGGGCAACGGCGGCTATGACGTTTCCAACTATTCCCTTCGGCTCGATTACGACCCCGCGACGCGCCAATTGGACGGGACGGCGACCATCAGCGCGACGGCGACGCTTGATCTCTCGAGCTTCGATCTCGACCTGCGTGGCTTCGACATCTCGCAGCTCTCGGTCAACGACCACGCGGCGTCCTTCACGCGTGACGGCCAGGAGCTCGTCATCACTCCGCACCCGCGGCTCGACGCCGGCGACGCATTCACCGTCGTCGTGGATTACGCCGGCGTGCCGGCTGTCGTCACCGATCCTGATCAGTCGATCGAGGGCTGGGTGCCGACCGACGACGGGGCCTTCGTCGTCGGTGAGCCGCAGGGGTCGCCGGCGTGGTACCCGGCCAACGACAACCCGCAGGACAAAGCGACCTTCGACTTTGCGGTGAGCGTTCCCGACGGTCTCACCGCGATGGCGAACGGTGTGCTCGTCTCCCAGACCTCGAGTGGCGGCAAGACGACGTTCGTCTGGCGCGAGGGCCTTCCGATGGCGCCGTACCTGGCGACCGCGACGCTCGGCCGCTTCGACCTCACGCAGTACCAGCTCGAGAGCGGGATCCCCGTGTACGTCGCCGTCGACCCCACGGTCTCCACCAGCTCCGTGCTGAATAAGCTGCCGGACATCGTCGACTTCTACAGTTCGATCTACGGGCCCTATCCATTCGATGCGGTCGGCGCGATCGTCGATGACGCCAAGAACGTCGGCTATTCACTTGAGACGCAGACGAAGCCCGTATTCGACCGTCCGCCGGACGAGACGACGCTCGCGCACGAGCTCTCGCACATGTGGTTCGGCGACTCGGTGACGCTCACGCAGTGGCCGGACATGTGGCTGCACGAGGGGTTCGCGACGTGGTCGGAGTGGATCTGGAGTGAGCACAACGGCCGGAAATCGGCCGAGCAGTGGTTCAATACGCTTTACAACACGCCGGCCCAGGACACCGCCTTTTGGACGCCGCCGCCCGCGAGCCCGGGAACGCCCGTGTACCTCTTCAACGGGACGATCTACTATCGGGGCGCCATGACACTCGAGGCCCTGCGCGAGAAGGTGGGGGATTCCGCGTTCTTCCGAATCCTGCGGGACTGGGCCGCCGAGCACCGCTACGGGAACGTGACGACGCCCCAGTTCATCGCCCTCGCCGAGCGCGACAGCGGCACGGACCTCCAGCACTTCTTCGACGTCTGGCTCTACCAGCCGGACAAACCGACATCCTGGTAGGAGCTACATCCGTCCCGGCCAAGCAGTGGAAAGCTTTCTTACCACCTGGCAAGAAAATCTTCCACCAAGGCATCGGCTCCACTGACGCTCAAGGAATCGCCTCGGTTGCGAGGGCGACGAGCCGTTCGGCGCGGCGAACGGCTCCCTTCGCCTCGGTCTCTGACACATCACGCCGGTCATACTGTGCGCGATCCTTGAGCCCGAGCAGCGTCCGCACGGCCGCCGAAACGCAGACGGCTCAGGGGGAGTCGGTGACCTGCAGGGAGGTCACCGGGCGGCCGTCGCTCCACCTGCCCATGAAGCGTTGCTCGGCGGTCCCGCCGAGCGCGAAGCGGCAGTCCCGCCGCGCGGTCGCGCAGCTCTGCAAGGCGTCAAGGAGCTTCCAGGGGCCGTAGAAGTCCAGCGCGTCCGGCGGGTCGTTCGTGCCGCTGAGCGACAGGAAGTGGCTGGCGACCAGCGCGGGCGTGCCGTGCTCGTCGCTGCGGACCAGCACGTAGTCCTTGTTGGCCGGCGGGACGTGGCCGAGCGCGGCCCACAGGGCCTTCGGGCCCTCCAGGCCGACCCGGGTGTCACGGTCGGAAGCGAGCACCAGCACCAGGGTGGACGGTGGGATGCCGCGCAGCACCCGCAGGCTGTCCTTGTCCTCCTCCGGCGGCTGCAGCACGAACAGGGCTTTCGGGCGCGGCAGCCGCTCCCTGCCGGTGTCGGCGGCGAGCTGGGCCGCCATGCTCCCGCCGATCGAGTGGCCCACCAGCACCAGGTGGTCCCACTGGGGCTTGACGTGCCCCGGCCGTGCCAGCTCCCGCACTGCCGCCCGCAGTCCCGCCAACGGCCCCTTGCGCCGCTCGTTGACGTCCAGCGCCTGGAACGGCTGGGCCTGGAAGACCACGATGCTGCCCCGCGCCACCAGGTGGTCGATCCAGCCCTGGTACTCGTCCGCGCCGACGCCCTGGGTGAAGACCACCACCGGCGCGCTGCGGGGCCGCGGGCGCCGCGGGTCGCGCCCGGTCCCCCGCCGAGCCGCCGCCCGCGCAGCCGGCCAGCGCCAAGGCGGCGAGCAGGCCCGCCACGCCGCGGCCCCGTCGGGTCGGGAGCCGGCTCCGTCCAGGTCCCACCATCACTGCCTCCATGAGCGTCGCGGCGGACTTGCTCCGACCTCGGAGTATATTTGCGCCGAACCCGGTACGTGGCAACCCACGCGGCTTGGCGGAGCGGCCGCGGCGCGGGGCACACTGACACCGTGACACACCACTCGGGCCAGCAGCGCCGGATGTCGTTCCTGTTCGGCCTGTTCGCCGTGGGCCACCGGGTGCGGGCCCTGCTCGGCCAGACCATGGCCGACGCCGGCCTGCGGCCCGACGAGTACGCCATCTACAGCGCGGTGCTCAGGGCCGGGCCGCTGACCATCAGCGACCTGGCGCAGATGGTGGGGATGCCGCTGACCACGGTGTCGGACTACGTCCGCACCATGACCACCCGCGGCCACGCCCACCGCTCCCGGAACCCGGCCGACAGCCGCTCCTACCTGGTCTCCCTGACCGAGGACGGCGCCGCCGCCCACGGCACCGCCATGGCCGGCTTCGCCGACGCCATCAACCGCGTCCGCAAGGCGCTGCCCGTCCCCGAGCAGGACCTCGTCCGCGCCCTGCACGCGCTTGACGACGCCGTCCGCCAGGTCCTGGAGGAGCTGCCGGCGCAGGACCGCCGCCAGCAGCTGCCCTCCGCGCGCGCTCGCGTGCGCTCGCACGACGCTGTGCCGAGGTGCCCGCCCAGATGAGCCAGAAGGGCCTGGAAACGGAACTGGACCATGAGCTGCGTGCCGAGCGGCACATGCTCGAGCACGCACGCCGGTGCCTGGCCGCGATGCGACGGCGCGCCGAGTCGCTGACGTCGTCCAGCGGTGGCGACTGGGTCTCCGAGGAGGTGCTGCACTGGCGCATCCAGCAGCGCATCGCCTCGCTCGCCGACGACGGCTCGAGCGGCCTGTTCTTCGGCCGCATCGACTACGACGACGGCGCCGAGCTGCCGGGCGCGCGCTTCTACCTCGGCCGCCGGCACGTTGTCGACGACGAGGGCGACCCGGTGGTCATCGACTGGCGCGCCCAGCTCGCCCACCCGTTCTACCGCGCGACCCCACGGATGCGGTTCGGCGTGCGGCTGCGCCGCCGCTTCGGCTACCAGCGGGGCAATCTGACCTCGTTCCAGGACGAGCCGCTCTACCTCGGTGAGGACGACGGCACCGCCGACCGGCTGCTCGCGGCGGAGATCGAGCGTCCGCGCATCGGGCCCATGCGCGACATCGTCGCCACCATCCAGCCGGAGCAGGACGACCTGATCCGCGCGCCGCTGTCGGAGACCATCGTCGTGCAGGGCGGCCCCGGCACCGGCAAGACCGCGGTCGGCCTGCACCGCATCGCCTACCTGCTGTACGAGCACCGGGACCGACTGGAGCGCGACGGCGTGCTGGTGATCGGCCCCAGCGCGGCCTACCTCGCCTTCATCCGCGAGGTGCTCCCCGGCCTCGGCGAGGTGCGGGTGGAGCAGCGCTCCATCGTCGACCTGGTGCCCGGCGTACGGCCGCACGGCAGCGACCCGCTCGCGGTCGCCGCGGTGAAGGCGGACGCGCGCATGGCCGAGGTGGTGCGGCGCGCGGTCTTTCGGCACGTCCGCTGGCCGACCGCGCCGCTGCGACTGCGATGGTCCAGCCGGGTGGTGGACGTCCCGGCGGCGGCGCTGCGCCACGAGGTGGCCGCCCTGCTCGCCCGCGGCGTGCGCTACCACATCGGGCGCGCGCAGCTCCGCCAGTGGCTGCTCGACCGCTGCCACCAGCACCTGGTCTCCACCGACGCGCTGAGCGCCCTCGACACCGCTCGCGACGTGGAGCGCGCCGTCGGCGGCTCGGCCGAGCTGCGCGGCTTCCTGGACCGGACCTGGCCGTCGCTCAACCCTGCCAAGGTGGTCTTCAAGCTCCTCAGCGACCGCGCCACGCTGGCCGAGGCGGCGGCCGGCGTCCTTGACCCGCAGGAGGCCGAGCGGGTCGTCCGGCCGCGGCCGCGCGGCGGTTTCCGCCGGGTCTCGTGGTCGCTCGAGGATGCCTTCCTCATCGACGAGGCGACCGACGTGATCGAGGGAACCCGCACCTATGGTCACGTCGTGGCCGACGAGGCGCAGGACCTCTCGCCGATGCAGCTCCGCGCGATCGGGCGGCGCTGCCGCTACGGGTCGGCCACGGTGCTCGGCGACCTCGCCCAGGGCACCTCGCCGTGGGCGGCGGGCGGCTGGGAGGACGCCTTCCCGCACCTCGGCAAGGCGGAGCCGCGCCTGGAGGTGCTGCCACGCGCCTTCCGCGTGCCGCGGCAGGTGCTCGACTTCGCCAACCGCCTGCTCGTGACCATCGCGCCCGAGGTCGACCCCGCCGCGTCGGTGCGGAGCGTGCCAGGCTCGCTGGAGCTGCGCGCGACCGCGCCGGAGCGCTTCACCGGCGCGTGGCTCGGCGCCCTGGCCGAGGCGCTCGCGGCCGAGGGCTCGGTCGGCCTGATCGCCGCCGACCAGAGGGTCCCCGAGATCCGCGCCGAGCTCGAGCGCCGGCGCGTCGACTTCCGCATGGTCGAGCGCTTCGACCTGACGACCCCGCTGTCGCTGGTCCCCGCCTCGACGGTCAAGGGCCTGGAGTTCGACCAGGTCGTGCTGCTGGAGCCCGCCGACCTGGCCGACGGGGACCCCCAGGGCCTGCGCCGCCTCTATATCGCCCTGACCCGCGCGGTCTCCCACCTGTGCGTGGTCCACGCGCGCCCGCTGCCCGAGCCCCTGGCCACCGGCGCGGCAGCGTAGGCCCCGGTCCGGCCCCGGGTGGCGCGGGTGGCGCCGGGTGGACCCGGGGTGGCGCCGGCCCACGGCGGGCCTCAGCCGCCGGCGCCCTCGGCCCGCGGCGGTGCGAGCTCGGCCATCTGGGGCGCGCCGCACAGGCGGGGGGCGTCGAGCGGGCAGTGGGTGGCCGGCTCGGGTGCGCGGGCGGCTGCCTCGGGCGCGGGCCGGCGGATGGTCACGAACGCGAGCAGCCCACCGGCGGCGACGAGCGCTGCCGAGATCCAGGCCGCGAGCCGGAAGCCGGCCGCGAACACGTCCGGGTCGAGCGAGTCCGCCCCGGCGATGCCGGCGACCACTGGCAGGGTGGCGACGGCGAGCAGCCCGGCGGCGCGCGCCACCGCGTTGTTGATCGCCGAGGCGACCCCGGCGTGCTCGGCGCTGGCGGCGGCCAGCACGGTCGCGGTGAGCGGGGCGACCGTCAGCGACAGGCCGAGCGCGAACACGACCACCGCCGGGAAGGTGCTCTCCCAGTAGCTCCTCCCGGGGCTGACCAGCACCAGCATGGCGAGACCCGCGGCGGCGACCAGGGGGCCGAGGGTCATGGGCAGCCGTGGCCCGACCCGCTCGGCGAGCCGTCCGGCCCGCGCCGACAGCAGCAGCATGATGACGGTGATGGGCATGAGGGCGGTGCCGGACCTGAGCGGGGACATGCCCACCACCCGCTGGAGCTGGATCGGCAACAGGAACAGCGACCCGCTCAGCGCGCCGTAGATCAGGAAGGTGACCGCGTTGGCGCCGCTGAACTGGCGTGAGCGGAAGATGCCGAGCGGGACCATCGGGTGGTGGCTGAAGCGCTCGACCGCGACGAAGGTGGCCAGTGCGGCCACACCGCCGGCGCCCGCGACCAGCACGGTGGGAGAGGTCCAGCCCACCGAGGGACCGTCGGTCAGGGCGTAGGTGAGGCCGGCGAGGCCGAGGGCGGCCAGGGCCGCGCCGGCCAGGTCCAGCTCCGTCGCGACGCCCGGGTCCCGGCTCTCGGGTACGTGACGGATGGCGGCCCACAGCGCGACCGCGGTGAACGGCAGGTTGATGAGGAAGACCAGCCGCCAGGACACCGCCGTCGTCAGGAACCCGCCGAGCAGCGGCGCAAAGGCGGTGGCCACGCCGCCGAGCCCGGACCAGGCGCCGATCGCGGGGGCGCGGTCCGAGGGGCGGAAGGTCGCCTCGATGATGGCGAGGCTGCCCGGGGTGAGCAGCGCGGCGCCGACCCCCTGGAGCGCCCGGGCGGCGATCAGCGCCGGCGCGGTCGGCGCCACGCCGCAGACGAGCGAGGCCACCGCGAACCAGACGATGCCGACGACGAACACCCTGCGCCTGCCGAAGTGGTCGCCGAGCGACCCGCCGAGCAGCAGCAGGCCGGCCAGGGTCAGGGTGTAGGCATTGACTGTCCACTGGAGGCTGGCGAGGCCGACGCCGAAGTCCCGCGCGATCGTCGGCAGCGCCACGTTGACGACGCTGGCGTCGAGCATCACCAGCCCGGAGCCGAGCACGGTGGCGACCAGCACCCAGCGCCCCGCGGCCGAGCTGTAGGCGACCTCGCCGGGCACGCTCCCGGCGGCCGCGCCGGCGCGGGCGGGAGCGGCGCCGTCGGGTACCTGCGTCATCGCACTCTCCCGCTCGACGACCGGCGCGTCCCCCACTGCACCGGCGCTCGGTCGGCTCCTCACGTCTGGCGAGGATAGGGCCGAGGCGTGGGCGCGTGCCAGCAGCCCGAAGACAGCGAAGGCGGCGCCGCCGACCGGCTCACCAACCTGAACTACGCCTTTGGCAACGTGTCCGAGGACGGCAAGTGCTTCATCAGGAACGAGGCGGGCGTCGGCGACGCTTTCGCCGACTTCCAGCGGGCGTACTCCGCCGATGAGAGCGTCGACGGCGTGGCCGACTCCGACACCCAGGCGCTGCGCGGCAACTTCAACCAGCTCCGCAAGCTGAAGCAGAAGCACCCGCAGCTCAAGGTGCTGATCTCACTCGGCGGCTTCACCTGGTCGAAGTTCTTCTCGAACGCCGCGCTGACCGCCGAGTCGCGGCGGCAGTTCGCGCGGTCGTGCATCGACCTCTACATCAAGGGCAACCTGCCGTTGCTGCCCGACTCCAACGCCGGCGGGACGGGGGTCGGCGCCGGTGTGTTCGACGGCATCGACATCGACTGGGAGTACCCCGCCGCCGAGGGCGCCGCCGGCAACGTGGTGCGGCCCGAGGACACCCGCAATTTCACCCTCGTGCTCGCCGAGCTGCGCCGCCAGCTCGACGAGCTCGGCCGCGGGAGCCACAGGCACTACCTGCTCACCGCGGCCGTGCCCGCCGGCTCCGACAAGATCGCCAAGCTCGAGGTCCGCGAGATCCACCGCTCCCTCGACTGGCTCAACCTGCTGACCTACGACTTCCACGGCCCGTGGGAGGCGACCGGCCCGACCCAGTTCCACTCCAACCTGTTCCTGCACCCCGACGACCCCAACCCGGTCGGCTCCCCCGTGCGGGTCAGCGTCAACGACGTGGTCAACGCGTACCTGGCCGGCGGCACCCCGCGGAGCAAGATCGTCATCGGCGTCCCGTTCTACGGGCACGGCTGGACCGGCGTGCCCGCCGGGAGCACGAACGGCCTGTTCCAGGCGGCGACCGGGCCGGCCAACGACCCCGAATTCGGCGCGGGCACCGCGAGCTACCGGACGCTGAAGGGCTTCGCCGCGCCCGGGTTCCGCGACCCGGTCACCCGCGGCTTCTGGAAGTACGACGGCACCACCTTCTGGGCCTATGACGATCCCGGCGTGCTGCTCGACAAGACCGGGTACGTCAGGGACCGCAGGCTCGGCGGCCTGATGATGTGGGAGCTGTCCCTGGACGACGAGCAGGCCACCCTGGTCAAGACCATCGACAGCGGCCTGAGCGGGCACGGCCGCGGCTGACCCCCGCCGAGGCCGGGCGGGGTCACGGTTCGGGCGTCGCCATCCGGACCGTGCCTCCCCGCTCCAGCTCGTGCGCGAGGTCCTCGAGCTCGGCGCCGCCCGCCATGAGCCGGGTCAGCTCCTGTATCGTGACGTCCTCCTTGGCGAAGCTGCCGGCGCTGCGGCCCCGGTTGAGGATGAGGAAGCGGTTGCCCACCGGGTAGGCGTGGTTGGGGTTGTGGGTGATGAAGATGACCCCGAGGCCGCGGTCGCGAGCCTGGGCGATATAGCGCAGCACGATGCCTGCCTGCTTGACGCCCAGGGCGGAGGTCGGCTCGTCCAGGATGAGCACCCGGGCGCCGAAGTACACCGCCCGGGCGATCGCCAGCGACTGGCGCTCGCCGCCTGACAGCGTGCCCACCGGCTGGTCGGGGTCGCGCACGTCGATCCCCATCTTGGCCAGCTCGCCGCGGGTCTCCTGCCTGGCCAGGCGAACGTCGAAGCGGCGCAGGGGGCCGCGGCCCCTGGTGGGCTCGGAGCCGAGGAAGAAGTTCCGCCAGACCGACATGAGCGGGATCATGGCGAGGTCCTGGTAGACGGTGGCGATGCCGCGGTCGAGCGCGTCGCGGGGGTTCTGGAAACGCACCGGCACGCCGTCGACCAGGTACTGGCCCGTGTCGTGCTGGTGCACGCCGGACAGGATCTTGATGAGCGTCGACTTGCCGGCGCCGTTGTCGCCCAGCACGCACGCCACCTCGCCGGCGCTCACCGCGGCCGAGATCCCCTGCAGGGCGATCACGCTGCCGAAGTGCTTGCTGACGTCGCGCACCTCGAGCACGGCGGGGAGCTGGCTCATTTGCGTGCCTCCTCTGCCCACTTGCGCACCAGGTTGTTGGCGAGGGTGGCGAACAGCAGCATCGCACCGAGGAACAGCTTGAACCAGTCGTTGTCCCACTGGGCGTAGACGATCCCCTGCTTGGTCATGCCGTAGATCAGCGCGCCGACGGCAGCGCCGACCGCCGTGCCGTAGCCGCCGCTGAGCAGGCAGCCGCCGATCACGGCGGCGATGATGAACTCGAACTCCTGGCCGAAGCCCGCGCCCGCCTGCACCGACGTGAACCGCACCGCGGCGGTGATCCCGACCAGCCAGGCGGCCGCCGCGGTGGTCATGAACAGGCCGATCTTGGTGCGGGCGACGGGCACGCCCACGCTGCGGGCGGCCGGCGCCGCGCCGCCCACGCTGAAGATCCAGTTCCCGACCCTGGTGCGCAGCAGCACCCAGCTCGCGAGCACCGTCACGGCCAGCCACCACAGGATCGACACCTGGAACGGCGTGCCGAGGACCTTGACCGTGCTCGCGAACAGCGCGTGGGCGCTGTCGTAGCCGCCGGCGTGGGCGATGCCACGCACCTGCACGGTGCCGGTGACCAGCTTGGTGACGCCCAGGTTGGCGCCTTGCAGCGCGAGCAGGGTGCCGAGGGTGACGATGAAGCTCGGCAGCCCCGTCTTGACCACCGCCAGGCCGTTGAAGAACCCCACGACCAGGGCGAAGGCGAGCGCGGCGGCGATGGCCGGCCAGATGTTCCAGCCGAGCTCCGTGGTGAGCATGCCGGTCAGCAGGCCGGCGGAGCCGGTCATCACCCCGGCGGAAAGGTCGAACTCGCCGCCGATCATGAGCAGCGCCACGGCCACCGCGCCGATGCCGAGCGTGGAGGCCGGGTCGAGCCAGTTGGCCGCGCCCACCTTGCTGGCGAACAAGCTCCCCGCCTGCCACCAGAAGAACGCGTACACCACGACCGCGCCGATCACGGCGGCGAACTCCGGACGCACCAGCAGCCGGCGCAGCAGCGTCGTCGGGGCCAGCCGCTCGTCGGCGGCGGGCGCGCCGGCCACGCTCATCGCGTGCCCTTGGACGCCAGGTCCGCCACCTGCGCGGCGTTGTCCTTGGTGACGAAGCCGGGGCCGGTCAGGACCGGGCCGCCGCCGCCGACGGTGTTGAGGTTCTGGATGTACAGCTTCAGGAACACGATGGGAAGGTAGCCCTGGAGGTACTGCTGCTGGTCGATGGCGAACTCGATCTCGCCCGCCTTGATGGCGTCCACCACGTCGCCGTTGAGGTCGAAGGTCCCCAGCTTGGCGCTCGACCCGGCGTCCTTGGCCGCGTCCCTGGCGGCGATGCCCACCTGCGGGTTCAGGGCCAGCACCGCGTCGATGCTCTTGTCGGCCTGGAGCTTCGACTTGATGGTGGCGCTCGCCTCGGTGACGTTCTTGATGTCGACCTGGAGGTTGGTGACCGCGCCGCCGAAGGTGTCCTTGGCGCCGGCGCAGCGCTCCTGCAGCCCGATGTTCTCCGCCTCGTGGATCACGCACAGCAGGTGCTTGGCGCCGTCCGCCTTGAAGCGCTGGCCGGCGCCCCGGCCGGCGATCCGCTCGTCCTGACCGACGTGGGTGACCGCCCCGAACTCGGCCGACCGGTCGCCGCCGGAGTTGATGGTGATGACCGGGATCTTGGCGCTGACCGCCGCCTGGACGGAGGCTTTGAGCGCGTCCGGGTTGGCCATGGAGACCACCAGCCCGTTGACCTTCTGGCTCACCGCGGTGTCGATCAGCTTTGCCTGGGCGCCGGCGTCGCCGTCGCTCTGGTAGGTGACCTTGACCCCGAGGTCCGTGCCGGCCTGCTCGGCGCCCTTCTTGACGACGTCCCAGAAGGCGTCGCCCGCGGCGCCGTGGGTGACGACGGCGATCGTGAGGTTGCTGCCGCTCTGCGTGCCGCTGCCCGACGCCGTCTGGGTCTTCGTGCCGCCGCCGCAGGCCGCGAGCGCGAGCGCCGCGACCATCAGCACCGCCACCGAAAGCAGCCTCCTTCGACGCGTCATGTTGCGTCGCCTCCTCCCACTAGGTGGACCCGGATGGTCAGCGAGGACCGGGACGCCCGGCCGGAGCCGGGGCCGCCGGCACCCGCCCGAGGAACGCCAGGCTCGCTCGTACGTCCTGGACCGGGCCGGCGCCCTCGGCCGGCTCGGAGTCGAGAGCGGTGTCCTGCTCCAGCACGTACCAGTGCCGGTAGCCGGCCCGCTCGAGCTCGGTGACGACCTCGGCGACCGGGGCGTCCCCGGCGCCGAGGGGGCGGTACAGGCCCTGGCGCACGGCCTCTCTGTAGCCGAGGCCGCCGGCGGCCACCCGGCGGGCCAGCGCCAGGTCGACGTTCTTGAGGTGGACGTGGCGCACCCGCCCGGGCGCGGCGCGCACCAGCGCCAGCGGGTCGGTGCCACCGATGAGCAGGTGCCCGGTGTCGACGCACAGGGCCACGTCAGTGCGGTCCAGCAGCGTCTCCACGTCGTCTCGCCGCTCCACCACCGTGCCGGCGTGGGGGTGGAGGGCCAGTGCGAGACCGTGGCGGTCGCTCAGCTCGGCCAGGCGGTCCAGCGCCGCCGCCAGGTGCCCCCAGGCCGCCTCGTCGACGTCGGGACGGCCCTCGTAGCCGTCCTGGCCGGTCGCGGCGGCCACCACCAGAACCTCGGCGCCCCCCGCCGCGAGCAGCGCGGCGGCCCGGTCGGCCTCGGCGAGGCTGGCGTCCGCCAGGTCGGGCCGGTGCAGCACCAGCGCCACGAACCCTGCCACCAGGCGCAGGTCGAACCGGGCGAGCAGGGCGCGCAGCCCGGCGGGGTCGGCCGGCAGGTAGCCCGGGGGCCCCGCCTCGATGGCCGCCAGCCCCACCGAGCGGACCTCGGCCAGCACCCGCCCGGGCGGCAGTTGCACGCCCCAGCCGGGGACCTCGCACACGCCCCACGAGATCGGCGCGGCGGCCACCCGCGCGGCAAAGGGGGGTGCCGGCCTCACCGGACCGACACCTCCTCCAGCGCCACCGGCCGCCGCTCCTGGAGCGAGCGGCTGGCCGCCAGGGCGACCGCCATGGCCTCGCGCGCGTCCGCGCCGGTGCAGCGGTTGGGCCCGCGCCCGCCGGCCAGCCGCACGAATGCCTCCATCTCCGCCCGGTACGCGGCGCGGAAGCGGTCGATGAAGCCCGCGTACGGCCGGCTGGCCGGTGCGAGGGCGCCGGGCCCCACCGGGTGCACCGGGGTGCGGCCGTCGAGGCCGACGGCCAGGCTGTCACCGGTGCCGAGCACCTCGAGGCGGTGGTCGTAGCCCACGGGGTCGCTGCGGCTGGCCGTCAGGGCGACGGGCGTGCCGTCGTCGAGGGTGAGCACGACGACCGAGGTGTCGACGTCGTCGTGCTCGGCGAAGGCGCCGCCGGTGAGCGCGGCGCCGGTGGCGTACACCTCCGCCACCTCACGGCCGGTGAGCCAGCGCACCACGTCGAAGTCGTGCACCACCATGTCGGCGTGGATGCCTCCCGAGCCCTTCAGGTAGCCCGGCGGCGGGGGTACGTGGTCGTAGGCGTTGGCCCGCACCAGCAGCACCCGGCCGACGCCGCCGCCGGCGATCGCCGCGCGCGCGGCCAGGTACCCGGGATCGAAGCGCCGCTGGAAGCCGACCTGCAGCTCGACCCCTGCGGCGGCGACGTCGGCGAGCACCGCGTCGGTGCTCTCCAGATCGAGCGCGACCGGCTTCTCGCAGAAGACCGGCACGCCGGCGGCGGCCGCCCCACGCACCAGCCCGGCATGGGTGGATGTCGACGAGGCCACCACCGCGGCGTCCACGGTCCCCAGCAGCTCGTCGACGGAGGCGGCGGTGCCGGCACGGAACCGGTCGGCCAGCTCCCTGGCCGCGCCGGCCACCGGGTCGTACACGGTGACCCGGCCCACCGCGGGGCTGCGGGCGAGGGTCTCGGCGTGGACGCCGGCGATACGGCCGGCACCCAGCAGCCCGACGTGCAGCGAGCCGCTGCCGGAACCGTCCCACCCCATGGTCCTCTGCCTCCCTGGCGTCGTCGCCGGGAACCCGGCGATCCCCGGAGGGCTCAGCCGTCCTTGGAGCGCTCCATGCTATTGGAGCGCTCCAAAATCGGAGGATGATTGCATCCGCCCTGCTTGTCAAGGCTTTGCCTTGAAGCGCTCTATTGACGGAGAGCACCGGCGTCCATACGCTCCAGTGAGCACCGCCGACCGGGGAGGAGGCGACCCATGCGGCATCCCACCATGGACGACGTCGCCGCCCGGGCCGGGGTCTCCCGTGCGCTCGTCTCGCTGGTCGTGCGGGACGCGCCCAACGTGAGCGAGGCCAAGCGCAAGGCCGTGCTCGAGGCGGCCGCCGAGCTCGGCTACCGGCCGCACGCCATGGCCCGCAGCCTCGCCGAGCGCCGGGCGAACATGATCGGCGTCCTGCTCTCCGACCTCCACAACCCGTTTTTCGCCGAGATCTACGACGGGCTCGAGAGCGCCGCCTCCCCGCTCGGGCTCCGCCTGCTGGCGAGCACCGGAGGACGGCGGCGGGCGTGGGAGCGCCGTGCCGTCGAGACCTTCCTCGATCTGCGCCTGGACGGCATCGTGCTCGCCAGCGCCGTGCTCGAGCGGCGCCACATCGAGGCCGCCGCCAGGGTGGTGCCGGTGGCGGTCGTGAGCCGCACGGTGCGCTCGGCCCTCGTCGACAACGTCGTGTGCGACGACGGGAGAGGCGCAGAGCTGGCGGTGGAGCACCTCGCCGCCCTCGGGCACCGGCGCATCGCCCACGTGGACGGCGGCAGCGGCGCCGGCGCCGTGGCCCGCAGGAAGGGCTACGAGCGGACCATGCGCCGCCTCGGCTTCGCCCGGCACGTCCGCGTCGAGCGGGGCGAGTTCACCGAAGAGGCCGGCGCCGAAGCCGCCAGGCGGCTGGTCGAGCACGGCGACCTGCCCACCGCCATCTTCGCGTCCAACGACCTCGCCGCGGTCGGGGCGCTCAGCGTGCTGGAGGCCAAGGGGCTGCGGGTGCCGGACGACGTCTCGGTGCTCGGCTTCGACAACACCGCGCTCGCCCGCGTCGACGCCGTCTCGCTCAGCACCATCGACCAGCCCCGGTTCGAGATGGGCCGGCTCACCATGCTGAGCCTGATCGAGCGCATCGGGGGCCGCGCCGACCCCAGGCGCCACGTCCTCCAGCCCGAGCTGGTGGCGCGCGCCAGCACCGGCCCGCCCCCTCCCTGAGCCGCCCCCGAGACCGGCCGCGGGCACCGCTCCCTGTCCCGATGGAGGCGGTCAGCCCGTCAGGCGCCCGCTTTCCGGCCTCGCGCGGCCAGCGCCAGGAGGACGTTGACGCTGGAGATCAGCGTGGCCGTCGCGGCCGGTTTCGGGGCGAGCTGCCGCTGGACGCCGGCGGTCGCCGCCGAGATCGCGTCGCTCGCGTGGATGAAGACCCCGTTGCGCAGCGACCGGTCGAGGTCCTCGCCCTTCAGCACCAGCAGCTCGGCCCCGATGATGATGGTCCTGACGCCGAAGAGCCGGAGCGCGTAGGTCGCCGCCCGGTCCGTGTGCGGGTCCACGCCCAGCCGCCGCAGCAAGATCGCCGGTGCGAACAGGGCGGCGACGCCGTTGAACAGGCGGATGCCCGCCAGAGCGTAACGCGCGTAGTCGCGAGCGCCCAGAGTCTCTCCCACGTGCTCTCCTTTCGGACAGGACAAGGACGGCCGGTCTTCGGGAAGGGTCGGCGGGCGGGTCACTCGACACGCCCGGCACCGCGTCGCTCCCAGGGCACGAACGCATTGGCGACCGAGCGCATGGACGGGCGCAGGTGCGGGTAGTGGCGCAGCAGGACGGTCGCCATGCTGTTCGCGTCGATCCAGTCGAGCCCAGCCTGGGTGTACACCTGCGGCGTGTAGTCCCGGGTGAAGAAGCGGTCGCTGTTCAGCCGGCGCGAGGCCATCAGGACGAAGATGCGGAAGGCCGTGTCGCTGAAGGCGAAGCCGGTCGGTCTGGGCTCCGCGTACATGCCCACCATGAGGTCGACGCGCTCGACATCGCCGTAGACCTGCCGGAGCTCGCGCGCCCACTCCTGGTTGTCGGTGAGGGACTCGAAGTCCTCCGCCGGGCGCAGGTGCAGCAGCCGGCGGAACTCGTTGTAGCGGGGCACTCCGAGCTCCCGGATGCGCAGGACGTCGGTTGCGGCGAGGTCCATGAGATTGCCGTCCGGCCGCTCGAACTCCTGCAGGAACCGCGGGTAGTTGTGCAGCGTGACCAGCCCCGGATGGATGGTGCCGAAGGAGTAGAAGAGGTCGGTCATGGCGAGCTTGTCCATGACCTCGAGCGCCTTCGGCCCGGTGATGTCCCGGAAGGTCAGCGCCTGGACCTGCTGGTCGTCGGCGACCGACCGGAAGCTGAAGTCGTCCGGGATGAGGGGGTGCATCCGGTAGACGGCCACGAACTCCTCGGTGAGCGCGTACGGGACCCCGTAGTGCTGCGTCTCGGAGCCGGGGATCCCGCTGACCACCTCGCTGGGGCCGAGCCGTCCGAACAGCTTGTGGGCACGCTCGCCGGCCAGCCCCCACCAGTTGGCCCGCAGGGCCCACTGGGTGGTGGGGTGGCTGATCACCGCCGGCGTCCACTCGACCGTGTGGATCTTGGCGATGAGCGCCGCGTTGATCAGCCGGGCGCGCTCGAACAGGTCGTCGTCCGACCAGGACGGGTATTCCGCCCACAGCCGGTCGCAGATGGCGTTGTGCTCGAGGGTGAACAGCGTGTGCATCATGGCCAGGCCGAGCCAGAAGCCCGGGACCATGGCGGGGTTGCTGTCGGGGTCGGAGGGATAGGGGAGCAGCCCGTCGGGCCCGACGCGCAGCCTGCCGTGCTCCCCGGTGCGCGCCAACTGCTGCTGCTCCTTGCTGCTGCCGTAGATCTGCGAGGCGTCCCACCAGTGCGTCTGCGTGTTGACGTAGGTCGGCGGCAGGTCGCTCGGGCCTTCGGGGCGGGTCGGGTCGGGGCGGGTGCGCAGGATGGTCATGGGGTGCTGGGGCCAGGGGTCGTCGTCGGCGAGCTGGATCCGCCAGGGGTTGTCCTGCGGGCTCTTCCCGTGGCTGAACCAGTCGCGGACCATGAACTGCAGCCACGCCGCGACCAGCGCGTTCACGGACGTGGCGGGCTGGAACTGGTTCCTTGTGAGCAGCGTGCGGCTGACCACCCGCGGGCTGGGCTCGAGCAGGGCGGGCTCAGGGTCGGGGAACGTGCGCTCGACCGGCACGTTGCGCCCGAAGCGCGAGCCGGCCATGCCCATCCCCGGCTGGTCGAGGTCGTTATGGGTTCCGTCGGCGGTCCGGATGACGGCGTAGCGCGGGTCCGGCGGCGGGATGGGCGGGCGGTTGACGGCGGGCTGGCCGGACGTGTCGTGCAGGTTCAGCTTGCGCAGCACGCTGCGCAGCCCGACGATCACGGCGAGCCCGAACGGCGGGGGCAGCCGGTCCCAGCCGACCCTCTGGTCGATGGTGTGGGCGGCGCTGTCGTACAGCCGCCAGAAGAGCGACTGGTGGTAGCCGCCCTCCGTTGGCCGCCGGCGGATTGCGGCAGCCGTCGCCGCGCCCAGCACCACGGCCCCCAGGACCGCGGCCCTTCTCTTGGAATGCCTGTTCCTCTTCTTCCTGTTCATGGCTGTCTCCGTTGGGGTTCGAGGGTGTGCGTCACGCGCCGTCCAGGCTTGCCAGGTAGCGGACGGCCCGGATGCCGGGCAGGAAGAAGTACGCGCCGCCGACCACGTCGACGAACGACGGTACCGCGGTCACCCGCTGCCGTACCGGGATGGCCTGCACCGTGAACGTGCTCCCGAGCCCCCTGCCGGCCGCGATGACGGGGTCCGGGTCGTCGTACAGGCCGCCGAATTTGGCGTTGTTGACCCAGGTGTGCTGGATGAATTCGAACTGCCTCGCGATGTTGGCGTTCAGGCACATGAAGTACAGCCCGCGGTCCCCGTCCCCGTCCTGGCCCGCGGCGGTGCCGGCGAGCGCCGCATCGCGCGACAAGGGCTGGCCGTACGCCCGGCCGCGCCGCAAGATGCGGTGTCCTTTGCCCACGTCGACCGAGCGCTGCGAGCCGGGGTCGGGGTCCAGGGAATCGCGCGGGTTGGCGCGGCGGACGTGCGCTCCGATGGGGCAGCGGTACCCGTCGACGTCGGCGTGGGCGTACTCGAAATCGTTGGCGTCGGCCAGGGCTGGAACGTCCTGGTCGGGCGCCATGACCAGCGGCGCCCCGCTCTGCCACCGCCCCACCATCTTGGCGGCGAGCCGCAGGAGGGCGGCCTCGTCGCCGCTGCCGTCCGGCCGCCTGGTCGCCCGGTCAAGGAACTGCCAGAAGTCGCGCACGTGCTGCCGAAGCTGCCGGATCACCAGATAGCTCCCGTTGCGGCCGAGGTCGGCGGCGCCCGAGCCCTCCGGGTCGCGTGGCAGCAGACCGCTCGGGTCCGCGGCCGCCGGCAGCAGCGGGCGCTCGGTGTACCGGTCGTACCCGTTCTTGTAGCCGAGGATGATCTCGCCCGCCCTGACCGTGTCCGGGTCCGCCAGCGGGCCCGCCTTGGGCAGCCCCTCGATGAGCGGCTGGGAGATCCCGTCGTGGAAGCCGAAGTGCTCCTTGCGGTCGAGATCGACGGTGTCGGCGAGCTGCTTCACCGTGACCAGACCCTCGCGGGCGCGCTCGTGCCGTTCCGCCGTGGCCTTGAGGACCTGCTCGTCCTTGGCGTACAGGAGCTGCACCAGGTGGACCGGTGAGGTGGTCGGGCCGCCCCAGCTCCAGTGCTCGGGCGCATTCCCGTCGAGGTCGCCGAGCTGCCGGCGGCGGTGGTCGGTGGTCATGCCCTTGACGAATTCCTGGGGGAACTTCGTCGCCAGCGCCTCCGGGTGCAGGCCGAGCTTCTCCAGACCGGCGTAGGTGAAGGCGACGTGCATGCTCGCGTCGTCGGGGTCCGCGCGCCCGGGCGTGATCTCGTCGGCCACCGCGGCGAGCCATCGGCGGGCGGCGGCCGGGTCGGTGATGCCGAGGAACAAGAGGCGGGCGATGCCAAGTCTGCCGTAGCCGCGGACGATCAGGCCCTGGATGTCGTCCAGATCGAGCGCCACTGTCATGGCTGGCCCCCCTCTGCGTCTGCGGGGCGGCCCGTGCCGTCCCGCATCGCGCTCACAGCCGGCGCAGCCACCGCTCGGTCTCCTCGTTGGACATGGAGCCGTGCAGCCCGGCCCGGATGGCGGCGTTGTTGGCGATATTCGCGGTGGTCATGTTCCTGTAGGCGGAGTACCAGAGCTGGGTGGAGACCTGGTAGGTGTGCAGGAAGCCCTTGAACGCCTGCTCGTCCCTGGCCCCCTCCATCACCAGCCACCGGGTCCTCGGGTAGCCGACCCCGTTGCTGAAGACGGCGTTCAGGCCCCAGGCGATCTTGTCGATGAAGTCGTCCATGTAGCTTTCCAGGCTGCCGTCGTAGCTGCTCGCGAAGAAGACCCGCCGCCGGTTGTCGATGACGACCCAGCGCGCGAAATGGATCGTCGTGACCCCGGCCAGGCTCCCCGTGTTGAAGACGTGCCGCGTGGTGTAGCTGATGAGCCAGAGAATGCCGGTGAGGGTCAGGAGCCGGAACCGTCCCGGCTTGATGAACCCGACCCCGCTGAGAGGGTTCTGGATGACGTGGTCCTCGCTGGCGGCGTTGTCTTCCACCCGGTCGCTGTCCGGCCGCAGGTGCGGCGACCCGTCCCTCAGCTCGTGCAAGCGCAGGGAGACGAGCCAGACCGGGGCGCCGAGGAGCAGCAGCGGGGACAGGGCGAGCAGCAGCAGGGGCACGGCGACCAGGTGCAGCCGCTCCTTGGTCCGCCACAGCAGGCCAGGCGGCCGCGCGGGCTCGCGCGCCCAGGCCAGCTCCGGGTCCCCGCGCACGAACGCCTGGACCGCCGCGCGGACGTCGGCGGGGCTCCGGTCGGCCCAGTGCTGACCGGGGCGGTCCAGGAACCCCTGGATCGCGTCGCGGAGCCGCGCCTCCTGGCGGATCTGCTGGACCGTGCGGCCGGGCGCGTTGATATAGACAGTGTCGGTCTTGATCGTGCGGGCGCGCAGGTAAGCCAGCCGTTCGAGGCGCGTGGCGCGCTCCGGATAGCCCTGGCAGTGCCGGAAGATCTGGTCCAGCATGCCACCCGCCACGTCGGTCAGCCGGCGGAGGTAGCGGTGCAGGGGGGCGTCCAGGTCGGTCAGGAATACGAGTTGCGGGGGGATGCGCTCGCCGTCGAGGTCCTTCGTCTCGTCGAGCACGAAGAACCGGGCGAAGTGCACCATGTCGAGCTGCGTGAACGGCAGGGGGTCGGCGGCCGGTTGGTCCGCGGCCCGGCTGCTGGCGTCGAGCGAGGTGAGCAGGCCCTTGAGGTCGTCGGCCTCGCCCGGCTTCACCTCGGCAAGAATGGTCAGTGCGATCTGGTGCGGCATGCCCCCGCCTCTCCTGCGCTAGGCCGCCGGGAACTCCAGCACGAAGTCGATGAGCTTCGACCGCTTCCAGTAGACGATGCCCAGGTAGGTCCCCGGGCCGATCTCGCGGATCTCGTCGCGGACCCAGTGGGCCACCAGGGAGGTCTGGGAGTAGTCCAGGACGATGCTCTCGTTGCCGTCCAGCCAGCTCGGGGCCTTGTAGACCTTGGCCCGGACGGCATGGACCCGGAACGGGGTCACCTCGTTGCGCAGCTCGCCCTTGTCGGGGTCGAAGACCTTGCCCTGCCAGGCGATGAGGTGCACGAGCTTGGCGGCCTCGTCCGACAGCCTGGTGCCCGGGGCAAAGATCACCGTCCCCCGTGCCTCGCCCCGCGGGACCTCGCCGGCCGGGCTGGCGCGGAACAGGTCGTCCAGTTCTGCTTGTGACATGCCGAGCAGCTTGTCAACAACGGCGGACATGCTTCCACCTTCCTTTGTCTCCTGCTGCCAGCCTATCGACCGAGCACCCGAGCAATCAGTGACGCCGGGCACGGCTGTGGTGTGATCATCGTCACATCCCGGCCCGGCTTGACCGGCCCCGCCAGGCCCATCGCGCATGCACGACAATACAAGCCCACCAGCCACATGACGGCGATCACGGTGACGGGCGATTCGGTCTGCCGGGCGACCGACAAGGATTACCGGCTCGACACGCCGTCGGCGCGGGAGTTCCTCGGGAGCTTCGTGACCCTGCCGTAGCATGCCCTAGATTCTGCGGAGCCCGTCCAGCACCCTCTCCAGGAGCGGCACGTTGGGTACGGGACCGGGCCGGACCGGTCGGTAGAGCTGGACCAGGCCTTGCTGGGCCATGTCGGCGACGAGCACGCGGATGACGCCGAGCGGCACTTTCATGTGCGCCGCGAGCTCGGCGATCGACTGGGGCTGGTGGCACAGCCGGTTGATCGACCAGTGCTCCGGCACCGTTGGGCCGGCGGTCTCGCCGAGTCCGGTGGTGGCCACAAGGGCCTCGATCTCGAGCTCGTCGCCATGGACCGGACGGGCGCGCCCGCCGGTCAGCACGAAGGGGCGCAGCAGCCGCCCCGGATCCTGCGGGTCGGGGGGCTGGGGATCGTCCATGCGCATGGGGTGGCCTCGCTATCCAGGCCGGGCTGCCTGAAGCTCGGTGCGCAGGGCGGGCGTGAGCTGCTCGCCGGCCTGCCTGGCCAGGACGGTGGCCTGGTAGCCGACCACGCCCATGTCGCAGGCGGCGCTGGCGAGCACGGCCAGGTACGAGCCGTCCTGGACGTGCAGTACCAGCAGGAACCCCGCGGCCATCTCGACGACGGTCTGTCGCACACCGCCGGACTCGAGCAGCCGGTCGGCGCCGTCGGCGAGGCTGGCCACGCCACAGGCGATGGCGGCGAGCTGATCGGCCCGGGCGGGGTCGAGCCGGTCGGAGAGGACCAGCGCCAGCCCGTCGGAGGACACCACCATGGCGTGGGCGACCCCCGGGGTAGTCCGGGCGAAGTCCTCGACCAGCCAGTCGAGGTGGCCGGGGTCCGCCGCCGGCTGGGTCATGACGGGTCCCAGGGCTGGCCGCGGCGCGGGTCGGGGAACGGCGGCTCGGGGCGCCGCGGTGGCTCAGGCCGCGGTGGCGGCTCGGGGTGCGGCGATGGCTCGGAGTGCGGCGATGGCTCGGACGGGGGGGCGGCGGCCATGCGGCGCCCCCGCTCGATGCCGCTGCGGTAGCGGGACAGCATGGCGCGGATCTCCTCTGGGGAGCGCAGGCCCGCCGAAGGGGGCGTCCGTTGGGGTGGCGCGGCGCCCAGGCCGGCGGCGAGGTTGGCGCGCGGCGTGCGGCGGGGCAGACCGTCCGCGTGCCACGAGGCGCCCGCGGGTGGGCTGCCGCCCGGCGGGGTGGACGCGGCAGGGTCGGCCGGCGTCGCGGCGGCGTGCGGCGGCGCGGCCTGCGGCGCCGGTTCGGCGTACGGCGGCGGTCCAGCCTGGGGCGGTGCGGGGGGTGGTGGGCTCGGTGCCTGCGGCGGTGCGGGGCTGGGCTGGGCCACCGTCGGGGTGGGCCGGGTCGGCGACGGGTGGCCCTGGGTGGGGTGACCGGCGTGCGCGTTGGCGTGGCGGCGGGGCGCGGCGCCGGCGCTTGGCTGGAACCAGCCGGACCGGGCCTGCTCGAAGACGGGCTGCCGTTCGGGACCACCACCCCCCACGGTCAGCGCGGGCAGGTCGACCCGGGAGCTGGGCGGCGGCTCCGGGACGACCGCGCCGGTGGCGAGCCTGGACGGCAGCAGCACCAGGGCGGTGATCCCGCCGTAGAAGGAGTGGCGCAGTTGCACGTGGATGTCGTGGCGCTTGGCGAGCCGGCCGATCACGGCCAGACCGAGCTGCTTGCCGACCGCGGCGTCGACTGCCGGTGGGTGCGCCAGCCGCTGGTTCGCGGCCTGGAGCTCGGTGTCGCTCATGCCGAGCCCTCTGTCCTCGATCTCGATCACGTGACCGCTGCCGGTCGGCTGGCCCCCGATCCGCACGATCGCCGCCGGGGGAGAGAAGCGGGTGGCGTTCTCGATCAGCTCGGCGAGCAGGTGGACCACTTCGCTCACGGCGTAGCCGGCGAGACTGATCTCGTCCATCGGGACCAGCTCGACCCGCTGGTAGTCCTCGACCTCCTGGACGGCGGCGCGCACGACGTCCACCAGCGGGATGGCCTGCTGCCAGCGTCGCGGCGGGTCTGGCGTGCCCGACAGCACGATCAGGCTCTCGGCGTGGCGTCGGAGCCGGGTGGCGAGGTGGTCGACGCTGAACAGCTTCTCGAGGGTGTCGGCGTCGGCTTCGCGCTCGAGGTCGTCCAGCCCCTCGATCAGCCGGTCGATCAGCGTCTGGGAACGGCGGGCGAGGTTGAGGAACATGTCGCTGATCGACCGGCGCAGACCTGCCTGCTCGGTCGCGAGCTCCACCGCGCGGAGGTGGACCTGGTCGAACGCGCGGGCGACCTCGCCGATCTCGTCGCGCGAGAGGTCCCCGAGCGTCGCGACCCCGACGTCGACCTCGCCGGCCTCGGTCCGACGGACCGCGTCGGGCAGGCGCTGCTCGGCGACCTCGAGGACGCCGCGGCGCAGGCGCTGCAGCGGCCGGACCATGGACCGGGCGACCGTGAGCGCTCCCAGCAGCGCGACGGCGAGGCTGAGCGCGATGAGCAGGCTGTCGCGGAGCGACCGTAGCTGTGCCGCGCCGCTCAGCGACTCGCCGCGCTGGATGACCGTCTCGAGCAGCTGTGCCTCGACGGTGCGCTGCAGCTCGATCTCGGTGGTGCTGGCCGCCAGCCACTGCTGCGGGTTCAGGCCGAGCTGCGGGCGGGCCTGGCGGTGGACCGCGGCCTGCTGGATGCGCAGCACCGCCAGCACCGCCGGGCCTCTGACGAACCCGGTGAACAGGCCGCGCTGCTGCTCGTCGGCGTCGGCGAGGAACTGGTCGAGGGCTGCCCGCTGCTGGGCGAGCAGGTCGGCGAAGTCCTGGAACTGGCCGAACCCGAACTGACCGCTCGTGGCGATCGCGTAGAGCATGCCGCGGACCTGGGAGGTGAGCTCCTTCGTGCGGGCCAGGTCGGTGAAGGCCCGCACCTGCTGGGCGAGCTGCTCGTCCCCGCTGCGCAGGGCGGCTTGCAGGTCGACCTCCTGCAGGCCGCTGATGAGCCGGGAGTACTCGCCGCTGACGGCTTCCTGGGTGAGCCCGCCGTGCGCGATCGCGTTGCGGAGCGCGTCGAGGTTGCCGAGCCCGGCGCGGACCCCGTCGAGCTGTGCGCGGACCGCCGGGCTGGCGGCCCGGTAGGGGTCGGCCGTGGCGGCGCGATAGGCGGCGGCGGCCCGGTCGACGCTGGCCTGCTGGGCGCGGAGCAGGCTGGCGCCGGCGCCACGGCCGGCGGGGAGCACGCCCATGGTGAGGTCGCGCTCCAGCTCGAGCTCGTGGGTGAGCGCGGTGATCTGGCGTTCCAGGCGGGCCAGGCTGCCGCCTCTGCGCAGGCTCTTGGCGCTGTCGAGCGACGCGGTCACGTTGATGCTGGCCAGCACCAGCAGCGCCAGCGCCGGGATCGCCAGGACCGCGATGAGCTTCGACCTGACCGGCCAGTTCCGCAGCCTGACCGCCTGGGTGCCGCCTGCCTGTCGGCGGCGCGCGTGGAGCGGGGATGAGCGTTCCTGCAACGTCTGCACCGGGCCTCTGCAACCTCTCTGGACTGGGGGACGGACCGGCTCCCAGCCGGACTGGGGCCGCTGGCCTGCGTGGCGCACTCGGCGCCGCCGCCAGTCTGTCCATGTTGGGGACAACCAGCGGTATTACAAGTTCCTGCGGTATTACAAGTTCCTGTCAACGTTGTGCTTACCGTGGCTTGTGTGGCGGATTATACTTATGTGGCGCGCATCGCAAGTGCCCTCTGTAATGAGATCCGTTCTCTTACCCCTGGAGCAAACGAAACAAGGAAAATGCGACAAACATCTAACATACGTCGCCCGGGATGGCCGGGCGCCTTGGCTGCTGCCCTCGCCGGTGTCCTGCTCGCCGCGTGCACCGGACCCGCGCACAACCCGAACCCGAGGCCGCAGGTCACCATTGGGCTCTTGGCGGCGCTGTCCGGCCCGTCGCGGCCGGTCGGGCAGGAGGCGGAGCGCGGCGCCGAGCTGGCCGCCGTGGTCGTCAACCAGGCCGGCGCAGTGCCGCCGCCGTTGGGCGGCGCCGTCGGACTCGGCGGCGCGACCCTGCGCATCGTGTCCGCCGACAGCGCCGCCGACCCGAACCGCGCCGCCGACCAGGCGGCCCGCCTGGTCACCGCGCAGCACGTCGTCGGGCTCGTCGGCGCCGACACCGACGCCACGGTCACCGCGGCGGCCAGCGAGCGGACCGAGCGCCTCGGCGTGCCGTTGGTCGCCGCCACGGCCTCGGCCAGCTACCTGACCGAGCGGGGCATGGACTGGTTCTTCCGGACCGGCCCGAGCGACCGGCTGCTCGCCGAGGCCTGCCTGGCGATGCTCGACCAGATGCGCGACCAGACCGGCGGCCATGGGCTGCGGCGGCTCGGCATCGTGCACGCCAACGACGCGGCCAGCAACGACACCGCCACCGCGGTGCAGACGCTTGCGGGTGAGGCCGGCGACCAGATCGCGGCCACCACCGTATTCCAAGCCGGCGACGTGCGGTCAGCGGTCAGGCAGGTCCGCGCCCGCCAGCCTGCCGCCGTGCTCGCCGCGGCCACCCGGCCCGCCGACGCCACCGCGCTGCTCGCCACCGGCGCGCTCGCCGGCGGCGGGTCGCCGGTGACCATCGCGATCGGCGCCGGCTTCGCCCCACAGACCATCCAGCAGGTCATCGGCCCCGCCGACGCGGGGGTGCTGCGCAGCGCGGTCTGGTCACGGGACTTCGCCGGCCGCAACCCCGCCGCCAGCGCCGTCGCCGCACTGTACGCGCAGCGCTTCGACGCGCCGATGACTGAGACCGCCGCGGAGGCGTTCACGGCCACGCTCACCTTGGCGCAGGCCATCGGCACCGCCCGGTCGGCGGACCCCCAGCAGGTTCGGACCGCGCTGCTCGGCCTCGACATCCCCGGGCGCGACACGATCATGCCCTGGGGCGGGATCCGCTTCGACCAGACGGGCCAGAACGTGCGCGCCGCCGGGCTCGTCGAGCGGGTCGCCCGCAACGGCGCGCACGTGGTATTCCCTCGCGAGCTGGCCACCGGCACCTGAACCGCACGTTCCGTCCCGCAGGCCATTCGCTCCCAGTCGAGCAGTCAAGCAGTCGAGCAAGGAGGTCGGGTCACATGGCCGCACCCGCCGCGCGGCGCCCGCCGATCCAGCGGCTCCCCAGCGTGCCACCGTCCCAGGACTGGCACGCCACCGGCCGGCACGGCGATCTGCTGCTGGCCGGTCCATGGCTCGCCTCCGGTGAGGTCGCCGACGTGTACGTCGCTGACGGGCGGATCACCGCGGTCACCCCGCCGGGAAGCGGCCCGGCGGTGGCTGAGCGGCTCGACCTGGACGGCTGGCTGCTGCTGCCCGCCCCGGCCGAGCCGCACGCCCACCTGGACAAGGCGTTCACCGCGGCGCGCGCGCCCAACCCGGCCGGCGATCTCCCCGGCGCGATCGCGGCCTGGCGTGCCTACCGGCCTCTCCTTGCCTACAGCGACGTCGTGGAGCGTGCGACCCGCGCCGCGCACCTGCAGCTCGCCAACGGCGCCACCGCGGTCCGCAGTCACGTCGACGTCGGCGAGGACATCGGCCTGCGCGCCCTGGACCCGCTGATCGAGGTTCGCGAGGCCCTGCGCGGCCGGCTCACCGTGCAGCTCGTCGCCTTCGCGGCCCCACCCGTCACCGGCGAAGCGGGCAGCGCCAACCGGGAGCTGCTCCGCGCCGCGCTGGAGCGTGGCGCCGACGTGGTCGGCGGCTGCCCGAGCCTGGACCCCGACCCGGCCGGCTGCATCGAGCTGAGCCTCGGGCTCGCCGAAGCCTTCCGCCGGCCCCTGGACCTGCACGTTGACGAGACCCTCGACCCGAATGTGCAGTGGCTCCCCCACCTCGCCCAGGTCGTGGGCAGCCGGCGCTTTCCCTATGGCGCGACCGCCAGCCACTGCGTGAGCCTGGGCGTGCAGGCGCCGCGGGTGGCCGAGTGGATCGCCGCCACGGTCGCCGGCGCCAGGCTCGCCGTGGTGTGCTGCCCGCAGACCAACCTGTTCCTGCAGGGCCGCGACTCGCCCCGGGCGCCGCGCGGCCTGACCGCGCTGCGGGCCCTGCTGGCCGCGGGCGCGACCGTCGCGGCCGGCGGCGACAACCTGCAGGACCCGTTCAACGCGGTCGGCCGCGGCGACCCGCTGGAGACCGCCTCGCTGCTGGTCGCCGCCGGCCACCTCACCCCCAGGGAGGCGTACGCGGCCGTCACCGAGGGCGCCCGCGCCGCCATGGGCCTGGAGGAGGTCCGCGTCGAGGCCGGGTTCCCGGCCGAGCTGCTGGCCGTCCGCGCGGCCTCGGTCGAGGAGGCGGTGGCCGCCGCCCCCGGCGACCGGCTGGTGGTGCACGACGGACGGCTGGTCAGCCGCACCACCGTGACCCACGAGCTGTTCGACGCCACCCCAGCCCCCACGGCACGGTCGGTGCCATGACGACGCTCGACCGGGACCGACCGGTTTCCGTGGACACCACGTCGCCCCAGGCACAACCGGTCCTCAGCCTCCAAGGCGTCGGCAAGCGGTTCGGCGACGGGACGGTGGCGCTGGACGGCGTCGACCTGACCGTGGCGCCCGGCGAGTTCGTCAGCGTCGTCGGCCCCTCCGGCTGCGGCAAGAGCACCCTGCTGCGGATCGCCGCCGGCCTGGACGTCGAGACCGCCGGGACCGTGCAGGTCGCCACCCGCAAGATCGGCTTCGTCTTCCAGGACCCCACGCTGCTGCCCTGGCGCACGGTGCAGGCCAACGTCGAGCTGCTCGGCGAGCTCGAGGACCTCCCCAAGGCCGAGCGGCGCCGGCGCGCCCAGGACGCGCTCGACCGGGTCGGGCTCAGCGAGTTCGCCGGCCACCGCCCGCGCGCGCTGTCGGGCGGGATGCGCATGCGGGCGTCGCTGGCCCGGTCGCTGACGCTGCGGCCGGAGCTGTTCCTGCTCGACGAGCCCTTCGGCGCGCTCGACGAGCTGACCCGCTACCGGCTCAACGACGAGCTGGCCCAGCTCTTCCTGGAGCAGGGGTTCGCGGCGCTGCTGGTCACCCACTCGGTGACCGAGGCGGTGTTCCTGTCGAGCAGGGTGGTGGTGCTGTCGGCGCGGCCGGGGCGGGTGCTGGCGAGCTTCGAGGTGCCCTTCGCCTACCCGCGGCCGCCGCGGCTCCGCTTCGCCAGCCGGTTCTCGCAGCTCGCCGGGGCCGTGTCCGAGTGCCTGGTCTCCGGCGCGCCAAACGCGCCAAAGGGGACCTGACGTGCGCGCCGACCTGCGCGGCACCGCCGCGCAAACCCCGTCTCCGACCCCGCCGACGGTCCACCGCCGGGTTGCCAGGGGCGGCCGGCGGTGGGCGCGACAGTGGAGCCCGTCGCTGGGGGTGCTGGCCGCCTTCCTCGGTGCCTGGTACGGGGTCAGCTACCTGCTGCTGACGCCCGAGCGGCGCTTCCTGGTCCCGCCCCCGCACGCCGTGCTGGCCGTCGGCTTCCTGGACCGCGCCAACCTGGCCGAGCTGCTGGTGGCGCTGGCGCTGTCGGCCAGGGTGGCGATGATCGGCCTGTGCATCGCCACCGGGCTCGGCACGGGCCTGGCGGTCCTGATGCACCAGGCGCGCTGGATCGAGCGTTCGCTGTACCCGTACGCGGTGGTGCTGCAGACCATCCCGATCCTGGCGCTGGTGCCGCTGCTGGGCTTCTGGTTCGGGTTCGGCATCGTCAGCCGGGTACTGGTCTGCGTGCTGATCGCGCTGTTCCCGATCATCGCCAACACGCTGTTCGGGTTGCAGTCGGTCGACCGGGACCATCACGACCTGTTCGCCCTGCACCACGCCAGGCGGCTCACCCGCCTGCGCAAGCTGGAGCTGCCCGCGGCACTGCCGGCGATCCTCACCGGTCTGCGGATCTCCGCGGGACTGTCGGTGATCGGCGCGATCGTCGGGGACTTCTTCTTCGGTCAGGGCCAGCCCGGCATCGGGATGCTCATCGACGTCTACCGCGCACGCCTCCAGTCCGAGCAACTGTTCGCCGCGGTGATCCTGTCGTCGCTGCTCGGCGTGACCGTGTTCTGGGCCTTCGGGCTCCTGGCCCGTCGCATCGTCAGCTGGCACGAGTCAACCCACGACCCCGGCGGCCCATGAGTCGCATCCCTGCCTGATCCGGCCACCCACCGTCACCTCACGAGGAGACCTATGCACACCAGGCTAACCAGACGGTTCAGCCGGACCGTCACACTGCTGGTGGGCGCGCTCGCGCTCGCGCTGGCGCTGGCCGCCAGCGCCTGCACCAGCAGCTCCAGCTCCGCATCCAAGCCGGCCGCACCACCCGCCAGCGGCGCGCTGTCACTCAAGGGCGTCTGCCCGGACACGGTCGTGGTGCAGAGCAACTGGTTCCCCGAGGCCGAGCACGGCGCCGTCTACCAGCTCCTCGGCCCCGGCTACCGCATCGACGCCGCCACCAAGCGCATCAGCGGCCCGCTGGTCGCCAGCGGCAAGGACACCGGCGTGCGCATCGAGATCCGCGCCGGCGGGCCGGCGGTCGGCTTCCAGTCCGCAGCCGCGCTGATGTACCAGAAGCCCGAAATCACTCTGGGCATGCTCCAGTCCGACGAGATCATCCAGGTCTCCAAGACCCAGCCGGTCGTCGGCGTGGTCGCGCCGCTGGAGCTGGACCCGCAGATCCTGCTGTGGGACCCCAAGTCGCACCCGGACTGGCACACCATCACCGACATCGGCCAGACCGACACGCCCGTGCTCTACTTCCAGAGCAATTCCTACATGGAGTACCTGCTGGGCGCGGGCATCCTGCGCCGCAGCCAGGTCGACGGCCGCTACGACGGCTCCCCGTCGCGGTTCGTGGCCTCCGGCGGCAAGATCGCCGTGCAGGGCTACGCCACCAACGAGCCCTACCTGTACGAGCACGAGGTCAAGG
>WNFY01001359.1_pt1 | contig 44472 bp, 42 predicted proteins | sample 5400091 | NCBI WGS metagenome assembly WNFY01 (sample SAMN13153364, study PRJNA577476) | soil metagenome | isolation source: 60 cm soil or saprolite under grassland replicate 1 | place: USA:California | collected 2016-06-15 | reverse complement strand
CAGCCTCGCGGGCCCGTTCCAGAAGACTGTGGTCCATGACGGCTCGACTCAAACCGAGCGCGCCGTCACCGAACCATTTGCTGGGCACCGTTAGCCGACGTCCGGAGCGAGCGTAGAAAACCGTCTCCGTAAGCACGGCCGGATCCCCGGACATCATCTCCGCATTGACACCAAGCCGTTGAAAATGTTTTAGACACTCGGGCGAAATAAACTCACCGCACAGCTTCGCACGCGGAAATTGTTTCTGTTCCACAAGCAAGACCCGAACGTCGTGGTTAGCGAGATGAATTGCCGCACTGCTTCCGGCAGGACCGGCGCCGGCGATTATCACATCAAAGGTATCTGCCGCTTTCTTCATGAGGTTTCAACAAATCAGCTACGCAGCTCGTTCAGTACAATTGGTTGCTGAATCATCCTGTGGCCCCTCTTGCGTAGCGTCGGCGCTAAGGACGAGCCGATAAGGGAAATGCCGCGCAACGGAAACCTTTTCCAATCCGGCACATTTCGCCAGGCCTAACAATTCATCCGGTTTGAAACTTCGCAAGATTGAAAGCGCGCCATCCTCCCGAAGCAAGCGGTTATGCAAAAACAGCTTTCCGACCGTGGTATAGAAGTAGTAGGCGACCGGGTGACGATGAAGATCGATAACGAACAGTTTTCGACGTGCCACGCGGCTCATTTCGCGCAGAACTTCCACGATCTGGTTCTCAACAAAATGGTGGGTGAAGAGTGAGCACATGACGTAGTCAAACTGGTTGTCGGCAAATGGTAATCGAAGCGCGTCGCCCCTCACAGCGAGTATCTCGCTGAAGTTCCGCGAGCCTTCGAGGATTGCTTCAGCAGAACGTTTATTCAACTCGAGGCCAATTCCGAAAAAGCGTCGTTCGGCCTGTCGCGCCCATTCGGCTGTGACGCGCAACAGTTCTCCCGAACCGGCGCCTATATCGAGCAAGCAAAAGTCTCGCGAAGCTTGTCTTTCGAGCTCTCTGAAAAGGGTTCGTCTTAGCGTGCGGGCATCGCCTAACCACTGGTTAACACGCTGCAACTCGATAATACATCCCTCGTACTCCTCCGGACTGTAATCGCCTTTATCAAGGTGTTCGAGTTGGTAGCTGCGCCTTCTGAATCTATCTAACATTGGAACAAAATGATGGATCGTTGGTCCGAGTATTGCAAACTACAGCCCTCGATCCGGAAGACATGTCGCGCGCGCCCAATCATGATTGACGACTCACAAAGTGTTCCCATCTTTCAACCACTAAGGCACTGTTTTTTGAGCCGAAACCAATGCAGTTGCAGAGCGCTACGCGCACCGTAGCCTCGCGGGCTTCGTTCGGAACGTAATCCAAATCACAATCCGGATCTGGCTCGTCAAGGTTTATCGTTGGGGGAATTCTGTTTGTGTGCATTGCGCACAACGCCGCGCCCAGGCCCGCCGCTCCACTAGCACCTTGCGGATGCCCGATCTGTGATTTTGTTGCCGACATCGGTATACGCTTCGCGTGACCATTCAGGGCCAGTTTCATGGCGCTGGTTTCGATCCGGTCATTCAGCAGAGTGGAGGTGCCATGAAGGTTTACATAGTCGACGTCTTTCGCTTCACGACCAGCATCGGCTAATGCCAGACGCATAGCGCGCGCAGGCTCGTCGCCGTCCTCAGCAAGGCGCACGCGATGATATGCATCGCAGGTCGCGCCGTAACCGGTAATCTCGGCATAGATCTTTGCCCTGCGGCTGATGGCGTGATCAAGCTCCTCCAAGATGTATACCCAGGATCCTTCGCCGAGTACAATGCCAGATCGATTTAGGGAGAATGGCCGCGACGCTCGCTGCGGTTCTTCGTTCCAATCATTAGTCAACACTGTCATCAGATTGAAGGCCGCAAGAATTCCGGGAGCAATGGGCGCATCCACTCCTCCCGAAACCATCAGGTCTTGCCGGCCAACGGCGATGTGTTCAGCCGCATAAGCCAGCGCATCCGTTGAACTCGTGCAACCTGTAGAAACGATATGCGAAAGTCCGCGGAGACCGAAGGCCATAGAAAGCTCACTCGATAGACCACCGTGAGTAGAGGCGGGAATCGTATAGACACTAGCCTTGCTGGTTGGGCCGACGTACCAATATTCATATTGCTGCTCAGTGAATGCCAATCCACCACCGCCGGTTCCCAATATGACGCCAATGGAACGGCGCTCAGACAACGACAGATCGTTTGGAAAGATCCTGGCATCTTCTAGTGCTTCACGCGCGGCAGCGAGTGCGAGTGGTACCGTGCGCGGAACATGTTTTCGGTCTTTGGGATTGAGTTGTGCCTGCCAATCGAAATCCGGAACTTCAGCGGCAATCCTTACTGGAAAACTTGAAGGATCAAATGCTTCAATCGTGCGGACACCGCTTCTGCCTGCAACAAGCGCATTCCAAAACTCATCGCGTCCGATACCCAACGGTGTAACACACCCCATGCCGGTAATCACTACTCGGCGTGGACGCGTCAGCGCTCTTAACATGCTATTTTGTTCCTCTCGTACCGGATGTGCGCTAAGGGGAGGACAAAAGGATAGCACGCTGCCGTGGGCCACTTCCAAGGAAAGTGGTGGAATGCGGGGACACTGAACCGGCTGGACGAGTTGTCTTCTGAGGCTTTCTGTCTGGGGACGGGGTGCCCAGGCAGTCTTCTTCCAGATTCTTTAGCGCTGGCTTATTGCGGGGCTAGATTTTCTGTCCGCACTCATTGCAAAATTTCGACGCGGGGGTTAATTCGGCCTGACAATTCGGGCACTTCTGTTTTTCCTGTTTGGCCCCGCACTCAGTGCAGAACTTCGCGCCGGATTGTAACGCTGCGCCACATTTCACACAGGGCGTTGTCGCAGTGGCCGACTCCATCTTCGCGCCACACTCATTACAAAATTGCGCGCTCGCGACATTTGTAGCCGCACACTTCGGGCAGGTGACTCCAGACGAGGTGCCCCCGCCTTTCGTTTGTTTTATGGCGTCGGTCATGGCTCCGGCCATGGCGTTACCAATCGCGAATCCTGCGCCTAACCCTGCTCCAGTGCCAGCCCCGCCGGAAGTATTCTGCGCTGCATCACGCATGGCGTCTGCTGCCTGAAACTGCGTATAACGAGCAACGTCCCCGATAACACCCATTGACGTGCGCTTATCCATTGCCGCTTCAACTTCCTGTGGTAGAGAAATATTCTCAATCACCAACTTCGTCAATTCCAACCCGAAGGCCTTGAAGTCGCCGGCTAACTTGGTACGGACAAACGTGCTCAACTCGTCATAGTTGGAAGCCAGATCCAAAGCGGCAATCTTCGCCTCGGCTAAGGAGTCGCTAAAGCCACTGACGAGCATGCGTTTTAGTTGACCCTCAATATCTTCGGTTACGAACCGCGCATTTGTACCGGCAATCTCTTTGATGAAAGATCGGGGGTCAGCTACCCGCATCGAATAGATGCCAAATGCGCGCAGCCGCACCATGCCGAAATCAGCATCGCGCATCATGACTGGATTAGGAGTCCCCCACTTCAGATCGGTGAACTGCTTCGTATTTGTGAAATAGACCTCCGCCTTGAATGGCGAATTAAACCCGTATTTCCAGGCTCCGAGCTTGGTGAGAATTGGCGTATTACCACCGTCAATCGAGTAGCGCCCGGGTGAAAAGACATCCGCGATTTGTCCCTCGAACACAAAAACTGCGGCTTGTGACTCCCGCACGATTAACTGTGCGCCATTCTTGATTTCCTGATCTTGCACTGGAAATCGATAAAGGAGGGTGTTACTGGAATCGTCCAGCCATTCAATCACCTCGATGAACTGTGAACGGGGGTTTAATCGATCAAGTATTCCCATCTTTGTGTTTCCAATCTCTGTTACTGAAATGAAAAGCGGTCATGATTATACGCTGATACTAGGGAAAGTGAGGCCTAGTTCGCGCGAACCGTCCAGCGTCTCATGAGGATCAGGGCTGCCAGGCCACCGGAAGTGTCGATGAGACTATCGTAAACAGAAGCCGTCCGAGATGGAACAAAGCTCTGATGATATTCATCAACCAGCGCAAATACTGCGACTAAGAGCAAAGCAGAAAGGAACCAATGACGCTGCAGAATCATCTGGGAAGATGTCCGAAAGGCTCGAGCGCTCAAGAAACCCAATACCGCGTATTCGCAAAAATGAGCCACCTTTCTCATTCCGAAGTGGATTGCTGCGAGAGTTTCCGGACTGCTGTTGGGAAGGAGCCAATGTAAGATCGGGCCGATGATGCGAGAGGTGTTCACGGCTGAGAACTCGTCTGTGGATGCAAACGAAATCAAAACCATCCAGACGATTAGCGGGAGATAACGCCACAATCGACTTACTACCAGTTGACGTCCCGATGGTTTGGACAGGCTTAAACTCAACTAAGACACCCTAACTAAGAATGGGAAGCGAGTTGCCGCGCTTCCCATCTACCCAACACCAAAGTTGCGGAGCTTTTAAAGGGCGGCAGCTCCCGAGACGACCTCAATAATTTCGTTGGTGATTGCTGCCTGCCTCACGCGATTCATGTTGAGCGTCAGGCTGTCAATAAGCTCACTCGCATTCTTGGAAGCCGAGTCCATCGCAGTCATGCGCGCACCTTGTTCAGACGCAACTGACTCAAGCAAAGCCCGAAAGATTTGCGTTTCAATAAGTCGCGGGAGCAATTGACCAAAAATCTCTTCCGGCGGCTGCTCGTAAATATAGTCCACGAGCGTTTGGGCCTGCTGCGACTTTGTTTCTTCTTCCTCAGCCCGGGTCCGCGACACAGGTAGCAATTGCTCTAGGACGACGCGCTGCTGGAGCACGGATTTGAATTCGTTGTAGATGAGAAAAACTTTATCGATCTTTTTGTCGTCGGTGTAGGTCGTGATTATCGACCGCGCGACATCAAGAGCTTCGGAAAACTCTACTCGCCCCTTTCCGGTCAGCCCAATATACTCGCCCGCGATGGCTATATTGCGATAGCGAAAGAAGTCGCGGCCTTTACGTCCAATCGCTAAGACTTCAATCAGTTTATCCGCGTTCTCTTTAATAAAGGACTGAGCAGCCTTGGTAAGATTTGTGTTGAACGCGCCACACAGTCCCTTATCAGCAGTGATGACCACCAGTAAATAACGCTCATCTCCTCGGAGATCCAACAGCGGATGATGAAAGTTCTCATCAGTTCGATTTGCCAGCTGTCCCAGGACTTCCATCATCTTGTTGGCAAACGGACGCGCGGTGACGACGCGATCCTGCGCGCGCTTCAGTTTCGCCGCAGAGACCATCTTCATAGCTTTGGTGATCTGTTGCGTATTCTTCACCGACTTAATACGGCGGCGAATATCGAGAAGGTTAGGCATACTGGCGTTGGGTTAACAAGCTCTATTTCCCTATTGCTGCGGGCACCAAAGCCGAAGCTCTGCCTAACTCCGCCGCGGCCGTAGAGCGTTTCTTGTCCCACATATCCTTAAAATCCTTGAGCGCTTGTTGAAGATCGGTCTTGATTTCGTCCGTTAAGCTTTTCTTTTCTCGGATGCTATTTAGCAATCCTGGATGGGAGTTTTCAACGAAGGACAGCAGATCGACTTCGAATGAGTGCACGTCTTCAATCGCGACATCGTCAGTGTAGCCATTAGTGGCGGCCCAGATGACCAGCACCTGTTTCTCCACATCCACGGGTTGATACTGAGCTTGTTTAAGTATTTCGGTGAGACGTTGTCCGCGCGCGAGTTGAGCCTGCGTTGCCTTATCCAGGTCTGAACCAAACTGAGCGAACGCCTGCAACTCTCTGAATTGCGCGAGATCTAATCGGAGGGTGCCTGCCACTTGCTTCATGGCCTTTATCTGGGCGGAACCGCCTACTCGCGACACGCTGTTGCCAACGTTAATCGCCGGCCGAAATCCGCTATTAAAGAGATCCGCTTCGAGAAATATCTGACCGTCAGTGATCGAGATGACATTCGTAGGGATGTAGGCAGAAATATCGCCCGCCTGCGTCTCGATGATCGGCAGGCTCGTCAACGATCCGCCGCCTTTGAGGTCAGACAGCTTTGCCGCTCTTTCGAGCAGGCGTGAGTGCAAATAAAAGACGTCTCCCGGGTAGGCCTCGCGACCCGGCGGCCGCCTAAGGAGCAGGGAGATTTCTCGGTATGCGGCCGCTTGTTTTGATAAATCATCGTAGATCGTCAGCGCGTGTTTGCCGTTGTCGCGAAAATATTCTCCCATCGCGGCACCGGAATAAGGAGCGAGGAACTGCATCGCAGCGGGGTCGGAAGCCGTTGCCTTAATTACAATGGTGTATTCCATGGCGCCAAAGTCATGGAGAGTCTTCACAACCTGGGCTACTGTCGAAGCCTTTTGACCGATGGCGACGTAAATACAGATTACGTCCTTGCCCTTTTGATTGATAATCGTGTCGACTGCAACTGCCGTTTTACCTGTCTGACGGTCACCTATTATTAGTTCACGCTGACCCCGTCCGATAGGAACCATTGCGTCGATCGCTTTGAGACCGGTTTGGAGCGGCTCCTTCACTGGCTGTCGATCGACGACACCGGGTGCAATGCGTTCGACGGGATAGTAATAGTCGGTAATGATTGGGCCCCGATCATCGATCGGGTTCCCGAGCACGTCAACAACTCGACTCACCAAAGCGTCGCCCACCGGAACCTGCATGATCCGACCGGTGCGCTTCACCAAATCTCCCTCTCTGATGGTCTGGAAGTCACCGAACAAGACAGCTCCAACTTTGTCCTCCTCCAGATTTAGCGCCAAGCCTCGAACGTCATGAGGGAACTCCAGCAACTCGCCAGCCATAACTTTCTCAAGTCCGTGAATTTCGGCTATGCCGTCACCAATCTTGATCACGGTGCCCACTTCCATAACTGTGACGCCCGTCTCAAAGTTCTCAATTTGTTTGCGAATTATTTCGTTGATTTCGCTAGCTCGAATAGGTTCCATGATCTCCTCAATGGTACGACGAGTATTACGACGGGTTGACTCATTTCCCCGCAAGTTCCAGCGCAAGCCGCTCCAGTTGGCTACGCACGGATCCATCAAAAATAGTCGAGCCGATATGAGTCACCATTCCACCGATAAGCCCTTCGTCGGTTGTGAAGCTAAGCCTTACGATCTTGCCAGTTGCGGAAGCAAGCGTGTCTTGCAAGGCCTTCCTGGATTCCTCAGATATGTTTCGCGCCGTTATCACAGTGGCGGCCACCAGACCGCGTCGATCGTCGAGCACGTGGCCCAATCGCTCAGCGACCTCTCGCAGCTGCGCAAGTCGCTGATTCTTCAAGAGCACCTGAAGAAAGCTGGCTGTCGTTTGTCCCACTTTGGTGCGAGAGATTAACTCCTCGAGGACTTTGCGCTTTTGATCGTAAGCAATTGTGGGGTTGAGGAAGACTTCTCGCAGTTGAGGGTTCGACTCGATCATCGATGCCCAGGAATCGACTTCGATTTGTACTTCTTTTTCCTCTTTTCGCTCGATAGCAACATCGGCAAGGGCCAGGGCGTAGCGGCGCGCAACAGTTTCCAAACTCAAATTCTGCTCCCCCTCAATTCTGCGAGACTCGCCCCGATCAATCGCGCATCGTCGTCAGCATTTATGTCCCTGAGAACTGACTCTTTTGCAAGCTGAACGCTTCGCTCTGCAAGAAAACTCCGCAACTCCTGCCTTGCAATCTTGCCCGCCATCTCAATGTCCCGTTGCGCCTGTTGCTTCAATTTCTCAAGCTCGCGATCAGTTAACATTCTGATACGTTGCCGTTCCGAGTCTGCTTCTGAGCGCGACTGCTCCCTTAACACCGCTATGTCAGCGTCGAGATGTGCCACCAGCGCCTCAGCTTCTGCAAGACGGGCTAACGCTTCGTCTCGCTCCATTTGCGCCTTCAACAGTTCCTGTTTGATACCCTCTCGCCTTGTTACCAGTGCATCAGCCAGACGCCGGCGCAAGATAAAAATCGCGACGCCCAGGAAAATGGCCAGATTAAAAAACTTCCACAGCTCCAGGCCGGGATAATTTAGCCAGCTCGTCAGGTCCTCTAAAATGAGGGCAGTGCTTGTATATGCGAACATCGAATCACTCGGGAAACTAGCTCGGAGGACGATCCAATATTTGAGAGCTGATCAGCGCGGCTATGCTGTTAGCATGCGCTTCGAGCTCTCGTCTAACCTGCTCCTCCTGTTGACGAGTAGTCGCAATTTCGACAGATATCCAGGAAGCCATCTCTTCCTTCAATGAGTTTATCTTTTTCTCATGGTCTTTTATGGCTAGAGCCCTCTCCTGTTCCAGCAGCCGATAACCCTCCGCCCTCGCCCTTCGGAGCTCTGATTCATAACGACGGAGCAGTTCTTCACGGACAGCGGCTGTCGCCTTCGCTGTATTTGTGCGCGCAAGAATGGATTCTTCCCTCTCCCTCAAGATCTCATTTACCGGTTTGAGGAAGGTTCTACTTAAGACAGCCACCATCAACCCAATAAAAACGAAGTGAAGAAGCAAGGTCCCATCAGGAACTAGCTGAATAGAACTGTCCGCCAAGAACATTAACGACCTCAGTCTGTATGTATAGCCTGACCCACCCAAAAACGCGGGAGTCTAACACGCCCAAAACGGACGGTCAACCGATTCAGCCACAGCGACTTCGGGCGCAACTCACGCCTAGGTTTCAGCCTGGTTCCGGACTCAGCTCAAAAAGAGAGCGTTGTACATTGTACATCCGACGGGAACCGCGAGGCTTATCGAGTGTACTTCATACAACTGACTTTCCGATGAGGATTGTGTAGATCCGATCCAGATCAGCCGCATCCGAGAACCTGATTTCTATGGAGCCGTGGCTTCCCGTTTGATGTTGGACTATCCTCACCTGAGTTCCCAGAATCCTCCGTAACTTCGTTTCAGCGAGACGAACATTGGCGTCGTTTGTCTTCCGCGTCGGTGACGTCTTGTTCCTAAACTGCCCGTCTGCCAGACTCTTCACCAGAGTCTCGGTCGAACGCACCGACAGATCCTTTTCGATTATTTGTCTGGCCACCCGTCGCTGAAGATCAACATGCGGTAGACCTAAAAGAGTTCGAGCATGACCTGTGGTGAGTCTTCCTTCTTTAACTAATTGCTGGATGTCGTCGGGAAGACGAAGAAGTCGGAGATAATTAGTGATATAGGACCGATCTCTACCAACCCTTCCTGCTAGTGCCTCCTGTGTTAAGCCGACGGTATCCAACAACTTCCTGTAAGCTTGGGCTTCTTCAATTGGGTTTAGGTCTTCGCGCTGGATGTTCTCGATAAGAGCAATTTCCAACAAATCCTGATCGGGAATGTTCTTGACAACGCAGGGGACTCTTAGTAATCCAGCCGTCTTCGCCGCACGCCAGCGCCGCTCCCCAGCGATGAGTTCATAACGGTCGCCGTGCCGCCTTACCAAAAGGGGTTGGACGATCCCGTGGCTCCTGATCGAATCGGCCAGGCCATCCAGACTAACCGGGTCGAAAAACGCTCGAGGCTGCATTGACCCTGCGTCAATCAGTTCAATATCAACTTCGTACGGCTGCTCGTCGTGAATATCTATCGTGCGATCAGATGACAGCAGCGCCCCCAGCCCCCGACCCAGTGCTTTCCGATTCATAGATTATCTCCTTGGCCAACTGAGAATAGGCCTCGGCACCTTTAGACTGACCGTCGTAAATGATTATTGGCTTTCCGTAACTAGGTGCCTCCGCGAGTCTGACATTTCGAGGGATCACAGTTCGAAAAACCTGCCCGCCATAAAAATCGCGCAAATCCGACGCCACCGCGGCCGATAAGTTGGTGCGCTCGTCATACATCGTGAGGAGGAGTCCTTCAATAGTCAGCATGGGATTATGGAGTCGCCTGATTCGCGCCAGCGTATCGAACAATTCAGTGACCCCTTCGAGCGCGTAGTATTCGCATTGAATCGGCACCAGGAGCGATCCAGCCGCTGTCAGAGCGTTTAGGGTAAGCAATCCGAGTGAAGGAGGGCAGTCGATAATGAAATAGTCGTACTTAGACTCGACGCTATGCAGCGCGCGCCGCAATTGGAACTCCCTTTGTTCAACTTCAACCAGCTCTACCTCAGCCCCCGCCAAGTCTTTATTTGAGGGAACTACATCCAGCAAAGGAATCTGCGTCTTTAGGATAAGAGACTCGACGGGTTCATCGAGGACAAGCGCGTGATAAAGGCCCCTCCGGAAACTTCCTCGCTGAATTCCAGCCCCAGAAGTAGCATTACCTTGAGGATCTGCGTCCACAAGGAGAACACGCAAGCCCCAACTCGCAAGCACTGCTGCCAGATTCACGGCGGTCGTGGTCTTTCCAACTCCACCTTTTTGGTTCGCGACAGCTATAGATTTGGCCATAAAGAGGTTGGGAAGCAGTTGGGAAGCAGTCTCCCTTTGAATTAGCGCGGGTAAACTAACACATTCAACCTCGTGCGGCTACTTTGAGCCCCGATAGAAAAGGTTTTATCGGGCCGATAGAACAGTTTCACGTGTCCCATGGTTAGGCAACGTTCCCAACGGGACACGTGAAACATTACTAGGCTGCTTTTTGCTGTTGAACCAGAAACACTAGCAGTGTCGACAACGCCCCGGCGGTTAGCCCTGGGATAAGGCGCGCTTCGCCAAAGGTTGTGGGGCTGGCGCGCTCCAGTCGTTCTACGGCTTCCCTTGAGAGGCCGCTAATACTAGCGAAAACTACCTCAGTCGGCACTTTGAGAAGGTCATGCTGATAAAGTCTTCCCTGCGTCGCATTGTGCGACTCCAGATATCCCTCGTACAGCGAGTCAGCCAGTACGGACGTGAGATCCGCGTCGGTGATTTGAGACCGCAAGTCGCCAGGTAATAACGACATGATTAGTTCAGTCCCAACAGCCGCTCGTTTCGAAAGTTGCGTGAGCGTTATTACGTCGCCAATATCGGCACCCAATAAAGCCGTAAGTGCAGCGTGCCTCGTATCAGAGCGCTTCACTTTGGTGTTATCAAGAGCGGACTTCAACCTTGCCAGGCGTTCACGTTTCATGTTAAACCTATCCCAATCTGAATCTCCAACCAGGCCAAGTTCCCTGCCATAGGATTGAAGCCTCTTATCAGCGTTGTCATAGCGCAAAGCCAAGCGATTCTCAGCTCTGGACGTGAAGATTCGGTATGGTTCATCCACGCCTTGTCGGATCAGATCCTCCACCAAGACACCTATATATGATTCCTCCCTGCGCAGTCGGAGGGGATGGCGTCTCTGCACACACAGCGCCGCGTTTATCCCCGCTACGAGGCCCTGACAGGCTGCCTCCTCGTAACCTGTAGTGCCGTTTATTTGACCAGCATGAAAAAGCCCTGACATTCGCATCGTTTGAAGGTCGGGTCTCAACTCTCTCGGATCAACATAGTCGTATTCAATCGCGTAACCGGGACGAATAATCCTGACTTCTTCGAGCCCGGGGATCATTCTCACCAAGTCTTGCTGTAACTCAGCGGGCAGCGAAGTAGAAAAACCGTTCAGATACACTTCATGAGTGTCATGTCCCTCCGGTTCGAGAAACAGCTGGTGACGGGTTTTCTCGGCGAATTTTACGACCTTGTCTTCGATCGAGGGGCAGTACCGGGGTCCAGTTCCTTTGATTCTCCCCGAATAGAGTGGAGACTCTGAAAGGTTCTCCCGAATCGCGTCGTGTACCCTTGAAGTTGTGTAGCCAACGAAACAATTGATCTGATCCTGTGGCAAATAATCAGTGGAAAACGAGAACGGGACAGGGTTCTTATCTCCACGCTGGGGCTCAAGTGCTCCCCAATCAATAGTTCTACCATCCAATCTTGGCGGCGTGCCCGTCTTTAACCGACCCACGGGAAATCCCAGTCTTTTCAATGTGTCGGCTAATTCAATCGACGCCGGTTCTCCCGCGCGGCCTGCACTGTAAGTGCGGCGACCGGTATGTACTAGCCCATTTAGAAATGTCCCTGTAGCTACGACTACAGCGTTTGCTCCGAACCTTCTCCCATCTTCCAGCTCGATCCCAACGATAGTGCTGTTATGAGTGATGAGATCGACTACTTTGCCTTGACGGAGATTCAGGTTCGAAGTTCCTTCAAGGGTTCGCCGCATTTCGGTGCGGTATCGCAGGCGATCCGCTTGTGCCCGTGGCGACTGAACTGCCGGTCCGCGTGAACGGTTCAACAATCTAAACTGGATTCCAGTGCGATCAATAACGCGCCCCATGATTCCCCCCAGCGCGTCGACTTCCCGCACAAGATGTCCCTTTGCAATACCACCGATAGCGGGGTTGCAGGACATTTGTCCGATCAGATCCAAGTTAAGCGTCACCAGGGCAGTTTGACAGCCAAGACGCGCCGCCGCCGAAGCTGCCTCACAACCAGCATGGCCCGCTCCGATAACGATGACTTCAAAACGCTCGTCAAAGGACATTCTTATTTCCCTATGCAGAAAGTGGAAAAGATTTGGGAGAGAATCTGCTCTGTAGTGGTTTCGCCAGTTATTTCTCCTAGATACTTTAAGGCGTGATGCAACGGCTCAAGTACCAATTCCTCGCTCGCGCGGCGACGTAACAGCTCCGCTGCCATTTCTAGCTCTGCCTGAGCATGTAGCAACAGATCGCGATGCCGGGCATTTGTAACAAGCAGACTTCCAGAATCCATGCCACTCATGTCGAAGGCCTCCAGTATAGCAGCCCTCAGTTCATCGAGGCCCTCGCCCGTTACCGCTGATGTCCTTACGAGAACTTTACCCCAAGACTCATCGGCCGTTGGATTAAAGTCAGGTAGGTCACACTTATTGAGTGCAATAATTCGACGCTCATTCGGATTCAGGTTGGAATGGAGAAGTGTCTTGTCCTGAGCTGCCGAGTCAATCGTGCCATCCACGACGACCACCACGAGGTCCGCATCGCTGATCGCCCGGTAAGTGCGTTCCATACCCAGATTCTCAATGCCATCCGCTGTTACTCGCAAACCGGCCGTGTCTGTAAGCAGGACAGGGATACCAGCAATATCGACAGGTTCGCATAGAGTGTCTCGCGTAGTGCCCGGCACATTGGTCACGATCGCTCGTTCCCTTGCCAGTAACTTATTGAATAAACTAGACTTACCGGCATTCGGGGAGCCCACTATCGCAACCTGGATGCCGTCCTGTAGAAGATGGCCAACACTGTAGCTTTGCGCAAGTTTGTCGACTCCATCAATGATAGACGTAAGAGAGTCGTCGATGGTTTTTATTTGCAGCGCAGGAAGATCATCCTCGACAAACTCCACCACAGACTCCAGCAAAACTATGATGTCGAGAAGTGTATTCTTATAAGGCTTGAGAGTTGCAGCGAGTTCTCCGTTAAGTTGGCGAACAGCTTGACGAGCTGCTGCCTCGGTTTGTGAAGATATCAGATCACGGATCGCTTCAGCCTCGGCGAGATCCAGTTTTCCATTCGACAATGCCCTCAGCGTAAACTCTCCAGGCTCAGCGAGTCTGGCCCCAAAGCCCACTGTCAGATCGATAATACGGCGCAAGACAACTGGTGAACCGTGACAACTAAGTTCAACTACATCTTCACCGGTGAGTGAATGTGGAGATTTGAAATAGGTAAGGAGCGCCTGATCGATTATTTCGGAAGTCCTGGAATCTCTCAGTGAGTGAAGCGTACTTTGTCGGGGCTCAAGATCGGTCAGCATGCCCGTGAGTCGGCACGTAATTCTCAACGCTTCAGAACCACTCAAACGAATGATGCCAAGAGCGCCTCGCCCTCTCGGAGTGGCTATCGCGACGATTGTACTCATCGTTCACTGAGTTGGAGGTTACAAGTCCAGGGGGAACTTTGCGGTCGACTACTAAGTGCGTCTGACAGGATTCTTCAGCCCTACTCTCAACTTGCGGTCGGCTCCCTCGCCAATTGATTCGGTATAAAGATCTTCTGCCTCGGCCAGCGTCAGGTGAATAATTCGCCGCTCGTTTGCGCTCATTGGTTCGAAAGTAAAGGCCGTACCTGTGGTGCGAACCCGACTCGCAGCGTGATTTGCCATTGCCTGGAGTTCGGCTTCTCGAGTGGCTCGAAATCCATGTACATCGCAAATAAGACGGGCGCCTCCAGCAACGCTTCGTCCGAAGATTTGGTTTATGAGATGTTGGAGCGCTTCCAACAGCTCTCCCGTCTGGCCTTCCAGGAGCTCGGCATCAGGTCCCTCGATATCCAAAACCTCACCACTGACACCCTGCTTCAGCGTCACGTGGAGCTGCAAGCCAAGATTCGTAAAGAGATCTTCAAGGAATTCAGTCGCCTGCTTAGCAACATCTGCCATATCTGTTTTCCATTAGGTTCTTCAGGCCGGACTCTTCTTGCGTATACTCGATCCGGAACTGCTCGGCACCACCGGGTCATCGCTATCTTCTGATTTGGTCCAATGGTTTATCACATACTGTTGACTGAATCCAACGATATTGCCCACCAGCCAGTAGAGAAGTAATCCTGACGGAGCGGACCACAAAACGTAAAGCATGAAAAGTGGCATGCCAACTGCCATCATTTTTCGTTGCAGAGGATCTGCTGACGGAGCAGGGGTGATCAGTTGCAAGACGATCATCGTGCCGGCCATCAAGAGGGGTAGAACGTGTATGAAGTAAGGCTCTGGCGCCGAGAGATCGGGAAGCCAAAGGAAGCTCGCCTGCCGAAAATCCAACGAGATCGTTATTGCTCGGTAGAGGGCAAACAAGAATGGCATTTGAATAAGCAACGGCAAGCATCCGCCCAGTGGGTTGCCCTCCTTCATGAGCCGAAGTTGCTCCATTTGGAGCTCCTTCAGGCGAGGATCGTTTTGCTTCATTCCTTTGATCTTGTCCTGCATTTCTTTCATGCGCGGTGCAAGCTTTTGGGCCTTTTTCATGGCTTTTGATGATCGCCATTTCAGCGGAAAGAAGAGAGAGTAGATAACGATCGTAAAGAGAATGATCGCCACACCATAACTGCCCGTGAGCCGATAAAGAAAAGTGATTGACTTCAGAATTGGAACGGCCAGAGGACGCGACAACCAACCTAACCATCCATAATCGATCAACCCCTCCAAATCGATGGGACGATTAACCACCTTACTGATCTCTTCGCTGGCGCTGGTCAGGAGGTAATGATCTTTTGGACCGGCATAGATGATGGTGTGTGTACCATCAGCACCGATTGGGACGAAGGCCGTTACCAGATATCTCTTCTCCAACTTGCCATTTGCCTGGTAGTCATATTGAACCGTCCGATACTCGAGGCCGTCAGTTCTCTTATCAGGAACGGCGACCATCGCAAAATATGTATCCCCAACACCTGCCCAATCAACTGGTCCATTGAGCACTAGATGGTCAGGGCTATTTTTATTGGTGTTAATTCCCGCGGCCGGATGTCTCTCGACTTTATTTAACACAGAAGCAATAGCTTCTGGAGCAACAGAATAGAAGGTATGTTGCTTGACACCCTGGTCACCCGAGCTTGGACCAACTCTTAGTTTCACCTGGGGAACAATGCTATCGCCGCGCCTTAGCAAAACTGTTAAGTCGATATCGTAGCGGTCAGCATCGAATACGATTGTTTTCCTCAGTTGTAGCCGACTGGCTGGATCTTCAAGGACAAATGCCAGTTGCTTCTTCTCCCCTGGCGCCAAACTGACATCAACGTCGCCGTTAGCAGAGTCGGCCCCTTCCACCTTATATATTGCCGAACTGAGCGCAATATCCAAACCGGCCTCGCCCGTAATGAGCTGAAGCGGTACTTCGCGAGGTTGTCTCTTCAATCCGTCCGGTGAAATTAGTTCCAGCGGTAAGCACTGGTTCTTGGTTCCAGCGACTGAGCAGATCTTGCTCTCGCTATTCTTGTTCTTCGTTATTACCCAGCTTGTTGGCTCTGCACCGCGGGTGTCCAACTTCACTTCATACAATGGAGTTCTGATTCTTATCGTTTTTTGCGGCGCCGAAGTCGATGTGGGCATTGCTGCACTCGACAGAACCAGAGGTGAGGTCGTAGCCAGCGCCTGAGAAGAACTGGCCTGCGCCAACGGACTCGGTATTGGGGTAGGTTGATTGTTATTTTGGGGAGGCTTAACTGGAACGAGGTAACTCCACAGAAAAAGTATTGCTGTGGAGATCGCCAATGCGAGTATCAGTCTTTTTTGTTGCATCTTGGAATTTGCCAGCGATCAAAGCGTCAGCAGGAATATCCCGGACGCGGCAGCCGGGGCTCACTTGACCGGATCATAGCCGCCGGGATTGAACGGATGACAACGCAGCAGTCGCCGCAAGGCGAGACCGCTTCCGCGAAAAGCTCCATAGCGAGCAATCGCGTCAATTGCATATTCCGAACACGTGGGAATGAATCTGCAAGAAGGAGGTAGAATTGGTGACAGCGCCAATTTATAAACTTTTAGAATTGAGATCAGAACTGCTTTCACACAACTATCGTTTGTCTAACAGGATTTGGACGTCTTCCTGCCTGCCAACCTTTTCAACGATTTGTCCAAACTCTTGTGATGGGGCGTCAAGCTTGTCATTCAAAACCGCCGCTTTAGCGTTTAATACCCAATCATAGTTCTTATCCAGCCGTCCCAGCGCCACTTCGTTCGATCGAAACGTTTCTCTCAGCAGCCGCTTAGCACGATTCCGCTGAACTGCCTTGCCCAACGCCTTCTTTGATGCAGTAACACCAAGCCGGTGGTACATTCGTTGATTCTTAATTACGAATACCGTTATGAATACGCCTTCATACCGTTTCCCGTTTCGATAAACGTATTGGAACTCCGCCGGCTCCCGTAAATGCTGCTTCATGAAAACGACTTCGGTCTCAGCCTGGTTTAGTAATGAGCAGGCGTAAGGCGCTTTCTTCCCTTTGCGCGACGCCGTTTCAACACCAACCTACCGTTTTTAGTCGCCATTCTTGCCCGGAAGCCATGAGTTTTCGCTCGACGCCTGTTGTTGGGCTGGAAGGTGCGCTTCGACATAGTCCTCAATTCTCCTCTTGACGAAAACCCTAAGACTAATCGTGCCCTCGTGGTATGTCAAGAAAGCACCGATGAAATGGCCATTGTTTCTCCACTCCTTCCCGAAAGGGTCAAAGCATTACTGTTCAGGTGTTAATGGACAGGACCGCAGTCTTCAATATCTTGAAAACTGCCTGACGGCCTACTTGTAGCAGGTTAATCGTCAATTCAACCGGTGATTGTCTCAAAAAAATTTTCGCCTTCAATAGCCTGCACAGACCTTCAGAGCAATCGAGCTCCTTCAAATGTGTACGGTAACGATGCTCGGCGCACGAAAACAACCATCCCTCCCGATAGTGAAATTGAAGCCATGTTTTAATCGCCTGCGTGCCCTTGATAAAATCTAAACTTCTATGTTAGTCTCCGCAAGCTTTTGACAGCTGGCAGGCTGTAAATAATTGATATACAAAGACTTTAAAGCTTTACTTTAACCGTGTGCATGTTTTTCCACATTCCTGTGGAAAAACATGTGGAAAACGTTGGGCTTGTAAAAAGCTGTCGTTCGTGACAAGCACAGATGGACAGCGGACTGTTAGAGCTCAACTTTTATTAGCCAAGAGTGTATCGCTTTACGTCACTAGTTTTAGTCAATTTGAAGCCTTCCGGCCTCGGTTTTTTTCCATGAACACTTCGGTTGAGACTAACATTTGGGGCAACATTCTTAATTCACTCACGACCAGACTAAACCAACAGGCTTTGGAGACTTGGTTTAGGCCCATCCAGTTCGAAGGCCTCGACAATTCGGCGCATGTAATTCGCCTCAGAGCACCCAATCAAGTGGTGAGAGACTGGGTCGTAACCAATTATTCAAAACTGCTTAATGAATCTTTGCTCGAATTGAGTTTGTCAGGCTATTCCGTCGGCTGGATTGTGGAAGAAGAACAGAGCAGCAGCGCATTGGTTGAATGGCAAAGCCAACCTCGAACCGAAACGCAGATCCCCAGTGTGGAAACTCAATTCCAACCCGTTACGCCTGAGCCCTCTATAGCCAGCGGAGCGAAGTCAACGGAGAACTTGGGCCCACGACCCAACGCGCCCCAACCAGAATTCTACCTTAGCTCAAAATACACGTACGAAAGTTTTGTTGTGGGTTCATGTAATCAGTTCGCGCATGCCGCTTCAATGGCTGTCGCAGAAGCACCGGGCCGCACTTATAATCCGCTCTATCTGTATGGTGGTGTTGGTCTCGGTAAGACCCACTTGATGCATGCCTGTGGCCATGCCATTAAGGCTCGCAATCATCACTTGAGGCTTTGCTACATATCGTCTGAGAAGTTTATGAACGATTTGATCAACGCTATCCGCTACGATAAGACTCAAAGTTTTCGTGAGAAATATCGCTCCGTGGACGTCCTGTTGATCGACGACGTGCAGTTCATGGCAGGGAAAGAGCGAACGCAGGAAGAATTCTTTCATACATTCAATGCTCTCTACGACCAACAGAAGCAGATAGTGATCAGTTCCGACTGCCCACCCAGGGAGATCCCTACCCTCGAAGAACGCCTTCATTCTCGCTTCGAGTGGGGACTTATTGCAGATATAGAACCGCCTGATCTTGAAACGAAGATTGCAATTCTGAAACGTAAAGGTGATCTGATCGGCGTCTCAATCCCTGACGACGTAGCAATGTTCATCGCCAGCAGAGTGAAAAGCAATGTGCGCGAGTTAGAGGGATCTCTCGTTAGACTCATCGCGATCTCGTCGCTTCGGGGTGAACCGATTTGCAAAAGTCTGGCCCAGGACGCGATCAGGAACATCGCTAAGGAAGAAGAATCGGGTGTTATTACCTTACAGCAAATCCAGAAGTTAGTAGCTGCTACATATAAACTGACCATTGACGAACTATTATCAAAAAACAACGCCCGGCATATTTCGCACCCTCGTCAAATCGCCATGTACCTCTGTAAACATCTGACGAAGCACAGCTACCCTGAGATCGGTCGTGCGTTCAGTGGCAAGCATCACACGACTGTAATTCACTCCGTGGAAAAGATTGAGTCGTTGGTTCTAAGAGATGAAACACTGCAGAAGCTAATTACCGAACTCTCAGAGTCTCTGCAACGGTAATCACTGTCCACGTCAGAGAGTTTTTCACAACAGACAGGGCAACGTTCATGTGAAAAATGTGGTAAGGTTCCACATCCACTGACTTTTCCTAAACGGTCCCTGGTTTCTGGAATAATTTCCACAAGTTATGGTTAACTCTAAGTGCTGGGCGACTGGTGAGATAGAATGTTTTTCACAGATCCACAGCACACTACTACTACTACTAAGTATTTAAGTTGATTGTTTCTTACTAGTAGTAGTAAGAGCTTTTTTCAGTTTGTGAGGAGTGCACCGCAATGCAATTTGTCGTAAGTAAACAGAATCTTCAAAAGGAACTTGGTTTTGTACAGGGGGTTGTCGAAAAGAAAAACACTATCCCTGTCCTTTCAAACATTCTTATCGAATCGTTGGGTGAGAGCACAATAAGAATTACAGGCACAGATTTGGACGTCACGATTCGCTGCGACATGGATGCCGAAGAGATCAGTACACCAGGATCGGTGTGTGTTCAAGCAAGGAAACTGTTTGAGATTTCCAGATTACTTCCGGATGCACCAGTAGTCTTCAAGAAAGAAGATAACGATTGGGTTACCGTCAAGTGCGATCGAGCCCGATTTAAGTTAGTCGGCATAGCGAAAGATGCTTTTCCTGAAGTGCCGAGTTTCAAGTCAGCGCCCACGAAGATTCCCGCGAGTGTACTCAAGACTTTTATTGATCGAACGATCTTCGCGATTACTCAGGAAGAATCCCGCTATACGCTTTCCGGAGCAAAGTTTATTTTGGATGAAACAGGAGCCAAAATGGTTACAACTGATGGTCATCGTTTGGCTTACGTCGAAAGAAAGAATGTAACCAAAAATGGTAGTAACCAGACCATCGACACCCTTATTCCCAGAAAAACGTTAGCGGAACTAACAAAGCTGACTACTGGTTTTGACGAGGAAATCAGCCTCGGTATTGATGAGAATCATATCTACTTTCAAGTTGGGACGCGTTTGCTGATTTCGCGAATGCTTTACGGCCAGTTTCCAAACTATGAAATGGTAATGCCCAAAAACAATGACAAGGCGGTTGAGTTTGATAGCGGTTTACTCAATCATGCGATCAGACGAGTGGCTTTGATGTCGGATGAGCGATCTCATGCGATTCGCTTTCACCTGGAACCAAATCAGCTCGTAATAAGCTCACAGAATGCTGAAGAGGGTGAAGCTCACGAAACGATCCAAACAGATTATGCGGGCGAAGAAACAGATATTGGCTTCAACGCGCAGTACCTGCAGGAATTCCTCAATGTGATCGGCGACGCGAAGGTTTCTTTTGAGTTTCGGGATGGAAATTCCCAGGCTCAATTACACCCCTCAGAGAATGGCGAGTATGATTACAAGTACGTCGTCATGCCTATGAGGATCTGACGGAAGGCGGCAATCTTTAGGTCTTCTGCTGCAACTAAAAAGCGCTCTCTGGTTTTGAGCCAGAGGGCGCTTTAGATCGTTCAGGTTACTTCAACGGCCAGAACGTTTGTGCTGTGTTAGAATTTGAATATGCTTTTGGCTTCCCTTGAGGCGACTCACTTCCGAAATCTAAGCGGAAAAATACTCTGGGGGCCACGACTAAATATCCTTTACGGGAACAACGGTCAAGGAAAAACGAACTGGCTCGAAGCGATTCATATTCTGGCGCGCACAAAGTCATTTCGCACGCAGCGCTTGCAGGAAGCTATTCGCTTTGGCGAGCAGATCGCTACCGTAAGAGGCACCGTTACGGCGGGTGTTGACCTCGAGAGAGATTTGCAGGTCACACTTCAAGACAACACTAAGACGATCTTCGTCAACCAGAAACGAGACTCCCTAACGCGCTACCTGTCCCAGTTACAAGTCTTCTCCTTTACCGCGCCTGATCTGGATGTGGTGCGTGGCATGCCAGACTCGCGGAGAAAGTTCCTGGATCGAGGTATCTCCTCCCTGAGACCTGCGTACCTTCACACAATTGCTGGTTACAGCAAGGTAATCAAGCAGAAAAATAAGATCCTTCAACTGGCTTCTGAAAGTGAGTTTAGCCTCGAAAGAAGCGAAGACCTCCTCGCCCCCTGGAATGATCAACTCGCTGGACTGTCGCAAGAGATTCATAAGCAAAGAGAAGAATATGTCGCCGCTCTGAATATGGCGTTGGAGCGGCAACTTTTTGATCGCCAACAGTTGACAACTCGTTATGTGTCGTCCCTGGAGGGCAAAGGAGATCTGAGTGATTATGAGGCTTTGCTGCGCGAGAGAATGGCGCTCCGATTACAAGCGGAGGTCGCGGCTGGTCATGCCTTAATTGGACCCCATCGAGACGATCTGGAGATACTCCTGGACGGCAGGGAAATAAGGGTTTACGGCAGCTCAGGTCAGCAACGTAGCACATTGTTACTATTAGACTTAGCAGCAATTTCGTTGTATAATTTAGCTTCAAATGACCATCCGGTTTTTATCATTGACGATGTCGATGCGGAGCTGGATGAAAGAAGGATAAGACACCTTCTGGAATATCTTGAAAATCGGACGCAGACCTTCATCACCACCTCAAAGCGAAGTCACGTTGAAGGTTTTTTTTCGAGAGCAAGCGTATTCGAAATTGAGGATGGCAAAGTCCGCAGCAGCAACAGTGAGTCGGACATAGTTGCAGCCGCCTCCACTCTCATTTCTTAGTTTCGGAATAACGCGTGGGTATTGATAGGAGAATAGATTGGCAACAGCAGGAACAACGGTAACAGACAAAAAAGTACAAGCTTATGATGGTTCTTCGATCACGATCCTGGAAGGACGAGATGCGGTCCGCAAGAGGCCGGCGATGTACATCGGTTCAACGGGAGAGATCGGTCTACATCACATAGTCTATGAGGTAGTTGACAACTCGATCGATGAGGCACTGGCAGGTTATTGCGACACCGTCGACGTAGCCATTCATCTAGACAACTCTATTACAGTTATTGATAACGGGCGTGGTATCCCAGTCGACGAGATAAAAAAGGAGAAAAGATCGGCCGCAGAAGTGGTCATGACTAAGCTTCATGCCGGCGGCAAGTTTGACTCCAACGCTTACAAAGTTTCCGGAGGGCTTCACGGCGTAGGTGTCTCCTGCGTCAACTTTCTGTCAGAACACTTGCATCTGGAGATCTGGAGAGATGGGAAGACTTATGAACAAGAGTATGTCCGCGGAGTTCCGGTCGTTCCACTAAAGCAAACCGGCAAAACGCGAAAGCGCGGAACTAAGATCACGTTTCGTCCTGACGGACAGATCTTTACTGAGACCGCCTTCAGCTTCGATAAGCTGTCGGAACGCCTGCGGGAAAAGGCCTTTCTCAACAAAGGCATCCGCATCACCATCAAAGACGAACGCGAAGAGCCCGAGCGGTCCCACGAGTTTTATTACAAGGGTGGGATTGCGGAGTTCGTCAAGCACTTAAATAAGAATAAGAGTACGTTGCACGATAAGCCGATCTATTTTGAAAAGGAGAGCGAGGCTCTTTCGATCGAGGTCGCCATTCAGTATAACGACGCTTATGACGAAAAAGTCTATTCATTTGCCAATAACATCAACACAGTAGATGGCGGCACGCACTTATCAGGCTTTCGCTCGGCTTTTACCCGAACTATCAACGCGTATGCGCAATCGTCGGGTCTCGCAAAGAACTTCAAAAGTTCTCTTACGGGAGATGACGTTCGCGAAGGGTTGGTCGCCGTAATCTCCGTGAAACTGCCGCAGCCGCAGTTTGAGGGTCAAACGAAAGGTAAGCTGAATTCTGATGTAAAAGGGGCGGTTGAATCGTTTCTGAATGACCGCCTGACAGAGTTTTTCGAACAGAACCCAACCGTTGCCAGGAAGATAGTGGGCAAAGCGCTGGACGCGGCAAGGGCTCGAGAGGCCGCGCGCAAGGCGCGGGAGATAGTTCGCAAAGGGGCGATGGGCTCGAGCAGCGGGATCCGGCGTTATCTGAAATCTACATCGTCGAGGGGGATTCGGCGGGCGGATCCGCGAAACAGGGACGCGACCGGAAGAACCAGGCGATACTTCCGCTCAAGGGCAAAATCCTAAATGTTGAGAAAGCGCGCTATGACAAGATGCTCGGTCACAGCGAAATAAAAGCGTTGATTACCGCGCTGGGGACAGGCATTGGCAAAGAGGATTTTGATGCGAGCAAGTTGCGCTACCACAAGATTATTCTCATGACGGATGCCGACGTCGACGGCTCCCACATAAGGACGCTTCTGCTAACTTTCTTTTATCGTCAAATGGCCGAACTGGTGGAGTTGGGATATGTGTATATAGCCCAGCCTCCTTTGTTTAAGGTCAAACGCGGCAAGAAAGAGGAATACATCAAAGATGAGAACTCGATGATTCGCTATCTGATGCGGATGGCGACTGGCGATATGACCGTCAAGTCAGTCGGGGCTAAAGAGGAAATCGAAGGAAAAGAATTGGCCAGGCTGTTGGAGAGCATGGTGGATCTAAAGCGCTACTGCGAGCGGGCGGCGCGACGGATTGGCGGCGACTCAAATCTCATCGATACGCTTCTGCAAGCTTTCGCGGGCAAAAAAGGCGTGCTGCGAAGAGAAGGCATCACACTTCGCAATACCTTTCAGAATGGAGATCGGATGGCGAGCGTCGAGGGAGTACTTGCTGAAGCTGGATATAAGACTGATCTCTCAATGGATGAAGAGCATGGACTTTGGGAGATAAAGACAACAAGCGCCTCAGGCGCAAGCGTCGCAATCGACTGGAACTTCGCGAGCTTCGTCGAGTTTAATAAGGCGGTGGAGATCTATCGCTCGCTTGAAGATAAATTGGGCGCGCCATTCGTTATCGGCGAAAACGGCACGAAGGAAGAGATCTCTACAAGGGAAGCCTTGCTCGAAAAAGTGCTGGCGGCCGCCAAAAAAGATCTGTCGATACAGCGCTATAAGGGGCTCGGCGAAATGAATCCGGAACAACTCTGGGAGACGACAATGAACCCGGAGAAACGTACTCTATTGCAAGTCAGAATCGATGACGCTGTGGAAGCTGAGGACATCTTTACCGTGCTCATGGGCGACGCAGTCGAACCGCGGCGCAAGTTTATCGAAGACAACGCCCTAGACGTTCGAAACCTCGACGTTTAGTACTGATTCAGTTTCGAAATCGTAGGCAAAGGAATTGCGCTGGTTGGATCCAAAAGGATGTAATTCTAATCTACAGACTGCCTTCCCGAAATCGCTCAACCCGAAAGCGCGAAAGTTTAAGCGGCTTTCCTAATGGAATACCGGCTTTTCGGGCTGCAATCTCAACTTGCTGCTTCGCCTCATCGACTCCTGGTATGTCCGGCAGAAGCAAACCCCGTCGCAAGCCCTCTTCGTCCTCCACTATCACGCCATAAACTGCCGGGTTGAGATCTGACATAACCGCGGGCTCGGCCGGAAACAATATATCGACCGAATAACGCAGGTCCGGGAGCTCCTCTTTCGATACTTGCGAAAAACGCGGATCGCGCGTGGCTGCTCCAATTGCGTTGGCGATGATTTCTTCGGCCAAGGTGCCCTTAACCGGCTCAACAGTGCCGATACAGCCTCGTAATTCTCCAGACTGCTTCTTGAGAGAAACAAAGCAAGGCACGCGCTCTGCCAACAAACCGGAGACTGGCTGCACTTGCAGTCTCTTACCCTCGCCGATCAAGCTTTCAACTGCGCGGCGAGCCAGCCCTGGCAAGTCGTTAGCGCTGTCTTGCTCGGAGTCTTCACTGCAAAACGGAACTGTGTCGCCTTTGCCAGATTCGTTCATGCCGGTTAGCTGCGCAACCAGATATCCGACACCGAAAGGCGCCTCGTAGTTTATTACGTCGCAGGTGAAAGGTAGTTGACTTCCCGCGCCGATCGCCACCAGCATTGAGCGATAGCCACACTCACCCGCCAACTTTCGCAGACCACGATCGATGTCGATGATTCTTTGGGGATCATTACAACGAAGCGCATCCACGATCTCTTCATCAAAAATGTAGGCGCTGGGGTCATAACCCGCCGGGGCCTGCGGTTTGAGCCTGTGACTCAGGTCGCCACTGGCGAGAAATGCGACCCGCCGCCCGACCTGATCAATTGCTCCCCTGATACAAGCTCCGAAACGCAGGTGATCATTATCTGAAAGGAAACTAATGCCAAGCGCCACTAACTGGCCCTTCCAGCCATTCTTCAAGAGAAAATAGAGAGGGACGGTTGTTCCATGGTCGAGAGCGTCTCCTGCAATGTGGACTACCGCAACGTCTTCATCGGCGGCGTTCTTGACGATCGTTTCTAACAACTCGCTATCCAGGGCAACGCGCATCTGAGTTGCCGGTGCGCGAAAGCTCGAGAAGTCTCCATAGAGTTCGGGGCCCTGGTAGGCAACAAAAGAGTCAATTTCGGCAGGCGCATGAGGCGAGATCATCACAACTGTTTCCGCACCGCTCGCGATCAGACGCTTTGTCAATTGCTTCATCGCGTCTACTGAGCCGCACACGTCCGCGATTGCATCATGGCCTACCTCCGGAACCATGATCGGCGGATGGGGAGCAATGCCAGAAAACACCAGGGAGCATTCGTTAGTCATTGCATCTCGCATCAAAACGGATCTCTTTCTCACCATTGAACTCGCCCGTCATGGGCTTAAATGTTTTCAGCGAGAAAAAGCGCAGATCTTTCAGGCGACGACGGGTATCTTAACATCGAAAAGTACCGACCTCACTATCTCGTGTGGTTTCAAATGTAATCGAAACCGGCAGTATCATAGTCTTACCTCTCTGCACGACCTCCGCGTTCTCCGAGTCTCTGTGATAAGTGCTTTTTCTCCAATAACCGAAGAAGACGCGGAGGACAAAAGGGCGCCTGCTTCATAACATCAGAGGTCGCGCAGAGTAAGACACAAACTATGACTACCGGAAACATCTCATAGTGCCCACAATTGCTCTCCCAATCGAATGCCACTTATGATGGCAGCAGGTAAAGGGAACCTTATCCGACAATGAAGAGCTTTGACCTACTAATCGTTGGCGCGGGCCCGGCTGGGTCGTTTGCTGCTGAATTACTGGCCAAAAACGGTGCGCGTGTGGCGTTGTTTGATGGCCGGCCCGAGGGGGAGCCAAAGGCGTGCGGTGGCGGAGTGACGGCGAAAGCTTTGAAAGCCTGGCCGCAGTTACTGAACGCGGTTGGACGCACTGTGCACGAACTCGAATTGTATTCACCCTCCGGGAAACGGCTCCATCTGGATCTGGAGGAACCTTTCGCGATTTACTCTCGCGTGGCCTTCGATTCCTACCTTCGCGACCGAGCCAGAGACGCCGGAGCGAAAGTCTATTCAGAAAAGATTTCGGCACGAAAAGCCAGGAGAACCGAGAGCGGTTGGTCGTTAAGTGGAGAAACTAAACTGACCACATCGTTGCTGGTGGGAGCCGACGGGGCAAACAGCCCGATTGCGAAGATGTTGGCGGGACCGTTACCACCTTCTGATATGGAAGTCGCTTTTGGCTATCGGACCCCGCTGCCCGTAAACGGCGAGGCCCCAACGGTCGTTGCATTTCTACCGCGCTGGATAGGTTATGCCTGGGCGTTTCCGCGGTTGGACCATATCTCCTTCGGTATAGCAACAATCCAGGACGCTTTTGAGCATCAGCCACTCGATGATCTCTTGTGGAGGTTCATGATTGGCTACTATCAACAACGTGAAGGCACCGACGTGAAGTTCTGGACTGTCGACGACCCGGATGCAGAAGCAGTCCAACGAATCCGCGGTCAGTTGCAGGCAACAGCGGAACGTTACGCTGCACGCATTCCGGGGTTAACAGAAAAGACCTGGGATACAAGGCACGTCTGCGGGGAAGGCTGGGCCCTGCTTGGCGACGCAGCCGGTTTCGCGGATCCAGTTACCGGTGAAGGAATCTATTACGCACTGCGTTCCGCTCAACTCTTTGCGGAGTGTTACCTCGCCGGAAAGCCCCTTTCATACGAGCAGCGTTGGCGAGAAGACTTCGGGGCTGAACTGCGGCAGGCGGCACACATACGACGGCGCTTCTATGGAAACTTCTGGGGCGCTCCCTTTACTGAAAGAATGATAGAGTTTGCCCGTGGACATCGAGGAGTTAAGCGCGTGCTCGGCGATCTGGTCGCAGGTGAACAAGGTTATGTCGACCTGAAGAAGAAGCTGGTCCGGAGTGCTCTACGTCCGCTTTAGTCCCTGTAACAGAGACTTCGAGGTTGTGCGAACCGACAGACCGCTGTGTGTCTCACTCCTACTTCAAGGCGCGAGCCGTTTCATAGTCCAGGAAGCATCGGCCTCTCGTTCATAGAGGATGCGGTCATGCAGTCGGCTGATTCGACCTTTCCAGAACTCAATGCGCTCCGGGAGCAACCGATAACCGCCCCAATGCGACGGCCGCTCAACCTCACGGTCCTTGTAAAGCTTTTCTAACTCCGAGACGCGCTGTTGCAAGACTTCTCTCGAGGGTATCACATCGCTTTGCGGCGAAGCCCAAGCCCCTATCTGACTATCTCGCGGTCGGGTTTGAAAATACTCCTCCGATTCTGCGCCGGAAATCTTGGCAACCTTGCCCTCGACCCGGACCTGCCGTTCGAGTTGAGGCCAGTAAAAAACCAGAGCCGCGTGCGGGTTGTTGTCCAGTTCACGCGCCTTGGCGCTCCGATAGTTGGTGAAAAAGACAAAGCCACTTTCATCCACCTGCTTCAACAACACTATGCGCGCCGACGGCTTGCCCTCGGCTGTGGCCGTTGCCAACGTCATTGCTTCCGGCAAAGGGAGATGGGCGGCAACTGCTTCGTCAAACCAACGCTGAAATTGTTTTACCGGATCAGTATCGATGAGTCTCTCGTCTAATACGTCAGGGGCTTCCGCTGCCGAATTCGTGGGAAGGTCATCTTGAGCCATTTCTGTTAATCGATCTTCTCAGTGTAGGGCGCAAGCCTCTGTCGCAATTCCTGCGGAATGCGAACCGTTTCAAAGGTATCGCGCCGCACTGCCGCCAGAATGAAATGCGCATCAGCAATCAACAATTCTTCATCCTTGCGACGCACTTCGAAATTCAGCCGCATCGATTTATTGCCAAAGCTGCCGACATAGACAGACACTTCGAGAAGATCATCTAGTTGGGCGGCATGACGGAAGTCACATTCGAGATGCACGCGGGGCAGCCAGATATCGAGTTGGTCAAACATCACGCCGTAAGGCAATCCGACCGAGCGAAACAGCTCGGTTTCAGCAAACTCGAAGAAACGGATATAGGCGCCGTAGAAAATAATTCGGGCAGCGTCGACGTCGCCCCAACGCACGCGCTCCTGAATCCTGAATTTCTTGTATGCACGCATTTACATTCGAAAATCGGCAAACGAAGGTCGCGAACCACCTCAGTAATGTTACCAAATCACTTAACCGTTTACCTCGTGCAAGAATTTCAAAAGCACCTTGTTGAACTGTTCCGGCTGCTCGATGTTAGAAACGTGACCGGCGTTTTCTATGATTTCCAATCGCGAGCCACCGATCTCCTGATGCATTTTTTCGGCGTCCTGCAGCGGGGTAATCGCGTCCTCGCTCCCAACAATAATAAGTGCCGGGGAAATTATCTGCGAGAGGATTTGCGTCTGGTCATCTCGTGCTGCCATTCCGAGTAACGCCGCAGCCGCACCTTCACGCCTGGTGCGTAACATCATATCGCGGATGCGCTTCACAACCTCAGGTCGCTTGCCGACTGTCTCGGGTGCGAGCAATTTTGGCAATAAGGCATCAACGATTCCTGCCATGCCTTCGGCCACGACCCTTGCAGCTTGTTGAGCGCGACTCTGTTTCGCCTCTTCGGTATCGGCTTGTGCGCGCGTGTCCGCCAGAATCAGCGAGAGTACACGAAGCGGAAACAGGCGATAAAAAGCCAACGCGACATAACCACCCATTGATAGACCGCCGATATTGGCTCTTGGGATTTCAAGTGTGTCCATGAGCACTCCAACGTCGCGAGCCATCGTATTCATGAGCTGGCTAACACCGACCTCAAAAATCTCTCCTCGCCGCTCTCGCAACTACGGAAACCAGCTCCGTGAGTTCCACCGGTTTTGCCAGGTAGATCTGAAAGCCCGATGAAAGGGCACGCGCCCGATCTTCTTCCTTTGCATAAGCAGTGATCGCAACGGCCGGAATTGTTTGCGCTTGATCGAGGTCGAGAGCCCTCACCATTTTGATCAGGTCATAACCGTCCTCATCCGGCATTGCGATGTCTGAAACGAGCACGTCGGGCCTGTTCGCCCTGATGGCTTTGATAGCGTCGAACGCTGACGACACCGCCGTTACACTTGCTTGCCTGCCTGTCAGCGCAGTCGTCATCAATTCCAGCGTGTCCGCGTCATCGTCGACAACCAGAATGTGCAAGCCGCTCAGCAACTGTGGTAATTCCTTAGGAGACGACGTCACGTCTTCGATCCTGCCCAGCGGATACGCCTTCTCAACGCGATCCGAAAGCGGCAGTCTGATTATAAACGTTGCACCCTGACCTTCACCCGAACTTCCAGCAGCAATGGTTCCGCCGTGTATTTCGAGTAAGTGGCGAGCGATTGCGAGTCCCAGGCCCAGACCTCCGTGCTGGCGGGTGGTCGAACTATCTGCCTGTCGAAAACGGTCAAAGACGTAAGGCAGAAACGCCGGACTGATCCCCTGGCCGCTATCGCTTACCCTTATTTCAACAGCTGAATCCAATTGCCGAAGACTCAACCTTACATGGCCGCCACTTGGGGTAAACTTCACGGCATTCGAGACCAGGTTCCAGATCACCTGCTGCAGTCTGTTTGCATCGCCCGAGACTACGACCGGGACCGAATCAAATTCGGTTTCAATTCTGATCCCTTTCGCGTCCGCCGTCGGACGCACAACATTGATCGCGGCTTCAATCACCGGCGCGAGTTCAATTGGGTGGAGGTCAAAATAAAGATTGCCCGTAATGATCCGTGAGACGTCGAGTATGTCATCTACGATCTGCGCCTGAGCCTTTGCGTTGCGCCGGATCGTTTCGATAGCCTGAGAGGCTAATCGATCATCAAGCGAGCCTTCTTCGAGCAATCGTGACCAACCGAGGATCGCAGTAAGAGGCGTCCGCAGTTCATGAGAAACTGTCGCTAGAAACTCATCTTTCAGACGGTTTGATTCTTCAGCCACCTCGCGTGCATTGCTCTCGCGTTTGAGCAAACGAACATTCTCGATAGCCACTGCCGTCAGGTTGGCCGCCATACTCATGGCCGTGATGTGTTCCTGACTAAAGGAACGGCGCTCGTAGCTCTGCACCTCAATTGTGCCAATGATGCGTCCCATTACGGCCATTGGCATTGCCAGCGACGATTGGGGTCGCCGGCCGTTGTCGGGGCCCACGATGAATGAAGGGTGGTTTCGCGTGGCCTGCATGTAGTCGTCAGTGATGACCACCTGACCAGTGCGGACGACCCGACTATTGGGACCCGGTATCGCTACAGGCATCGGTGGCAGCTCAGAGATATCAATCTCGTTGTTGTCTCCCCAGCCATAACACGCGATGCGTACATCGCGAATCGGATCATATAGCGACACGAAAAGCCCGTTGCACGGAACAGAGACAATAGTAAATTCTCGCAACCCGTGGAAAATTGAGGTCAGATCGCGTGCGGTGCCGAGGACCTGGGCCAGATTCGAGATTCTTCCGAGCATTCTCTCGTATTCTGACAGAGCGCGCTGATCAGCTTCGCGCAACGCCTCTTCGGCGCGTCTGCGACTGCTAATGTCGCGGGCTATGCCCTGCACACCAGCTGGCTCTTCGCCTTTATAAATGAGTCCGCTGCTTATCTCGAGGGTCAGGATCCGCCCCTTTTTCGAGACAATCTCGACTTCGTAATTCGTCCGCTGCTGACTCGGCATTTTGTTGTTGAGCATTTGCTGACCCGCTGCTGTGGATTCGGCAGTGAGAATTTGTCCCAGATGCATTGTGAGGAGCTCGTCTTGCGAGTATTCGGTGGTTACTTCGGCGGCTTTGTTGACGGACGTGATCCGTCCCGCAAAGTCGAGCGTATAGACGACGTCGTTTGCGTTCTCAACCAGTTCACGATAGCGCTCTTCGCTCTCACGCAACGCCTCCTCGGCGAGTTCGCATTCCGCGAGGGTTTTTCTGATTGTAGCCTCAGAGACTTTTACTTCGGTGGTCGCCTGTTCAGCAGCAGCTCGAGCTCGCATTTGCGAACGGGTTATGGCGAAAAACAACAGGCTGAAAAGAACGCCCGCCGCGAAGGTGTAGGGCAGGAAGGTTCTGTTCGAACCCAACTCAAACGCCGGATTGGTCACGTAACTCAAGGTCCATATGCGGCCGGCGACATTTTGGGTGGTAGTGGCGACGTAGTGTGGTCGATACAGGGGATCTACAGACGAACGAATACTTGAATCATGAAGCAGATTATCAGGTGTTAGCTCTGAACCATCGTAGACTTGAAAATCAATGTCATAGGTCTTATCCGGGAAAATCCCGGCCATGAAGTCACCCATCCGGAATGGACCATAAACAAAGCCCATCAGCGCGTCCCTACGCTTTTGTTGAGTGCCCTGGGAGGCTGAGTTTCGATAAATGGGAGCATAAATCAGAAACGCAGGTTGCCGTCGGTTCGGATCAATCTCCTGGACGAGGAACACGCGTCCGGAAGCAGCCGGAAGTCCCGTATCGCGTGCTCGTTCCATGGCCGCGCGCCTGACCGGTTCGGTAGACATGTCATAGCCCATTGCGATCTTGTTAAGTTCGGTTCGCGGTTCAAGATAGATGATCGCGTTGTATTCAGCTCTGGGATAGTCTGGCCAAATCTTAAAATCCGTTAACCCTGAATGCCTCATCGACTCCGTTAGTGCATTCTTTTCGTCGGGCCTGAGTCTCAGTGAAACCCCGAGACCTTGAATTCCGGCATAGTTCTTTTCTAACTCGAGTCGGTCAACGAAGCGGCTGAATTCAACTGGCGTTACCGTGTCACTCGCCGCATAAAGTCCTGTTCCGGCGCGCAGAATAGTGATGAATGTCTGAATCCTTGTGTGAATTCTGGCATCGACCTCCTGAACGGAACTCTTGAAGCGACTGTGGTCCTGAGCCTCCGCCAACTTCGAGAGGTAATACGACACCAGTAATGTAAAAAGGAGTCCAAGGGCCAGCAAAAGGTAAGGACCGAAGGACCATCTGGTACGTGACAAGCTTCCTTGCGACTCGGTAGAATTCAACTGCCCCATAGTATTATCAGGTATCTAAGGCGAGCGCGTTCCAGGAGAACGAGACGTTCGGTTGTTATTGAAAAGTCCGGTCTTAGATTCAACGGACTTTGCTGGTCCGCCGACGCAAAAAATCTATCAGCACAAACTGGGACAGGTTCCCGGGATTTGCAAAGTAAGCTTTGCCGTTGGTCATCGCCGACATCTGCTTCACGAATTCTACAAGGTAGTAGTCACTGGCTAACATGAATGTATTGATCATTATTCCGGCTTTGCGGCAAGCCTGAACCTCTTTGAAGGTTTCGGCCATAACGAAGGGGTCTCCACCCATTGAGTTCTTGTATATCCGGCGAGTGCTACTGACATCCCTGTCCGTCTGGCTGAAAGCGTGAGCCTGGAAGCCCGTCCCTACAAAACACGCAGTTGGTTTTCCATCCGTCACCATGATGATTTGCTTCATTTCTTTGCGTTGCGCCTGCAGCAGGCGGCGTGAGAGACGCAAGCCTTCTGCGGTGTTTGTGTGATAGGGGCCAACCTGCGTAGTAGCAAGCTTCGCAAGCGGCAGTTCTTCCGCGGCATCATGAAAAAGCACAATCTTCAGGGAGTCGCCCGCGTACTGGGTGCGAATCAGGTGGGCCATGGCCAGGGCCACCTTCTTCGCGGGCGTAAAGCGATCTTCCCCATATAGAATCATCGAATGAGAGCAATCCAGCATCACCACAGTCGCACATGACGATTGATAGTCACACTGGTGGACGTGCAGATCGGCGTACTCAAGATTGAGCGGCACCGTCAGTCCTTCGCGTTGAATGGCGGACAGGAGAGTCGTGTTTACATCGAGGTTTATCGTATCGCCAAATTCGTATGGCCTGCTTGCGGCGGCAGCTTCAACGCCGGTTGAAAGATGTGAGGTGTCATGTCTTCCGACAGTGCTTTTCCCCAGGCTTCCCAGCAGATGTCTCAGGGTCTTATAACCGAGAAAATCCAATCCTTTTTCCGTTACTTCAAACCTCACATTTCGTGGCAGCGGTTCGGAGACTTCGCCTGGTCCATGCCCGTCGCGACGCTGCTGGTCGCGCGCGAGTTGCTCTTCATGTAATGTTAGATAGCCTTCTTCGACAAGTCTTTCGATGAGTTGATTGAGCAAATCCTCAAGTAACGAGCCTTTGAACTTGCCTTCATTCTCCGCGAGCATTTCCTGAACCTGTTGCTTGTCGACTAGTCCCTGTTCCATCAGTGTCTGGAGAAGTGCCCGACGGAGGCCGTCGAGCGAGGTGTCCCTTTGCTGTCGTTGGCGGGTCCAGTAGTAGTCGTCATCGTAGCCAGAGTCGAGCAAGGCGTCGGACATACCGTCCATCAGCTCGCCAAGATTGATCGATGAAACGTCGAAGCCTTTGAATTTTGAGTATTTGGTAAACTTCATTGCCAGTGATGCCGTCGGCGGCTTATTAATCTAGCTGTACTTCCCGGTTTCAGTCAGATCATCGTAGATCATCCCACGGCGGTCCTTCTTCGCCTTTGTAACTGCTACATAACCGCCTTCCTCATTGCGACTGATCTTGTTTTCTGCGTAGAGTCCTTCGAGTACGAATTCACAAGCGGCGATGAGTTTGGCTGTGTCACTGCGCTTGAAATCAAACGGGATAAGAGACGTCTCGAGCAGCTCCGGGACGGTTTCAACTAATCCGCGGCACTCATCCGCGGAAGCCGTATCTGCCAGCAACAATTTGTTACCTTCGTCAAACCATTGGACTGCGCGCGTGAAGTCGATCCCGACAAAGTACCCTGCAAAGATTTCACCGGCCGCTCGCTTGATTAGATCTCGCGCGATGCGATTGGCGCCAAGTTGTTCGCCTTCGTATTCCAATTCCATCTTACCGGTCATCGAAGGAAGCGCCGCATAAATATCGGCCACGCGGGGCACGATTAGTTCCTCGCCGGTCAGCAGCGCACGCCGCTCGGCGTTTGAGACAACTGATTCCATTACGGTGATGGGCATGCGTTGAGATACCCCCGAATGCTTGTCTACATGGTTGTCGTCTCGTGCCTCAAAAGCAATCTGTTCGACAATCTCGCGAATGAAATCAGGGATATCGACGCCTTCCTGCCAACCATTACGCTCGGTCCACGCCTCTTGCCGTGTGATCTCAACAGCAGTCGGCAGCTCCTTTGGATAGTGCGTCATGATCTCGGCGCCGATACGATCCTTCAGTGGTGTGATTATCTTCCCCCGGGCAGTGTAGTCTTCCGGGTTTGCTGAGAACACAAGCATTATGTCGAGAGGCAAACGCACCGGGTAACCCTTAATCTGCACGTCGCCTTCCTGCATGATATTAAACAATCCTACCTGAATCTTCCCGGCGAGATCGGGCAGCTCATTAATCGCAAAGACTCCACGATTTGCCCGCGGCAGCAGGCCGTAGTGGATTGTTAGTTCATCGCTCAGGAGATGGCCGCCCTTCGCCGCTTTGATGGGATCTACGTCGCCGATGATGTCGGCGACAGTTACATCCGGAGTGGCGAGTTTCTCCACGAAGCGCGCATCGCGATCGATCCAGGCTATATGTGTCATATCGCCATGAAGCTCAATTGTCTGACGCCCAAACGCGGAGATGGGTTTAAGCGGATCGTCGTTGACTTCCGAGCCGGCGATGATCGGAATATGCTCGTCCAGCAGCTCGGTAAGTTGGCGGATTATCCTGCTTTTGGCTTGTCCTCGCAGACCCAGCAGGATGACGTTGTGGCGGGCGAGAATAGCGTTAATGAGCTGCGGGATGACCGTATCCTCGTAGCCCACGATGCCGGGAAAAAGCTTCCTTCCTGCACGCAGTTTTTCGATCAGGTTCGAGCGCAATTCGTCTTTAACGGAGCGCGTACGATACCCAGTTTCTTTCAGTGTACCTAGCGTTTTTGGGTATTCCATGATTTCAGTAGAGAAGATTCTAACCGCAAAGGGAGAGAAGTACGAATAGGCCGCTAGAGACAGATACACGCCGCCGACCAGAGCTCTAATCAATAGCAGCATCGATCGTTCTGATCCGCATTGACTCAAGCAGCGCGATAACGATCATGATCATCCGTGACAATAGCACCGTCCGCTTCAAGTTTCTCCAGATGTGCTAGCACGGCGCGTTCAGCCATAGCATGGGCTTTGGGATGCACATCAGTGTAAACATTAGCGACGATTTCTTTGGTTGTCGCGGCGCCGGCGCGCACAGCGTTGAGAATTTTTTCTTCGCGCTCCACTCGATGGGCGATATATTCGTCGATCTTTCTGTAAGGGATCGCCATGGCGGGACCATGACCGCCAAACAAGACTGTAAGGTTTGGGAGGGCGCGTAAGCGTGCTAGCGAGTTGAGATAGTCGCGCACATTTCCCTGCGGCGGATCGATCAGCACTGAACCTACGCCAACAATGTTGTCGCCGGTGAACAGCACGCCGGTATTCTCGTCATGAAAGCAAAGATGACCGCGTGCATGTCCGGGTGTATATAAAGCTCGCAAGCTAATGCGGGGGGCGCCCTCAAGTGTAATTACCTCGTCATCCTGAATCAGACGATCGACGTGAATGTGATCCAGGGCTTCCGCAGTATGAACGTGCGCGGCAACCTGAAGGGCGTCGTTCAGGTGGTCTCTTAAAGCGTTTACCCCTCCGACATGATCCGGATGCACATGAGTCAAAACAATTTCACGGACCTTACGGCCTGCCGAAATCAGTTCGTCGACGCAGGTCGCGAGTGCTCGTTGCTCATCTTCATCAGGCGAGCCCGGATCGAGAACAAGAAACTGCTGATCGTTATAGATTAAATAGCAGTTAGTGTGTGTTGCCGGCGGTTTTGTCGGCGTGCGCACGGGAAAGCAAATGTAATTCGGTTGAAATTCGATCCGGCGAACCGGCTCACCATGGGCCTGAGGTATCGCCAGGAAACGTTCGACTAGATCAGGAGTGATGCCGCCGGCCAGTGTCTTCAGCGCATGGAGTGTTGGCGGTGCGGCGAGCACTTGCGCGCTCAGCCAGCGTTGATAAGCGCTTTGCGCTGTGATCCATTCACCCTGGGCCAATTCTCCCGGGACGACACGTGGTTCTTGTCTAACTGGACAACTGACCAGAAAAAACCAGGTGTCGAAACGCCGCGGGCTAAACGGCGGCGTTACCCAGCGACCAACAAAAATGAAATCGGCCGATTCGAGATTAAGATCGTAGTGGTCCAACAATGTAGGCCATGACATGCGACCCGATTCCAGATCATCCAGAAGCGACGCGCGTTGTCCTTTAGTCAATGATTCTGACCCGCGTGCAACGAGCACACCGAGCTCTTCAAATAATTCCCGCGCTGCCCCGCTAATCATGGCTGCGGTTTGCGCGTCGGGCGAGTTTCTCACGCGTACGTCCACGTCGCCGGGATCGAGTTGACCACCGGGAAAAGCGTGAAAACCAGGAAGAAAGCTGAGCTGGTGACTGCGTTTTACCCAGAACACTTCCGGGTTGGTGGGGTCGGTGTTCTGCCGTAGAAGAATGACTGCGGCTGCGTCTTTTAGGGTGGACATCGAAAGGATCCGGAGTCAACCACGGCTTTCTGGGGTCTCCGGAAAAGAACTATGAAATCAATTATTGACGACTTTGTTCACGACCAGCGAAATCTTTCGCCATCGCCAGGCCCCCAGGGATTGCCACGCATGTGGTAACCACCCTCTTCCCAGTAGCCCGCCTGGTCATGATCGAGAAAGCGCACGCCCTTCACCCACTTGGCCGACTTCCAGGCGTAAAGCTGCGGAATGATCAAGCGGACCGGGCCGCCGTGTTCGGGTGGTATCGGCTGACCGTCGTGCGACCAGGCGAAGAGTGAATCTTCATTGAGGAAATACTCGATCGGAACATTTGTGGTCCAACCGAAGTCGTAAGCAAGTGCCAGGACAAATTTTGCTTCCGGCTTGACGCCGGCGATCCGAGCAAGTTCGCGCGCTTGTACGCCGCTCCAAACATTGTCCAATCGCGACCAGCGCGTGACGCAATGAAAGTCTGCATAGACGCGGACGACTGGAAGCTGCATAAATTCATCAAGCGACCATCTTTGCGGATGCTCGACTAATCCCGCAACCTCAAAAGACCAGGTTGCCAGATCGACCTCGGGGGTTCCATGAGCGTCGAGCACAGGCCACTTCCTGGTGCGTGATTGTCCGGGCGGGATGCGATTTCCACGCCGCGTGTCAGGGCTGATGATGATCTCCGGATCATCGATCTGGTCCGCGGTGCGTGGTTCCTCTTTTTGATAATTGGGATCGTGGAAAAGATTGTCGAGAAAACTCATGAGTGAAATGATTTGTTTTTGGGCTTTAAACTTTGGTACTTGGTACTTGGAGCTTTGTGCATAGAGTTGAGTTAGTATCAGAAAGAACCTAAGTACCAAGCACAAAGCACCAAGTAAAAAGCACTAAGTACCACGCTACCTAAGAACAAAGCACCAACTCCTACGTCTTTACGTTTCGCTCCGCGAGTTTCATCAATTCTTCCGGCATCCATTTTCCGACGCCTTTGGCGACAGCTTCATCAATCCCGACTGACCTATCGTGCCATTTATCTCGGCTGCCTTCCGGTCCCCGCTGACGTTCGTAGTTTTCTGTTTGCTCCAGGCTGAGAATGATGCCGGCGGCCACTTCATTCCAATCTCTAAACTGGATCCCTCGCCTCACCAGCGGCAATCCTGCGGACCAGTCTTCTCCTGACGCAGGGCCTGCGCGCGTCGAAAAATGTCCGCGACTGTGGGCTGTTGCTGTTCCATCTACACAACCACCTTCTGTCGTATTTGATAAGAATACCTTACACGGGCCGTGGTGGTAGCACAAATAGTACCAAGGTCTCTATTGGGCCGTCCTACACTGACCGCGCGTGACACGCCGGTCGCGACGCTTAGCGCGAGCAAAAGTCGCGACAGAAAAAGACGGATAAAAAGATCAGAGCGCGCTGACGTAGGCTCGGCGGCGAGACGCCTGCGGTTCCGTGAAAGAGATGCTCCTCAGGTGCTTCGCCGCCACACAAAGAAAAATATTGCGGTCAGGGTGATCGTGATAGCAGCGGAAAAAAGGCAGAACTGACAGTAGGCGTGAATCACGAAAGCCTGCAGATAGATCGACCAGAGCGTGACGACAAACATCAAGCCAACGATCACCATTAATAACCGTCCGGCTGAGCGATAGCCAAAGGCTGCCAACGTCGCCAAACTAAAAACGCAAAAATAAGCGACGGCCCCGACGGCAGCCAGAGGAACGCCAGCTACGGTTGAGTACGAACTGCTCAGCACTTCCGAACATCCCGCCACTATGGTGCAGCGAACACTTTGGCCGGTCACATGTTCAATCGTGAGGTAGATCGCGTCGGCCAGTCCGAGTAGAGAAAATAAGGCCGCGACCGCGTAAAGCAAAGTCATCGGCTGTTCTGCGCGCGTTTGCTTGCCGGCTGGGGAGGTTATCCTGGAATCAGATCGTTCTGCACGATTCTTATTCATGGATGAGCGCCGCTTAGTTGAGCATCAATCAAGACGCGGAGCTTTTCTGCGGGTAAGGATTCAAAAGGAACTTCACGACCGTTAAGGAAGACCGTTGGCGTGCCTTTTACACCAAGCGAGTGACCACGCTGGCCATCGAGGAAGATCCTTCGTTCGACAATTTCGCTGTTGAGGTCCTGCTTGTAACGTTCAACGTCGAGACCGATTTGTTTTGCATAATCTTCGAAAATTGGTCTTACGTCGAAGGCGTCGTGCCAGGTTTTCTGGTTCTGATAGAGGAGATCGTGCATTTGCCAAAACTTTCCTTGCAGCCCGGCAGCCTCGGCTGCGTGAGCCGCGGCGAGTGCATGCTGATGATTTGGCACCAGGGGAAATTCGCGAAAGATGATTCGCAAGCGTGAACCAAACTCCTTTGACATCTGCTGCAAAATCGGGTGAAGCAGCCCGCAAGGCGGACACTCGAAATCGCCAAACTCTTCGAGCTGCGCCCGGGCATCCGCCGGTCCAAGCGTGTGTGGCGGGTCAGCGCCCGGATCGACAGGGCCAACGTTATCGGAAGGTCCGGCTGGTGTGGCACCTTGTTTGGGCGACGCCTGTGCCGTGGGTGAACCATGTTCGCTTGCCGACCGCGTTAGATACCACGTGGTTCCGAGTGCCGCAGCGAGTACGGCGAGAATAATGACAAAGGGTAGTAGTCGTTTCATTGGAACTTAAGAAGGTCTCCAGAATTGTTTAGACTGCAGCCGCCGCTAAGGTCGCAGCCAAAGAGCGGAAAATATCCCGGCCGTCACTTGAGCCAAGCAGATCTTCGCAGGCGCGTTCCGGATGTGGCATCAAACCGAGGATGTTGCGTTCGCTATTACAGATGCCAGCAATATTATCCCGCGAACCATTTGGATTAGCCCCGTTTGTTACGTTTCCGTCTTTGCCGCAGTAGCGAAAGACGATGCGCTGTTCCCGCTGGAGTTCCTCAAACGTGCTGTCGTCGCAAACGTAGTTTCCCTCGGCATGTGCAATGGGAATGCGACGGACTGCGCCACGTTGGAGTTCATTTGTAAATGGACTGTCGGCAGTCTCGACCCGCACAAAAACGTGTTCACAAATGAAATGCAGATCACGATTGCGTATTAACGCTCCAGGCAAAAGACCGGCTTCGCAGAGGATTTGAAAACCGTTGCATATTCCGAGGACAAATCGGCCGCTTTGGGCAAACTTCTTGACCGAATTCATCACGGGCGAGAAGCGCGCCAGGGCGCCGGCTCGGAGGTAGTCGCCATAGGAAAAACCGCCGGGGATGATCACCGCATCGTAAGTGCTCAAATCGGTGTCGCGGTGCCAGATAAAGTCCACGGGCTGGCCGACGTGTTTTGAGATCACGTGATACGCGTCGTGATCGCAATTTGATCCCGGGAAAACGATAACTCCAAATTTCACGCTTCGATCTCCACGCGATAGTCTTCAATTATTGGGTTAGAGAGAACCTCGCGCGCCATCCTCTCCACAGACTCCTGTGCCTGTTTGTTGTCCAGCGAGCTATCCAGTGAAATCTCAAAATACTTACCCTGGCGAACGTCGGAAATCCCGCTGAAGCCGAGCAGTTCAACTGAATGATGGATGGCCTTTCCCTGTGGATCAAGCACACCCGATTTCAGATTTACATAAACTTTGGCTTTCATGTGTGCGACCACGCTGCTGAAATAACAAGACAAACTATTGCGTTGAAAGTAGTTGTTGGCATAATATCTCCACCCTGAAATAATGGTTCGCGGAACCTCTGTCTGAATTACCACTTTAAGTGGACGTCAAGACAGCTCTCGTCTTCAAAACCCTTTCTTAACAGGAGAAACTTATAATGCAAAACCCGCCGCCCGGACAACCTGGCAAATCCAGCACAGGACTCGAAGAAAATGTCGCCGCGCTGCTTTCTTACGTCTTTGGCTGGATTTCGGGGCTGATTTTTTTCCTGATCGAGAAAGACAGCAAGCTTGTCCGCTTCCACGCGATGCAGTCAATCCTTTTGAACGTCTGCACCGCGGTTATCGCCTTAGCGCTGTGGATCGTGATGTTCATCCTATTGCTGGTTGCCGGTCAAATCTCTGGTGTTTTGAGTTCAGTCATAGGCGTGATCTCATTTCTAGTTTACCTCGCTTTCTGCGTTCTCATTTTGATCGCGTGGGTGATGTGCCTGATCAAAGCGTACCAGCGCCAGTTCTTTAAGCTCCCAGTGATCGGCAACTTTGCCGAGAAGTTTTCTAACAAGTAAACACTTCACGCTGACGAGTTAAATCTGGATCCTTCAAAAAAGTAGAGCAGACGGGAGCGCCTGTCCTACTTGAATACTCGTTCAAAAATTGCATGAACGTTTCTAAGGTAATGGTCGGGCGAGAAGACGCGCTCGATCTCGTTGGCTGACAACCGGGATTTGATATCGTCGTCGACCTTTACCAGCGTCAGAAAGTCTTTATCTTCGTCCCAAACCTTCATCGCATTTCGTTGCACCCACTCGTAAGCAGTCTCACGCGAGACTCCTTTGTTCGTTAGGGCCAGCAAAAGCTGGCCGCTGAAGATCAATCCGCGAGTGGCCTTCAGGTTTTCCATCATCCGTTCTGGATAGACCACCAGACCATCAATCAGGTTCGTCGCCTTGAGCAGCATGTAATCAAGCGCAATGCTCGAATCGGGCAGAACAACGCGCTCGGCCGATGAATGGGAGATGTCGCGTTCATGCCAGAGCGGGACGTTCTCAAGACCAACGAGACTGTTGGCCCGCAGCAATCGAGCCATGCCGCAGATGCGTTCGGAGATGATTGGATTTCGTTTGTGGGGCATCGCGCTCGAGCCCTTCTGCCCCCTCGCGAAGTTTTCCTGGGCTTCTCGAACTTCAGTGCGCTGCCAGTGGCGAATGTTCAGGGCAAATTTGTCCAGAGAAGAGGCGATCAGGGCCAGTGTGCTCAGGTACTCAGCGTAATTGTCTCGTTGAATAACCTGCGTCGAAACGGGCGCGGCTTTTAGACCCAACCGCTCACAAACCTTTTCCTCGACCAAAGGCTCAAGGAGCGCGAAGGCGCCGACAGCACCGCTGATTTTTCCAACGGCCACCGCATCGCGGGCGCGCAGGAGTCGCTCACGATTGCGCCGCATTTCGTCAAACCAAAGGGCAAAGGTCAAACCAAAGGATGTTGGTTCGGCATGAATGCCGTGCGTGCGGCCCACCTGCGGAGTGTGTTCGAACTCAAATGCGCGGCGTTTGAGCACGTCCAATAAGCCGTCGATTTTTTTGAGCAGAATGTCCGCTGCATCGCGAAGCAGGAGAGCGTTGGCGGTATCGACTACGTCGGAGGAGGTGAGACCATAGTGGACGAAACGTGCCGGTTCGCCAATCGACTCGGCGAGGTTTGTCGTGAATGCAATGACATCGTGGTTGGTAGTCTTCTCAATCTCATTTATGCGATCGACCGAGAAAGTGGCGCGCACGCGAATCTGCTCCACCGCCTCACGCGGAATCGTGCCCATCTCCGCATGAACGTCGCAGACGGCAAGTTCTACTTCCAGCCATTTCTGAAACTTGTTTTGCTCCGACCAGAGCGCGCCCATTTCGGGCAAGGTGTAACGTGTGATCATTGTTCTAGATCAAGGTCGTCTACTGCAACGCTGTCGAGGTAGCAAGGTATCGGGCCAATAACCAATTATTGTTCTGCTCAACCACCGTGAAAGTTTCCATACCCTCACCGCGTTCAAACTTAGTTTGATATGAGACGATAAAGGCGTGTCCCTTTAGCGCGCCACCCGAATTGTGTTCCTCGGTTGCCGAGTGGAGTGTGCGGCTTTCAACTTTTCCCAGCTTTGCTCGGAGCGTCTTAAAAACTTCTGTCGACTGTTCGAGCGTGGAGTCGCGTTTCCAAAGATCCGATGATTCGTCGTAAATCTTATCGTAGTGTTCTTGAGCGATATCATCGCTGACGGTTCTTATAACGGCTTCAACTTCGGCCGGCAGGCGGCTGCGCTCTGCTTTTAGTCCGCACGCTGCCGCGGCTGTAAGCGAGAGCAGAACGAACAGACAGCTAAAACGACCTACGGAAAAAGGACGAAGAATCATCGACTCAACTCTTCTGACCATCGGCCTTATACTTAGTCATACCTCTATCCAGGGCGTCGGCTCTTTGGGAAACGAAAGACTAATCTCCGTTTCCAAAGGAAAGAGTGGCGCTCTCTCCTGTAATGCGACCTCCGCCGATATTTTTGCCAGATAAGGATTATTCGCGCGCTGAGACAGGTGGGCCAAAACAATGTACTTCGCGCTCCCGTCAAAGCCATCTTTGAGCCAGTCGGCAACGTCTTCGTTGGAGAGATGTCCCAGGCGAGAAAGAATTCGTTGCTTCAGTTACCAGGGATAAGCATCACAGGCCTTGAGCATGTCCCGGCTATGGTTGGATTCCATTACAATGGCCGCGCAGCCGCGTAGCCGCTCCGATACCAGGGTTGTGATGTGACCAAAGTCCATCAGCGTCGCAATCTTTACGCCCTGATGATTAGCAGTAAAACCAAAATTATCGACTGCGTCATGCGGGATTGTAAAAGGGTGAAAATCGATCTCGCCAATGCGGAAGTCTCTGCTCGACTCGATCTGCTCTACGCGATCGCGCAACGCTGCGGAGCGACGGCGCGGTTCGTCGTTACTGACGTTAAAGCGCTCACTAACATAGGCGTCGAGGGTCTTCGCCGAGATGTAAACAGGGCATTCGACCGACCTTAGCAACACCCGCAGGCCGCCGGCGTGATCACAATGCTCATGAGTAACCAGGACCGCATCGAGACGGTCGACGTCCTCACCTACGAGAGCGAGTCTGCGAACAATCTCCTTTGCGCTTAGGCCGGCATCGACAAGCACACGCGTGTTGCCTGCAACGATCAAGACCGCATTTCCAGTTGATCCGCTGCCGAGAACGGTAAGTTTCATGTTATTCGCACTGGCACTAATGAAGAAAGGCAGGAAGGAATTTACCACTTAACCAAAAAAACGGCTATCACGTGTTTTGCAATCGCATCTGCAGTTGTTATATCGCGAGGCGAGAACGATCGACTCGGAAGCCATTAAGATTTCCGAGCGCGCCAAGCGAGACTGTCTCTGACTTGAAGTAGCGGCGCGCGATCTCTTTCAGTTCTTCGGGGGTTACGGCTCGAAGCTTCTCTATTGCCTCGTCGGGTGAAATGCGACGCCCGTGGATAATCTCCTGTCGTGCCAGAGTGCCGGCCCTGGCGCCCGAGGACTCGAGTCCGAGCAAGATCGACGAAACGGCCTGATCCTTCGCAATCATCAACTCCTCTTCAGACACACTCTCCCTAACAACTTGTCGCATCTCGTTCAGGGAAAGATCTAATACTTCGTCAAGCTGCGTCGGCGACGTGCCCGCATATATCGCAAAGACTCCAACATCAGAAAAGGCGCTGCCTCCGGCACCGACGGAGTACGCCAGGCCTCGTTCCTCGCGGATCTTTTGCCACAGCCGGCTGGAAGTGCCACCGCCAATAACCGAGGCCAGCAGGCTCGCTTGATACCTATCTTCGCCGAGAGCCGAAGGCCAGGGAGCCGCGATAATTAAGTGGGCCTGTTCGAGCTCACCTTTTTGTTCCACCAAAATCGGCGCCGCGGGACGCGGGGAGC
>WNFY01001802.1_pt1 | contig 44502 bp, 45 predicted proteins | sample 5400091 | NCBI WGS metagenome assembly WNFY01 (sample SAMN13153364, study PRJNA577476) | soil metagenome | isolation source: 60 cm soil or saprolite under grassland replicate 1 | place: USA:California | collected 2016-06-15 | reverse complement strand
GCGCCACGTTCGAGCGCCACGAATTATCTAGCAACGAATGGATCGGTCTCATCAATGCCGCCTAACAACGCGTTCGAGCGGACCGCGGAAGAGCGTGGCTTCGGTCACCGATGGCGTGCGGCCGCTCAACGCGGACGTTGGGGCTCGCAAATGGCACGCGTGTTTTTCGTCGTAATCCTTGTCCTCTTGGCACTACCGGCCGCGCATGCGGCATTCAACACCTATGAGTTCTACGATGTAAAACGATGCGCAAGATACGTAGTGACCGATGAACCGCTGGGCGGTACTGCGGCATACGAAGCATTGATGGCCAAGTTGAAGCCCAATGAAGCAGTCTGGAACATGGAAGACGGAGATGACTTGCGGTTAGGGATTTGTCGAGAAGATTTCTCACCGCCGTATCGGTTTTCGTGCCGCAAAGAGTCACATAACAATTTTCCGTTAGCGGGGGCTACGTACAAGGCCGTAGCAGATGGCAAGGGCAACTTCATCCGTCATGAATGCGAAAGCGGCTGTGGTCCTGGGGTGCCTAAGATCCTCTACAGCCCAGGCTACGAACCAGAGGGTACCGAACCATCCGTACTTGAACATGCGCGAGCACATAAACGATTTCGAAAGGTTTGCCCCGAAGGCGGGGCTCGCCCCAACTAGGTGTTCCAGCGGACGCGTCCGCGCGGCGCGCGGCCGCGCCGCTGAACACGCGCGTTGGGTGGCACAAAGATGACTCGCCGGGCGCGCAATCTATAGCGCTACGCCGCGAAGCTGCTTTTTCAGTTTCGCGTAGTGACCGACGGTGCGGCAAACAAGCGACGCACCTGCGAGGAAAGAATTGTCCACTTCGACGCATCTACCGCTAAAGATGCACTTCGGTATGCCAAGCGGTATGGCCGCGATGAGCAGCACTCCTACAAGAACAGTAACGGTGGCAAGGTTTTCTTTGAGTTTGTCGGCGTGTTGGAGTTGCTACAACTTGGAGCGGAATGTGGACCGAACGAAGTTTGGTATGAACTCACTGAACTGCTTACACCTATGGAGCGGCGGCGCCGGCTGGTTCCTCCTGACAGGAAATTGAACGCCCTTGCCTGGATCGGCCGTGCCACCCAACAGCGCGTTGGAAACGGACGCGCGAAAGGCACGCGCGCTGTTCAACGCGGACGTTAGAGCGCAATGTTGACGAACGTTATCCGATGATGCCTTTCCTGAAATGGTTCTCAGTTTTATGGACTGCTTGCGCTGTTGCCGTCGTGATCGCGTCTAATCTGATGATCGCTAACCGTTGGCCCTCCGTGATGGGAATACCGCCATTTGATGTGCAGAACCATTTACGTGTTGCACTCTTACTCGCTCCTGGACTCGCTGCCGCGATTGCTGAATTGGCGTTAGAGAGATGGAACGAGAGGAACAAGAGTTGAGGTATTATGACTCGCACTCCTAGAGTATTGCGCTCTAACCACGCAGCCCACCCGGACGCGCGTGAAGCGGCGTTCCTTTTCTCACCATCGCAGTCGCGCGCCGGTGGCTGCGGACGTTATACGCCCTAATGCTCAGCCGAGCGCGGATCAAAACCCTATTGTGCGCAGCGGCCATTATCTTTGGCGCCACATCCGTTGCGATGGCTGCGAAGACTACGTCGTGCGAGTCCTTAAGCGAACTAGCATGCATTAAGAGTCCGACATGTACGTTGGTGCAGGTGGAAACGAATCGCTATCTTTGCCGTGTTGCTACCGGGAAGTGCGAGTTGGGATTTATACAGTGGGGCGAAAAGCAGCAGGAGCGCTGTGAATCAAAGCCTGGTTGCGCCTATGTGCCGGGGAACTGCTATTGTCCTCCGGATGTTGCTTGCCCATGCGGCGGCGGGAAGCCACCACAATGTATAGAGCGGGGCTAAAACTGTTTTGCCGGGCGCATAACTTGGCGGTGTACCCGGACGCGCGTGAAGCGTCGCACCTTGGTCTTCTGTCCGTAGTCGCGCGCCGGTAACCTCCACGTTAGAGTGCGCGTGGAACGTGTCCTTACATTCGTCGCGCTTTATCTCGGCCTGTCCACCGTGCTTGCATTGGTGTTGCTTGCTGGGGTCTTCCCGCACCATCCCAAAACTGTGGTCGGCTGGGTGCTTCTATTCGCTCTGGCCCTTCCCCTCACGCTCCTTGGCGAGTTCGTCGGTGAGTTCTTCTGGCGCAACCGTATCGCACGAGCAGTCGCTGCTCGCTCTTCCGGCGGTTCACTGTCTGTGCTCCGCCTGGGCTATGCTTTCGCGGTCATGCTCTTTTTCTTTGCGCTCGCCTTTGGCGTGCACAGTTGGCTTGGTGTCGAGTAATGGTTTGCGCGCACTCTAACCACGCGCCGCAGCCGACGGCCCAAAGCGTGCTCGCTACGCTCGCACTGCTTTGGGTTCCCTCGCTTCGCTCGGCCGCGGCTGAGCGCGGACGTTAGGCGCCGCCAATGCGTAGGCCGTTCACCCAGGTCAATGTCTTCTCGGCGGATCCGCTGGGCGGCAATCCACTTGCGGTGGTGCATTCCGCCGAGGGATTCAGCGAAGCACAGATGGCCGCGCTCGCGCGCTGGACCAACCTCTCGGAAACGACGTTTCTCCTGCCGCCAACGGATCCCGGCGCGGACTACTACGTGCGCATTTTCACACCCGTGGGTGAGCTGCCCTTCGCCGGCCATCCGACACTCGGCTCGTGCCATGTTTGGCTTGCCGCGGGCGGAAAGCCGCGCAAGCCGAGTCTCGTCGTGCAGCAATGCGGCGTGGGCCTCGTCCGCGTGCGCAGCGACGGTCCGCGCCTCGAGTTCGCCGCGCCGCCTTTGCGTCGTACCGGCGTGCTCGAGCCCGATGTGCTGGCGAAAATCGCCAAGGCGCTCGCCGTGCCGCCATCGGACATCGTTCACCACCAGTGGGTCGACAACGGCCCGGGCTGGTGCGCTGTGATGCTCCGCTCCGCGCGCCAGGTGCTTTCGCTCAAGCCCGAATGGGCTTTGCTCGATCCGCTCAAGCTGGGCGTGATCGGTCCGCATGACACCGGGCACGACGCGGCCTTCGAGGTGCGGGCGTTCATCGGCCGCGGCGGATACGAAGACCCAGTCACCGGCAGCCTCAACGCGAGCCTCGCGCAGTGGCTCATCGGCGCAGGACTTGCCAAGTCTTCCTATGTCACGGCCCAGGGCACTGCCCTCCAGCGCACCGGCCGCGTCCATCTGCGCAAGGACGGCCAAGAAGTTTGGGTGGGCGGCGACGTCGTGGACGTTATTCACGGCGAGATCAATCTCTAGATGAAACGACCAACTCGCAATGACTGCGGCACGCCTAACCCTTAGGTGGAACGGACGGGCAAAATCGGCCCGCCGTTCACCACAACGTTGGGCGGCATCACAGCAGGAGCGCCATGATTCTCAGTGACATCACCGCATCAGTTGGCAAGACACCGATGGTGGAACTCGCACGCATCGGAAGGGGATTGCCTGGTCGGATCGTTGCCAAACTGGAAATGCGGAATCCGTGTGGCAGTGTTAAGGACCGAGTTGGCGTCGCGCTCATTGATGACGCCGAGCACCGAGGCGCGCTGCGCGCCGGAATGACGATAGTTGAACCAACTGGCGGAAACACAGGTGTCGGCTTGGCCATCGCCGCCGCGGTGCGGAGCTATCGCCTCATCCTCACCATGCCCGAGACCATGTCGCGAGAACGAGTCGCTCTACTGCAACACCTCGGGGCGGAAGTGATACTCACCCCGGGCATCCTTATGAGCGACGCCGTTGTCCGGGCTAAACAACTCTTAGGGGAAGTTCCCAATTCGATCATGCTTGACCAGTTTTCTAATCCGGCCAATCCCGAAGTGCATCGGCGAACAACGGCTATCGAAATCTGGGACGACACTGCTGGCGGTGTGGACATATTCGTATCCGCCGTTGGCACAGGCGGAACGATCACCGGCGTGGGAGAAGTGCTCAAGAAGCGAAAACCGGATTCCCGCGTCGTCGCCGTGGAGCCGGCGACCGCCGCTGTACTGAGCGGCGGTCGTCCCGGCTCTCACCAAATGCCTGGCATTGGCGTGGGTTTTATTCCGGACGTGCTGAACCGCTCGATTATTGACGAGGTTATCGCCGTGCCTGACGACGAGGCCTTTGACTGTGCGCGGCGGCTCGCGAAAGAGGAGGGAATCGTTGCGGGCGTTTCATCCGGCGCGGCGCTCCATGCCGCGTTGGCTGTGGCTTCGAGACCAGAGGCCGCGGGGAAGATGGTCGTAGTGCTGCTGGCAGATACCGGCGAACGCTATATCACCACTAAACTATTTGCGGCGGATGCGAGCACTCGACACGATGCCGCCCAACCACCCGTTGCAGCGGACGCGCCGCAAGCGGCACGCCGCTGAACGGGATCGTTGGGCGTCAGGGAGGCATCCGTGACCCGCGAAGATCTCGACCGACTCTGGGCGGATCCCAAGAACTGGGACATCGTCTATCGGTGTGCCAATGATCCACGCATAATCGTTCCACGCCGCCGCCGTTGGATGGGCTGGACTATCAACTTTGCGCACCCATTTGCTTGGCCTGCGCTTTTGCTTTGTGTCGCCGTCGCGGTCGGGCCAGCGCTCGCGCTGCTGCGGTTCAGCGTAGCGTCCGTGCCGCTATTTATCGTGGCGCTGATCGCATCAGTTGTTGTCTTAGTGGGCGTCTCGCACTGGGAGGCTTCGCGTTCCCGTGAGTAGGCTGCCGCCCAACCCCACAGTCGAGAGGGACGGGCCGCAAGCGGCCCGCCCCTCACCGTGAACGTTGGGCACCACACAAATCACGCGTGAGTTAGTTACATGGCTAGGGTAGTTGACTTTCCACCGAGGCTTGAGTGTCCTGCGTGCCGCCGGACGCTTCGGCCCGCCACTCGTGCAGAAATCGATTCAGATCTTCACAGCGAAAGCTACCGTCATCTCGCGCTTTCCGCAGCGCAGGGCGCCCGCGATTGGAAACCACCTGCAGAGTTTTCGGAGTGGGAGAAAGACATCTCGCCACCAGCTTCATGGCTTTTCCGCTGTGATGGCTGCGGACTACGCATGCTGTGGTCGCGGGAGGAAGCGCGGTGAGTAACGTTACCTGTGCAGTGGTGCCCAACAGCGCAGCCCACCCGGACGCGCGTGGAGCGGCGTTCTTCTTTTCACCATCGCAGTCGCGCGCCGGTGGCTGCGGACGTTAGAGCTTGCAAATGAAAAAGGTGCTTCTTCCCGTAGTCGTGGTGATCCTGCTTTTGGTTACGGCGATTGGTTCGTTCCGTTTTGGGGTCAAGACTGAACGACCGGAGTTGAATAAGGCGCTTTACTCGACCCAGGCGATGCTTTGGTTTAATCACCTCCTTACGTTTCGCGAGATCGAAGGTCTTGTGGCAAGAGGCTGCGCCGCCGAAGGGCTTGAAGCAACACGAATCGCGATAGACCAGGAGATGCACCTGCTGTCAGAGTTCCATAAGAACAGCGGCGATACTTCAATCGACAAATACATTTCAGACAGAGATCCACAATTGTTGAGCCAGCTGGAGACCTTCAAGGGTAAGTATGTTGGTACTTGGGCGCGGCCCACATGCAACAAATAGCAAGCTCTAACCGCGCGGCGCACTCGGACGCGCGTGAAGCATCGCACCTCTTGTCACCATCGCAGTCGCGCGCCGGTGGCCGCGAACGTTAGCTGGCGAAGACTCGTGGAATCTCTCGGTATCGCGATGGCTTTACTCGGCGGTATGGTGGCCGCGCCGGTATTCTGCTTTGCCGTCGCCAAACTCGTGCGATCAATCCCCGCGCTCGCGATACCGTGTTTCTGGACTTCGCTCGTCTTGCTTGGCCTCTTCCTCTTAGAGCTCCTTTTGGTTTCAACCCGTGGTGTCATTGCTGCCCGTGAACTCGTCGGCGCACCGTTTTTCTTGGCTCACGCATTCCTTACTTTCGCTCTGGCACCTGCCCTGGCTTGTGCCCTATTGCTTGGCCGTCGCAGTTTCGCTCGTTACTGGTTTCTCGCGGCCGTTGTATGCTGGTTTGTTGGCGCAGGAGCTGTCTTTTACCAATACGCGGTGGCGGAGACACTTTATGGGGTGGACGGTAGCGGTGGGCCATACGTCGCACCCTTCTAGTTGCCACCGTTCGCCAGCTAACAACGCGTTCGAAGACGGACGCTCGCAAGCGTGGCTTCGCACGCTTGCTCGCGCCGTTCAACGCGGACGTTAGATTTCATTGATGACGTTCCCCGCTGCGACCCGAAGAACTGCGTTCATCGCCGGCATGTCGCTCTCTGCCTTGGTAGTTGTGCTGAGCACTCTTAAATCCCGTGGCATCATTCCTTACGACGCCGACAGCCGGGAGTTATTTCCGTTTGTCGTCGCCTACTTTTTTGTGACCGTGCTGGTTCTCGTCGTTGATGTGAGGAGCTTTGCCCCAAAGGAACTCAAGACCAGGTTTCCGGGCATATATTTTCCGACGAACCGGGAAGGCGTCAGCTTTATGTTCAGGGTGTGGGGAAGAATGCTTCTTTGGTTCTTAGGTGCTGTAACGGGGGGTGCTTTGCTGTCACCGCTGGCCTACTATCTAAGATGAAATCTAACCGGCCCATCGAGGCGGACCTTCGCAAGCGGGCTTCGCCCGCCTGCTCGGCCGCTCATGGGCGACGTTAGACCTCATATGGACGCATGCGTATGCGGTTCGCTTCGAGAATTTGCGAACGACGAAGGTTCACCGATTCGCTATGACACCAACCTTGGCTGTTACCGTATCGAGATTTCGGACCACATAGTTGTTGACGATGCAAAATGTCCTCTCTGCGGGGGGCAAGGGGTCGCGGCGCCCGATCCCAGAATGTGTGACTGCGGCTCCGTGGAGAGTTGGAATAACGCGGAAGGTACGCCTGTGCATAGAAACGAGCACAATGGTCTGTACATGCTAAGAGGGCGCCAGCGGTCTGACGGAACGACAATTGAGTATGCAATCTGGTACTGCCCCGTATGTGGCGGTCGGATAAACGATGAGGTTGCCCCAGGTCATGAGGTCTAACAACACGTTCGAAAGCGGACGCTCGCAAGCGTCGCTGCGCTCCCTTGCTCGCGCCGTTCAACGCGAACGTTAGGGATCACATGCGCCTTTTAACCACTCTTCTTCCGACACTTCTTTTCTCGACCTCCTTATTCGCGATTGGTCCGGAGAGCATCGAACTCTTCGGACTGACAGAATCCGGCTCCGAAGTGTGGCTGAAAATTGGCGAATACGAATTGACGGAGAAAAACAAAGGAGCGGCTGTTTATATCGGACCGAAGCACTACGGCTATTGCTGGCACGCCAAGACCAGCGGCGAATACCTGCTGTTATGTTCCCCGAATATCGGGGGTGAGGCGAATTTGGTTTACAAGATGGACAAGGAGGGAACGAAGGAAGCGTCGACATACCAGAAGGCTGCAGAGACGATTTGTTCGAAATACTACGCTCGATATAAGAGCGACCAAGGTGGTTGCTCTGGGTACTACCGCTGCGTTAAGGGTTGCTCAGGCAGGTATGTAGACCTTTTCGTTCACATTGCGCATGGGGATTGATCCGCTTTTACTGAACGGCCATTCATGCATCTTGACCCCAACTTTGCACTGGAGCAGACGGGCTTTAGGTTGGCGGGACTATTCGAGCGCAGTGGGACCCGCCGCTCAGCTCCTCGTTAGGGGGCTGTATGGCGCAACCGAATGATGAGGACGTTCAAACCGAATTGCTTCGGTTGCTCTCTATTGCTCCTGAGGGCCGTATGCATTGCCGCGACGTATACCTAACCCTTGCTGCAAAATTTCCGCGCCTCACGAAACACGAGCTTGAGGACCCCTATCGTTCCAGCATCAGTCACTGGGCCAACCGAGTTCAGTTTGCCCGCCTCCACTTGGTCGAAAAAGGTTGGGTGCACCGCCCTGCTACAGGTGGCGGCCGTGCTATTGGACAATCACACCGAAAGGACGCAAAGCTCTTGCCGACCTCGAAGCCCTCGGCAAGAGTCTGCTCGCTGAACTTGAGGCTATGAGTAGCAAATAGCCGATGGACATCCCCCTAACCTCTAGCTGGTGCGGACGGCCGGAAGCGCCGTACCATCTTTCACCATCGTGCGGGCCCGCCGCACAGCAAGACGTTCGGCAGGTGAAAGAAGACTGGTTCGAACAAATGAAACTTGGGAGGGAACATGATTAGTTGGATCAAGTCTATTTTCAGCCGGCCACAGCCTTCGGGTCCCTCCGAGACGATTCGACTATTCCGAACGACCGACCGCACCTTGAGCCAGGACGCTATTAGCGTCGCGCAAGATGGCTGGATTGTGGACTCGAAGGAGGAGCAGACGATCCGTCTGTTCGAGGTGCAAGAGCCGCAAGCCGAGCAGTGTCTTGTCATTTATCGAGCCAAGCTGAAGACCGATGGTCTAGCTGGCCGGGCCTTCCTGGAGATGTGGTGTCGTCTGCCAGGACGCCGGGAATTCTTCTCGAAGGGACTGAACCAAGTCGCTAAGGGCACGACCGACTGGGCCTCGTACGAGATCCCCTTTTACCTGAAGAAGGGGCAAAGACCAGACCTGATCAAGCTGAACTTGGTGGTCGAGGGAAGAGGCAAAGTCTGGCTGAGGGATGTTCAGTTGCTCAAAACGCCAATGAGCTCCTGAGCGCTTAGAGATGGAATGGCGTGCCGAACCAGCGGCTGCAGCGGACGCGATGAAGCGCGCCGCTGAGCCGCGACGTTAAGCTGCACATGAACCTCGCTGGCCTCCCTTGGGTCTTCACCGCCGCCGTCCTGCTGCACAACGCCGAGGAAGCATTGTTTCTGCCAAGCTGGTCCCGGCGCGTACGCCGGTGGTACAGGCCCGTGGGCAACGCAGAGTTTCGCTTTGCCGCACTTGTCGTGTCCGTCGCTTTCGTCGCTCTGACGCTCGCCGCAACCTCACTCCCCGGGGCCGAGGTCCAGTACGTCTTCGCAGGGTACGTCGTTGCCATGCTCGCCAATGCCTTGGTTCCTCACTTGGCGATCACCATCGCGCTGCGCGAGTACATGCCGGGCACAGCCACAGCTTGGCTGCTGGTGGTTCCGCTCGGCTACCTGTACCTGTGGACCGCAGTCCGACAGCACATCGTTGACGTGCGCACGCTCCTTTGGGTCAGCCCTTTGGTGGCGCTGTGTTTGCTCGCAGCAATACCGGCTCTGTTCCTTCTCGGCCGGCGTCTCTCAAGCAGGCACGAGCATGCAGCCTAACCCCTGGGGCCGCATGTGAACCGTAAGACGTTAACCCTTTGCGTTGCTGCTACGCTAATAGCTCAGCACTCAGCGTATGCCGCCTTCAGTACGTATGAGTTCTACGACCTTGAACAATGCGTAAGCTACTCACTTACGGATGAGCCACTGTTCGGAGATGCTGCATACGACGTGTGGGCCACAAAGGCCAAAAGCGGTGAAGCGGTTTGGAATTTGGAAGACAAGGAGAAGCTCCGGCTGGGGATATGCCGCCAAGTTCGCTCCCCGCCATACGGCTTCTCATGCAGGAACGACTCCCATAACAAGTTTCCGCTGGCGGGGGCATCCTACAAGGCGATCAAAGACGCCAAGGGAAGCGTCGTTCGCCTGGAATGCGAAACCGGTTGCACCCGCGGCGTACCGAAGGTGCTATATGACCCGGGTTACGAGCCCGAGGGCAACGAGCCATCCGTACTCGAACATTCGCAAGCATATGAGCGCTTTAGGAAGGCGTGCCCGCAAGGGCGCATCGGCCCCAACTAGCGCTTCCAGCGGACGCCCCTCGCTTTGCTCGGGGTTCCCTCGTTCGCTGCGCTCACTCGGCGCCGCTGAAGCGCAGCGTTAGACAGCTGTCGGGGTAACGGGGATGTCAGCAGGGTGATGCAGAAGAGCTGGGGGCGTGGCGCTCACGTTCCATGGCAAGCGCTCGGCCATGATTGCAAAGGTCTGCCTCCGCAGCCGATGATGTTCGCCAAGGAGGAGCCTCTCGATGACCATCACCATTACCGCCTTTGAACGCTCACCCGATGGCGGCAAGGGACTGGCGCGTGATACGCGCGTTCGCTGGGCGCTTGAGGAAGTGGGCCAACCCTACGAGGTTCGCCTTGTTTCGTTTCGTGCGATGAAGGAACCCGCGCATCTGGCGCTTCATCCTTTCGGCCAAATTCCGACCTATGAGGAAGGCGATCTCGCGCTGTTCGAGACAGGGGCGATCGTGTTTCATATCGCCGAGCGACATGCAGGCTTGCTGCCGGACGATGCAAATGCTCGGGCGCGCGCGATCACATGGATGTTTGCCGCGCTCAACACGGTGGAACCGCCGATCCTCGAACTTGCAAACGCCAGGCTTCTGGAGGGCGACAAGCCCTGGCATGCGGAGCGCCTTCCCCTGGTGGAAGATCGCGTTCGCGGCAGGCTAAAGCAGCTTTCCGTTCGCTTGGGTGATGCCGACTGGCTCGATGGTGCGTTCAGCGCGGGCGACCTTTTGATGGTGTCGGTGCTGCTCAGGCTGAAATCCTCGGGCATTCTGGACGAATTTCCAAACCTGGCCGCCTATCTCGCCCGCGGCGAAGCGCGGCCCGCCTACAAGCGAGCCTTCGACGCTCAACTGGTGGTTTACACCGGCAAGAATTGACGGCGTTGCCTGTAGGATTCTTTAGGAAGTCGACGCAGCTTCAGCGCGCTCGATCTCCTTGCGCAAGAACCACACGCACGCCAGCCCCGGAATCGCGACGATGAAAGCCAGGAAAAAAAATGTCGCCCACGAGAGTCCCAGGTACTTGGGATCGGTCGCGTAGCCGGCGGCCGGGCCGACGTATACGCGGCCGAAGGAGGCGAGCGCCGAGAGCAGCGCGTACTGCGTGGCGGTGAAGCGGTGATCGCACAGCGCCATCAGGAGCGCGACGAAAGCCGCCGTCCCCATGCCCCAGGCGATGTTCTCGAAGCCGACCGCGAACACCATGATCGGATAGTTCTTGCCGGCGAGCGCGAGCCACATGAAAGTCAGTATCGACACCGCTTGCAGCACTCCGAAGCCCATGAGCGCGCGATACAGACCCAGCCTCACCATCAGCGCTCCGCCGAAGAGCACCCCGACGATGGTCGAGGCGAGGCCGACCGCCTTGTTCACGTAACCGACATCATCGAGCGAAAATCCGGCGCCGCGCAGGAGAAATGCGGTGGTGAGCGAGCCTGCGAACGCGTCGCCCAGCTTGTAGAGCACGAGCAGCACCAGGATCCAGCCGGCCCCGGGCCGGGAGAAAAATTCGCGCAGGGGTTCGACGACCGCCTCGCGCAGGCTCCTGGGCGCTGCGGGCGCGGTGGAAGGCTCCTCGCCCCAGAACGCGGCGAAGACCCCGACCGCCATGAGCGCCGCCATAAGCAGATAGGTGTTGTGCCAGCCGAGCGCCGGGATCCATCCCGAACCGGCGACGAGGACCAGCGCGAGCGCCCCCGAAACGAGCATCGCCAGGCGGTAGCCGACCACGCCGAGCGCACCCGCGAGCCCGCGCTCCTCGCGGCTCACCACGTCGGTGCGGTAGGCGTCGACGACGATGTCCTGCGACGCCGAGGCAAAGGCGACGAAGAGCGCGAGCCAGGCGATCGCCGTGAGATTCGAGCGCGGCGACAGGAACGCCATTCCCGCGATCCCCGCGGCGAGCGCGAGTTGCGTCAAGAGCAGCCAGCCGCGGCGCCGCCCGAGAAAAGGCGGCACGAAGCGGTCCATCGCCGGCGCCCACAGGAATTTCCAGACGTAGGGAAGGCCGACCAGCGTGAACACGCCGATCGTCGACAGATCCACTCCTTCGACCGTCATCCACGCCTGCAGCGTCCCGCCCGTCAGGGCGAGCGGCAGGCCCGAGGAGAACCCGAGCGCGAGGATGACGGCTAGGCGCGGGCTGCGGAAGACTTCGAGATAGGACGCAGGCATCAGAGCTTCGCGTCGTAGTCTATCGTCAACGGCGCGTGATCGGAGAAGCGTTTCGTCTTGTAGATCGCGGCCTTTTTCGCTTTCGCGGCGATGCCGGGCGTCGCGATCTGGTAGTCGATGCGCCAGCCGACGTTCTTCGCCCACGCCTGGCCGCGGTTCGACCACCACGTGTAGCGCTCCGGCCGCGGGTCCACGCGGCGGAACACGTCGACCCAGCCCAGCTTGTCGAACGTCTGGGTGAGCCACGCGCGCTCCTCGGGAAGGAATCCCGAGTTCTTCCGGTTCGAGCGCCAGTTCTTCAGGTCGATTTCCTTGTGGGCGATGTTCCAGTCGCCGCACAGAACGAATTCGCGGCCGCTCGCCTTGAGCTTCTCGAGCACCGGCATGAATTCCTCCAGGAAACGGAACTTGGCCTGTTGCCTTTCCTCCGAGCTCGACCCGGAAGGCAGATACACCGATACCACGGAAAGCCCGCCGAAATCTGCCCGAAGGAACCTTCCCTCGGGGTCGAACTCGCGGCTGCCGTAACCACAGGACACCTTCTCGGGTTTGGCCCGGGAGTACAGCGCGACGCCGCTGTAGCCCTTCTTCGTCGAGCAGCAGTGATAGTGGCCGTGATATCCCTTGGGGATGAGCGCCAGGTCCGCGAGGTCCGCTTCCTGCGCCTTGATTTCCTGCAGGCACACCAGGTCGGCGCGCTGGCGCGCGAGCCACCGTGGAAAACCCTTGGCGAGCGCCGAGCGGATGCCGTTGAGGTTGAGCGTGATAATGCGTAACATTCCGCGAATTCTCTCCGAAAAAAGCGGAGCAGGGGCAAGTTTATGGGGTCGCTCATCATGCGTAGCCGGACAATGGTGTTCCTTTGCGTCACGCTGCTGGCGCTCGCTCCTGCAGCGGCGCAGGAGCGCATGTACAAGTGCATCGACGCAAAGGGCAGGGTCTATTACACGCAGGTGCCGCCTCCGGAGTGCCTGGGCCGAGACACGCAGGAGCTGAACAAGTCGGGGACGCTGATACGCAGGAACCCGGCGGTAATCCCTTTGAGCCCCGCGCAGGAGCAGGCGCGCGAAGCCGAGCGCAGGAAGAAAATCGAGGACGAAGAGAAATCCAAGGAGGAGCGCCGCAAGAACCTGGCGCTGCTCAACACCTATTCCAGCGAAAAGGACATCGAGGACGCGCGCGCGCGCGCTCTCGCGGAAGCGCAGGGCGCGATCGAGGACACGGAAAAGGGCATCGCCGGAGCGCAGAAGCGCCACCAGGAGCTGGAAGCGGAAAAAGAGTTTTACGTGAAGAAGCCGATGCCGTTCAAGCTCAAACAGGAAATCACGAACAACGAGATGCAAATCAGGAACCAGACCGTTCTGCTCGACGCGAAAAAGAAAGAGATCAACACCATCAACGCCAAGTACGACGAAGACAAGCGCCGGTATGTCGAGCTGACCAGCGGGAAAGCCGGGGCCGCTCAAAAGAAGTAGGTTTCCTCCGGCTAACCGGAGAGCTTGCGCTTCAGAATTTCGTTCACCTGCGCCGGATTGGCCTTGCCCTGGGTCGCCTTCATCACCTGACCGACGAGGGAGTTGAACGCCTTTCCCTTCCCCGCCCGGTAGTCTTCGACCTGCCTGGCGTTCTTCGCCAGCACCTCGTCGACGATCTTCTCGATCGCGCTCGTGTCGGAGAGCTGCTTCAAGCCCCGCTTCTCTATGATTTCGTCGGCTGTGCCTTCGCCTGCCCACATCGCGTCAAACACTTCCTTTGCCATCTTTCCCGATAGAGTTCCATCCTCGACTCGGTCAGCGAGGCGACGTAGCTGATCTGCCGACACCCGACTTTCCGATATATCGAGATTTGCTTCGTTTAATTTTGAGCTAAGTGCACCAGATATCCAGTTGGCAAATACAGGTGCGTTCGCCTTGTTCGCATCCCCGAACATCAGCAATGCATACTTGGTGGTTTGAAAACTCGAAGTAAGCAAGTTCGCTTGCGCTGGCGAAATACCGAGATCGATAAATTTCCTGCGCTTCGCTTCCGGTAGCTCCGGCAGCTTCGCCCTGATCTCCTCTATCCATTTGTCCGAAATCTCGAGGGGCAGCAAATCGGGATCGGGAAAATAGCGGTAATCGTGCGCCTCCTCCTTGGTGCGCATCGAGCGCGTCTCGTCCTTGTCGGGATCGTAGAGCCTCGTTTCCTGGACGACTTTTCCGCCGTCTTCCAGAATTTCGATCTGGCGCTTCGCTTCGAACTCGATCGCTCGCTCGAGGAAGCGAAATGAGTTGAGGTTCTTGATCTCGCAGCGCGTGCCCAGGGGCGCGCCTGGCCGCCGCACCGAAACGTTGGCGTCGCAGCGAAACGAGCCCTCCTGCATGTTGCCGTCGCAGATGTCGATCCAGCGCACCAACGCGTGGAGCACCTTGGCGTAGGCGACCGCTTCCTCCGCCGAGCGAATGTCGGGCTCGGAGACGATTTCCAGCAACGGCACGCCTGCCCGGTTGAGGTCGATCCCGCTCATGGCCTGGAAGTCCTCGTGCAGGGACTTGCCGGCGTCCTCTTCGAGGTGGGCCCGCGTCAGGCGAATCGCCTTCTCGCCACTCTTCGTCAGGATGCGGATTTCTCCCCCTTTGACGATGGGAAGCTCGTACTGGCTGATCTGGTAGCCCTTGGGCAGATCCGGGTAGAAATAGTTTTTCCGTGCGAAGACCGAACGGCGATTGATCAGCTTTTCCCCGCCGACCGCGAGTCCGAATCGAATCGCCCGCTCGACCGCGCCACGGTTGGCGACGGGCAGCACCCCTGGCAGCGCGATGTCCACCGCGCTCGCCTGCGTATTGGGCGCGGCGCCGAACGCGGTCGATGCGCCGGAGAACATCTTCGACACAGTCGAGAGCTGCGCGTGCGTCTCCAGGCCGATGACGATTTCCCAGTTCATGGATGGATCCCGGCGGGCTCGCGCTTGTGCCAGTCCGTCGCCTTCTGATACTGATGGGCAACGTTGAGCATCCCCGCTTCGGCAAAATAATTGCCGACGATGTGCAGGCCCACCGGCAGGTCTCCGGCTCCAAACCCGCACGGGATCGACATGCCCGGAAGCCCCGCGAGGTTGGCGGGAATCGTGTAGATGTCGTTCAGGTACATCTGCACCGGATCGGCCGCTTTGGCGCCGATCTTGAAGGCCACCGTTGGCGAGGTCGGTCCGACCACAAGGTCACAGCGTTTGAAAGCCTCGACGAAATCGTTTGCGATCAGCCGCCGGATCTTCTGCGCCTTGAGGTAGTAGGCGTCGTAGTAGCCGTGAGAGAGGACATAGGTGCCGATGAGGATGCGGCGCCTGACTTCGGCGCCGAAGCCTTCGGCGCGGGTGCGGCGATACATGTCGGCGAGGTCGCGGTACTCCTTGGCGCGGTGGCCGTAGCGCACCCCGTCGAAGCGCGACAGGTTCGACGAGGCCTCGGCGGGCGCGATGACGTAATACGCCGGCACGGAAAGACCGCTGTTCGGCAGACTGATCGTGACGCGCTTTGCGCCGAGCTTTTCAAGCTGCGCAAGCGCCGCCTCCACCGCCTTGCCCACGTCGGCGGCAAGCCCCTTGCCGGAATGTTCCTTCGGCACACCGATGCGCAGGCCCGCGAGCGGTTTCTCAAGATCCCGGGTGTAGTTTTCTGCGGGGTGATCGACCGAGGTCGAATCGCGCGCATCGAACCCGGCCATCACGTTCAGAAGCAGCGCGAGGTCTTCGGCGCTTTTGGCCAATGGGCCGCCCTGATCGAGGCTGGAGGCGAACGCGATCATGCCGTAGCGCGAAACAAGCCCGTAAGTCGGCTTCAGCCCCGATACTCCTGAGAGCGCGGCGGGCTGACGGATCGAGCCGCCGGTGTCGGTGCCGGTCGCCGCCGGCGCCATGCGTGCAGCCACCGCCGCGGCCGAGCCGCCCGAGGAGCCGCCGGGCACGTACGCCTGACTCCAGGGATTTTTCACCGGACCGTAGAACGAAGTTTCGCTCGAGGATCCCATGGCGAACTCGTCCATGTTGGTCTTGCCGAGGATCACCGCGCCGGCGTTGTTGAAACGCTCGATCACGTGCGCGTCGTAGGGGCCGATGAAGTTCGAGAGGATCCGGGAACCGCACGTCGTGAGCCAGCCGCGCGTCACGAAAATGTCCTTGTGCGCGAAGGGGATGCCGGTGAGGGGCTGCGCTCCACCCTTTGCGATGCGCTCGTCGGCTGCGCGCGCTTGCGCGAGACTTTTTTGCGCGTCGACGGTGATGAAGGCGTTGAGCGAGCCGTTCAGCTTTTCAACGCGCCCGAGAAAGAGTCGGGTCAGCTCGACGCTGGAGATTTTTCCTTGCGCGAGCGCGGCGGCAAGTTCCCTGAGCGAGGCGTTCAGCACCCGTCACCCTTCACGCCTTCACCCATCCGGACTTTACTCAATGACTTTTGGAACCAGATACAGACCCGCTTCGACCTGCGGCGCCACCGACTGGAACTGCTCCCTTTGATCCTTCTCGGCGACCCTGTCCTCGCGCAGGCGCAGCGCCAGCCCTTGAGCGTGCGTCATCGGTGCGATGCCCTCGGTATCGACCTTCTGCATTCTCCCGATCAGCTCGAAGATGTCGGTCAACTGGGCCTGGACGGTCCGGGCTTCCGCGTCGCTGATGCCGATTCGGGCCAGCTCGGCGATGCGTTGGACTTCCTGCAGGGACAGCGGCATGAAAAATCGCTTAAAGCGAAAATTTATTTGCTGTATTATAGCGCAATCGAGAACCCTCTTTCCTAAAGGAAATCAGCAGGATGTTCGGCTTTTTGCGTGGCTATTTCTCGGACGACATGGCGATTGACCTGGGCACGGCCAATACGCTGATTTACGTGCGCGGCAAAGGTATCGTGCTCAACGAGCCTTCGGTCGTGGCGATCCGCCAGGAAGGCGGGCCCAATTCCAAGAAGACAATTCAGGCGGTCGGCAAGGAAGCGAAAATGATGCTCGGCAAGACGCCGGGCAACATCACCGCGATCCGGCCGATGAAAGACGGCGTGATCGCCGACTTCACCGTCACCGAGCAGATGCTGAAGCAGTTCATCAAGAAAGTACACCATTCGCGCCTGTTCGCGCCCTCACCGCGCATCATCATCTGCGTGCCCTGCGGCTCGACGCAGGTCGAGCGGCGCGCGATCCGCGAGGCCGCCATCGAGGCCGGCGCGAGCCAGGTGTTCCTGATCGAGGAGCCGATGGCCGCGGCGATCGGCGCGGACCTGCCGGTCGCGGAAGCCACGGGCTCGATGGTGGTGGACGTCGGCGGCGGGACGACGGAAGTCGGAGTCATCTCGCTCGGCGGCATGGTCTATTCGGGCTCAGTGCGCGTCGGCGGGGACAAGTTCGACGAAGCCATCATCAACTACATCCGCCGCAACTACGGCATGCTGATCGGGGAGACCACGGCAGAAACGGTCAAGAAGGAAATCGGCTCGGCCTTCCCCGGCTCCGAAGTGCGCGAGATGGAGGTGAAGGGCCGCAACCTCGCGGAGGGCATCCCCCGAAGCTTCACGATTTCCTCGAACGAGATCCTGGAGGCGCTCACCGAACCGCTCAACCAGATCGTCGGCGCGATAAAGGGCGCGCTGGAGCAGACCCCGCCCGAGCTGGGCGCCGACATCGCCGAAAAAGGCATGGTGCTCACCGGCGGCGGAGCGCTCTTGCGCGACCTCGATCGCCTCCTCATGGAAGAAACGGGGCTGCCCGTGATCGTCGCAGACGATCCGCTCACCTGCGTGGTGCGCGGCTCGGGCAAGGCGCTGGAAAGAATGGACAAGCTGGCGAGCATCTTCGCGAGCGAGTAGGGTGGTGGGCAATCCGGGGCTCGAGACTGGGGAAAAGCAAGTGCTGCACCTGTGTTCGTAACGGGTTGCATTGCCCAGGCCGCTCAAGCCCCAGCTCCCAGACCGATGGATTACCAGCCGCCGCCGTTTTTCAGCCGCGGTCCCGCGCCGCTCGTGCGCCTGGGGTTTTTCGCGTGTCTCGCGGTTCTCCTGATGGTGCTCGACGCGCGTTTCCGTTACGCCGAGTCCTTGCGCCAGGTCGTCGCCCTGCTTGTCTATCCGCTGCAGCGCGCGGCAGTCGCTCCGGTGGAACTGTTCAGCGCTTCCACCGGATTCTTCACGACACAGGTGTCGCTCAAGCAGGAGAACGAGCAACTCAAGGCAAAGCAGCTGCTCGCGGCGAACGAGCTGTTGACGATCGAAGCGCTGCGTGCCGAAAACGCGCAGCTGAGGCGATTGCTCGAGGCGCGCGAGCGCCTGCCGCGTCACTCCACGCTGGCGGAGATCCTCTATCAGGGGCGCGATCCTTTCTCGCGCAAGGTGATCATCGACAAGGGGAGCTATCAGGGCATCCAGCTGGGACAGGCGGTGATCGACGATGTCGGCGTCGTCGGACAGGTGACGCGCGTGTATCCGCTGCTCTCCGAAGTGACCCTGATCACGGACAAGGAGCAGAGAACACCGGTGCAGGTCCTGAGGAACGGCTTGCGTGCCGTCATCTACGGCGGCGGGGAAAGGGGCACGCTCGACTTGAGCTGGACGGCCTCGAACGCCGACGTACTGGCCGATGACGTGCTCGTGACCTCGGGCATCGACGGCACTTATCCGGCCGGCCTTCCGGTCGCGAAGGTCTCGCGCATCGAGCGCGACGCCGCCTACTCGTTCGCAAAGATCACCTGCATCCCCACCGCCGGCACGGACCAGAACCGGCAAGTGCTCGTGCTGTCCCGGGAAGCGAACCTCCCGGCAGCCTCCGTCGAAACGGAATCCGTGGCGGGCAAGCTCCCCAAACAAAATCGCGCCAGAAAACGCGAATGAGCGCGAGGGGAACCTAGTGCCTTTCTACGAGCAGCCGCAGCGCACCCTGCTGTCCGCCAAGGCGGCCTATATGGCGCTCACTCTGGTGCTCGCCTTGCTGTTCAACCTGCTGCCTTGGCGCGACCTCATCGGGCTGCCCGACATGGTTGCACTCGTGCTCACCTTCTGGTGCGTGCACCAGCCCCGCAAAATGGGCATCGGCATCGCCTGGTTCGTAGGGCTCGTGATGGACGCGGGCAACGGCGCGCTCCTCGGCCAGCATGCCTTCGCTTACGCCTTTCTCGCCTTCGCTGCGATCAGCCTGCACCGGCGCATTCTGTGGTTCTCGCTGTGGCGGCAAGCCGCACACGTGCTGGTGTTGCTGCTCACAAGCCAATTGCTGATGCTCGCCGTGCGCCTTGTCGCGGGCGGGGCGTTCCCGGGATTGAGCTATTTCGCGGGAAGCTTCATCGCCGCGGCGCTGTGGCCCACCGCGACCTTTCTGCTTCTCCTGCCGCAGCGCGGGCCCGGGAGCGTGGACGAGGACCGGTCGATCTAAAGACTCATGCGTCTCCCGGAGATCCGAAACACCAAGCGGGAGCTGTATTACTTCCAGCTGCGCCTGGGCGTCGCCGGGGTCGTCGTGCTCGCCGCGTTCACGCTTCTGTTCGCGCGCTTTTTCTATCTGCAGGTCATCCAGCACCAGTACTACGACACCAAGGCCGAGGACAACCGCATTTCGATCGTGCCGAATCCGCCCAACCGGGGTCTCATTCTCGACCGCAACGGCGTGGTGCTCGCCCGCAACTACTCTGCCTACACGCTGGAGCTCACCTTGAGCAAGATCGCCGACCTCGAAGGCACGATCGACGAACTCGCGGCCATCGTCGACATCCAGCCCAAGGACCGGCGGCGCTTCCAGCGTCTGAGGGACGAAAGCAAGGGACGCGACACCCTGGCGATCCGCACCCGCCTCACCGACGAAGAGGTGGCCAAGCTCGCGGTCAACCGCTACCGTTTTCCCGGCGTGGACATCAAGGGGAGGCTGTTCCGGCAGTATCCACTCGGAGAGGTCGCCTCGCACGTCGTGGGTTACATCAGCCGCATCGACGACCGCGACCTCGAGCGCATAGAGGAGACGGAGGAGTCGGGCAACTACAAGGGCACCGACCACATCGGGAAAACCGGCCTCGAGCAAAGCTATGAGCGCACGCTGCACGGCACGACCGGCTTCGAACAGGTCGAAACGGACGCCGGGGGACGCATCATGCACGGGGCGAGCGTGCGCACGCTCGCCCCGCGCACGGCGCCCGTCCCCGGAAATACCCTGGCGCTCACCCTCGACATTCGCCTGCAGGAAGCCGCCGAGCGCGCCTTCGGCGAAAGCCGCGGGGCGCTCGTCGCGATCGAGCCTTCCACCGGAGGAATACTCGCCTTCGTATCCAAGCCCGGCTACGACCCGAACCTCTTCATCGACGGCATCGACCCGGCGCTACGACCCGAACCTCTTCATCGACGGCATCGACCCGGCAAACTGGGACGCGCTCAACAACTCCCCCGACAAGCCGCTCAACAACCGCGCGCTCACCGGCCTTTACCCGCCGGGGTCGACCTTCAAGCCCTACATGGCGCTCGCCGCGCTCGAGCTCGGCAAGCGAACGCCCTCCCAGCTGATTTTCGATCCCGGCTACTTCCTCTTGGGAAGCAACCGTTTCCGCGATTTCAAGGCGAGCGGCCACGGCTACGTCGACATGTACAAGTCGATCGTCCAGTCCTGCGACACCTATTACTATTTGCTCGCGAACGACCTCGGCATCGACAACATCGCGCGCTTCATCGGCCAGTTCGGTTTTGGGAGCCGCACCGGAATCGATGTCGAAGGCGAGTTCGTGGGCGTGCTGCCCTCTCCGGAGTGGAAGATGAAGCGGTTCAAGAAGCCGGAGCAGCAAAGGTGGTTCCCGGGCGAGACCATCAGCGTGGGCATCGGCCAGGGCTACAACTCCTACACCCCGCTGCAGCTGGCGCAGGCCGTCGCGACGCTCGCCAACGACGGCGTGATGTTCCGTCCGCATTTCGTCGACTATATCGAGAACCCGAAGACGGGCGAGCGCTCCTATGTGGAGTCTCAGCCGATCAAGACGATCCCGTTGAAAGCCCGGAACCTGGAAGTGATCAAGCGCGCCATGGTCGGGGTCAACAAGGAAGGCACCGGCGCGGGCGCCTTTGCCGGCGCCGGCTACACGAGCGCGGGCAAGACCGGCACCGCCCAGGTCGTGGCGCTGAAGCAGACCGAAAAATACGTCGAGTCGCGCGTCGCCGAGCACTTGCGCGACCACGCGCTTTTCATCGCCTTTGCGCCGGCGGACGGTCCGCGGATCGCGCTCGCCGTGCTGGTGGAGAACGCCGGGTTCGGGGCGCGCGCGGCGGCGCCTGTCGCGCGCAAGGTGCTCGACTACTACCTGCTCGGAAAGCGCGTCGACAAGCCGACGGAACCGGTGCACCTGCCCGGCAAGCGCAGCGACAAGCCGGCGGAACCCGCGCCTCTCCTCGGCAAGCCTAGCGACGAGCCGGCGGAACCCGCGCCCGCGCCCGAGGAGGACGAAGGCAATGATTAGGCGCCTCATCGAGCGGCTCACGGCCAAGATCGACGCGCCGCTGCTCGGCATCGTGGCTTGCGTGCTCGTGCTCGGCTTCGCTACGCTCTACAGCGCCGCCTATCAGGCGCCCGCGCGGGTCAGCGCTCAGGTGCTCAACGTGCTCCTGGCGCTCGCGCTGATGTGGGTCGCGGCCCAGGTTCCGCCGCAGGTTTTCATGCGTTACGCTCTTCCCGCCTTCGTGCTGGTCCTGCTGATGCTCGCCGGCGTCGCCTTGTTCGGCGACGTGAGGAACGGCGCCCGCCGATGGTTGCCGCTCGGTTTCGCGAGCGTCCAGCCCTCGGAGCTCATGAAGATCGCGATGCCGCTCATGCTCGCCCGGTACTTTCACCGGCACGAGGCGGCGCTCCGACTTCGCGAATACGCCGTCGCCATCGTGCTGCTCGCGGTGCCGACCGCAATGATCGCGCGCCAGCCCGATCTGGGCACGGCGCTGCTCGTCGCCGCGGCCGGCTTCTACGTGATCTTTCTCGCGGGCCTGTCGTGGAAATTGATCACAGGCGGCTCCGCCCTGGTGATCGCCAGCCTCTATCCCCTGTGGGGCATGCTGCACGACTACCAGCGCAGGCGTTTTCTCACCCTGCTCGACCCTTCGTCCGATCCGCTCGGCGCGGGCTATCACATCATCCAGTCCACCATTGCCGTGGGCTCCGGCGGCATCACCGGCAAGGGCTGGCTGGGAGGCACCCAGACGCATCTCGAGTTCATCCCGGAACGCGCCACCGATTTCATTTTCGCGGTGTATTCCGAGGAATTCGGGCTGATCGGGGTGAGCCTCCTGCTCGTGCTCTACCTCGCGCTCCTCATGCGCGGGCTGATGATCGCGGCCAACGCGCCCACTTTCTTCACGCGGCTGCTCGCGGGCTCGATCACCCTCACCTTCTTCACCTACGCGGCGGTCAATATGGGCATGGTGAGCGGGCTGCTGCCCGTCGTCGGGGTGCCGCTGCCGCTCATCAGCTACGGCGGAACCTCGCTCGTGACGCTGTTTCTCGGCATCGGCATACTGATGAGCATCCAGCATCACCGCACGCTCGTGCAGTCGTGAAAAGGCCTGACCGATCTTACGCCGCCGCGCGCGCGGCGCGGGCGTTCCTGCTCGTGGCGTTCGTGCTCACTGCCCTTGCCGGATGCACTCTCGAGACGAAGCACATCGGGGACACCCGCGACGACGGCCCCGGCGGACCGCTCCCGAGCAACCCCGACACAATCGCCGATGCAAGACCCAGATCCGAGCCGCTCAACCCGGGCGCCAACAGCCCCTACACCATCTTGGGCAGGAAATACGTTCCCTACCAGTCGCTCACGCCGTACCGAGCGCGCGGCATCGCGAGCTGGTACGGGCGCAAGTTTCACGGAAAGCCCACCTCCAGCGGCGAGCGCTACGACATGTACGCGATGACCGCGGCGCACACGATCCTGCCGATCCCCAGCTACGCGCGCGTGACCAATCTTTCGAACGGCCGCAGCGTCGTCGTGCGCGTCAACGACCGCGGGCCGTTCCACTCCGAGCGCATCATCGACCTGTCGTATGCGGCCGCGTACAAGCTCGGTTACGTCAACGCCGGCAGCGCGAGCGTGGAAGTCGAGGCCATCTTGCCGCGAGGATCGGCGGCGGCGCGCGAGCCGCGGGCGCTGCGGCCGGTATAATTCGCTCAGCGGTCCCCATGTCACGCAATCTCGCCGCCTGTCTTGTCCTGCTGCTTTCCGGCGCCGCGCTCGCCGCCGCGCCGCAGCCGCCCGTCGTGGATGCGCGCGCGTGGCTGCTCCTGGACGCAACCAGCGGCCAGTTGATCGCAAGCCGCAATCCGAAGGAGCGCATCGAGCCGGCATCGCTCACCAAGCTCATGACCGCGTACCTCGCGTTTGCGGCGCTGAAGGGCAGGTCGCTTGCCCTCGGTCAAACGATCCGGGTGTCGGAGCGCGCGTGGCGCGCGGGCGGCTCGCGCATGTTCATCGAGCCGCGCAAGCCCGTCACGATCGAAGAGCTGTTGCACGGAATGATCATCCAGTCGGGCAACGATGCCTGCATCGCGCTTGCCGAAGCCGTCGCGGGCTCGGAACCTGCGTTCGTGGAACGGATGAACCGCGAGGCCAGGCGCCTCGGCATGACAGACACGAATTTCACGAATTCGAGCGGGCTGCCCGGCCCCGGGCACTATTCGACGGCGAGCGATCTCGCGCTGCTCGCCTCCGCCTTGATCCGTGACTATCCCGAGTACTACAAGCTGTATTCGGAACGTGAATACCGCTACAACGACATCACGCAGCGCAACCGCAACGAGCTCCTGTGGCTCGACCCGAACGTGGACGGGGTGAAAACCGGCCATACGGAAAGCGCCGGTTACTGCCTCATCGCCTCGGCACGGCGCGGCGGGCGACGGCTGGTGTCGGTGGTCATAGGCACGGCGTCGGAGCGTCTGCGCGCCCGCGAGAGTCAAAAGCTGCTCAACTTCGGGTTCCAGTCCTATGACGCCCTGCGTCTGTACCAGAAGGGCGATGCGATCGGCAGGCTCCAGGTATGGAAAGGCAGCAAGCGCGAGCTGAAGGCGGGTGTCGGCGCGGACCTGTACGTGACGGTGCCCAAGGGCACCGCCGACCAACTGCAGGCGGAGCTCGTGAGCCAGCAGCCGCTCATCGCGCCCCTGGAAGCGGGCCAGCGCGTCGCGACGCTGCGCGTGTCGCACGACGGCAAGCCGCTGGCAGAGTATCCGGTGATTGCGCTCGAGCACGTCGCGGCGGCGGGATTTTTCGCGAGAACCTGGGATTCGGTGCGGCTGTGGTTTCAGGTGAGGAAACGCGAATGATTCATCTCAACGGCGAGTTCATGCCGATCGAGCAGGCAAAAATCCCAGTCCTGGATCGAGGCTTCATCTTCGGCGACGGGGTCTACGAGGTGATCCCGGTGTATTCGCGGCGGCCGTTCCGCCTCGAGGAGCATCTTGCCCGGTTCCAGGCGAGCCTCGACGGGATACGCCTTGCCAATCCGCATCCACTCCCGAAGTGGGCTGAACTCGTCGTAAAAATCATCGCCGGAAACCCCTGGGAAGACCAGACCGTCTATCTCCAGGTCACCCGGGGCGCGGCCAAGCGGGATCACGCCTTTCCGAAGGGCCTCAAGCCCACGGTTTTCCTCATGGCGAGCGAGCTCGTGACCCCCTCCGCGGAGCTCCTCGAGAACGGCGCCAAGGCGATCGTGCTGCCCGATTTCCGGTGGCTGCGCTGCGACATCAAGTCGACTTCGCTGCTCGGCAATTGCATGCTGCGCACGCTCGCTGCAGACCAAGGCTGCGTCGAGGCGATCCTGGTGCGCGACGGCCAGCTCACCGAAGCCTCGGCGAGCAATGTGTTCATCGTGAAAAATGGAACCGTGCTCGCCCCTCCCAAGTCTCACCTGATATTGCCCGGAATCACCTACGACGTGGTGCTCGAAATCCTGCGCGCCCAGCTGCTTCCTCACGAGGTTCGCCCCGTCGCCGAGAGCGAGTTGCGCTCGGCGGAAGAGATCTGGGTAACTTCGTCCTCGAGGGAGGTGCTCGCCATCACGACGCTCGACGGAAAGCCGGTCGGCACAGGGAAAGACGCTGGAAAACCCGGGCCGATCTGCAAGCGCGTCCACGCGCTCTACCAGCAGTACAAAGCCAAGGTCATGCGCTCGCCTGCTCATGCCTGAAAGCGACTCACCCGTCCTCGCCTTCCCCTGCGACTTCCCCATCAAGGTCATGGGAAAGACGCAAGCCGGGTTCGCCCAAGCGGTGATCGAGGTGGTGAAGCGCCACGCTCCCGATTTCGACCCGGCGACGCTCGGAATGCGCCCGAGCCGCGAGGGGAAGTACCTTTCGCTCACCTGCAACGTGCGCGCGGTCTCGCGCGAGCAGCTCGACGAGCTGTACCGGGAATTGTGCGATCATCCGATGGTGACGATGGTGTTGTGAACCACCCCATGCAAAGCGCCGCGAGATCAGTTTCCGCCGTCATTCCCGCGCGAGCGAGAATGACGGTTGGCAAAGCACCGGTCGTCAGGCATCTCGGCCTCGCAGAGTACGCGCCGACCTACCAGGCGATGCGCCGCTTTACCGATGCCCGCGGGACGAAGACGCCCGACGAGCTCTGGGTGCTCGAACATCCGCCGGTCTATACGGTCGGGATCACCGGCCGGGCCGAACATTTCCCGCGCAGCGGTGAAGTGCCCCTCGAGCGGATCGACCGCGGCGGGCAGATCACCTATCACGGCCCGGGCCAGGCGATCGTGTACGCTCTGGTCGATCTCGCGCGGCGCGGTCTCACCGTACGGGCGATGGTGACGCTGCTCGAGCAGGCGGTGATCGATACTCTCCGCGAACACGATGTGAAGGCCGAGAGAAAATACGGCGCGCCGGGCGCATACGTCGGCGGCGCGAAGATCGCGGCGCTCGGGCTCCGGGTGCGGCGCGGCTGCTGCTATCACGGCGTCGCGCTCAACGTGGACATGGACCTCGCGCCCTTCTCGGCGATCGACCCCTGCGGCTATCCGGGCCTCGCGGTCACGCAGACCCGCGCGCACGGAGTGCTCGCGGATGCAGAGGAAATGGGCCACGAGCTCGCCCGCCGCGTCGCCAGGCTCATCGAGGACAGATGACGGCGGCCGTCGAAAAAAAGAAGGGGCTCGCGAAGACGCGTATTCCGATCGCGCTCGTTCCGGCCGAACGGCTCGCAAAGCCCGGGTGGATCCGCGTGCGCGCCGCCTCGCCCGGCTCGCGTTTCCACGAAATCAAGCAAATCCTCCGCGAGAACAATCTTCACACGGTGTGCGAGGAAGCCTCCTGTCCCAATATCGGCGAGTGCTTCGGAAAGGGCACAGCGACCTTCATGATCCTGGGGGACCTGTGCACGCGGCGCTGCCCGTTCTGCGACGTCGCCCACGGACGGCCGCTCGCGCCCGATCCGGAGGAGCCTGCGCACCTCGCGCAGACGATCGCCGCGCTCGGCCTCGCCTACGTCGTCATCACGAGCGTGGACCGCGACGACTTGAAAGACGGCGGCGCGCGTCACTTCGTCGACTGCATCCGCGCGGTGCGCGAGCGCTCGCCTCGGACGAAAATCGAGATCCTCGTGCCGGATTTCAGGGGGCGCCTTGAGCGCGCGCTCGAAGTGCTGGATGCGGCGCTCCCGGACGTGATGAACCACAACCTCGAGACCGTGCCCAGACTCTACCGGCAGGCGCGGCCGGGCGGGAACTATCCGCACTCGCTCGAGCTCCTCGCGGATTTCAAGGCGCGCCATCCGCACCTCCCGACCAAGTCGGGCCTGATGGTGGGGCTGGGCGAGACCGACGAGGAAATCATGCAGGTGATGCGCGACCTGCGCGCCCACGGCGTGGACATGCTCACCATCGGCCAGTACCTGCAGCCTTCGGCGCATCATCTTCCGGTCGCGCGCTACGTGCACCCGGATACCTTCGCGATGTTCGAGAGGGAAGCGCAAGAGCTCCGCTTCACCCATGCCGCGGTCGGCGCCCTAGTGCGCTCCTCCTACCACGCCGACCGGCAGGCGCACGCAGCGGGTCTAGTCTAAGCTGTCGAGCCGGGAATTCTGACTGGCCAATTTGTTAAGATCTTGCTAAGACGGCTACGCGCGTAATCGCTTCAATCGAATACGGTTTTCAGGGCGGCCCAGTCGGTTCTTACCGCCCCCGCAATTTGCTAAGTACATTGCTTAGAATGGTACTCAGTCTGTACTTCACTCGCGGCGGCGTTCCCTCAACTTTGAGAAAACCGCTGCTCGCCGACCATTTCTTGAGATAACGGGACGCCTCAACCTGTGCAGACGGCGAGTCACCGAGCCCGAGCAATTCCCGGCATTCGCGATTCGTGATGCTCCCGTGGTCCTGCACATACTCGCGAACGATTTCAGCAAAGCGCGCAGGCGCTATTCCTTTTGTGCGGGTATAGGCTGCTCTTCCCAGCAGATCCTTGGCGATGCCTTTGGCAAGATGGAAGGTTGCCGCTTGTGTCCTTCCCCGTCGCTCGAGGATTCCCTTTCCGGGAACGCTCAGTTGATCAAGCATGCTTCGAGCATCCTCGCGATCAAGTTGAAGAAGCGGAGCCGCCCGCTTTGCGTCGGGGAAATCTGTGCAGTCGTTTGAATCAACTGTGAGCCATCCTCTTCACGCAGTGCGGACACGAGACCTTCACTGATGCTGAGTTCCAATCCCTTCGGTGCACCAATCGCAAATACTCGATCACCTGGTCTCGCGGATCGCACTGTGCCAATTTGCACTGGTTGTGCAGATAAGGCAGTGCTTCGCAATTGGCAAAGATCCCTCTTCGAATCCGCGTACCTCAACGTCGCGGAAAACTTCTTACTTCCTCGGCTAACGAAATGCCGACCACCGGGGTTCAGCACGTGGCAATTGGTGATGACTTCGTCTATTGCAATTACGACCCCGCTTCCTTGCCGTGACGGCCCTTCCGAAGATACTTCGGATTGCACCACGACAACGCTTAGGGCTACCTTTTCATATATTTCTCGCGGGGTTAATGCATTCGCCTCGGAAAGGGGCGCTGACGTAATCAACACTGCTGGGAGGAAAATGCATAACCTCCACCTGAAACGGTGTTGAGGACTTTCCACAGCACCGCCGACTTTTATTCGATCGAGAAGGCAATGGAGTGCGCGGGGTAGGTCTGAAGCATATTGTGTCCCCGCGTTTTGCTCTGCCGCGCACACCCAGTGACCGGCGCCGGTCTCTATTGCGCCGCTGGCCAAAACAAGGCTAATCTGCTTCGCGATAAGCTTCACAGGAGAGTCCCTTGATTCGCATTCTCGGATATGTTGCCGCGCTTGTCATTCCGGCCACCGCGTGCGCCGCAGGCCTGGCCGACATTTCGAACCGTGACGCCATAAACGGACTGAAGGAAGCGCTGACCCGGGGCTCCCATGCCGCCGTCGCGCGCCTGGGCGTCGAAAACGGGTTTTTCGGAAACGACCGCGTTAAGATTCCTCTGCCGCCCTCCCTGCGAAGGCTCGAAGCGGTGATGCGCTCGATCGGCATGGACAGGCATGCCGACGAGCTCGTCCTTCGCATGAACCGCGCGGCCGAGGCCGCGGTGCCCGAAGCCAGGACCTTGCTCGTCGACGCGGCGAAGAGAATGAGCGTGCAGGACGCCAAGGGCATCCTCACGGGCGGCGACGATGCGGCGACGCAGTATTTCAAGCGCACGAGCTCCGAGCCGCTGGTCAAACGATTCCAGCCGATCGTCAAGAAGGCGATGCAAAAAGTGAAGCTCGCCGAGAAGTACGACGAGGTCGCCGCGAGCGGCGCGAAGCTCGGGCTGGTCAAGGAAGAAGACGCCCAGCTGGAGGACTACGTCACGCGCAAGGCGCTCGACGGCCTTTTCATCACGATCGCCGAGGAAGAGAAGAAGATCCGCCGGGACCCAGCTGGGACGGCGAGTCAGATCATCAAAAAGGTGTTTGGGTCGATTGTCCGATAACCAATAAGGGAATAGCCACTAGGCAAAACGCGTCAAGGGCAAAGCCAAATGGGAATCATGGCGTTAATGGAGGAGCACAAGGAAATTATCACCGCGTGGGTCGCCATCGTCGGCGTTGCCGGATCGGCAGTAAAGTATTTCTGCGATCTGGAAAGGGAAAAAACCGCGATCAACATTGCCGTCCTGACCGAGGTGCACCGGTTACTACCAGTTATCCATTGCCATAGGGAGTGGTGGAACAGTCTCGATAAGAATGATAAGGAGAAGCTACCCCTTATCCCTTTCTCCACTCCGGTATTCGGTGGCCAGGTGCACCAGATCGGCAAGCTCGATAGGCAGGTAGTCGGAAGTGTCGGGGCCTTTTATGGTTATCTCGGTTACATCAATCAGCTTCAGACCTCGCGCAAAGCTTACCTCGACGCTCGCTGGAACTGTGGACGGAACCGGGAAATCGAGAGCGCTGCAAGTCGAGTTGAGGCCCTCGGCTCCCCTCCTGGATCAGTGCCGATCAGTAGTCGGCGACCGGCGACAATCTCGGCTTCGGCTCTAGAAATACACCCGCGTGCGCCCGGGATTGCGCGAAATCTCGTAGAGCGCCGAGCGGGCCACGTTCGCCACCTTGCGCACGCCCGCGTGCGACAGCAGGGTCTCGCTCGCGTAGTCGCTGTCCTCGTCGCATACTAGGCGCAGCTCCACGATCGAGAGCCGCGCGGCGGTGGCTCGCCGCAGGATGCGGTCGTTGAAGATCGCGAGCGCCGTCGCGGCCACGCGCTCCTGCGAAGGCTCGACATATCGCGCCGGAACGAGCGTGCATACGATGGTCGGCACAGCGGCCTCCGTGGCAGCGGCGATCAGGCGGACGAACATGTTCTCGAATTCATCGGCCGCCGCAGCGAGCGTATCCAGCGCATCCCGGATCGATTGCGCACGGCCTTTGAGCAGTCCGCTCGTCTCGATCGCCCACCCGCCGTCGACGCAGATCCCGATGTGAGTGACCTCCGCCGGAATCGCCCGCACCCGACCCTGCCGCAGCACCTCTGGCGGCTGGAGAACGGTCAGCTTCCAGGGATTGCGCGGCCGCGGGACGAGCGCGCTCTCGGCCTGGCCCTTTCCGAGATCGATGTTTTGCAAGGCGTCCCCGAGCAGCACGAGGTGCCGGATGACATCGGGTGAGGCATGCTCTTCCTGAAGGGAATTCGGTATCACGTCGTCCTCCTCTGTAACGACCGGATGGGTTTTCTTATGGGCGCTTAGTGCGCCTTTTCCCAATTCTGTCCCGATCCCACGTCCACCACAAGAGGTACTTTCAGCTTCGCCACGCCGCTCATCAGCTCCGGGATCTGGGCCTTTACGCGAGCAAGCTCGTCCTCCGGCGCCTCGAGCACCAGCTCGTCGTGCACCTGCATGATGAGCTTGGTCGAGAGCCTTTCGCGGTCGAGCCACCCCCGCACGGCGATCATCGCGAGCTTGATCAGGTCCGCGGCCGTGCCCTGCATGGGCGCGTTGATCGCCGCCCGCTCCGCTCCGCCGCGGCGCGCCGGATTGGAGCTCCTGATCTCGGGCAGCCACAGGCGCCTGCCGAACACGGTCTCGACGTAGCCGCGCTCGCGCGCGGTCTTGCGCACTTCCTCCATGTACTTTGCGACGCCCGGATAGCGGATGAAATAACTCGCGATGTAAGCCTGCGCGGTGGCGCGCTCCAGGCCCAGCTGCTGCGCCAGGCCGAACGCCGACATCCCGTACATCAGCCCGAAGTTGATCACCTTGGCGTAGCGGCGCTCCTCCGGCGTGACTTCCTTCAGCGAGCGTCCGAATACCTCGGCCGCCGTGGCGCGGTGGATGTCCTCCTCCGCCGCGAACGCGCGCAGCAGATTCTCGTCCCCAGAAATGTGCGCCATGATGCGCAGCTCGACCTGTGAATAATCGGCGCTCACGATGGCGTGGCCGCGCGAAGCGACGAAGGCTTCGCGGATGCGCCGCCCCTCGGGGGTCCTCACGGGAATGTTCTGCAGGTTGGGATCGTTCGAGGCGAGGCGCCCGGTGACCGCGGTCGCCTGCCCGTAATTGGTGTGCACCCGGCCCGTTCGCGAATTCACCATCTTCGGCAATTTGTCCGTATAGGTGGACTTGAGCTTGGAGATTTCCCGGTAGTCGAGGAGGAATTTCGCGAGCGGGTGATCGAGCGCGAGTTTCTCCAGCACATCCTCGTCGGTCGAGGGCGCGCCGGAGGGCGTCTTCTTGATGACGGGCATTCCCTTTTTTTCGAAAAAAATCTCGGCGATCTGTTTCGGCGAGCCGAGGTTGAAGGGCTGCCCCGCTTCCTTGTGGGCCCTGGCTTCGAGCTCGAGCATTTTCTGCCCCAATTCATGGCTCATCGCTTCGAGCTGCGCCGCGTCGATCAGGACGCCGTCCCTCTCCATCCTGAAAAGGACTTCGCGTGCAGGAAGCTCGATCGAGCTGTACACGTAAGCGAGTCTCTCTTCTGTTTCCAGTTTCGGGAAGAGGGCATGGTGGATCCGCAGCGTGAGGTCGGCGTCCTCTGCTGCGTAGGCCGCGGCCCGCGCGACATCGACCTGCTCGAAGGGAATGCGCCCGACGCCCGTGCCCGTCACCTCGTCGTAGGTGAGGGTTTTCAGCCCGAGATGGCGGGAAGCGAGACTGTCCATGTCGTGGCGCGCGTGGCTCTCGAGCACGTAGGATTCGAGCAGCGTGTCGTGCGCGATGCCTCTCAACGCGACGCCGTGATTGGCAAGCACGTGCTGGTCGTACTTGATGTTCTGGCCGAGCTTCTTGCGCTCTTCGTTCTCGAGCCAGGGTTTCAGCATCGCAAGCGCCGGCTCGACGCCCAATTGGCCCGGGGCGCCGGCATAGTCGTGCGCGAGCGGCAGATAGGCGGCGCGGCCCGCAACCACGCAAAAGGACATGCCCACGAGCCGCGCCTGCATCGGATCGAGGCTCGTCGTCTCGGTGTCGAGGGCGACGAGCTCGGCCGCTTCGAGTTCCTTCAACCAGCGCGCGAGGTCCGCTTCTTCGAGGAGCGTTTCGTAGCGGCGCTCCTGCGGGTCAGTGCGGACGGGCGTGGGGGGCGTCTCCGGAGGCGGAGGTTGCTTTGCGTCGCCTGCCGCGTCCTTCGGCCAGGACTTGAATCCGAAACGGGAAATCAATTCGGCAAGGCGCTTCTCGTCCCGGGGGCCGAGCTTCAGCTCTTCCAGCTTCACCGGCAACTCCACATCGCATTTCACCGCGAGCAATGCCTGAGCTTGGGGAAGCCAGTCGCGCGCCTTTCGCAGATTTTCGCCCACCGCGCCGCCGATCTCCGCGGCATGCAGCACCACGCCGTCCAGCGAGCCGTATTGCTCGAGCCACTTCGCCGCGGTTTTCGGACCAACCTTCTCTACGCCCGGCACGTTGTCCACGGAGTCCCCGACCAGAGTCAGAAAATCGAGCATGCGCTCGGGCGGAACGCCGAACTTCGCCTTGACGCCCGCGGGATCGAGGCGCTCGTTCGACATGGTGTTGACGAGGGTGACGCGGTCGCTCACGAGTTGCGCGAGGTCCTTGTCGCCGGTGGAAATCACGCAATGCAGGCCGCCCTTTTCGGCCTCGCGCGCGAGCGTGCCGATGACATCGTCCGCCTCCACTCCTTCGATCTGCAGCAGGGGCCAGCCCGACGCCCGGATGGCGTCGAGAAGCGGCCCGACCTGCGCGCCGAGGTCGTCGGGCATGGGCGCCCGGTTCGCCTTGTACTGCGCGTACATCTCGTCGCGGAAAGTCTTGCCTCTCGCGTCGAACACGCAGGCGAGGTAGTCGGCCTTGTAGTCGGCAAGGAGCCGACGTAGCATGTTGAGCACGCCGTAGATCGCGCCGGTGGGCTCCCCCGCCGCGTTGCGCAGGTCGGGCAACGCATGGAAGGCGCGGTACAGGTACGACGACCCGTCAACCAGCAGCAGCGTTTTTTCCAAGGGAACTTATGAGCGACAAGATTGCGCGGCAGGCGAGGCCTGGCGCCTGTTCAGCATTATGTCAGAACATTGCGCGGCCATCTTTCGAACCACGAATGCGCAGCGGTTCTGATAGACTCGCCGGGAAATGGAATTCCGCCCGATGTTGCGCCGAATCCTTGCTCTCGCGCTTTTCGTCGTCTCGCTGCCCCTCGCAGCACAGCAGCCGCCCAAGCTCGAACCGCTTCCCGAGATTCCGCCGCCGCCACCCGGTGTTTCTTCGGAGCAACCGGGCGAGCCGCCCGTGCGCATCCAGCCCGGCGGGGGCGACCAGGTCGAGGAGCGGCTCATCGACGGCCGGCGCGTGGTGCGCGTCGCCACGCCTTTGGGCCAGGAGTACTACCTGGTCGAGGACCTGGGCGACGGCCCGGGCTTGAGAAACGAGAGCCTCGATCGCGGCGTGCGCGTGCCGCTTTGGGTGATCCGCCGGTTCTGACGCTGGCGCGGGCGTCGACGACCGCTCGGGCATCATGTCTGTCTTCACGCGCGTCACCACCGATGAGCTTTCGGCCTGGCTGAAACGCTACGCCATCGGCACGCTGGTCGATCTGCAGGGCATCGCCGCAGGGATCGAAAACACGAACTACTTCGTCACCACTTCGCACGGCCGGTTCGTGCTCACGCTTTTCGAGAGGCTGAGTGCAACGGAGCTTCCCTTCTACCTGAACCTCATGGCGCACCTTGCGCGTCATGGCATTCCGTGCCCCGCACCGATCGCCGACGGGAGCGACAGGTACCTCGGAACCTTGAACGGCAAGCCCGCCGTTTTCGTCACCTGTCTCCCCGGCGCCCCGGTGAGCACGCCGCAGCCGCGTCACTGCGAGCAGGTCGGTGCGGTCCTCGCCGACATGCATCTTGCGGGAAAAGGCTACAACGGAAAGCTCGAGAATCCGCGGGGGCCGAAATGGTGGCGCGAGGCGGCGCGCGAGGTGGCGCCGTTCCTCGACGAAGGACGCCGCGAGCTGCTCGAATCCGAGCTCGAATTCCAGGCGCGCCACCGCACGCTCGATTTGCCGCGCGGTCCTGTCCACGCCGATCTGTTCCGCGATAACGTGCTGTTCGAGGGAGACCGCATCGGCGGAGTGATCGATTTTTATTTCGCCGGGATCGACGCGCTCCTGTTCGATGTCGCAGTGACGGTCAACGACTGGTGCGTAGACCCCGCGGGCGAAATCGACCCGGGGCGCGCGACGGCGCTCGTGGCGGCGTACCGCCGGGGCCGCGAATTCACCCGGGTCGAGCAGGAAGCCTGGACGGTGCTGCTGCGCGCCGCGGCCCTGCGGTTCTGGCTTTCGCGTTTGTACGATTTCTACCTGCCCCGCGCGGGCGAGCTCACCCACGCGCATGACCCGGAACATTTTCGCCGGGTGCTCGAGGCGCGCCGCACCCGCCCCTTCCCTCTTGTTTGAAACCGGCGCCTGGACCACACTGGCCCTGATGAGAACCAGCGGATTTCAAGTCTAACGATGCGCGTCGTTCCGGCGAGAAACGGCTGGTTCTGGCTTTTAAGAGGCTTTGCGCTTTTCCGCAAGAGCCCGCCGATGTGGCTGTTTCTGGTGTTCACCTACTACATCGCCGTTGCGCTACTCGGCCAGATCGCTTACTTGGGCCCCGCCGCCTCCACCGTGCTGCTGCCGGCATTTTCAGTCAGCTTCATGGTCATGTGCGCCGTGCTCGATCGCGGAGGCTTGCTGCGTCCGGCGTTGCTTTTTTCTGGTTTTCGAAGCGGACCGGCCACGCTGGTCGCGCTGGGCGTTCTGTACGTTCTCTCGATCGCTACGGTGCTCGGGGTCGCTTCGTTTGCGGACGCGGGCGCGCTCATGCACTGGGTCCTCTCCGGCCAGGAGCCTCCGATCGAGGCGTTGCGCGACGGCAGCGTTTCGCTCGCGATGTTGGTCGCAACCTTGGCCGCGACCCCGGTGCTGATGGCTTTCTGGTTTGCGCCCGTGCTCGCCGCGTGGAGCCGCATCGGTGCCGCCCAATCGCTCTTCTACAGCTTTTTCGCCGTATTGCGGAATTGGCGGGCATTCTCGGTTTACGGGGCCGCACTTGCGCTGGCCGGGGCGGCGTTCCTGGTAGCGGTCACCGTCGCGGCGGTCCTGATGCAGGGAAAGGTACAGGTGTTGCGCTCCCTTGCCCTGATTCTTACCCTGCTCTCGCTGCCTACCGTGTTCGGCAGCTTTTACGCGAGCTATCGGGACATCTTCCCGGAGAACGCAATCCCGGCCGAGCCGCCGTCGAACCGGGAAAGCCCGTAGCCGTCGCTGATTCTGCTATCCTTCGCCGCGAGCGCGGACGATTCGCCGACGCGGCGCCCCCGGACGGGGAGTAAAAATTTGATCGACAAACCCTGCGAGCTGTGCGACTCCCCGGGCGGGAATCTGCTCTGGCGCGACGGGTTCTGCCGCGTTGTGCTGGTCGATGATCCGGATTATCCCGGCTTTTGCAGGGTGGTCCTCGAGCGGCACGTGAGAGAAATGACCGACCTTGAGCCTGCCGAGCGCACACGGCTGATGAACGCGGTGTTCGCAACCGAGGCCGTGCTCCGCGAGCTCATCGATCCGGACAAGGTCAACCTTGCGAGCCTGGGCAACGTCACGCAGCACCTGCACTGGCACGTGATTCCGCGCCATCAGCGCGATCGCCATTTTCCCCGTCCGATCTGGGCCGAGCCTTCGCGCGCGGACGTCCCGCAGCGCCCGTCTCCCGACCGCGGCGCGCTTGCGGCCGCGCTGAGACGCAGACTGGGCTGACTCCATGTCGAGCTTCGATCCCCCGAGCATCAAGCCGGACGCCGCTCCCGATTTCACGGATTCTTCCGGCTGCGCGAAGTGGTTGCAATCACTGCCGCTCATCAACATCGGCCCATCCCAAGTTCGTCTCCTCGGGCAGCTCAATGAGCTGAATGCCTGCAACGTCGCGCCTGCCGAGCGGCTCAAGATCCTGGAGCTCTTGCGCGACCCGGTGAGCTTCGTGCAAAAGGAACACTCCAAGAGATTTTCCAGCCGCCCCGCCCCGCTCGCCAAGCCGGAGCAGGAGATCCTCGACAACGTGCACGCGCTCTGGGATGCACTCTCGTACGGATATCAACACTGCTTGAAGGCGATTGCGGGTGGAGGTTCCGGCGCGAACGCGGCCCTGGTAGGCCAGCGCGTCTTGTGGTGCACCGGGCAGAAGATGCTCGCCTACTATCAAGCCTATCAGGACGTCCGCGAGCGCGAATGGAAGTTGCTGCACGGCGTCTATGCGCTCGTCGAGGAAAGAGGCGTGGCACGAGACGAAGTCGCCCATCCAGCCCACAAAGGCCGGCAGACGACCTGCACCGAAACCTACGCGCAGGTTCTGCTGATCGATCTCGCCAACCCCGGAAAGCTCACGCCGCGCCAGATCGAGCTCATTTCAATTTGGCTCGAGCGCTGGACGCCCAAGGTCTCGATCGGACGCACCCCCGCAGCCGCCGGCGAAGGCGTCGCACCGCTGACCGTCGATCTTTCGGCTGCCGCCGGCGCATCGCGCCGCACGCCAGAGGGCGACACCACCCGCGTTCTCGACATCCACGAGCTTGGGAGCAGCGTGCGCCAGCGCGTCGGCCTGCTGCGCAAGGGCGACACCCCCGCGGCGCTCGGTCTCGGCGAGGACGTGACCGCCACGCTCGCTGAAAGCCTCCTCAGCATGCTCCATCGGCGTTGGTGCGAGGACAAGCAATCGCGCGTGCACCCACGCCGCGGCGCAAGCGGTGCGGCACAGATGTGCTCGGGGATGGCCTCCATACACTACTTCGTCACCGGCCGCGCGTTTGCGGTCCGCGCAGGCCCCCCAAAAATATCCCAGGTGCAGCACGAGCAAATTGCGACCCTCGGGCGCGTCGCCACGCGCCACGAGGTTGAACCCGGCCCCCCGCCGGATTTCGCTGTCGAGACCTGGCAGATCAAGGACGAGAGTGCCTCCGGGCTGCGCCTTGCGCGAGTCGATCCTGCGGCAAGCTCGCGCCTGATACTCGGGCAGCTGCTCGGGATCCGGCTGGCGGACGCGAAGGCCTTTCTTCTTTGCACGGTCAAGTGGCTCTCGGTCTCAGTGGAATTCGAATTGCGCGCCGGCGTCCAGATCCTCCCCGGGATTCCCCAGGGAGTCGCGATCAGGGCGGCTGGCGCCGTTACCTCGGCCGAGCAATACACCCCGGCCTTCTTGCTGCCGGCGCTTGCGGCGCTCCAGACTCCCGAAACGCTGGTTCTGCCAGCGGGGTGGTTCAAGCCGAAGCGCGAGATCGAGGTGTTCGGCGATCGCGCGGGCCAGTTGCGACTCGCGTCGGTCGTCGATCGTGGGGCCGATTTCGAGCGCGTCACTTTCGAGGCAGTCTGAGACCCCCGCTCCGCACCGCTCTCTGCCAAATTTTTCACATCCCGGCTTCGGTGCGACCGGTTTTTATGTCCTTGTCATAGTACATTGTCGCAATCCCGCTCCGCAGGCATCAACCCACGATAAAGTCCCATGGCCCTTGGCGATTTCCTCCCCGCCGCAGAACCGCGCCTCGCGGACTTGACGAGCTGCGAGGACTGGCTTGCGCACGTGGTGCTCACCGACACGCATGCCTGCAGCACTCTTCTCACGCTGCTCGAGGAGATCGAGGCTCGTCCGCCCAGGCATTCGGCGTATCTGCAGATCCTCGAGCGGCTGCGCCATTCCGTCGCGCCGGCCGAAGAGGAGCAAGCCAAGCTTTTCGCCGGGAAACCCCTGCCGCTCAGCTACGACGAAGCCACGGCCTTCGTTCAGGCGAACGGCTTGTGGGCCGCGATGCTGCGCGCTTACGCGCGGCTCCTCGCCACCGCGTTGAACGGCAAGCACCTCGAACTCAAGTCCTCCCTTCCCCGGCTTTTCCAGCGCGTGCTTGCGTGCGCGGGAGAGGCGATCGGGACTTACGTGCTCGCGCGGCGCGAATTCGGAGCGGACTACTGGAAGGTGGTGAATCAGACTTACGCGGTATCCGAAGCGCGCGCTGCCGCCAGGGAAACTGTTGCTGATTTCAGCGACGAATCCTCGCCGATGGCGGCGTACGCAGAGGTGCTGATGCTGCAGCTTTCCCGGCCACAGCACTTGTCCCACCGGGAACTCGGCTGGACGCGCAGGTGGGTGCGTCGCTGGGCGCACAAGGCAGTGCTCAGCCGCGAGGCGCCCGGACGTCGCGCCTACGCAGTGGATATCGCAAGGGACTCGGGGCCCGCCTGGGCGAATTCGGCAGCCGGTGCGGCGACACTGCGTTTTCTCGATCTAACCCGCGTCGCCCGCTCGATCGACGCCCGCATCCAGCGCCTGGACGCGGGCGCCGAACCCGCCTCGCTCGGACTGGGCTCCGATTGCACGCGGCTTGCCGCTCAAGATCTTCTCAAGACGCTGCGGGGTGCCTGGCTCGATTCCCCAGCGGCGCGCGACTTTCCGCGGCGTGAGAGCCCCTCGCCCATCGAACTGGTGAGCGGGTTTGCCGCGATTCACCACGCGATCGAAGGCAATCCCGCCGCAAGGAACGAGGGTCCATCGAGCTATTCCTACGGGGAAGCCGAGCGACTTCATGTCTTCCAGGGCTCCGAGACGCGCGATGCCCGCGAACAGAGTCTGGAGAGCTGGGAAACGTTGGAGGAATCGGACGAAGGATTCAAGCTTCGCCGCCGGACGCCCGGCATGCGTCTTGCCCACCGGCAGCTGGTGGCGCTGCGGCCAAGCGGCGCGCGCCAGTTCATCCTCTGCCACGTCGACTGGCTCGTAGAAGGACCGGAGCAGACGCTCACCCTCGGAGCCCGGGCCCTGAAAGGCGTCGCAAAGGCCTGCGCCGTGCGCTCCTCCGACCGGAGCGCCCCAAAGCGGGCCGATGCATTGATGCTGCCGGTCGCGCCAGGGCTGGCACCCGCGCTCGTGCTGCCCGCGGGTTGGTACCGGCGCGCGAGCGAGCTCGAACTCGACCTCGGCAATGCCATACGACGCGTCACGCTTGCCGGCTTGCTCGAACACGGTTTCGACTACGATCAGGTCAGCGTTTCAAACTCCTGAACAAGCGTTAGTGTCGCGCGGCCGGTCGTTTAAAATGCCTCATGGCGGCCGCGGACAGACCGACTCCCACCGAAATCAAGCTGCACCAGAAGTCCCGGGTGCTCGAGATCTCGTTTTCCGACGGCAGCCGTTTCGAGCTGCCCTACGAATTCCTGCGCGTGTACTCCCCCTCGGCCGAAGTGCGCGGCCACGGACCGGGCCAGGAAGTCCTGCAGGTCGGCAAGAAGGACGTGGACATCCTGAGCCTGGAGCCGGTGGGCAGCTACGCGGTGCAACCGCATTTTTCCGACGGGCACGGCACCGGCATCTATTCCTGGGACTATCTCTACGATCTCGGAGGGAATCGTCAGTCTCTCTGGCAGACTTATCTCGAGCGGCTCGAGGCAGCCGGGGCACGCCGCGAGGCTTGAGCGCTTGAAATGAACCCGTCGCAGTGGCGTGCTAGCATGCTCGCGTGAGTCAAACCCACTTCGGATATCAGCGCATCGACGAGACCGAAAAGGCTTCGCGCGTAGCCGGCGTTTTTTCCTCGGTCGCAGGCCGGTACGACCTGATGAACGATTTGATGTCCGGGGGCCTGCACCGGCTGTGGAAGGCGTTCGCGGTCGCGCTCGCCGGCGTGCGCGAGGGCGAGCGGGTGCTCGACGTGGCTGCCGGATCAGGCGATCTGGCTTTCGATTTTGCGAAGCGTGCCGGCACTAGCGGAGAGGTGTGGCTCACCGACATCAACCGTGCGATGCTGGAGCGGGGGCGCGATCGCCTCCTCGACCGCGGCCGCCCGGTCCCTGCGGTGCAGTGCGACGCGCAAGGGCTGCCGTTTCCTTCGGATTACTTTGACTGCGTCAGCGTCGCGTTCGGTTTGCGCAACATGACCGACCAGGGCGCGGCGCTCGCCGAAATGCGCCGCGTGCTGAAACCCGGCGGGAGGCTGCTCGTGCTCGAGTTCTCGCGCGTGTGGCCGCCGCTCGCGAAGGCCTACGACTGGTACTCGTTCAAGGTGCTTCCCTGGCTGGGCAAGACGGTGACGGGCGACGAGGCGGCCTATCGTTATCTCGCCGAATCGATCCGCATGCACCCCGACCAGGAGAGCCTGAAGGGCATGTTGGAACGCTCGGGACTCGAGAAGGTCGAATATTTCAACCTGAGTGCGGGCGTCGTCGCTTTGCATCGGGGTTACAAATTTTGAGCGGTGGAGAGAGACCATGAAAAAATTGATCGTTTCCTTGTTCACGCTGGTCTTCGGTGCGGGCATCCTGGCGGAGGACGTCCAGGCCGCCAGGCTCGGCGGCGGACGCAGTCTCGGAGCCCAACGCCAGATCACCGCGCCTCCGAAGCAGGCGACTCCCCCGGCACAGCAGCAACAGCCTGCGGCGCCGCAACCGTCCGGGCCGGGCCGCTGGTTTGCGCCCCTTGCCGGACTCGCCGCGGGCCTTGGCCTGGGCTGGCTGTTCGCGCAGGGAGGTTTCGGGCCCGCGATCGGCGCGCTTCTCATGGCCTTGCTTGCCGGCGCCGTCGTGTTCGCCTTGATGCGTCTGTCGAAGCGGCGAACTCAGGGATCGCAGGTACAGTACGCCGGTTTCGGCAACGAGACCGTGGCTGCGCCGCCGCCCTCGCAGCTTCCGGGGGACGCGGGCGTGCAGCCGAATTACCGCAGCCAGTTCGTCTCCAATATTCCGGCAGGCTTCGACGTCGAGGGCTTTCTCAGGGAGTCCCGGCGCAACTTCCTGCGCCTGCAGGAAGCAAACGACCGCGGCGACCTCGCGCGGCTGCGCCAGGTCACGACCGAGGACATGTTCAACGCGCTGAAGGGCGACGTCGTCGGGCATTCGGGCGCGCAACAGACCGACGTGGTGACCTTGAACGCTGCCCTTCTGGAGCTCGTCACCGAGGGCGAGCTGCATTGGGCGAGCGTGCGATTTTCCGGTTCGATCCGCGAAGAGGCAAACGCGCTGGCCGAGCCGTTCGAGGAGATCTGGCACGTGAGAAAGCCGGTGAACGGTTCCTCGGGCTGGCTGCTCGCCGGGATACAGCAGCTGAGCTGACCGGGTCTTGGACCCGCGCCGACCGAAAAGCTCCATGATCGAGCGCGGCGCCCTCGCAGGGCTGAACCATCTTCTGCAGCAGCAGCCGTGGGCGGCTGAGCGATTGATACCCTTTGCGGGTCAGGTTGTGGAATTTCGCAGCCCGCCCTTTCCGGAACTGCGCGTGAGGATCACCGATAGCGGTTTCCTCGATCGGGCGCAGGCAGAAGCGGCGAGCACCCTCGTCGTAAGGCTCACCCCGGGCGCCCTGCCGCTCTTGCTCGCGCGCTACGAGACCGCCCGAAGGCAGGTTGAAATCGAGGGGTCGGCGGATCTGGCGAGCGTGGTGGATTACCTCTTTCGCAACCTCACCTGGGACGTCGAGGAAGACCTCTCCAGGGTGTTCGGGGACATCGTCGCGCACCGCCTCGCCGCAGGCGCGCGGGCCTTTGCGGCGTGGCAGCGCGAAGCCGTGCTGCGCCTCGGCGAAAACCTCGCCGAATACTGGACCGAGGAGCAGCCCCTGCTCGCGCGGCCCGTCGACGTTGAGAACTTTTGCCGCAACGTCGACACGCTGCGCGACGACGTGGCGCGGCTCGAAAAACGCATCGAGCACCTGTCCGGCTCGGGCAAGGACCGCTAAAAATCCGGGTCTCGCTTCCGGGTCGCGCCGGCCAATTCTGGTAAATTGGCCGCTTCGCCCTGCGGTTTCCCACTTCCTTGCTTCGTCTCGCCAAGATCCTCAGGATAGCCCTGCGCTTCGGGCTGGACGAGTTCGCGCTCGCTTCGGGAAGCCGGCTCGCGCGCGCGCTGAACGCGCTGCTTTTCTTTCGCGCGCTCTCCGAGCCGCGCGGGGTGCGGTTGCGCCTGGCGCTGGAGGCACTCGGCCCCATCTTCGTCAAGTTCGGCCAGGTGCTCTCGACGCGCCGCGACCTCCTGCCCGCCGACCTGGCCGACGAGCTGGCGAAGCTCCAGGACCGGGTGCCGTCGTTTCCGGGCGAGCTCGCGGTGGCCGAAGTCGAGCGCGCGTTCGGCAAGCCGATCGCGAAGGTTTTCGAGAAATTCGAACTGCAGCCCGTGGCGAGCGCGTCGGTCGCCCAGGTGCATCTCGCGACGCTTCCCGGAGGCACCGAGGCGGCGGTCAAGATCCTGCGGCCGGGAATGATGCCGGTGATCGCGAAAGACCTCGCGCTGATGGACGCCGCCGCGGGCCTGGTCGAGCGCTTCTGGGCCGACGGCAGGCGCTTGAGGCCCCGCGAAGTGGTCGCCGAATTCACGCGACATTTGTTCGAGGAGCTCGACCTCATGCGCGAAGCGGCGCATGCCAGCCAGCTGCGCCGCAACTTCCTCGATTCGCCGCTGCTCGCCGTGCCGGAGGTCTACTGGGACTGGTGCACGAGCACCGTCATGACGATGCAGAGGATGCGCGGCACGCCGGTGAGCCGGGTGGATGAGCTGCGCCGGCAGGGCGTGGACATTCCGAAGCTCGCGCGCACGGGCGTCGAGATCTTCTTCACGCAGGTGTTCCGCGACGGCTTCTTTCATGCCGACATGCATCCTGGAAACATCCTGGTGACGCCCGAGGGCCGCTACGTCGCACTCGACTTCGGCATCATGGGCACGCTCACCGAGGTGGACAAGCAGTATCTCGCGCAGAACTTCCTCGGTTTCTTCCGGCGCGACTACGCCCGCGTGGCGCGGGCGCACCTGGAGGCGGGCTGGGTGCCGGCCGATACGCGAATGGACGAGTTCGAGGGCGCGATCCGCGCGGTGTGCGAGCCGTTCTTCGACCGGCCGCTGAAGGAAATCTCCTTCGGCCGGGCGCTCGTTCGCCTGTTCCAGACCTCGCGCCGCTTCAACGTCCAGATCCAGCCGCAGCTCGTCATGCTGCAGAAGACGCTCCTCAACATCGAGGGGCTCGGGCGCCAGCTCGACCCGGATCTCGACCTGTGGACCACCGCCAAGCCGTTTCTCGAGAACTGGATGCGCGAGCAGATCGGATTGAAGGGCCTCCTGCGCACGCTTCGCAACGAGGCGCCGCGCTGGGCGACGATGCTGCCGCAGCTGCCGCGCCTGCTGCATCGCGCGCTCGCCGACGATCGCGTTGGGCACATCGAGCGTGCCCTCGATGACCTCATCAGGCTGCAGCGGCGGCGCACGCGGGTGCTGGAATGGATCGTCCTGCTGCTCGCCGCCGCGCTCGCCTGGGCGGTGTTCTTCACGGCCGTATAATCTGCACCCATGCTGATCGCATCCGTCGTGCTTTATCTGCTCGTCACGATCGCGATCGGCCTGTGGGCGGCGATGCGGGTGAAAAACTCGAAGGACTACGTCGTCGCCGGCCGCAGCTTGCCTCTCTACATGAACACGGCGACGGTCTTCGCCACCTGGTTCGGCGCCGAAAGCGTGCTCTCCGTTTCGGTCGAGTTCTCCAAGAGCGGGCTGGGCGGCATTATCGCCGATCCCTTCGGCTCCTCGGTCTGCCTGGTCATCGTCGCGCTACTCTTCGCGCGCGCGTTCTACCGCATGGACCTGCTCACCATCGGCGACTTCTACCGCAAGCGCTACGGCCGCGCCATGGAGCTCGGTACCAGCGTGATCATCGCCATCTCCTATCTCGGCTGGACCGCGGCGCAGCTGACGGCGCTCGGCCTGGTTTTTTCGACCCTGACGAACGGCGCCATCTCGCTCGAGACTGGAATCGTCATCAGCGGTGTCGTTGTCCTAGCCTATACCATCTGGGGCGGGATGTGGTCCGTAGCCATGACCGATCTCTTCCAGTCGGTGATGATCATCGTCGGCCTGGGGGTCATCGCCTGGTTCGTCGGCGACGTGGCGGGCGGGCCCGGAAGGATCATCGCCGCAGCCGCTCAAGGCGGAAAGTTCGAGTTCTGGCCCAAGGGCGGCGCCAGGGAATGGCTCGCCTTCATCACCGCATTCCTCACGCTGGCGATCGGCTCGATCCCGCAGCAGGACATCTTCCAGCGCGTCACCTCCGCGAAGGACGAGAGGACCGCGATCGCCGGCAGCCTGCTCGGCGGAGTCGTTTACTTCACCTTCGTGTTCGTGCCCGTCTACATCGTCTGCGCCGGGCTCCTCGTCGATCCGTCGCTAGTGTCATTGCTGTCGGCCGAGGATGCGCGCGAGACGCAGCGCATCCTGCCCGCGTTCATCCTCGGGCACACGCCCCTGTGGATACAGGTGCTGTTCTTCGGCGCGCTGCTGTCGGCGATCCTGTCGACGGCGAGCGGGGCGATCATCGCCCCGACCTCGCTGTGCACGGAAAACATCATCCGTCCGCTCTATCCGAACATGAGCGACCGCCAGTTCCTCCTCACGCTGCGCGTCGTCCTGGTGTCCTTCACCTGCGCCGCCCTGGTATTCGCCCTGCGCTCGAAGCAGACGATGTACGACATGGTGCAGAACGCTTACACCGTGACGCTGGTGGCCGCGCTGGTGCCGCTCGCGGCGGGAATTTTCTGGAAGAGAGCCAACAATACGGGCGCGATCCTGTCCGCGGTGTTCGGGCTCGTCGCCTGGCTGATCGCGGCTTTCATCGCGGCGGA
>WNFY01001770.1_pt1 | contig 44580 bp, 47 predicted proteins | sample 5400091 | NCBI WGS metagenome assembly WNFY01 (sample SAMN13153364, study PRJNA577476) | soil metagenome | isolation source: 60 cm soil or saprolite under grassland replicate 1 | place: USA:California | collected 2016-06-15 | reverse complement strand
AAGGGGGGTACTAGCTGGTTCAAAGAACCTGGTGTGAACGGCTGGTGGTTTCGGCCAGATGTCGAGCATGTGCAGTATTGGACGAAACACTCGCTACCGGTAGTTGTGGTGCTCTACGACCCGGGGACTGGCCGCTGCCACTGGCAGCATATAAGTCGGGAGACACTTGTGGAAACCTCCACCAATGGTTGGAAGGTGCTAGTTCCCGAGGCGCAGGTATTGGGCGAGAGTGCTCGGTTTGCCCTGCAGAAGGCCGCAGAAGGCGATCCCTACGAGCTACGGCTTCGCGAGCTTAGGCTAGCTAAGCCGTGGATGGAAATGCTGGCAAGCGGCACCCGGCTCGTCGTCGACTTCGCGGAGTGGGTCAATAAGATGTCAGGAAGGGGGAGTGTCTCCATCGGCATCGATCATGAGGACAGTAGCGAGCCAGAAAAGCTAGTCTCCTGGCACTTCCTCGCTGGGCCGAGGAGTTACGCCGAAGCAGTGCCGAAACTCTTCGCTTGGGCCGATTCGAACATGCACGAGGAAACGTATTACCAGGTATATGAGGCGGAGTGTAGATTCTGGAACGAAGACGACGAGCTCTTCACAATGACCTACGATGAATGGTGGAGTCCTTTTACTGCGCAAGGTATTAGCCCGTACGATAATGCGGCGGGCGAGATTGATTATTTTCGCATTGAACTGACACTTAGTGAACTTGGGAAAGCATTTTTGATTGTCGATCAATTTGCGGCCGGAGGTGTACAGCAGCTGACCGCCGACGGCGAGATATAAGGGTGGGCACTTCGCCGACAAGTGCCCCATCGGGCGAGGTGATTAGGGTCGTCAGCCGGGTGGTTTGCTCTGGATAATGCACTGTCGGAGCTCCAAGGACTGTTTGAGGTGAGTTTTTCCGTGTCAGGTCTCTTCGGCGGCCTGGCTCACGTGCGTCAAGCCTGGTTGCGATGCCTGCGGTGTTGTCCGGGAGTGGCCGTGACAATCCTCGGTCTACCGTCTCATCGGGCACGCGGCGGGTACGGTCAGCACCTTCAGATCTGCAGTCTCATGAGCAATCCGGATGATACGGATGCCGACCTCCCGGATCCAGATGCGGCGCTGGGTCGTCCCGAGGGCCGCGTTGACCAGTTCGCGATGCCCCGGACCGTGGTGGGATTACAGGTCTCAGTCGGTGTTGGTTGCTGTCCCGGCGCTATGATTGTCCTATAGCGTGTCCATGGGTTGATGGTGACCTGGTTCTCCCTATTCAGCGCCCCGGTTCTCTTTTCGCAAATACGCACCCCTGGGCGTGACCTGGCACCTTATCACAAAGCTTTAGGGTATTGGTGCCAATCAGGTCGACGGTCGCTGGTGCCCATGCGTTGCCGCAATCTTGCCCGCGGCGGTAGGAGTATTCCTCATAGCCAGCGTAGTGCTGGCCGTGTCCGCTCATCCGGGCTATTACCTGGCCCTTCGTAACAGGGCAGCCTGTACCTGGCGCGGCGAAGTCGTACGGTGCGGTCGCCTGGTAGCTCTGCAGGCCGATGCGCGTGACGTGTATACCGTTCCAGTTGCCGACGATGGGCGCGGAAAGATACGCGGTGGTGGCGACGACGACTGCGGTGCCGGTGGTGACGGTGGTGGTGGCGACCAGGGCGGTGAGCTTCCCGGCCGCCAGGGCCTTGGCCGCGGGTGCGCTGGTGGTGGGAAGGGCATGGGCGGCGAGGCCTTGAACCAGGGTGTGCCAGCGGTCCCGGACGAAAAGGAGGCGGTCCATGCTGATTTTGGTGACCTGGAGCAGCCATTTCCACAGCGCGGGGACGAACGCGTATTTTTTCTTCTCGGCCTCCCAGGCGCTTTCGCGGTCCTCGGTGAATTGCTGTAGCCGTTGCCGGATGCGTTCGAGGCGGCTGCGGGGGTGCAACGGGTCGTCGACGTCGGGGTGCAGGATGACCTCGCTGGCGAAGGCGTAGTCGTGCAGGCAGCGTCGCCGGGGGTTACGAAGAGCCACCAGGACGCCTAGGCCGCACATGTCGATGACGAGGTATCCGAGGCTGGCGCGGCCGAACGCCCAGACGAGCCCGGCCGGGTCCTGGCGCGGGGCGGAGCCGTCGATGTGGCGCACGGACAGGTTGCATGCCGCCTTCCCGATCGTGCGGCCGCCGGTCAGCCACACTGACGCGGTCTGGTAGGCGACCCAGGCAACGAGCAGGACGATGGCGTACAGCAGCAGCGACCCGGTGGCCGCGGCGGTGACCCCGGTGGCGGCGGCCACGAGAAGCAGGTCGATCGTGAACGCGAGCAGTCGTAGCGGGTGCGGGGCAAACGACACTGGCTCGCGGGTCTCTGCGGGGGCGGGTGTGCGGGCATCGGTCGACACGGCGGCCTCCTTTGCCGTGCGGTTCGGACCCATGAGAGATTGATGGGCCCTCACGTAGATGGAGAGTGCGCCAGCGGATCTGATACACAAGTCTTTTGCGGCTCGTGCTGGGATGCCAGCTACCGTCGCGCGGCAATCGAGGCAGGTGCTGCCGCCGCACGGGGTACGAGATGCTCTGACCATTTCTGCCCGTCCTTCCTCTAGGCGCCGAACCCAGGCGAGCGGACAGTGGGTCTTCTGTGCCTCGCCAGGTGCGGGTTACCGACCGCCTGCGCTGATGCCGAGTTCGCTTCCGCGCGCGTACCTCGTCGCCGGCACACTGGAACCGTTCTTCCTTGAGAACGCGACGAGGTGGGCGGCTGCGCTACGTGATGCAGGTGCGGACGTCGTCATGAGCGAGCGCGTCGGATCGCACGGCGACGAGTTCTGGCGACAAGAGTTCCCGCTGATGGTGGCGTGGGCGTTCGGACGATCTCGGCCGACCGGATCAGTGACCGCGCCATCTGCGCCCCGAGGAGTCTCGGGCCACCGGCCCGCGCGCAGCCCGGTAATCCCGCGGGATCGTTCGTATGTGCGCGTCCGGCCGGTGGTGAAGGACGCTGTGACCGTCGTTCACACGGTGGCCGAGTCGCTGTGCCAGCCGCTGTCTTTGGACAGTGTGCTGGACGTCGACGTGTACCGGCTACGTCCAACGGATGGCGGTTCCGACCTCGTTGCGCGAGCCTTCGGCGCTGATGTTGAGGCCGCGACGGTGAATGCTGCCGCTCGCGTTCTGACCGGTTTGGCGGGCACGCCGTTCCCTGCCGAGCGCTGCGCGAGCGACTCTCCGGTGCTGCCGCTCGGGGGCGGTCGGCACCTGCTCGTCACCGAGTACGTCGAGCCGACACCGGCTCCCGGTCCAGGCTTCATCTTGGCCTGGTGCGCCGGGCTGCTCGCTCGGCTGGCGACCCGATCCGCCCGAGACCTTCCGCCCGGCGGTGGCTGGCACCGGCTCGGCGCCACCCCGTCGCACGAAATCGCCGAGGCGCTTCGCCTCGGCGGCCAGCTCGGTCCTTCCGTCGGCGAGCTTGTCGACACCCTGGCCGACGCCGACGACGGCACCGGTCTGCCCGAGGCGCTGATCCACGCCGACCTAACACCGCCGAACGCCGTCCCGCGTGGCGACCAACCCCCGGTGATCATCGACTGGATCGGGATGGGCCGTGGCCCGCGGGTGTGGCCTCTGGCCTTCCTGCTCTTCGCGGCGGGGCCGCGAGGTGCTCGCCGCGGTCTCGACCGCTACACCCGCTCGATCTCGCTGTCCGAGGAAGAACTGCGCCGGCTGCCGGGGATACTGGTCACTCGACCGCTGGCTCTCGATCTATGGTCGGTCGCGCACGAACGCATGACGGCGCAGCAGTCGATCACACGCTGCCATGCGCACCGGGCCCGAGCCGAAGCGGTCGCTGCGGCTCTGCACGATCTCGACCGCCCGTGACGGTATCCACATCCACACGCAAAGTGTCTCGACAGCCCAGCCACCGTCGCAGTTTCGTAAACCGAATCCTCAACGGGAACCTCGCAGATGCGAGGCCACGCCCGCTCAGAAGCGTCCCGTATACCTCGCTCGGTGAAGATTCCTTGAGGGCTGCCCTATCCGGGACACCGTCTCCGCCGCATCAGCCGGTACAGAACGTCCGGATCCGGACCGGCACTTAAATCGATAAGACAGAGCGCCGGGCCGACCAGATTAGGCGGTTATTGGTCGTGAGCCATCGAGCAGGGTTGATCACCCGTGCATCTTGCGTTATACGGCCGAAGGGTAGTGATCTGACCTTCGATCACCCGTATAACGCCGAATATTTTGCGGCTATCGAGGCTGATCGAGACGCCATGGACCTTGCGCCAGATCTTCCAGATCTGCGCCCACAGGGGTGGCGCGGTCACGCGCCAGTCGGCCGCGCCGAACGGCGGTTCCGGCGTTCCCCGGTCAGCGTCTCGCTTGTCTTCTCATTACGCCGGATGGGCCGGGCGGCCGTCGCTTCGCGGCGGCCGCTGATTGGCAGAGGCGCCTTTGGCAGGGGGAGTGTCGAGCTGGAGCCTGGTTAGGGTGGATCCGGTGCGGAGCCAGATGGCCGGCCCGTCTGCCGCGGCGCTGATCAGGTCCGGTGTGTGCGCGACCGGGTACGCGGTCAGGGTGCCTGGCATCACGACGGTCAGCAGGGAGCCGGTGATCCACAGGCGGTCTGCCGAGTCCATGATGAGGGCCGGGGCTGACATGGTGCTGGAGGCGTAGCCGACGTGGATGATCGCGGTGATCCTGCCGGTGGCCGCGTCCGCTCGGGCCAGCCCGGACGGGGTGAGGACCCACACAGCGCTGCGCCCGGGGACGATCCGCGGGGTATATCCGCCGCTGTCGACGGGCAGGCTCTGGGCCGGCTTGAGCGAGTCCTGGTTGATCAAGGTGATGCGGTCGACGGCGGCACAGGCGATCCAGATGCCGTGCGGCCCGGGGGACGCGGCACATGCCGGTCCCGCGCCGGGGATCGGGGCCGCCTTCACGATCACGTCGCGGGACGGGTCGATCTTGGACAGGTACTCCTGGTCGCCGTCAGCGGTGGGCTCGTCGGTAATCATCCAGATGAAGCCGTTACCGTAGGCGACGTCGGCGCCCAGCCCGCGGACCGGGAAGCGCCTGGTGATGGCGCCGCTGGCCGGGTCGATGCGCAGCAGCGGGCCGGAGAAGTCCAGGACCCAGAGCGACCCGGCGCCCGATGTCATGCTGACCGGTTCATCCTGCCAGCTGCCGACCCGCACCGTCCTGGTGACCTGCCCGGCGGCCAGGTCGACGCCGGCGATCTGGCTGGCGGACCAGTCCGAGATCCAGGCCGTGGAGCCGAGCATGGTCATGCCGCCGGGCTGGCCGAACGGCAGCGGAATCCGTGCCCGCATAGATGACGGCAGCAGCGCCGGGGCCGCCGCCGTGCCTGGCCTGCCCGCGGGAGAGGCGGCAGGCCGGCTGCCCCGGCCGAGCATCACCGCGATGACAGCCGCGGCGATCAGGGCCACCGCCAGCGCGGCGTCGAGCCAGCGACCGCGGGGACGACGGACGTTCGGCTTCGGGCCCTGGCTGATCTCGTCCATATCCCCCCTGCTCCGGCCGCGGTCGCGCGCCGCTCACCAGCCAGGATGTCCAGGTCCCGTCCGTGCCCGCCATCCGACGTTCTGCGGATGTCCAGGCGGCCGCACCCGGAGTAGCCTGGATGGGGAGGGATGGCGTGATGAAAGGCCCGGTAACAGCCAGCGGACGGGACCTGCGCACCCTGGCCGGGATCGTCAGCGATGACCGCGGCGAGCCCCCGGCCAAAGGGGGCGTAGGGTTGGTGCCGTCCCTGCTCAGTGACCTGCTGGCCCTGGTCGGCGGCGATCTCGTGGTCTTCTCGGGCACCGACAGCAGCCGGCAGGCGGACTGGTTCGGGCAGACTATGCCGACCGAAGCCCACGACCCCGAGTTCGACGAGGCATCGTTCTGGTCCCACTACTGGAACAGCCCCTGCAGCTACCCCGAGCACACCGGCGACCTGCGCCGCCACGTGCTGATCTCGGATTTCTACTCGGCCAGGCAATGGCACAGCACCGGCATGTACCAGGACTGCTGCAAGCCCTACGGGAACGAGCATGAGCTGATGCTGTGCCTGCCCGCCGGACCCGGGTGGACCGCCGGGCCCGGGCGGACGCTACGGCTGGTCTTCATCCGCGGACCCGGCCCGGATTTCTCCGACCGCGAACGCGACCTGCTCACCGTGCTGCGCCCGCACCTGCACCAGGCCTACCTCGACGCGGAGCGGCGCCGCCACCCAGCCCCCCAGCTCACAGCCCGGCACTGGGAACTGCTGCCCCTGGTCGCCGCCGGGCACACCAACGCCCAGATCGCCCGCCGCCTGGGCATATCCGAGGGAACCGTGCGCACCCACCTGGAAAACATCTACCGCCTGCTGAAGGTCTCCAGCCGGACCGCCGCTGTCACCCGCGCCTTCGCCGACCGGACGGCCTGACACCACCAGATCCCAGGCCCGGCCGCGTGCCCACCGAACCTGGCCTTCGAGTTAGCCTGAAGACGCGGCCAGGCCCGGCGTTCTGGCCGGCCGGCGGTCAGAGTTTCAAGAAGTCGCTGACTTGCCGCCCTCGGCCAAGTCGGCGCGATGCGACAGAACATCAGTTCTCGCTCGCCTTGGACGACCATGTTGGTCGCCCGCCAAGACGTCCCGAACGGCGGGTACTTGCGCGGGCACGCAAAGGCTCAGGTTGCTCTCCGTGACGGGTCTACCTGTAGCCTCCGCTCTGGGCTGGCAGAGTTCGCGGCTGCTGACTGACCACACGGCATGGCCGAGGTCCTGCCGTGCCCGCGGCGGCTCGACCCTGCCCGTGGTATGTGCGGACGTTGCGCAGGCATGCTCAGTCGCGTGGAAGCGTCCCACTCGAGGCAACTCGCATCCTTCATGCCGCCCGCGCACTGCTTGCACCGCTGAGGCCCGGCCGGGCGACGGCGCCAGGTGGGAGCCTGCCCGCGAATTGGACTACCGCCTGTGCTGCCTGCCGCGGACCATGCGGATCTCCCGCACCCCGCCCTCGACCTGGGCCGTCCCGTCGGCAACGAAGCCGTGCCTGCGGTAGAACGCCTGTGCACGAGGGTTCGGGTCGGCCACCCACAGCGCCACCGGCTCCTCCGGATCGACGACCGCCTCCAGCAGCGCCGGCCCGGCACCTGTGCCGTGGTCGGCGGCATGCACATAGAGCACATACAGCTGCCTCGCCCACGCCGCTCCGGCATCCAAGGGCGGGCCTGACATGGCGATCCCGATCAGCTCGCCGTCCCGCTCGGCGACAGCCACGCGATTCTCGCTATAGCGCTCGTCGGTCAGCGCGGCAGTCCAGAACCGCTCCCGGACGGCCAGGAAGCCCGGGTCGTCGAGCACCGCGTCCGGCATGAGTCCCCGGTACGTCTCCTGCCAGCACCGCACATTCACGCGCGCCATCTGCGCGACGTCCTCGACCCGAGCCGGGCGAACAGCCAGCGACGAGCTCACCACCGAATCGTAGGCCGCCAACCGCGGCACCTGCCGCACCGGTACAAATCTCAGGCAGGACAAAGCAGGTCCGCCAGTACGCGCAGCAGGAGGTTTGGTTAGCAGGCCAGAGTGGGCACCTGTCCGGGGATTTAGCCGCCCGCGCGTTGCGCTGCCGCCAATTAGCGACCGCTCATGCAAATCCGGGCGTCGGCTAACCAGACTGTGTGCGTAGCGGCATACAGATCAACCGTCGGCCCTGGCGCCTTGTCCGCTTGCGGGCGCGGATCCATGTCATCAGCAGCGTTTACGCACAGTAGCAGGATGTGGGGACGCAGGGTCTTGGACGTGGACCGGGTCGCCGGATAATCCCAGCGCCGTGAGTGCTATCCGTGCGATTACTCCTGCTATCGGTGCAGCTAGCGCGTGCGCGGACAGGGATCGTGCCCCTCGTAATGCGTAGGTCATCGGTTCGATTTCCGATAGGCGGCTCCACCCGAAACCTCCGGTCTACCTGGCACTTTTCGCCCGCCTCCGCTTGGACACGTGACCGCAGGGCCGGCACGCCGGGACCGTCAAGCTCGGCCACGTACGATATGCGGCCAGCCATGCTCATCACGAGCGCGACGGTCGATCCGGTGATCAGGGGACCGGTGCCCGTGGCAAACGGTCCGTCGTCTGCCCGCAGCTGCAGATCGGCTACATGGGTGCGGCTGGCCACGGTGAAGTCGCGTCGGGCGAAGAAGTCGGCCACGGGCGTCAGCGCGTCGACGCTCGGTGTCTGCACAAGCCCCAGCGGCTGGCGGATGTCTTGGGCATGCACAACGACCTCGCCGAGGTAGGCCGGGGTGTGCGATGAGGGTGCGGTAGTGCTGGTGATGACGGCGCGAAACCGATCAAGCGTCTCAGCGGGGGTGCTGCCGCAATGCTCGGCGAGCCGCGTTGAGGCCTGCCAGATCTTTCGCCAGCGCGGCGCGCTCGGCGTGCGCCAGCGTCCACAGGTGGCCGTACTGCGGTCGCGCCATATGGCTCGATCCCTCCCATGGGTAACGTCGCGGCAAGGTAGACCGGCCTAGGCCTCCGGAATCATCGAGGCCGAGGCTCGCCGGTCAGAAAATAACTAGCCGCGGCAAATCGGGGCGCGCTAGGTTCTCGGTCTGTGGAGGATCCGAACGTGTACTTCGGGGAACGGGTCGCGGCCAGTTACGACCTGGACGGTCGTATGTTCCAGCCGGAAGCTGTCGATCCGGCGGTCAGCCTGCTCGCCGAGCTGGCCGGGAGCGGCCGCGCGCTGGAGCTCGCCATCGGCACCGGCCGTATCGGGCTGCCGCTGTCGCGGCGTGGCGTACCGGTGCACGGCATCGCCGGAGTCCGGCTACGTGACCGCTGGTTCGGCTGGAACCGTGAGCCGTTCACGACCGACAGTCACTCCCACGTCTCGGCCTGGCAGAAACCGGAATTGTGATCCGCCTTTTTCAGGAGCCACGGCTGATGTGGCCGACAACCGCCGTGCGGACGTCCTACCTCGTGGGCGAGCAGGCCGATTGCCTGCTCAGGAGCACGCCGACAGATTGGCTGGGACCAGCCAGCGAGAACTTCGCCGAGTTCGTCGCCGCGCGGCGGGGGGTGCGAACACGGTGGGGAGTGCCTTCCACGGTCTTCTGGTACATCTCCGGCGAGTACTACCTGGGGACCCTGGTGGTCCGGCACCAGCTGACGCCCGAGCTCGCTGAAGTCGGAGGTCACGTCGGCTATCACGTCGTGGCCCCGTGGCGCCGGCAGGGCCATGCGACACGGATGCTGGCGGCCGGGCTCGTGGAATGCCGCCGTCTGGGCATCAGCCGGGTCCTGCTGACGTGCGACCCCGGCAATGAACCGTCGCGCAAGGTGATCTTGGCCAACGGCGGCGAGCCTGATGGCCAGACTGGGGGCGAGGACCGTTTCTGGATCAAGCTTGACCCCTCCCGTAATACGTAGATTATCGGTTCGATTCCGATGGGAGACCTCCAGCTAGGCAGCATAATTCGAACGCCGGCCACCACCGGCGTGGAACGAATGTCGGTGTTTCGCGTTCAAGTGCTGCAAGCCGCGGCGCCTCAAGCAGACCTGCCCCGATGAGGCCTCCGTCGCCGCGACGCTCGGCAAGCTGCTCGACCGGGCTGACGGCGACCACTTCCCCAACCGGGCAGCCACCCTCCGTTGGGGCCTGGGGGAGCGGAGAGTCGGTGAACCTCGGTAGTTTCCTCGCCGCGCTGGCGCTGGGCTTTGTAGCCGGGGCCATCGCTCGTGCGCTGATACCGAACGATGCCTTCCGGCACATGTGCGGCTGGAGATCGTGGTTGACCTCGGCAGGACTGGGCTTGTTGGGGGCGTTGGCCGGCTTCTGGATCTTCCACGGCCTGTTCGGCATCGGCGACACGAAGAAGTTCGACTGGGGTGGCATCGTTGGCGCCGTTATCGGGGCCATGATCGTCGTTGCCGTCGCGTCGTTCCTGATCAAGCGGTTCGCAAAACGCCCGGCGGTCTGAACCCGGCACGGTCAGCGCTGCCCAAGGGGCGGCCCTCGGAAGGTCGAGGACCAAAGCTGTTCCGCCGGGACTGCTGTCAATACTGCTGCCAAGCCGTCAGGCAACGCCTGTCATGCGTAGACAGCTCTGGAATGTCGGCCCAGCGCACGGACCGCAGCGGACAGTCCCGGTGTCACCCGACGATGGCCCTGAGGATCACGAGGAGTATGCGGAGGAATTGTGGGTGGCCTGCTCCGAACCCGCCGTAGGAGTGCGTTCATGACAGCCGGAACCCGTCAAGGGCGCCTGCGGCGTCACTTCGTGATCGGCTCGTCGCCCCTGGACAGAACCCGTCTGCCGTCAGTTCGTCAGGTGTGGCAGCAGTCGGGTTCGGGGAAGGCCTGGGCAGGGCAGGGCGCTGTCACGGCGCCACCGGGTAAACATTGCGCCGGTATCAGGGCGGCGTCTCGGACTCCAGCGCGCTGGCCGAGGCCCGGCGGATCGTCCCCGCGCCACCCAGCAAAGCCCGCCGCCAAGGGGCAACGCCCTCGATCTCGGTTTCCAGCGAGAAGCTCAGGAACGTCCTGATCACCACGATCAGCCCGAGCACGAGGACATTGTCGAGGGTAGGGGCGACCGCGACGGTGCGAACCAGGTCGGCCGCGACCAGGACTTCCACCCCCAGCAGCAGGGTCCCGCCGAATGCCTGGCGCAAAACGAGGTAAGCCTTTGCCGACCAGCCGAATCGCCGCGCGGCCACCACCGCGAGCACGAACGACCAGATCACGCCGACTATCAGGATCGCGGCTCCCAGTGCCTCGAAACCCTGGGCAACGTGATCCATTAGTCCAGTGAACGTCTCAGCCGACCCCCCGGCAGCAGCCGCACCGAGGATCATGTGCCCCTGCTCCGCATGCCGTCCCCTCAGCTAGCCCGGCGAAGACGACGACCAGGCGCCACCCGCCGGGCAGTTCTAGTGCATCTCCGAGCCGGTCATGCGGTGCCGTCGCTCAGGCATGCTATAGCTCGTCAACATTCGGACCAGTGTTGTTGCCCGCCTGGTCAGCCTACGCCGCTGGCGAGCCCGCTACGTGCCCGACCGGGGCGTAGGGCAGGAGCAAGGGGCTCAGTTGGGGCACGTCTGCTTGGCCAGCGAGCTGCAACATGAGCCATCACAGGCTGGCGGCAAACATTTCCAAAGCGACCGCTCACTACACCAACTCGCGAGCTGAACCGGGTAACGGAATGGACAGACAAGCCGGAGTATGCGCGGTCGGAGGCCCGGGGCGCCGGAGCTCGCCATGAGCAACGGTCATCACGGGATGCCGTCGGCGTGGTGATGGAACAGGTGCTGCCGCCGCGGATGGCGATGGCGTCGGCACCGCAACTTGGCTTCGGGACGAAGAGGCCGCGCCGGTCGTAGGCGGCACCGAGACGTAGTGCCGGGTTGAGTCCTACTCTAGATTGGGCGGCTGCACGAGCGCGATGCCCCGTGCGGACGCGATCGGCGGCTGGCGATCACTCAGTTAGACGACGGCCGGAGTGATTAGTTGATCTACCGTGTGGTCGGAGAGTCGAGCGAGTGGGTCTGGTCGGAGGAGTCCGGCGTCATGGAGGTCTCACTGAGCCCGGGTCGGCTGATGGGTGCGTTCAACGCCGGGGTCACGGATGAGGCATGGGGTGACCTGCCGATGCCAATGCTGTCCAACCCCCGAGTGCGTTTCTGGTTCACCGAGCGCGGATGGCGTGTCTATGGCCTGCGCGTGGCGGCCGAGGCTCGAGCCAGTGGCCGCGCTTTCCGTGTCGTCCGACGCAAGAACCCGTCCAAGTCAATGGTGGTATACCGAGACGACTGGCAAGTCGCGCTGCTACCTGACCGCAATTCCTGGCTTCCGCAGTTGGCCGGTTGCCTAGTCCGCATTCCGGCGTGAACGGGCAGGCCAGGCGGCTAGCCGGTACTGTTGCAGCGCAAGCTTCATAGATACATGCACTGACGGAATCAGTCCTGGTGAAGACCGGTTTAGCGGCGTACTCTCTAGTATGTGTACTTGCGGTCGACGCTGCGGCGGAACAAGGACGGCAGCGAGGTCCGGTACCTGCAGCTGGCCCATAACGTGTGGGACCCGGCCGCGAAGCGGTCGCGGGTGCAGGTCGTGTACAACTTCGGCCGGGAGGAGCCCGCGGCCCGGGAGACACTGGAGCGGCTGGTCGCGTCGGTCTTGCGGCACCTGGACCCGGGCAGGGCGCGGTCCGCGGAGGGGCTGGAGTTCGCGGAGTCCCGCCCGCTGGGCGGCACCTGGGCGCTGGACGCGCTGTGGGAGCGGCTCGGGATCGGCCCGGCGGCGCGGGGGCTGCTGAAGGGCCGGAAGCTGGACCCGCAGGCGGAGCGGGTGCTGTTCGCGCTGACCGCGAACCGGGCGCTGGCCCCGTCCTCGAAGCTGGCCGCGGCCCGCTGGGCCAGCGAGGACGTGCTGATCACGGGCCTGCCGGCCACGACTGACGACGCGTGCTACCGGGCGATGGACTGGCTGCTGGAGATCCGCGGCGCCCTGGAGAAGAAGGTCTTCGACCGGGCCGCCGAGCTGCCGGGCCTCGAGACCGACCTGCTGTTCTTCGACACGACCAGCACCTACTTCATCACGGAGGACGCCGACGACCCCGTTCCCCGCGACGAGCGCGGGAACCCGATCCCGGACGGCACGGAGGGCGGGGAACTGCGGACGGCGGGGTTCCGGACCTGGGGCAAGTCCAAGGACCACCGCGACGACCTCCCGCAGGTCGTCATCGGGATGGCCGTCACCCGCGACGGGATCCCGCTGCGCGTGTGGTGCTGGCCCGGGAACACCGCCGACTCCGCCCTGATCCGGCAGGTCAAGGACGACATGCGCGGCTGGTCCCTGTCCCGGGTCGTGTGGGTCGCCGACCGCGGGTTCACCTCCGCGGAGAACCGCCGCTACCTGCGCAGGGGCGGGAACCACTACATCATCGGCGAGCGGCTCCGCTCCGGCTCGCCCGAGGCGGAGGCGGCCCTGTCCCGGCAGGGCCGTTACCAGGAGGTCGCGGAGAACCTGCGGGTCAAGGAAGTCCGCATCGCCGAGGACGAGCGGTTCGTCATCTGCCACAACCCCGAGGGCGCCGAGCGCGACGCCGCCATCCGTGCCCGCATGATCGCCCAGCTGAAGGAGATGATCGACGGGAGCGACGCGCTGGGCACGGACAAGCGCGCCGAGCTGCGCGGCGTCATCACCACCAAGCCCGGGCTGAACCGCTACCTGCGCATCACCCCGGGCGGCCTGCTGCGCATCGACGCGGGGAAGGCCAGGGCCGAGGAGAACCTCGACGGCAAGTACCTGCTGCGCACCTCCGACCCCAAGATGACCGCCGAGGACATCGCCCTGGGCTACAAGCAGCTCCTCGAAGTCGAGCGCGGCTGGCGCGACATGAAGCAGGTCATCGACCTGCGGCCGGTCTACCACCGCAAAGAAGAGCGCATCCGGGCTCATGTCATCCTCTGCTGGCTCGCCCTCCTCCTGGCCCGCATCGCCGAGAACTCCTGCGGCGCTACCTGGCCCGAGCTCCGCCGCCAGCTCGATCGCATCCAGGTCGGGACCTTCCACGGCCCGGCCGGAACATTCCGCCAGCGCACCGAGATCAGCCCGGCACAGGCCGCCATCCTCACCCGGCTCGGCATCTACCCGCCGCCCAGGATCTACCAGCTCACCCCAGCCATGAGCCGCTGACCAGCCGAAACACCCAGCCTAGATACACGCCCCGCACCTAGCCCCGGGCACGTTCTCCCACGTCAAACGGCAAATTCATCGGCTATCGCGCTCTGCAGCTGCGGAACCCAGGCAATTAGCCGATCATGAATGCTCCCTGCGACCGGGCCGTCTCCGCCGATGCTCAGTACCGGTGGGTGAACGTCGCGAACTGGGAGTCGGAGGCGCACTTCCGGGCCGCGCACGGCACCGATGAGTTCCGGCGCGTCGTCACCCCAGCCAGGCTGGGAGGAGTTCCCCAGCTCACCGATGCTCTACCAGGTGATCACCGAAACCAGCTCGAGGTCCCGCCTGGCCACACCAGTAGATAGGCCGACGAGGTGCCAGGCGCGCGGATGGTGGCTGCGGCGCAATCACGGCGCCGCAGCCGTGCTTCGCGTCCGGAGCGCTAATCCGCCCGTACGGAAGTGACGGTGTTTCCGGTCACGACTAGCCGCCATCGGTCATCGTCATCTTCGCCCTGGGCGTCGATGACGCCGTTCAGCTCATGGTCAAACGTGAAGTGCCAGAATTCCGCTGAGTAGTGACGGCCCGGTACCGTGCTGGCCAGCTCGCTTGCCAGCACGGCGCCTCCACTTGATGGCCGTGCCGTCCTTGGTCGGCTCCCACCGGCACCACAGTCCGGGCTGTCCGGCTGGCGGCTTATTGAAGTCGCGGATATCACCATCGTGGCCCTGGCCGAACGGTCCCGAACCATCCACGAAGTAGGGCGCAGCTGCGCGGGCTTTGGGTGAGGGGCATGACGTGGCGGTTCCGTATGCTTGCTCAATGGGGATTCTCAGCGCCGTCAGCCATAGCTCGCCACGCTGATCACTTTACGCAGCATGCATCACGCGGCGAGCTGCCTTACTGATAACCAGCCGCGGTGTCAGCTCCTGCTTGCCGGGTATCTGGCTACGTGTGGATCAACAAGATCAGCAGGCCATCGACGACCTGTTCCGGCACCTTTACCGGACCGCCGCGCAGGGGGGACCGCTGGATCGGCAGGCCGAAGCCAGGGTCCAGCAGCACATTCAGCAAGGGCCGCCCGGCCTGCTCTATCACATGGCGCAGACGCTGGTAGGGCAGCAGGCCGCGCTCCGGCAGTTGCGGGCCCAGCTTGCCGACTGCCAGCAGCAGCTACGGCAGGGTGGATCGTCGGCCGGGTTCGCCCAACCAGGGCGGCGAGGCGCCGGTCAGCAGGGCTACGGCGGTTACGCGCCGCCGTACCCGCAGTCATCAGGCTGGCAGCGATCGGGCGGCCAGGGTTTCCTGGCCGGGGCGGGCCAGATCGCCCTCGGCGTCGGCGGCGGCATTCTGGCGGCCGAAGCGCTGAGCGACCTGTTCAGCGGCGGCGGGCTCTTCGGCGGCGACCGAGACTACAGCGAGCGTGAATACGACCAGGGCTACTACGACGGCCGCCAGGATGAGGAACGCCACGACGACGACCGCCAAGACGACGGCGGCCAGTACGACGGCCAGTACGACGGCGATGGCGGCTACGACGATGGTGGTGGATTCGACGACGGCGGCGGATTCGACGGCGGCGGCTGGTAACACCCGGCCCGTTCGGGCCATCGATGTGATAGTGCCGGGGCCTGGGGCTACCCGGACCGGGCCCGGCGGTGCGGCCGCGGCTGGAACCGGCGGATGGCCGACTGTACCGGGCTATAACGTCCGCAGCTGAGATCGTCAGAGTCGCCCGCGCCCGGTCGGCGCGCGCATCACGCTGGCCGTGACACCCTTGCGGTCCTCCCCACCTCAGCAGTGGTCGCCGCGTGCCAATAAAACTAGTTGCATGTAAACTAGATGCTATGTAACTATCGGCGGGCGGATGAGCCTGGCCGACCCGGCGAGGCGCGCCGCGACGAGATCCAGGCCACCCACCGCAGATACCGAGGATTGACATGATTGACATCGGCACATCGATGACCAGCGGCCGCGTCACCTCCCGTGACGGCACCCCGATCGGCTACCTGAAGACCGGCCGCGGCCCGGCTGTCGTGATCATGCACGGCAGCATGGAGTCCGCTCGCAGCCACACGCTGCTCGCCCGGGCTCTGGCCGGCGACTTCACCGTTTACCTGCCCGACCGGCGCGGGCGCGGCCTGTCCGGCCCGCACCGGCCCGACCACAGCGTGCGCACCGAGGTGGAAGACCTTCAGGCCGTCCTGGCCGAATCGGGTGCGCAGCTGGTCTTCGGGGTCAGCGCCGGCGGCCTGGTCGTCCTGGAGGCCGCCCGCACCCTGCCCGGCATCCGCATGATCGCCGTCTACGAGCCCGCGCTGGCCATGGACGCCACCGGGAACACCGCCTGGCGGGAGCGCTTCGACCGCGAGCTGGCCGACGGCAAGCTGGCCGCCGCGATGATCACCAGCATGAACGGGCTGCAACTGGCGCCGCCGTTCTTCAAGATCATGCCGCGCCGCCTGCTGGTATCACTCACCGAGAAGGCCATGAAGAGCGAGGACTCCAAGGCCGCCCCGGACGCCATCACGATGCGCAAGCTGGCCCCGACCATCCACTACGAAGGCGTGCTCATCGCCGAGATGGCCGGCACCGTCGACGCATTCCGGACGGTCACCGCCGACGTCCTCATCCTGGGCGGGAGCAAGGGGCTGCCCTTCCTCAAGCCGGCCCGCGAGGCGCTGGCCCGGACGCTCCCAAACCGCCGGCGCGTGGAGTTTCCCGGCCTGGACCACGGCGCCTCCAGCGACCCCAGCCGGACCAACCCCGGCGGCAAGCCCGAGATTGTCGCCCAGGTCGCCCGCGAGGTCCGCACCTTTTTCGCCACCCTCAACACCCCTCAGGAGACGCAGTGAAACCCGCAGCACCGCAGTTGGCGCCGCCGACCCGGAGGAGCTCAACCCGGCCTGCAACTCCGGCGACTTCCTCCACCCCAACGACGCCGGGTACCGCGCGATCGCGGCAACCATTAATCCGAACGAGCTGTGATCTCGCCCCGGCATAGCCTCCGAGGTCGTCCTGGCTGTAACCAGGCGGCCTCGGAGCCCGTCTTATCGGTGGCTCGTCACCCGCGGATGTTGCCGATCGCGGTGAACAGCACCAGGACGATGGTGGTGACGGCGAGGATGCCGTGCAGGAGGACGACCGGCAGCGGGAAGTTCCGTTCCGGAGGGACAATGGCGTTCCTGGTGAGCGACGGACCGGGGCTGCCGACGGTCCGGTACACGCCAACCCAGCGTGCCGCCATGATCAGGCCCAGGACGGCGACGGCGCCCAGGGCGGCGACCGTGGCCCAGGCCAGCTGCTTCTGGTCGAGCAGAAGGTAGCCGATCCACAACATCAGGCCGCCCAGGCCGAGCAGGGCGTGAGCGGAAATCACCGGGACGGGCAAGCGAGTCGCGGCCGCGGTCTGGAATTCGCTGTCGTACTCGATGATCCAGATAATAAGGAGAATGAGGCCAGCCAGAATGGTGACAATCCAGGTAAACAAGGCGACGACGCTCATCTGAATCTCATCTCCGACGCTCTGGAACTCAGCTCCAGCGCCCAGGGGGCGCGTACCGGGGGCCGAGCCGGCGTCTAGTCAGCTGAGAACTGCTGGTTGAGCGGTCACGGGCAGGGTCCAACCACCGACCTTCCGCTTTGAGGAGAACGACAACCAGATGACCCCCATAGCCGCAACGAGTGTAACTGACATATTTCGCTTGGATGCGGACATGGCTCAGGCCAGCAGACGGGTCCGCCAGCGATGGAAGCGGTCGGCAAGCCGGTGGTGACCAACGGCGCGCAGGCGCGCGATGTGATCGTCGATGTAGTGGACATACAGCGGGACTAGCTCCCGGCCCAAGAGCGCGGCCGCCTCGCCATCGGCCGGCGGTTCGAGGCGCCAGGCCAGCGCCGCGGCCACCAGCGAGGTGGCAGGTGCGTCCGGACTGGCCAGGTAGTGCCGGGCCGCGAGGGTGTTGGTGCCCACCTGGCCCGTCTGCGCGGTGAATAGAAAGCGGACCGGGAAGAGCACGATCTTGGTCACCCGCCGGGGCCCTGCGGAGACCAGCCGCGACGGCGTGCGGATCTCGGTCAGCACGTCATCGTCTCGCGAGCGGGACAGGGCCCGCCGCCTGAGGCGGTCCGGTAGCCGCGCGGCCCCGCCCAGGTAGCCAAGGGCGAATTCGGCGCCGGCTACCAGCAGTTCGGTGCGGTCGGGGCGGGCCACGGCGGAACGCGCGTCCGTTCCTGTGAGCAGCCGACCGTATTCAAGCAGGTCCAGCCGGTCTAGCGGAGGGAATCGGCCGCCGCGGCGCTGGCCCTGCAGGGTTGCGGGTGTTCCCCAGAACACCGAGAGCCGCTGGTCGAGCGCCGAACCTCCGGCTCTCACGGAGCGGGCCGCGGTGCGGATGGTCAGCCGGTCGGCCGCCCGGACCGGGTCTTCCAGGATGAGCCCGAGATCAACGTCGCTCACCAGCGGGCTGAAACCTCCATGCGCGAGGCTGCCTAGCGCATAACCGGCGATCAGACGTGTTCCCAGGGCAGCCCGGTAGGCCGCCACCGCCCTGACCAGCACGGCCTCGCCCTGATCGGTACCTGCCTGCCCGGCCGGCGAGCCGTGAGGATCCGGGTCAGCCGATGTCAACGGCAATCTCCTTCTCCTCGAGCCCACTCCACGATGTCGACGAGGCGCGCCGCTGGCACCAATCAGCCTGACGCGATCTCACGGCGTACGCTTGTCTTATGCGGCGGTGCATAGCACGATCCGCTGCACGTTCCCCCGCTGGCGAACGTGAGCAACAAGATCCTCTGGGTCTCCCGGGTGAATGAAGGGGTATTGACGCCGCTCCGTATCCGGGCCACGCTCGACGGCACGAACCAGACCGTGACCAGGCAAGTCGCCGGCGGCCCCGGCCCGTCGATCATCGACCTCCCCGCCGCCGGATGCTGGTCTTTCAACCTGAGCTGGTCCGGCCATCACGATCACCTCGCCCTGCGCTACTCCAGTTAGCTCCGAACCTCCCGGCCGGTCACCACCGTGCTCAGCCCGGCTCCACCAGTCCGATTCTGGCCCTCTCCCGGCCGGATAAACGCCGGACAGGGGGCGCATCACCACCTCTTTCGGTAATGTCGGACAAAGCGACCACGGACATGCCGGGAACGAAGGGCGCTGAGCGGCCATGATCAGTTCGAGGGCCACCGCCGCATCCGCTTGCTGCGCCGTGCTGCCACCGCCGGGAGCCGGTGTGTTCCCGTTACGAAGCAGGGCCGTGGGCAGGCACCGTAAGGTCAAGCTGGGCGACTGGCGGCAGCCGTGGCTGCGGGTGGCGGGAGCGCTCCTGCTCGTCGTGTCCGCGGGCATTCACCTGGACCTGTACCTGACCGGATACCGGTCGATCCCCACCATCGGCTGGCTGTTCCTGGTGCAGTTCCTGGTCGCGTTCGTCCTCGCCATCGGCGCGCTGGTCACGCACAGCAGGCTGGTTGCCGTCGCGGGTGCCGCGTTCGCGCTGTCCACCCTGGGCTGCTATCTGCTGGCGGTCTGGATCGGGTTGTTCGGATACAAGGAGATCCGAACGAGGGCGGGGATCGCCGCTGGCCTGATCGAGGTGGCCGCCTTCGCGACGCTGGCGCTGGCGGTGGCGATCGCCGGCGCGCGGCAGGCTGCCCCGCCGGCCCGGCCAAGACCCCGGGTGCTGGCCGGGATGCGGGCCGCGGTCTCGCTGGTGGTCGGTGCGGTCGGTGCCGTCTCGGTCGCCGCCCTGGTCTTGTTCGGCATCGCGCTGGCCAGCACGGGCGGGGGCGGGGAGCCCGCGAGCGCCGCGGGTACCGGGGTCACCCTCAAGACGGCCACGATCGGCGGTGTAACGGTCCTGACCAGCGCCAATGGCCTCACGCTGTACTGGTTCGCGCCCGACAGTCCGTCCGCCTCCAGGTGCACCGGGTCCTGTGCCGCCTACTGGCCGCCCGTCACCGGCACCCCCGCGGCCGGGCCGGGCGTGACAACCGGCAAGCTCGGCACGATCAAGCGGCCCGGCGGCACCTCCCAGGCGACCTACGACGGCCACCCGCTGTACACCTACATCGGCGACAACGCCCCGGGCCAGGCCCGCGGCAACAAACTCGACCTCAACGGCGGCTACTGGTACGAAGTCCGCGCCTAGCGCCACCCTCCCGGACGCGATGAAACCGGGCTCTCACTGCGGTACTGCGGCCGCCTGCTCGACCGGTGCACGTACAAAGGCAAGAGCCAGGGCTACGTGTTCTGCTGAGACGCCACGGCGGCCCGCGCGCACAGCGCGATCCGGCCGGAGCTGACCGCAATCGCCAGCGCGGTCACCCAGCTCGCCCGCCCGGCGGCCAGCAGCGTGCCGACGATCAGCGACGCGTCCAGCGCCGCGAACCCGGCGCACCCCGCCATCCCGGAGTAGACGGCGACGCGGTACTGGCGGCCCAATGCCGCCACCAAGAGCGACCCGATGCAGGCCACCAGCAATAGGCCCAGTACCACCCGGGCCGGCGCAGGCCCGGGCCAGACCCGGCTGGTCGCCAGCGCCGCCACCCAGCAGCCGCCCACCACCGGCCCCAGCCCGAGCAGCCGGCGGGCGGCCCGCCGGGCCGGGTTCACCCGGGCGAAGCCGGCCAGGATCTCCTCCGCCGAGCCGAACTCCTCCACCGCCGCATCAGCCGCCGCGTCAGCAGAAAGGCCGCGGGATCGGTAGGACCGGTACGTCTCGGTCAGCCCGTCGGCCAGCTCCTCGACGATCGGGCCCGGCAGCTGAGCGGCCAGGACCTGCAGGTAACCGCGGATCAGGCGGGGTTCGGACTCGGGCATGCCGTGTCCTCCAGGGCTGCGTTCTCCAGGGCTGCGTTCACACGGGTGGCGCTCTCCAGGGCGGCGGTCACGATGGCCGAGAAATCCTGCCAGGCCGCCCGCCGGCCGGACAGCGCCCGGATGCCGGCCGGGGTCAGCCGGTACTCGCGCCGCCGCCGGCCGCCCACCACCGACCAGGTTCCCGCGATCAGCCCGGCCTGCTCCAGCCGCCGCAGCGCCGGGTAGATCGTCCCGGTCGGCAGGTCCAGCCGGCCGTCCGTACTCTGCCGCAGGGCCTCGATCACCGCGTACCCGTGCCGCGGCCCGCCCTCGAGCGCGGCCAGCAGCACCGCGTCCAGGTGACCCTTCAGCTCCTCGGCCCTCATATGTAGCAATACTACGTTAGGCCTTCCGGCCAGGCAATCAGCCGGCTACCGTAATCCTTATAAGTAGTAACGCTACATATCCTGTAGGGGGCAACGATGACCCGATCACTGGGCCTGGTCGTCCGCAACGTCGTGTTCACCGTGGTGGTGCCGGGGCTGGGCGGCGCCTGGCTGCCCTGGTGGCTGCTGACCCACGGCCATAGCATCCCGGCACCGGCCGCGTGGGAGGCGGTCCCGGTCATCGCGGCCGGGGCGGCGCTGTACTTCTGGTGCGCCTGGAACTTCGCCACCGTGGGCGGCGGCACCCCGGGCCCGTGGGACGCGCCGCGCCGTGTGGTCGTGCGCGGGCCCTACCGCTGGGTGCGCAACCCCATCTACCTCGCGGCGCTCCTGGTCGTGCTGGGGGAGGCGTGGCTGTTCACCTCGCCGCGGCTGCTCGCCTACGCGGCCGTCATGGCGGCCTGCTTCCACCTGTTCGTCACCGGCTACGAGGAACGGACGCTGGCCCGCCGCTTCGGCCCCGACTACCTGGCGTACCGGCGTGCCGTCCCGCGCTGGATCCCGCGCAAGCCGGCCTACCCTGCGGGCGGCGGCACCACCGGGGCCGGGAAGTCGCGGGTCTGATGGGCGGCTGACGGCTGGGAGAGTTCGGCGGCCTGGCCGTCGGCGACCAGGTGACGCCAGTTCGCCGGCCAGTCCGGCAGGTCTGCGCTGTCTTGTTCCCAGTCCACGAACGTCGCCTCGTCGCAGTAGCGATCCAGGTGCGACTGGATGGTCCGGTGCGGCTCGGTGCGCACGTAGGAGTGCATCAGCCGCCGTTCCTGCCAGGCGGTCACGGTCCACCACGCGTTGTTCGCGTCGGCCAGCGCGTCCGCCCCCAGGTTGCCGTCCGACTTCTGCGCCTGCTCGATCGCGGCCAGCGCGTCGGTGAAGAAATCGTCGAGCAGCGCCGGGTCCTTCAGCCGCAGCCGCGTGACCACGATGACTGCCATCATGACCTCCCTGGTCAGTGTCTTCCCGACGATATACCGCTGAACCAGACCGGTGCAGCGCACGTTGTCCCCTGATAGGGACCACACAGCATCCGGGGGCCTGACGCGATGCGGAGCTCCTGGAGTCGTTAGCACAAGGGAGCATCTGATGAGGAACCTGATAGCCGCGGCCGCCGTCGCGGCCGGGATCGCCCTGGCCGCGACGGCCTGCTCGAGCGGCGCGAGCTCGAGCAGCACCGCCGCCACCCCGGCCGCGTCGTCGGCCACCGCCCAGCCGAACAGCCCGACGGCCACGGCCCGCGCGTCGTCGAGCGCCGCCGCCATGACCATCGGCCTGCAGTCCGCTTCGGGGATACCCGGGAAGTTCCTGGCCGACAGCCAGGGCCGGACCATGTACCTGTTCGAGGCCGACAAGGGCACCACGTCCACCTGCACCGGCGCGTGCGTCGCGGCCTGGCCGCCGGTCACCGTGAGCGGCATGCCGATGGCGGGCGGCGGCGTTAGCCAGTCGCTGCTCGGCACGACCAAGCGCGCCGACGGGACCGAGCAGGTCACCTACAACGGCCACCCGCTGTACTACTTCGCCGCCGACACCGGCGCCGGGATGGTGAAGGGGCAGGGGTCCAAGCAGTTCGGGGCCGGCTGGTACGTGCTGAACGCCAAGGGGTCCAAGATCGACACCGACTGACCAGGCTGCCATCAGCCGGGGCGTGTGGCCAGGCCCGTTCGGCCTAGTACCGAACGGGCCTACCGCCTGCCCCTCCGCCCGCCGGGGGGCCTGGATAATCTCCAAGAGCGACCCTGGCGATCCGGCGAAAGGCGGGCCGTGCTGCGTACCCGGCCCGACCTGGAACTGGACCGGCGCATCGCGGCGCTCGCGCTGCCCGCGCTCGGGTCGATCGCCGCCGAGCCCGCCTATAGCCTGGCCGACACCGCCATCGTCGGGCACCTGGGGCGGACGCCGCTGGGCGCGCTGGCCATCGCGACCACCGCGCTGACGATGACCGCCTGGGTGGCCATCTTCCTGGCCACCGCGACGACCTCGGCGGTGGCCGGCCTGGCGGCGGCGAAGGCCCCCGGCCGCGCGGGACGCTCGGCCGGCGCGGCCTACCTGGTGGCGGCGGCCGGCGGGGTCGTGGTCGCGGTGGCCGTGGCCGTGGCGGCGCCCTGGGTCGCGGAACTGCTCGGCGCCCGCCATGAGGTGCTGGCCGGCTCGGTCGGTTACCTGCGGGCGTCCGCCGTGGGGGTGCCGTTCCTGTACCTGTCCTACGCCGGGAACGGTCACCTGGTCGGGCTGGCGAACGCGCGCACGCCGTTGCGCATCGCGGTCAGCGCCAACGTGCTGAACGTGGCGCTCGAGATCCTGCTGGTGTACGGCCTGCGGCTGGGCCTGCCCGGCTCGGCCTGGGGTACGGTCATCGCCCAGGCCGCGGCGGCCGGGTGGTACGGCGCCGCCTCCCGGCGCGCGGCGGTGCGGCCCCGCCGGCCCGGCCGCGCCGAGGTCGCCGCCCTGCTCAGGGACGGACACCAGCTGACGGTGCGGACGCTGGCCCTCGGCGTCGTCCCGCTGACCACGACGGCGATCGCGGCCCGGCTCGGTCCGGTCGCCCTCGGCGGCCAGCAGATCGCGATGCGGGTCTGGTACCTGCTGGCGCTGCTGCTCGACGCGCTGGCGGTGCCCGCCCAGGTCTACGTCAGCTCGTCGCTCGGCGCCGGCGACCCGGACGGCGCGCACCGGGTCGGGCGGCGCTGCCTCCGGCTGGGCCTGATCGCCGGGATCGGGCTCGGCGTGGTCACCGCCGGGCTGGCCTTCTGGGTGCCCGCCCTGTTCACCGCCGACACCGCCGTCCGGCACGCCGCCACGGTGGCCCTGCTGGTGGCGGCGCTGACCCAGCCGATGGCCGCGCTGGCCTTCGTGCTGGACGGCCTCATCCTCGGCCTCTCGGACTACGTCGCCATGCGCCGCGCGATGATCCTCGCCATCGCGGCCTATGTCCCGGTGGCAGCGCTGGTGCTGGTCTTTCACCCGCTGGGCCTGCCCGGGATCTGGGTGGCCCTGGGCCTCTGGCTCGCCGCCCGCGCCGCCCTGCTCGGACGCCGCTGGAAGGCCCAGTTCACCGCGCCCGTTCCGCCGTTACCACCAGGACCCCGTCCGCATCATCATCTCCCCCGGCCCTTCGCACCCCGCTCCCGCTACGTATGAATGTGGCAACGTGCACCTTCTTTGGTGCACGTTGCCACATTCACTACAAGTCGAGCGTGCCCCTGCAACGCTCGGCTGGCTCAGTCGGCCTGGATGGCGGGGACGAGTTCGCGGGCCGGCTGCGGCTCGGCCGCGGCGGTCCGCTGCGGCCGCAGCAGCGCGGCGGCGACCGCGGCGGCGGCGACGACCAGGCCGAACGCGATCCAGAAGGCCAGGTGGTAACCCTCGGTCAGGGCGACCGCGGCCGGCCGGTGCTGCGCGACCAGCGCGCTGGTGCGGGAGGCCGACACGGTGGCCAGCACGGCCAGGCCGAGCGCGCCGCCGATCTGGGCGGTGGTGTTGACCAGGCCCGAGGCCAGCCCGGCGTCCTGCGGGGTGGCGCTCGACATGGCCAGCGTCATCAGCGCCGGGAAGCACAGGCCCGCGCCGGTGCCCATCAGCACCGTGACCGGGAACACGTGCACCAGGAACGAGCCGCCGTGCGCCGGGGCCAGGGCGAACAGGCCCAGCCCGGCGGCGATCAGGCCGAGGCCGGGGAACAGCAGGGTGCGGGCGCCGAACCGCATCACCAGCCGGTCGGTGTACCGCACCGACAGGATGCCCATGACCACCGCGACCGGCAGGAATGCCAGCCCGATCTGCAGCGGGTCGTAACCCATGATCTGCCGCAAGTACAGCGAGCCGAGGAAGAACATCCCGAACATCCCGGCGGTTCCCAGCACCTGAACCAGGTTCGAGCCGGTCACGTTGCGGGAGGCGAAGATGCGCAGCGGCATCAGCGGGTGCCGCGCCGTCTTCTGCCGGACGATGAACCCGGCCAGCAGGACCAGCGTCCCGGCGCCCAGGCCGAGCGTCTCGCCGGCCAGCCAGCCGCGCTGGGCGGCCGGGCCGACGATGGTGTACACGGCGAGCATCATCGCGCCGGTGATCAGCAGCGCGCCGGGCACGTCCGCGCCCGCCCGCAGGCCCGCGCCGCGGTCGCGGGCGATGGTGCGCCGGGCCGCGATGGCCGTGATCACGCCGACCGGCAGGTTGACGAAGAAGATCCAGTGCCAGTTCAGCGCCTGGGTGAGGATCCCGCCGGCCAGCAGCCCGACCGCCGCGCCCGCCGAGGCGACGAAGGCGAACACGCCGATCGCCTGGGCCTGCTCGCGCGGCACGGGGAACATGGTCACGATCATGCCCAGGATCACCGCCGAGGTCAGCGCGCCGCCGGTGCCCTGCAAGAACCGCGCCACGATGAGCATCTCCTGGTTCACCGCGAGCCCGCAGGCCATCGAGGCCGCGGTGAAGATGGCCAGCCCGGCCAGGAACACGTCCCGGCGCCCGGCCAGGTCACCCAGCCGCCCGGCCAGCAGCAGCAGCCCGGCGAACGCGATCAGGTAGGCGTTGACCACCCAGGCCAGCCCGGCCTGGGAGAACCCCAGGTCCGCCTGGATCGTGGGCAGCGCCACGTTCACGATCGTCATGTCCAGCACGATCATCAGCATCCCGGTGCACAACACCACCAGGGCGATCCAGCGACTACGGTCGTTCATCGGTCTTCCTCTCGAAATGCGTTCGATGTGCAGACGTCGGCCCCCGCGGAAAATCAGCGGAAATCAGCGGACAATCACCGGTCGCCGCCGGCCGCGGGCCGGATCAGGTCATAGAGCAGGCAGAGCGCGCCGCTGCCGGTCGGCGTGACCTCGGTCAGCGACCACGACGAGCCCGCCGGGCCGTCGCCGAACAGGCGGGCGCCCGCCCCGACCAGCTCCGGGCACAACGTGATGCTGAGCCGGTCGAGCTCGCCGGCCTCGAGCAGGCCGCGGATGACGCTCGAGCTGGCCAGGACGACGATGTCGCCGCCCTCCTCCTTCCGCAGCCGCCGGACGACCTCGGCCGGATCGTCGGCCACGACGCGGGAACCGGGCCAGCTCGCCTCGGTAAGCGTGCGCGAGACGACGATCTTTTCCGCCTCGTTGAGCCACCGGGCGAACGCCCGGTCCCGGGGGTCGGCGCCCTCGTCGCCGGCCACGGCAGGCCAGAAACCCGCGAAGCCCTGGTAGTTCTTGCGGCCCAGCAGGGCGGTGCTGGCCGTGCTGGTGATCTTCAGCAGGTGCGCGCGTGACTCGCTGGTCAGGGCGTGCGGGAGGATCCAGCCCATGTCGTGGTCCCCGGCCGGCCCGGTCACCCGGCCGTCCAGGGACAGGGAGATGTTCCCGGTGACGATGCGGTCCCGCGGCTGTCCGGTCATGGCTGCCTCCTGGCGGTTCGGTCTGCTTACACGGTTCGGTCTGCTTACGCGGTTCGGTCTGCTTACGCGGTTCGGTCTGCTTACGCGGTTCGGTCTGCTTACCTAGCCAGCCTGGTGACCTCCGGCCGGGAACGGAAATGCCGGTTGAGCATCGCGTTCATGCCCAACGTGCATCACCGGGCCGGGCCGTGACGGGCGGCAATGGGCCAGACTGGGAGCATGGACGGACCGCAGAACGTGCTGGCGCTACCCCAGGCACCGGACGCGATCGAACTGCGCCACCTGCGCGCGTTCGTCGCGGTGGCCGACGACCTCAGCTTCAGCCGGGCGGCCCAGCGGCTGTTCATCTCGCAGCCGGCGCTGAGCCGCCAGATCCGCGGCCTGGAACGCCTCGTCGGCTGCGACCTGTTCCGCCGGTCAACCCAGCGCGTTGAGCTGACGCTGGCCGGCGAGGCCCTGCTGGCGCGGGCCCGGGCGCTGCTCGCCGACCTGGACGACGCGATCTCGGTGACCCGCTCGGTGGGCGGCGAGCTGGCCGGCCGGATGGCCCTGCTGTGGGAGCCGTGGGCGCGCGCGTCGGCCGACGTGGCCGATCTCGACGGCATCCGGGCCGCCCTGGAGGAACTGCACGCGCAGTTCACGCCGCCGGCCGACGTCACGGTCGCCCCGGTCATCGCGGGCGGCGTGCCCGCGCTGCGGATCACCCCCGAGACAGCGTCCCCGGCCGCCGCCACGGTACTGTTCCTGCACGGCGGCGGGCACGTGGCCGGTTCGGCGTTCGGCTACCGCCACCTGGCCGCCGCCCTCGCCCTGGCGGCGCGGGCGCCCGCGCTGGTCATCGACTACCGGCTGGCCCCCGAGCACCCCTATCCCGCGGCCGTGCAGGACGCGGTCAACGCCTACCTGTGGCTGCGCGACACCGGCGGCGACGAGGGCAGGATCGTCGTGGCCGGCGACTCGGCGGCGGGCGGCCTGGTCATGACCCTGCTGCTGGCCCTGCGCGAGCGCGACCTCCCGATGCCCGCCGGGGCCGCGCTGCTGTGCCCGTGGGTCGACCTGACCGGGCGGACGCAGCGGCCGGCGCAGGATTCCCCGCTGGTCTTCTCGCCGGAGATGGCGCACCGCCTGGCCCAGGCCTACCTGGCCGGCCACCCGGCCGACGATCCGCTGCTCAGCCCGCTGCAGACATCCCTGGCCGGGCTGCCGCCGCTGCTCATCCACGCCGCCTCCGGCGACGCCGTCCTGCAGGAAGCCCAGCTGCTGGCCAGGCACGCGATCCAGTGCGGCGTCGACGCCAGCATCACGGTCTACCCGGTGCCCACGCACGACTTCCACATCTTCTGGAGCTTCCTGCCCGAGGCCAGGGACGCCATCGACCAGCTCGGCCGCTTCGTCCGCACCGTGGCCAGCCCTCCCGGCGAGTCCGCCGCCCCCCAGCCCGGCTAACCGCTTTCCGTCGGCCCGCCGCAACACCTCCAGGGGACCTCTGGCAACTTCAGTCACTCCAGCATCGTCTACCCTGCGGTCGCAACCACGACGATGTGACGTTGCCGTGGTTCTGACCACGGCGATGTGACACCGTCGTGGTTCCGGACAGACGTAGAGCGCCGCTATGCCATCCGCGTCAGGTACACCAGCGTCACGCGCCCATCATGCCGCCCGCGCCAGCTCGCTACCTGCCGATAGCGTGGTGCCCGTGACGACACCAGACGACGACCAGGCCGGATCGCACCCCATCCTGGTGGGTCGCAAGGTCACGCTCAGGCCCGGCCGCCCGGGTGACGCGCGGAAGCTGCGGGCGATCCTGGCCGAGCCGTCGGTGTCGCGCTGGTGGGCCGAACCCGATCCGGTCGAGGTGATCGAGGAGGAACTGCGCGGCGACGACTCCGCGGTGCTGCTGGTGGTGGAGATCGACGGGAAGGTCGCCGGGGGCATCCAGTACCACGAGGAGAACGATCCGATGTACCGGCAGGCGGGGATCGACATCTACCTCGGCGGCCGTTTCCAGGGCCGGGGCGCCGGGACCGAGGCGGTCCGGCTGCTGGCCAGGTTCCTGTTCGAGCAGCGCGGCCACCACCGGATCACGATCGACCCGGCGGCCGCCAACGAGCCGGCCATCCGCTGCTACGCCAAGGTGGGCTTCCGCCCCGTCGGGGTCATGCGCCAGTACGAGCGCGGACCCGACGGCACCTTCCACGACGGCCTGCTGATGGACCTGCTCCGCGACGAGCTCACGCGGGCGTGACCTCACCGGGCGTGAACAAGGTCAGCTGCATCCCGTCGGGCGCCTGGACCCGGGCGTTGCGATCGCCCCACGGCGCGATGACAGGCTCGGCGACCCGTTCGGCCCCGGCCTCGACCAGCCGCTCCGCCAGCTCAAAGCTGTCCTCGACCTGCACCGCGAACCGGACCGTGCCGGACACCCGCCGGCCGGCCTCGATCTCGTCCACCGCCTCGGCCTGGGCGTGGTCGAACAGCTCCAGCGTGGCCCGCCCCGCCTCGAGCACGACCACGCGCCCGGTGGCCGAACTCCAGTCGGCGATCTGCTCAAGCCCCAGCGCGTCGCGGTAGAACGCCACCGCCTGGTCGAAGTTCTCCACCGTGAGCGCGACCCGCAACTCCGTCACATTACTCATGCCCCTATTTCTAACCCACCCTCCGCCCCCAAGAATCACCCCAGGCCCCAGCCGCGATTCAACGTGGCGCTCTACCCCATACCCTCACCATGACCCGCAGGCCGGATCGGACCAGGGTGCCGGGCCGTTGGACTTTCCGGCTGGGACTTGAGTCCCTATGACGCGATCTGCGGTCCGTGGATTCTTCAGGCATGACCGCGCATGATGATGCGCTTCCCGAGCGGGAGTGCTGGGAACTGCTCGCGGCGGCATCGGTGGGTTGGCTGGCGCTGTCGATCCGGTCGCTGCCGGTGATCTTGCCCGTCCAGTATTACCTGGACGGCCGCTGGCTGGCCGTGTGCCTGGGGCACCACGCGCTGCCCGAGCGGGCGCTGGATGAGACGATCGTCGCGTTCGCTGCCGACTCGATCGACCCGGTGACCAGGTCGGGCTGGTCGGTCCAGGTCCAGGGCCGGTCGGTGATCCCCCGCGGGCTCCGGATCGATACCGAGTGCGGCTCGCCCGCCGCCTCCGCTCAGGTCGTGCAGATCGAGCCGGGGATTATCAGCGGCCACCGGATGCGCCTGTGCCCGTTTATCGACATGCTGCTAGCCGCCGATCCAAAAGCTGTCGGCCACCTGAGGGCTGCATCCGCCGGCTATCCGGCGGTCAGCGCATCCAGGTTCCCGCCTCCCCGTGCCGCGCCGCGGTGGGATCGGTGATGGCGGCGGCGATGCGGCGAGGCGGCGGGCGAATACTCACGGTCGGTCGCCGCTACCCGGCCCCCGGGACCGGAAGACATGACCGCGGATCTCGCGGACCGTGTCATCCAGCCGCTGCAGCGCCTGGCCGATCCGCTCCCGGGCCAGCTCGGCGGGCTGGCCCGCGGCCGCGTCCAGGCTGAGCCCGACGTGGAACAAGCTGCCGACGACCCGGTCCAGCAGGTCCTCGGCGTGCTGCGCCTGCTCCGCGAGCACGGCGCGGACCAGGCCGACGAGGTCCTCCTGAGCCCACTCGTGTGTGGCGTCCCTGACCACCGCCAGGACGAAATGGCCGCTGGCGGTCGGGACCGGCCTCAGCGTGATCGTCACCGGGATGGTGCTGCCGTCCTTGCGCAGCCCGACCAGCGCGGCCCGGTCGGCCATCGGCCGGGCGGCCGGCTTGAGCGCATAGGCAGCCCGGTCCAGCCGGTGCGCGTCCCGCAGCCCGGCCGGCATCAGGGACTCCACCAGCTGGCCGCCCAGCTCGCCCGGCCGGGCGCCGAACATCGCCGCTGCCCGACGGTTCGCCAGCATGATCCGGCCGTCCTCGCCGACCAGTACGATCCCGTCGGCCAGCGCATCGATCAGCTGCCGCAGGACCGCCTCGTTCAACGGCGCCGGTCGCGGTCCGTTCTCCGGCCCGTCCTGCGGCCGGGCCGGCCATCGCGGGGTCGCGATGGCCGGCGCGACATCGCCGCGGGGAACCGGCTCGTCCGGGTCCCCGGCGGTGATGGCCGCCTCAACCGAGGAGTACACCGGAACCAGCCGATCCAGGCCCTCAGCGGCCAGCAGCCGCCGGACCGCCGGCGCCGTGGCCACCAGCCGCAGCTCGGCCCGGCAGACCGCCGCCCGCTGGCAGGCCCGGGCCACCGCGTCGACACCGACGTAATCACACCACACCGTCGCCGACATGTCCGCGATCACCACCGTCGCGCCACGGTCGAACACCCTCAGTAGCTGCTCACGGATCTGCGCGGCGTTGGACATGTCGACATGCTCAGGAAATGCCACCACAGCCCGCTGGCCCGTCCATGCCACCGGCTCCTTGCTCACCGCCATGACAGCAGCTTGGCACGCTGACACCAGCCACGACAGCCCGGGCATGATCCACATTGCCCGACCGGTGCCGGGCCGGGCCCATTGACCAGCCGGACGACGCGCTCCTAGAGTCGCTGGAAGCCGACTCGTCCAGGGAGGCCCGCATGGCTATCCGTCCGCCCGGCAAAGACGACCTCGCGGCGATCGCCCGCGGGTACGGCATGCACCTGAGCGACGAGGATCTCGGCTCGTTCGAGCCCATGGTGGCCGGGCTGCTGTCCTCCTACGACGCGGTCGAGGAGTTGTACGCGCAGACGGCGCCGCAGCCACCCGCTAACCGGACCTGGAAGCAGCCGGACCCGGCCGAGAACCCGCTGGGTGCCTGGTACGTGCGGACCGAGATCGCCTCACGCCCTGACGGCCCGCTGGCCGGGCGCCGGGTCGCGATCAAGGACAACATCGAGGTCGCCGGCGTGCCGATGATGAACGGCTCGCGCACCCTGGAGGGCTTCGTGCCCAGCCGGGACGCGACCGTGGTGACCCGGCTGCTCGCGGCCGGGGCGACGATCACCGGCAAGTCCGTGTGCGAGGACCTGTGCTTTTCCGGCGGGAGCCACACGTCGGTGACCGGCCCGGTCAGGAACCCATGGGATACGGACCGAACGACCGGCGGCTCGTCGTCCGGAAGCGCGGCCCTGGTGGCCTCGGGGGAAGCCGATCTGGCGATGGGCGGGGACCAGGGCGGTTCGGTGCGCATTCCCAGTTCATGGTGCGGCACGGTGGGGCACAAGCCCACCCACGGCCTGGTGCCGTACACCGGGGCGTTCCCGATCGAGCTCACCATCGACCACCTCGGGCCGATCACCCGCACCGTGGCCGACGCCGCGCTGATGCTGAACGTGATCGCGGGCCGCGACGGCTGGGATCCGCGGCAGCCCGCCGACCTGCGGCCGGAGGATTACGTCGCGGCGCTGAACCAGGACGTGACCGGGCTGCGGGCCGGCCTGGTGAGCGAGGGGTTCGGCATTCCCGACCTGTCCGAGGAGCGGGTGGACCAGGCCGTCAGGGCCGCCGCGGACCGGCTGCGCGAGGCGGGCATGCGGGTCGAGGACGTCAGCATCCCGTGGCACCGGCACGCGATGCACGTCTGGAACGTGATCGCCACCGACGGGGCCACGGTGCAGATGGTCGACGGAAACGCGTACGGCTGGAACTGGGACGGGCTGTACGACCCGGAGCTCATCGCCTACTACGGCCGGCAGCGCCTCGAGGTGCCCGACGCCTGGTCGGAGACGGTCAAGCTGGTCGTCCTCGGCGGCCGCTACTCGGTGGAGAAGTACCAGGCGCGGCACTACGCCATGGCCAGGAACCTCGTCTTCGAGGTGCGCCGCCATTACGACGAGGCGCTGAGCCGCTTCGACGTGCTGGTCATGCCGACCCTGCCGATGGCGGCCACCCCGATTCCGGCCGCCTCAGAACCGCGCGAGGTCCAGATCGCCCGCGCGCTGGAGATGATCCCCAACACCGCGCCGTTCGACATCAGCGGCCACCCGGCCATCAGCGTCCCGGCGGGCCTGGCGGATGGCCTCCCGGTCGGGATGATGATTGTCGGCAAGCGGTTCGACGACGCCGCCTGCCTGCGGGTGGCAGACGCCTTCGAGCGGCTGTCCGGCGGCTTCCCGGCCCCGCCCGGCGCGGCGTAACGTGTGGCCGTCCCGCGGCTGATCCTGATCGAGGGCATGATCGGCTCGGGCAAGACGACCACGGCCGGGCACCTCGCGGACTGGCTGGCCCGCCGCGGCGAAGACGTGCGGGCCTTCGGCGAGGGCGCCGCGGATCATCCCATCCGGACCAGGCGGGTGGACGAACTGCTGGCCGCCCCGGTGCCGGGCGACCCCGAGGCGTATTCGGCCGGTCAGTGGCGCCGGCTGGCCGAACGCTGCCTGCGCGACGAGCAGACCATCATCCTGGAGAGCATCTTCCTGCAGAACTCCGTCATGCCCGCCTTCATCGACGACGCCGGGACAACCGCGGTGACGAAGATCTGCACCGAGATCCAGCGGCAGGCGGCACCCGCCGAGCCGTTCCTGGTCTACCTGCGGCCGGCCGACATCGCGGCCGCGATCGCGCGCGTCCACCAGGCCCGCGGGGAGCCGTGGTCCTCGCGGAACCTCGCCTTCGTGCAGGACAGCCCGTGGGCCCGCCGCCGCGGCCTGCGCGGTCGCGATGCCGTCGTCGGGTTGTACCAGGCCTGGGAGCCGGCGGTGGCCCGGCTGTTCGACCGGTACCCGTTCGGCAAGCTCATGGTGCCCGACCCGCAGCACGACTGGCCGGCCGCCCTGCGGGCCATCCACGCCGCCGTCCGGCCCTGACCGCGATTCGCTCGGGCCCTGGCTGCGGGACGTCCGGCCGGCCGCGAGATCTGGTGCATTCGTGCTGGTTGAGGCAGTATGGACCAGGTGGGGGGAATCCACGCTGATGACGTTGCGTTCGTGCGCGTGCTGGGACCGATACAGGTCGTCACCGCGTCCGGATGTGCCGTCGACCTGCCCAGCGTGAGCCAGCGCCGGCTACTGGCCCGGCTGGCCGTGGACGCCCCGCGCGCGCTGCGGGTGGATCTGCTCTGTGACGTGCTCGGGGTTTCGCCCGGCGCGCTGCGCACGATTGTGTCGCGACTCCGCAAGGGCTTCGGAAACACCGCGGTCATCGGGTCGCAAGGTCGCTATCGTCTCGCGGTCCCGGTCGACGCCGCCTTGTTCACCACCTTGCTGTCCCGGCTCGGGACCGATGACGACCAGATCGGGACGCTCGAACGGGCCCTGGCGCTGTGGACGGGCCCGCCGTTCGAGGAGTTCTCGGCCGAGGACTGGGCCGGGCCCGAGGCGACCCGGCTCGCCGAGCTGCACGCGTCGGCGATCGAGGACCACGCCGCCGAGCTGATCGGTGCGCGGCGGTGGCCGGAGGCGATCGCCGGGCTCAGGGCGCACGTCTCGGTGCATCCCCTGCGGGACAGGCCGTGGGGCCTGCTGGTCCAGGCGCTCGGCGGCGCCGGGCGCCAGGCCGACGCGCTGGCCGCGTTTGGTGAGTACCGGGCCTACCTCGCCGAGTGGACCGGAACCGAACCATCCGCCGAGGTATGCCGGATCCAGCGGCGGATCGCGGCCGGCTGGGACGGGACCGAGGAGACTCCGCCGCCGTCCTCGCGCGGGAACGACTGGCTGCCTTTGCAGGCCGAACTGGTCCGGGGGCCTGCCCTGATCGGGCGAGCCCGCGAGCTCAAGCTACTGGCGGCGGAGACGGCGCTGGCGGGCGCGTCGGGCGTGCGGACGGTCATCGTGGAGGGCGAGGCGGGGATCGGCAAGACGACCGTGCTGGGCGCGTTCGCTCGCGCGGTACGAGACGAAGGCTCGGCGGCCGTCCTCTACGGGCGTTGCCAGGACGGCCCCGCCGTGCCGCTTGAACCGTTCCGGTCGCTGATCGGGCATGTGGTCGAGCACGCGCCAGCGGATGTGCTGCGGGCCCACACCGCGCGCTGCGGAGGGCACCTGGTACGCATCGCGCCTCGCCTGGCCGGGCGCGTCGAGCTGGCCGGGCGCGTCGAGCTGGCCGGCCGCGTCGAGCTGGCCAGCGCCGGTGTCGGCGACGACGCCACCGAGCGGCATCTGCTGTTCGAGGCGGTCAGCGACCTGCTGAGGCGGCTGGCCGCGATCAGTCCCCTCGTCGTGGTGCTCGACGACGTGCAGTGGGCCGAGCCGACCGCGGTGCAGTTGCTCCGCTACCTGGGCCGTGCTCTGGTCAACGCGCCGGTGCTGCTGGTCCTGTTGGCCCCCGATACCGACGAGCGGCGTCCTCGCGAACTGCGGGCCGCGCTGGCCGAACTCGAACGCCATCCCGGGCGCCGTATCTGCCTGGGCGGCTTCGGCGACGACGAGCTGGCCGGCCTGACGGTGACGGCGCCGGTTTGCGCCCGGCTGCACGAACAGAGCGCGGGGAACCCGCTCTACGCCATCCAGCTGGTACGCCACTGGGCCGAGTCAGGGCAGCTGGCCGTGGCCGCGGCCGGGGTCGACTTCGCGATGGGCGCGGCTGGCGGCGTGGCGGGCGACGAGGTTCCCGCGAGCCTGGTGCTCGCCAAGCAGGTCGGCCCGCCCGCGATGCACCTGGCGGCGCAGGTCGCGCGGCAGTACGCCCTGGGCGCGATGCCCGAGCAAGCCCGCCACTGGGCGATAACAGCCGGTGATTACGCGGCCGGGCAGCTATCCCCGGGTGACGCGCCGGTGATGCGCCGCTGAGACGGCGCGGGATCACTATGGGCCCTATCGCCGCGATGCCGGCGTCCACAGATGAGGGGGGCAACCAAATTGCCTAACGTAATCGGCTACCACGAAGTGGCAGATGTCGACCACTGGCTCAGCTCGGATACGCGCGAGAAGGTGTTCGGGCCGCTGGGCATCACGAACATCCGCACCTACGTCGACCCGACCAACCCCAAGCGCGTCGCCATCAGCGCCGACGTGCCCGACGTCGATGCCCTCGTGGCCTACCTGCAGTCCGAGGACGGCGCCGCGGCCGCCGCGAGCGACGGCGTGGCCCTCGAGACCGTCGTCCTGCTGGTGGAGGCCAGGCCATGAGCTACGCCATCATCCACCAGTTCAAGGGCGGGACCAGGGAGCAGTACGAGGCCACGCTCGCGGCCGTGCACCCCAGCGACGGCACGCTGCCCGCCGGCCAGACCTACCACGCCGCCGGGCCGTCCGCCGACGGCTGGACCGTCTTCGCCGTTCACGACTCGAAGGCCGGCTGGGAGGACTTCCGCGACTCGATCCTGGTCCCTCGCATGCAGCAGGGCATCGAGGGCGGCTTCGCCGGACCGCCGGAGGAGACGGGGTTCGAGATCGCCACCGAGACCAACTCCTGACCAGGTAGCAATGACCGGGCACGCCATGGGCGCTCACGACGCCGAACCCGGCCTGTCATCACGCGGCGTGACGTTCGCCGCGCACACCTTCGCCGCGTGGACCCGCGCGGATCCCGAGGTCGTCTGGACGGCCCTGACCGACCCGGGCCAGACCCCCGAGTTCCTCCACGGCCTGGCGGCGGACTCGACCTGGGTCCCCGGAGCGTCCTGGAGGCGCTGCAACAGCTGGTGAATCCGGGCTCATTACCCGAGGCAGGCACCAAGGCCGTTCGGAATCAAATAATTCCGAACGGCCTTGGTACCTCATTCCGGGTCAGGTCTGACGCCGCGCCCTCGGCAGCAGCAGCGCAGGCACCACTGCCGCCGCGATCAGTCCTGCCGCCACCCAGAACGTGGTCCCGAACGCTCCGGCCAGCGTGCCGGCCCCACCCGCTCCGGTCTCGGCCTGGCGCGACAGGACGATCGCGAACAGCGCGGTGCCGACGGCCCCGCCGAGGCGCTGGATGACGTTGAGCGCGCTGGTAGCCCGCGGCGTCTCGGCCCGGGACAGCGCCTGGAAGGCCGCCGCCATCGACGGCACCACGGTCGCGCCGACCCCGGCCCCGACCACCAGCAGCGCGGCCGACAGGTACAGGTACGAGGTCCGGGGGCCGACCTGGGTGTAGGCGAGCATGCCCAGCCCCGCGAGCACCATCCCGGCCGAGGCCACGCCGCGGGCGCCGAACTTGTCGGTCAGCCGCCCCGCCAGCGGCAGCGCCAGCGCCGCCCCGAGGCCCTGCGGCGCCAGCAGCAGCCCGATCGCGACCGCGCCTTCGTGCCGGACCTGCTGGTAGTACAGCGGGATCAGGATCAGCGAGCCGAACAGCGCCACCATCAGCAGCAGGTTCACCGCGGCCGCGGCGCCGAACCCGCGCCGCCGCAGCAGCGACACGTCGATCAGCGCCTGCCCGCCCCGCCCAGCAGCGTGCCGGAAGAACAGCCCGATCAGCGCCAGTCCGGCCAGCACCGCGACGCTCGTCCGCGGGCTGCCGAAGCCCCCGTGCGCGCCCGCCTCGGACATGCCGTACAGGAACACGGCGATGCCGGGGGAGAGCAGCAGCAGCCCTCGCACGTCGAGCCGCAGCCCGCCCCGCGCCCCAGCCCCAGCAGGCAGCAGCCGGAGCGCCGCCATCACGGCCGCCAGCCCCACCGGCAGGTTGATGAAGAAGATCCACCGCCAGCTGGTCGCGCCGATGATCGCCCCGCCGAGCAGCGGCCCGAACACCGGGGCCAGCAGCATCGGCACGCCGATCACGCTCATCACCCGCCCCATCCGCTGCGGGCCCGCGGCCTGGGCCAGGATGGTCTGCCCGATGGGCAGGATCATCCCGGCGCCGAGTCCCTGCAGCACCCGGAAGGCGATCAGCGACCCGATCGACCAGGCGGCCCCGGCGAGCACCGAACCCGCCAGGAACAGCAGCAGCGCGAAGATCCACGCCCGCCTGGCGCCGAACCGCTCGGCCGCCCACCCGGTCAGCGGGATGACGGTGGCGAAGGCGAGCATGTAGCCGGTCATCACCCACTGAATCGTCGGGATCGATGCGCCCAGGTCACTCGCCAGGGTGGGGATGGCCACGTTCACCACCGTCAGGTCGAGCACCGTCATGATCGTCCCCAGGATGACGACGCCGGCCAGCACGAGGATCTCCCGGCTCAGCCCCTCGCTGTGCCCTTCACCGGGCCCGGCGGTCACCGCTCTGGTCGTGTCCGTGGCTGTCATCGCGGCCTCCTAACAGGTAAGCTAGATATGCTCTAAACATAGAGTCGAACTAAACTTAGGGTAACTCTAACTTTGGACGGACGCAAGGTGGGTCTTCGCGAGCTCAAGAAGGAGCAGACCCGGCAGCTGATCGCGGACACCGCGTGGCGGCTGTTCGCCGACCGGGGCTTCGACAACGTGACCGTGGCCGAGATCGCGCGGGAGGCACAGGTCGCCGAGGCGACGGTTTTCAACTACTTCCGCAGCAAAGAGGACCTGTTCTACTCGCGGTTCGAGGCGTTCAGCGCCCGGCTGGCCGACGCCGTGCGGGACCGCGACCCGGGCGAGCCGGCCCTCGCCGCCTTCCGCCGCGCCCTGCTGGAGGAGGGCGGGCTGCTCGCCCAGGCCGAAGCCGGCGACGAGGAGGCCCGCACCCGGCTCCGCACGGTCAACCGGGTGATCGCGGAGAGCCCGGCGCTGCTCGCCCGCGAGCAGCAGGCGATGGCCCGCAGCGCCCGCGACCTGGCCGTACTGCTCGCCGCCGAGACCGGTGCCGGCCCGGACGACCTCCGCCCGCAGGTGATGGCCAACGCCCTGCTCGGGCTGCAGCGGGCGATGATCGACTACGTGCGCGGCCGGGTCGGCTCAGGCGACGACCTCGGCGGGCTCGCGGCCGACGTCCGCAAGCTCACCGTCGAGGCCTTCGCGCTGCTGGAGCACGGGCTGGCCGGCTACCCGGCCAGGCCGTCAACTCCAGAGCTCAGAGCTTGACGCCGTAGGTCCGCTCCAGCTCCTCGATCCAGTCGTCCTGGATGGTGATCCCGTAGTCCTCGGCGAGCTGGTAGTACTCCGCCGCCGGGCGGTGCGCGGCCAGGATCGGCGCCAGCTTCTCGAAATACTCCTCGAGCCCGGCCGGGCTGAGGATCTCCGCCACCGTGGCCGGCGTGCTGCCCGCGTTCCACATGGCGTGCGGCACGCCGCGCGGCTTGACCAGGTACGCGCCCGGCCCCGCCGCGGACACCCGGTCTCCGGTCCGTACCCCCACCGTCCCCGACAGCACCAGCGAGAACTCATCCTCGCGGGCGTGGCTGTGCGGCTTGACCAGGGTCCCGGGCGGGATCTCCACCTCCAGGACGGCCAGCCGCCCGCCGGAATCCCCGCTCACCACCTTGTAGCCGAACCGGACGCCGAACAGCATCACCGTCTTGCCCTCGCCGGCCCCTACCAGCTTGGGCGGGAACGCCCCGGTCATGAGGCGCCACCCGGGGGTCCCTGCAGCGGGCCGATATGCACATGCGCCAGCCGCCAGCCCTCGCCCGCCTGCACCGCCACCAGCGTGACCCGGAACTGCCCCGAGTTGTCGGTGCCCTGCCAGCTGGTCTCCTGCGCCAGTACCCCGATCCCCACCGCCGCGGTCCCGTAGTCACGGACCTGCGGGTCCGTGACCGTGAAAGACCGGTTCACCAGCCCGTTGGCGAAGCGGGCCAGCCACTGATCCCGGGTCAGGATGAAGCCGAACGGTCCTATCCCTGCGAACCCATCGGCCAGCAGCCCGTCCAGGGCGCCGGCGTCGTTCCGCTCCTCCGCGGCCGCCCACCGCTGCACCAGGTCAGGCACCCCGTTCTGCGCGGTCATTGTGACCTCCCTTCGTTGGCCCCAAATATAGTGCAGCCCCAAATTTAGTGCCACTCTATACATGACCCGGCGGCCATCACTCCCGCCTGACCCGGATCAGCGCCGCTACGACCCCGACCGCCTGCTGCACTTCCCCCAGCCCCGCTGAGCAGGCGCTACCGTGTAAGGGTGGCTGAGCGCAGACGCCGGGTGCCGATCGGCGAGCGGGTAACACAGGCCCACCTGGATCACTCCTGCCCCGGCGGGGTCGGCCTCCCGGTGACCGATTCCGGCTCGATCGGCCTGGGCCCGGTCGGCGACCCCCCGCTCGGCTCGGAGGCCAACACGGCCCGCTCCGCCAGCGAGCCCTGTGCCCGCTGCCAGAATCCGGTCACCCCCGCCCAGGACGCCCGCCGCCGCGTCACCGGCGCCTGGGTCGCCCGGCCTCACCCTCCCGCCCGGCCTCACCCTCCCGCCCGGCCTCACCCTCCCGCCCGGCCTCACCCTCCCGCGCTGACCCTCCTGCCCGAGAGAGCGTGTCCCCCGGTGCTGCTGTGAACGAAGTGCACACTGGAAATCGTCTCCAGCTTGAGCAGACGCAGCCGTTCGGGGTGTGGGGCCCCCGGCCCTCACTAGATGGGGGCCGGGGGCCCCACACCCCACCTGCTTGCCGACATCCTGATGTAGCTGTGAACTGTGTGGTCAATGGTTCCGACGAGCGAGCGATGCACCGATGCCAGCGCACCCGAACCCCCAGCCTTCCAGTCAGTCCTGCCCATCCCGCCCCTGCAGTCCCGCTAGACGCGGCTGGCCAGCCGCCCGGCCAGGTCGACGCGGGTGATCGCGCCGCTCGCATCGCGGGTGAAGAAGCCGCGCTGCCCGCGTACTCGCCGCCGGTGACGATGTACTCGTCGCGGGGGAGCAGGCCGACCTCGAACTGTGCCGGGTCCGGCGGCGGTTCCTTGTCCGCCGCCGCCCGGATCTCCGGCTTGATCCGGACCTCCATCCGCAGTGCCATCCGCTGGGCCATTCGCCGGCCCAGCCGCACGGCGGCCCCGTCGATCCCGACGGCGAAGGTCATGACCTCGTTCTCGTAGCGGCCGGCCACCTCCCGGGCGCGCGCCTCGTCGAACGGCAGCGGCTCGGGGGTTCTCCACGCTGGTCACGCCATGACCGGCGAAGACCTCTCGCCCGTCCGCCCACACGCCGACGGCGGCGCCGGTAACGCCCAGCCCTTCCGCCGTTTCCTTCACGAACCCGGCCAGCGCCTCATCCGGCATGATGATCCCCTTTCCCCGATACCGACTTGCACAATGTGCAAGTCCAAGCCCCGTGCCCTATGGTGGGCACATGCCGCGCGACACGCTGACCCGCGAACAGATCGTCAGCGCGGCCATCGACCTGCTGGACGCCGAAGGCCTCGAGGGCCTGAACATGCGCGCCCTGGGCCAGCGCCTCGGCTCGGCCGCCACCGCGGTCTACCGGCACGTGGGCAGCAAGGACAACCTCATCGCGCTGGCCGCGATGGCCACCGACCTGTACGAGACGCTCATCCGGCACCCGTGGCTGGCGCAGGCCTTCGGCTCCCAGCTGCTGTACGGCCCGGGCAAGGCCCGGCAGGACGACCACGGCCTGGCTATCTACGAGGCGGCCGGGTTCACCGGCGAGCAGGCCGATCAGGTCGCGGTGACCGTGCTGACGTTCGTCCTCGGCCACGCACTCGGCGCGGCCGCGGAGGCCTCGCTGACCAGGAAGCTCGGCCAGGACGGCGGCGATGGCGCGGCGCTGCTCCGTGACCGCATGGCCGGAGCCCACGAGATCGCGGCCCGGTTCCCGCGACTGCGCGCTCGCCTGGACACGGCCGCGGCCGGCTACGGCGCGTCGCCCGAGGACAGCTTCGAGTTCGGCCTGCAGGTCATCCTCGACGGCCTGCAGGACAGGCTGGCCAGGCGCCGATGATCCCCCTGCCGCCGATGACCTGCCGCCGATGACCTGCCGCCGATGACCCGCCGCCGATGACCCGCCTGCTGCTGGTGCACAGCCCGCTGGTCGGCCCGGCCAGCTGGGACCTGATCGCCCCCGCCCTGGCCGAACCCGGCCGCCCCGTCACCATCCCCGACCTGACGAGTACGGTCGCGGCCGGGCCGCCCTGGTGTTCGCGCCAGGCGGAACTGATCGCCCGCGCCGCCGCGGGCCAGCCCGCGGTGCTCGTCGGCCACAGCCGAGCCGGTCCGATCCTGGCCGCGGCGGGCGCCATGATCACCCAGGTCCGGGGCTACGTCTTCGTCGATGCCAGGCTGCCGTTCCCCGGCCAGACCTGGATGGACACCGCGCCGCCCGAGCTGGTCACCCAGCTCAGCGAGATGGCCGGCCCGGACGGCTGGCTGCCGCCCTGGCCGCGCTGGTGGGGCGACGAGGCCCTGGCCGAACTCCTGCCGGATCCCGTCATCCGCGAGCGTTTCACCGCAGGCTGCCCGCCGCTGCCGCTGGCCATGTTCACCGAGGCGCACCCGCCGGCACCGCGCTGGCCCGACGCGCCCTGCGCGTACCTGCGGCTGAGTGTGGCGTACGAGGACGAGGCCGCCCGGGCCGCCGGACTCGGCTGGCCGGTCATCCGGCTGGCGAGCCACCATCTGGCCCTGCTCACCGACCCCGCGGAGGTAGCGGAGGCAATAAGCCAGCTTCTCCGCGCCTGCCACTGACCGTAATCATGACGATGCGCCTGCAGGCAGGACCGCATCCTTATTTTCCGCCCGACCTCGCGGCCCCCCACCGCACCGGTAATCTGGGATAGACAGGGTTGAACCGGGACTTTACCGTCCGAATCGTGAGCCTGACCCAAGCCCCGTTGTCCGCCGCGGCCGCCACGGTGACCGGGCTGGCCGCGTTCGCCGCAGTGGCCATGGACGCAGGCTGGCAGTTCGTCAGGCACGGCACCGTGATGGCGCACGAGGGCGCGCATGCGGTGCTCGGGTCACTGGCATTCCGCAAGGTCAGCGGCGTCACGCTGAACGCCGACGCGACCGGCGCGACGGACATGCGGGGCGGCGGCTGCCTGGGAGGCATCTTCATCGGGTTCGCCGGGTACGCGGGACCGAGCCTGTTCGGCCTGAGCGCGGCGCGTCTCATCCAGCTCGGGCACAGCGTGGCCGTGCTGTGGGTCGCGCTGTTCCTCCTCGGCGTGCTGGCTACCGGGCTTAGGCGGTCTTACGGCCTGATCACCGTCGTGGTCGCCGGCGCCCTGGTCTACGCAGTCGGCCGCTACACCCCGCTCGGCGCCCAGGTCGTCGGCGCCTACGTGATCACCTGGATGCTCCTGCTGTCCGGGGTCCGCCGGGTTCTCGAGATCGGCGCGCTGTCCAGCGACGGCGCCAATCTCAGTCAGCTCACCATGATCCCGCGGGTGATCTGGTACCTGCTCTGGCTGGCCGTGAGCCTCGGTGCGCTCGCCCTCGGCGGCAAGATGCTAGTCATGCCAAACTGACGGATGCCACCTGAACCACGGCCAACCCGAGACGCGAGACCTGAAACGCGGCCAACCTAAACGCGTCCATCGGCGTGTCGCGCGTGACGGGTATCCTTTCTGCGGCAGAATGCAACAAGGCCCCCTTCATGTATGAGATGAAGGGGGCCTTGTCCGGCCATAGCCCCGGATCAGCCGGTTTCCCAGCCTCACGGCTCCGGGTCAGCCAGTCGCCCGGCCTCACCGTTCCCGATCGGCTGATCTCCCAGCCTCACCGGCCCAGATCGACCGGTCGCCCGGCCTCACTGTTCCGGTTCGTCCGGTCGCCCGGACTCCCCAGCGCCACGCGCCGCCCGCCGGTGCCAGGCACCCGCTGCAAATTCCGGTTTCCCGGCCTTTACATCGTCCCGGGGGAAACCCCTGGATGGTACCCGTTTCCTGCGGTGAAAACATTTCTACGCCCTCAGCCAGCGTCGCGCAAGAGCCCGTCGCAATTCATTTTAAGTTTTTTTTCCTGTCCACATCTTGTTATCCACCGCCTTATGCACAGCTACTCCACAGGTCACCCGACGTAACTCAGAGAATACCAGCGATGACCGCCATCATAATCACTCCGTCTTTTCCCGACGACCCTCCGTTAATCCCGAATTCCCGCCCCGCCCCTGCCCGTCCGCCCAACCCGCGCCCGCCGCGCCCCGCCCAAGCGGCCCCCGCTACCCCAGCCCCGTCGGCCACGCGAACCACATCCACAACTCGCCCGCGCCCCTCGTTGGGCCTTGCCACACCGGACGCAGGCGCCCAACAACGAGGCCCGCCATACCGAGCCCAGCCGCCACACCGAGCCGCGCCACACCAAGGCCCCGCCACACCGAGAGCCCGCACTCGCCGGTATCCGGGCGCCGACGCCCAGGCGATGGCGCCCGGGCACCGGCACCGGCCCCGCGGAATGCCCCGGAAAATACAATTGCCCGGTTTCCGGCATCGGTTTACCATAGATATATGACCTCTCGCCAGGCGCCGAAGCGACCCGGATACATGAATCCGGCGCCGCGGCTCTCGGCTGCCCTAGCTGGCGAAGTGGTTGCCTGGTAAGCGCGAGCAGGCACTCGCCCGCAGCCGCCCAGGAGAAAGCCCCTCCGGGGCGGTTTTCATTTACTTCCGGCCGAATTGATCGTCCGGAAAGTCTCTCGTACAGGCTGGATAATTGACACGTCCATAGCGTGAGCACCATGAAAACGGCAGGCCGGGGCAAATGATGCCGAAGCCTGCCAGCGGGGGTGACAGCTAAGGTAGCGGGCGCGCCCTGCAAGCGTTGCCGTAGCCGGTTCGATTCCGGCCATCTCCACGGCCATCTCCACGGACACGACCATCCCCACAGGCGCCGCTAACTCAACGGTCAGAGCAACAGCCTCTTAAGCTGCGGGTTCGGGGTTCAAATCCCTGGCGGCGCACCATAGCCTTTCCCGCTAACCTCGGCTCGTGGACGAGAAAGACGAGAGAGGCGAGAGAGGCGAGGAAACAGGGCAGCGCCCGACCAAACAGGTCATCGTCATCCGGCGCGACCTGAGGATGCGGCGCGGCAAGGAGATCGCCCAGGGCGCGCACGCCTCGATGGCGTGGCTGAGGCAGCGGGTCATGCCGCACCTCACGCCGGCCGGCGTCGCGGACCAGGTCAAGTTCTCGGAGGCCGAACGGGCCTGGCTAGAAGGCAGCCTGCGCAAGGTCACCGTCAAGGTGGGGTCGGAAGCCGAGCTCCTGGCGGTCTACGACAAGGCACTCGAAGCCGGCGTGGTGGTCCACCTCATCACCGATCGCGGCCTGACCGAATTCGGCGGCACCCCCACCCGAACCTGCCTGGCCGTCGGCCCCGACTACGACGACCGCATCGACCCGGTGACCGGGGACCTCGAGCTGTATTGAACCCGGCCCGCAGCGAGATAGCTCAGCTGGTCAGAGCGGCGGACTCATAATCCGCAGGTCGTGAGTTCGAGTCTCACTCTCGCTACCAGGCGCGCGACGGCCGGCCGCACGGCCGATCTCAGTGGCACGTCGTTCAACGGCAGGACGCCTTCCTGTTAAGAAGGTCATAGGAGTTCGAATCTCCTCGTGCCAGCCTGACCACCCGGCCCGCATGTCCCCGTGGCGCAGCAGGAAAGCGCGGCTCCTTCCGAAGGAGCAGGT